>OGRP01000034.1_pt1 | contig 161476 bp, 127 predicted proteins | sample 1553531 | NCBI WGS metagenome assembly OGRP01 (sample SAMEA2580045, study PRJEB22360) | human gut metagenome | biome: human gut; feature: human-associated habitat; material: faeces | place: Denmark | collected 2008/2010 | reverse complement strand
GCCTGTAGCTAGCGTTCATCCTGAGCCAGGATCAAACTCTTCATTGTAAAAGTATCGTGACTGCGCAAATTAAAAATTAAAGTGCGACAGCTTAATTATCTGTTCAGGACGCTCGAATTCAAAAAGTTTATCTTTACCTAATCTATATAGAATAAGTATTGACGGTTCTTTTGTTTTACCCAGGTACGACGCGCCTTAATCATTAGGTTCCAATTATTAATTTGCGAAGCACCTGCTCTTGTACTACTTGTATTGTTTATGTAAATCTGTTCAAAGATCGCTTGTTTCACGATTGCTGTTCTTTTCAGAAAGCGGATGCAAAGGTAAGAACTTTAAAGCATATCTTCCAAATATTTTCGGAAGTTTTTTTATTTTTCTTTTTTTTCTCTTTCCTCGTCGTCTCTCTTGTCGAAAGGGAGGCAAAAAGAAAAAGGAAGAAAAAAAACCCGGTCACCGTTTCTTGAAAGAAGAATGTCAACTCGCGCTGCTTTCGTTTTCAAAAGCGGGTGCAAAGGTAAGAACTTTAAAGCATAACTTCCAAATGTTTCGGAAGTTTTTTTTTCATTTTTCTTTTCCAAGGCCGAAGTTCCGAAAGAAACCTATGGCAAAGAAGAGAAAAATGGAAGCTTACCGCTCCGTTTTACTGTCAGAATGTCAAAACATCGCCGCCTTCGTTCCCGAAAGCGGATGCAAAAGTAGGGCTTTTACGGACATCTGCAAAATATATACAAGCTTTTTTTGAGGGTTTACGTGAACTTTTTCATAACTAGCTGATTGATAGATATGTTTTAAAGCATATTTTTTAAAGGGAAAGAAAGGCAGGAAGGAAAGGGACACATTATATATATACGCGCGCGCATCGGAATATAATAAGTTCACCCCTTGACATAGACCACAGAACGGCCGGCACCACGCTTGAGGAGCCCAAAGAGAACTGACAATAAACCTGCGAAAGGCTACATCCGGAAAGCCCGGATACTAAACGAGAACTACTGAACAACTTTTCTCACTACAGATATGTTTCTTTCTTACCACACCCGCGTTTCTTTCTTTCCACAGCTGTGGTAAGAAAAGAACATTGCTGTGGAAAGATTAGTTTTTAGAGAAACAGACTCAGAAAGTAAAGAGATAGCAATTATATCTGGCATTTTAGAAACTAACTATCCATAAAGAACGAAATGAAATACTTCAAAGATAAAAGAAAAGAGAATGAAATCTCCCACAATACTGTGACAAACCGAAAAACTCAGCGACAGATAGGGTAAATATCAACCTAATTATTTATCTTTGTTAGCTTTTAAAAGTTAGCATACTAAAAACAATAAAGTGCAATGAAAGATTTTCTGAAATTTACGTTTGCCACCATTACCGGCATCATCGTATCAGTCGTTGTTTTAGTTTTCATCAGTATTCTGGTGGTTTTCAGCATGGTATCATCTTCGGAATCAGAAACGCAAGTACGCAAAAACTCCATTATGATGCTGGATTTGAATGGCGCACTGGCTGAACGCAGCCAAGACAATCCGTTCGATGCCCTTATGGGAGACAATTATAAGACCTATGGCCTGGATGATGTCCTCTCCTCTATCAAAAAAGCAAAAGAGAATGACAACATTAAAGGTATCTATATAGAAGCAACTTCGCTGGGTGCAGGATTTGCTTCACGCGAAGAAATACGCAATGCATTGAAGGATTTCAAGGAATCGGGAAAATTCATCGTAGCTTATGGTGACAGCTATTCCCAAGGTCTTTATTATCTGTCAAGTGTAGCCGACAAGGTGTTGCTGAACCCGCAAGGTATGGTCGAGTGGAGGGGCTTGGCCGCTACCCCCATGTTCTTCAAGGATTTGCTGGCCAAAATCGGAGTGGAAATGCAGATATTCAAAGTAGGTACCTACAAATCGGCTGTAGAGCCTTTCATCTCTACCGAAATGAGCCCTGCCAACCGTGAACAAATCGACGCTTACCTGACCTCCATCTGGGGACAAGTGACCAATGATGTTGCAGAATCACGCAAAATATCTGTAGACTCACTAAACGCCATTGCCGACCGCATGTTGATGTTCTATCCCGCAGAAGAAAGTGTGCAATGCGGACTGGTCGATACATTAATATATAAGAATGATGTGCGCAACTACCTGAAAGCGATGGTAGGCATCGACAAAGACGACCGCATGCCCGTACTTGGTTTGCAGGACATGATTAACGTAAAGAAGAACGTTCCCAAAGACAAAAGTGGAAATGTGATTGCCGTATACTATGCCTATGGAGAAATTGACGGTGGTTCATCTTCTGCCTCCAGCGAAGAAGGCATCGACTCTAAAAAGGTGATTAAAGACCTGCGCAAGCTGAAAGATGACGAAGATGTAAAAGCTGTAGTATTACGCGTAAACTCACCGGGCGGAAGCGCCTATGGTTCAGAACAGATATGGTATGCCGTCAGCGAATTGAAGAAAGAGAAACCAGTCATTGTTTCCATGGGTGACTATGCAGCTTCAGGAGGTTACTACATTTCTTGTAATGCAGACACCATCGTGGCCGAGCCTACCACACTGACGGGTTCTATCGGCATCTTCGGCATGTTCCCCAACGCAAAGGGGCTGACTGATAAAATCGGGGTAAATTTTGATGTAGTGAAAACCAATAAATACGCAGACTTCGGCATGCTGACACGCCCGATGAATGACGGTGAAAAAGGGCTGATGCAAATGTATGTGAACAACGGATATGACCTCTTCCTCACCCGCTGCTCTGATGGCCGAGGCATCAGCAAGGAAGACCTGGATAAAATTGCCCAAGGTCGTGTATGGACCGGAAGCAAGGCCAAGGAACTAGGACTGGTCGACGAATTGGGTGGTTTGGACAAAGCTTTGGACATTGCCATTGCAAAGGCCGGAGTAGATGCCTATACCGTGATGAGCTATCCGAAAAAGGAAAGTTTCTTTGAAAGCCTGATGAACACCAATCCGGGTAACTACGTCAAAGCACGCATGCTGAAAGGCACAATGGGCGAGATATACCAGCAGTTCAGCGTCCTGGAGAATTTTGACAAATGTGACCGTATACAAGCACGTGTACCCTTTGAACTGAATATTCAATAAATGGAGGAAAACTTTATCAAGATATATCATTGGCTATATCCCCTATCATGGCTTTATGGAATAGGGGTATGCTTGCGAAATAAACTCTTTGACTGGGGCTGGCTCCGGTCAAAGAGTTTTGACGTTCCAGTAATATGCGTGGGCAACCTTGCTGTGGGCGGAACTGGCAAGACGCCACATACCGAATATCTGATAAAGCTATTACAAAAAAACGGAGTGAATGTAGCCACCCTCAGTCGGGGTTACAAGCGTAAAAGCCGAGGCTATGTACTGGCCGATGACAAGAGCAATGTACGGCAAATAGGTGACGAGCCGTATCAAATTAAAAATAAATTCCCCAATGCACGGGTAGCGGTAGACGAAAACCGTTGTCACGGCATTGAGCAACTGCTGAAACTGGAAAATCCCACTGTAGAAGCCATCATCCTGGACGACGCCTTCCAACATCGCCATGTAAAAGCCGGACTGAACATTCTACTAACCGATTTTCACCGGTTACTATGCGATGATGCCTTGCTCCCTGCCGGAAGACTCCGCGAACCTTCAAGCGGTAAAAACCGGGCACAGATGGTCATCGTCACCAAATGTCCGGATGACATCAAGCCGATAGACTTCAACATCATAGCCAAACGGCTCCACCTCTATCCATACCAACAACTGTATTTCTCCAGATTCCGCTATGGAATGTTGACCCCGCTATTTCCCGAGAAAACGAACAGCTGGAAAGTGCTCTCCTCCCTCACCGGAGACGAGCAAGTACTGCTAGTGACAGGCATCGCCTCCCCCGCCCCCTTGCAGAAAGAAGTGGAATCTTACACGCCGCACGTCAAATTGCTGTCATTTAATGACCATCATGACTTTACTCCCAAGGATTTATTGCAAATAAAGGAACAATTCCTGCACCTGGAAGAGTGGAAAAGACTGATAATCACCACGGAGAAAGATGCGGCAAGGCTGAAACTCCATCCCGCACTGGACGAAACACTAAAGCCGTACATCTACGTGCTGCCGATAGAAATAGAAATTTTACAAAATCAACAATATATATTTAACCAAAACATTATTGGCTATGTTAGAGCGCATTCAAGAAACAGCAGCCTTTCTGAAGGGAAAGATGCACACCCAGCCTGAGACAGCAATCATCCTCGGTACCGGCCTCGGCAGTCTTGCCGGTGAAATCACTGAAAAGTATGAGATAAGGTACGAAGAAATCCCCAACTTCCCCGTCTCTACCGTAGAGGGACACAGCGGAAAACTTATCTTCGGCAAACTGGGCCATAAAGACATCATGGCGATGCAGGGACGTTTCCATTTTTACGAGGGCTATTCCATGAAGGAAGTAACCTTCCCGGTACGTGTAATGCGCGAACTGGGTATCAAGACCTTATTCGTTTCCAATGCCAGTGGCGGCACAAATCCGGATTTTGCGATCGGTGACCTGATGATTATCACCGACCATATAAACTACTTCCCCGAACATCCATTGCGTGGCAAAAACATACCTTACGGTCCTCGCTTCCCGGATATGAGCGAAGCTTATGACAAAGAGCTGATTCGTAAGGCCGACGCCATTGCGGCAGAAAAGGGCATCAAGGTTCAGCACGGTGTCTATATCGGTACGCAAGGTCCCACATTCGAAACACCTGCGGAATACAAGATGTTCCATATTCTGGGTGCCGATGCAGTGGGCATGTCCACCGTGCCGGAAGTCATCGTGGCAAATCATTGCGGAATCAAAGTGTTCGGCGTATCTGTCATTACAGACTTGGGGGTAGAAGGTAAAATCGTAGAAGTCTCTCACGAAGAAGTGCAGAAAGCTGCGGACGAGGCGCAACCGAGAATGACAGAGATTATGCGTGAATTGATTAATAGAGCATAAGAAAGCATGAGAACAGAAATAGCTACCCTCGGTGAATTCGGCCTCATCCGACACCTCACCGAAGGCATTGAACTAAAGAACGAGTCGAGCCGATATGGTGTCGGAGATGATGCCGCCGTCCTCTCCTACCCGGCCGAAAAGGAAGTGCTCGTTACTACCGACTTGCTGATGGAAGGCGTCCATTTCGACCTTGTGTATGTACCGCTCAAGCATTTGGGGTATAAATCGGCCGTAGTCAATTTCTCTGATATCTATGCCATGAACGGCACACCGAAGCAGATTACCGTTTCCTTGGGCATATCCAAGCGTTTCAGTATAGAAGACATGGAGGAACTCTATGCCGGCATCCGTTTGGCTTGCGAAGAATATGATGTTGACATCGTGGGAGGAGACACCTCCGCTTCCTATACTGGGCTTACCATCAGCATCACCTGCATAGGCGAGGGTGAGAAAGGAAAAGTGGTCTACCGCAATGGTGCCCGCGAAACCGACCTGATTTGCGTCAGCGGCGACTTGGGTGCCGCCTACATGGGACTACAGCTTTTGGAACGCGAAAAGGCGGTGCTCAAAGGAGGTGACAAAGACTTGCAACCGGACTTCTCGGGGAAGGAGTATCTTCTGGAACGTCAACTGAAGCCCGAAGCACGCCGTGACATCATTCAGAAACTGGCAGAAGAAGGTATACAACCCACCTCCATGATGGATATATCGGACGGACTTTCTTCGGAATTACTGCATATCTGTACCCAAAGCAAAGTGGGTTGCCGAGTTTACGAAGAACATATTCCTATCGACTATCAGACGGCTGTAATGGCAGAAGAATTCAATATGAACCTGAGCACTTGTGCACTGAACGGAGGCGAGGATTATGAGTTATTGTTCACCGTCCCCATTGCCGACCATGAAAAGGTTGCCGAAATGGAAGGCGTCAAGCTGATTGGCCATATCACCAAACCGGAATTAGGCTGCGCCCTAATTACCCGTGACGGTCAAGAGTTTGAACTCAAAGCACAAGGATGGAATCCTTTGAAGGAAGAAGAAGCGGAAAAAGCATAACTATAAAACTTTTTCAGTATTTTTTCTCAAATCATAAACGCTGATAATTAGCCATATAGCCAATTATCAGCGTTTTTTATTATGAAAGCTATTGCATAGTCCAAAAGTTTCACTACCTTTGCAACCGCAAAAGAGATAAACATGGTGCCATAGCTCAGTTGGTAGAGCAAAGGACTGAAAATCCTTGTGTCCCCGGTTCGATTCCTGGTGGCACCACAGCAAAGAAAAGCAAAACAACGTAAAATCCTGATTTTCAACGAAAATCGGGATTTTTTATTTTCCCCAAAAACGCAAAAGAGTGCGGTTCACGACCGCCTTTGGTGGAGCAAGAGGTGGAGCAAACGGGTGTTCCAAATATCTCCACCTTGAAAGATTGTTTTTCGCTGATTCACACCATTTTGCATAGTATCAAAACGGACTCGGATTCCTACATTTGTCGAACAAATGTTTAACTTAAAAGTAGGAGAAAATGAGACGAGATTCATTTAATGTGCTTTTCTTTATCAAGAAAACCAAGCTGCTGAAGAACGGAGAGGCTTCAGTATGTATGCGTATCACAGTCAATGGCGCAAGAGTAGAAACAAACATCCGCAAAAGTATTGAGCCTGTATCGTGGAACCAGGCAAAGGAGTGTGCAAGGGGCAAAAGCCGCAAATCTACCGAGCTCAACAACTACATCGAGGAGAGCCGAATCAAACTCCATCGAATTTATACACAACTCGAAGAGAATGGGGAACTTATCACAGCCCGAATATTGCAAGAAAAGTTCTTCGGGGGGGACAAAAAGGTGGAGCAAGTACGCACCATCATCGGCACTATGTGTGAGCACAACGAGCAATGCCGAGCATTGGTGGGTAAAGATTTTGCCCTAATCACCGTAAGACGTTACGAAAGTTGTACCCGCTATCTTGCTGAACTTATCAAACTGAAATACGACAAAGAGGATTTGCCTATTACGGAGGTAAATGGCGAACTTGTGCGAGCCTTTGAGTTTTATTTGAAGACCGAGAAGAATTGTCAGCAGAATACCGTTATCCGCTATATGAAGTGCTTGAAGAAGATTATCAACCTCGCACTTGCCAACGAGTGGATAGAGAAGAATCCTTTTGCGGGTATTAAGTTCCACGAAAAGGAGGTTGTGCGCGAGTTCCTGACGATGGATGAGCTTATGACAATATACCAAAAGGAGTTTGCGCTGCCTCGTCTTGCATTGGTGCGTGATGTGTTTATCTTCGCCGCCTTTACGGGATTAGCATTTATAGATGTTCAGCAACTCGCTGCCGAGCATATAGTGCAAGACAACAACGGACACTATTGGATTCGCAAGACGCGCCAAAAGACAAATAATATGTGCAATATCCCGTTGCTGGATATCCCATTGGCAATACTCAAAAAGTACGAGAACCACCCGACTTGCATCAAGCGTGGCGTATTACTACCTGTTCCTTGCAATCAGAATATGAACAGCTACCTAAAAGAGATAGCCGATGTCTGCGGAATCCAGAAGCACCTTAGCACACATGTGGCCCGCCATTCATACGCAACATCTGTGTGCTTGGCTAACGGTGTGAGCATAGAGAATGTAGCAAAGATGCTTGGGCACTCTAATATCAAGATGACGCAACACTATGCAAAAGTGCTTGACAGCTCGATATTGAAGGATATGATGAATGTGAAGAGTGCGATTGTGAATTTGGGATAGAAGTCTGCGGTACGCTTCGCCTGCTTTCGCCCCATTATAAAGTTAACTCGGAGGGCAATACCTGCGAGTTCAAGCCCACGGGTTTTCGAGCAAAAAATTCTCTTTGATAATTTTTCACCCGAAAAAACTCTCCGGTATCACCGTCCGAGTTGAGAAAGGGTTCGGGATGAAGCAAGCGAAGCGACCTACGACGCATAAATCAAGGTCAAATCTATTAAGAGTATCAATCTTCAAATTATAATCAAGCCGCTATTATTATAAAAAACAGAGTTGGGGACAAAGGCAGCTCGCTCCCAACTCTGCATAAATTTAGTGTTGCGTTGTTACGCTAATAGACTCAACTTTTCGGCAATGATAACCTTGAATGCCTCTTTCATTTCGTCCGGCAAGAAAGATAGGTCGATAAACTCAAACCACTTATCTTTTGCTTTCGTGAATTTGGCAAAGATGTTATTGATAACTTTCTCCTCCATTCCTGATGCTTGCATTGAGGTTACAAAATCAGCCTTTTTGATTTTGCGTTTCTTGCCGTTGAGAGTCAATGCCAACTCCTCGGTATCTTCGGGCATAACCAATGCGGTGGAGAGCATATCGTATGCTGGCGTAAGAACATATTTCCCCTGCTCCTTGCTATACAGCGAAAAGTTTTTTAAGTGCATATCGGCATTGCCCGTCATCCACGAGAAAACAACCTGCTCCCAATAGTTTACCATATCCAACTTGGGAACAGTCGAAAATCGTTGTATCGCCTTTGCAATCTGCTCATACGAGCCTTTGTACTTATGCTCGGTAAGTCGCTCCGTAAGTTGGCACATATCCTCCATAGGGAGTTTATCGCCTGTGGCTGTGCGGTCGATACGGCGGGTTATATAGCACAACTCACCATCGTCAAAACGGATAAGGCTATGAGGTACAACCTGCAACTTTGCTAACTCTGCAAGGTGCATTGTCAAATCCTCCAACTCGGGAAGATGTGCAAAACGGTCGGTCTGAGGTTTCAATATATATCGTCCCCACAATCCAACAATAGTGAAACGATCGGTCTCGTTTCTGCCGCCCTTGTTTATATCCAATGACAACTTCGCCTGAACACCCGTTAATGTCGTTTGGCTGCGGATTACCTGCTTGGCGAGATCGGTAAGGTTCTCGCGTGTATATGGCAATTCGGGAACACTCGGCGTGCCGAACATCTTATTTGAACAAGCCTTGTGAAAATCATTTTCGCCCTCGTTCAACTCTTTGTAACAATATAGACACTTTGCCATACGCTATTCCTCCTCATTGATTATGGGTTCAACACCTACCGCACCGATACAATCCTTGCAGCACGCAACGAGCAACGACATACGGTCGCGAGTATCAATCTTCCAATTCTTCTCGGCAATATCCAGAAGCCAACCTTCGGGAATCAAGCCATCGAAAAATGGAAATAGCACCTTATCCCGATAAGGCTTATCGCTCAACGGTAAAGTAAGGCTTACAGCCTCCGCATTGGCAGATGTCAAATAATCGGCATCATACTCAAATGTGTACCCGTTCTCATCTTCCGTCAAAATACCGGCTTTTACACCACGCAAAAATACAACAGCCTGTTTCATCGCTCATCGGTTTTAGATAAAGGGACAACGCCCACTTCACTGCCAAAAAGATTCAATATCTGATTTACCTTATCAAGGCGTAAAGTCTGCTTGCCCTGCTCCAATTCACGAACAAGACGCAAGCCCACCCCCGACTTCTCGGAAAGTTCCACCTGCGTAAGGTTGTACTGCTTACGCATTACCTTTACATATTTTGAAAGTGTTGTCTGCTCCATATATGCAATAAATTATACCCTATCGGGTGCAAATATAATGAAAGTTTTTCAATTTACACCTTATCGGGTATAATTTTATTATTTCAAGATGTGCTTTACACCCTATCGGGTATAAAGTTAAAATTTGCCACGATAACAGTTCTGCAATACTCGCTCAATATCGCTTTCACGATAGAGGATTTTTCCACCCAGTTGGCGATATGGCAAAATACCGTTGTTGCGATAGTCTTGCAAAGCGCGACGACTGATTTTCAAGCGTTGCGATAATTCCCTGTCGGTTAAATAGTGTTCGCCACCCAATAGCGGTTGATTCTCATCTGCCATCGTTGCGGTATCTTTGGCAATGCGGTCTAGTTCTGAAAATAGACCGCGTACCCACTCGTGCTTGTGCGTGATAACTTCGTTACTCATAGGCATAAAAATTATAGGTTAAACATCATTACAATCTTCGATAAGTTGCTCCACATCTTCGGGACGATAGTATATGCGGTTGTTTATCTTAGAGTGCGGCAATCGCCCACTATCCCTAAGTGTTTGCAAAGTGCGAGGACTAATCTTCAACGCCTGACAGACATCTTGATTGTCCATCCATTCGCTCATACGCCTGCCACTACGCTGGCGATTGATGCTATCCATTCGCTTAACGAACTGCCCGAGGCGCGACACAAGCTCCTCAAAGGTCTTTTTCTCAATGCTGATAATCTCCATAACTATTTCATTTTTACATTAAACATTCGCTTTTCGAACGCTAAGTAAAAACAAAAAATAATACGTTCTGCAATCCCGACATTACGTGTCCTCAGGTGTCATTAGATTGCATTTTGAAGCATCATAAGCGATATAAAAGATTATTGGTTGGTCATATGGTCACATTGTCAGTTGGTCGGTTGGCTTATTGGTTACAACAAACCAACAAACCAACAAACCAACACACCAACCAACCATTGTTTGTTGGTCATAACAGACCATATGACCAACCATTTCCAAGCGGGCTAATTAATGAGTTAAAAAGAAGGGGATGTGTAATAATTTCCAGGCACTGGAAATTTATGTTCAAGCGAACATAGCAAGTTGTGTTTTGGGGCACCCGAAATGTTTTCGGCGTCCCAAAACTACCTGTCGGTATTCAACCCTCCAAAGTCGGGTGGAAATTCATCTATAAAACGCTATTATAAGACAGAGTAAATGCATTTTGTTACACAACTTTATATGTCGAAGAGAATATTTTGTTTAACTTTGCATGCAAAGTTTGCGATTATTAATTGCAATTGTGTCAGTAAAAAGAAACTTTTATTTGCTCATTTGCTAAATTATCGCAAAGTCCTACGCCGATAGTTCTATCTCTAATAGAGAAGAACGGGAGGGTTGGACAAGACATATGAAAAAGGCGTTTACTACGCTTTGGTTTTGACGATCTGAAACTTCGCAACTTTCAATTACCTGTCAAAAACAAAGCAACGTAGATGCCCCGTAGGTGTGTTATATACATACCTCAAATACCGAATAGCCATTAGTGTATCCATACTTATGGTAACAAACGGTATAGAGGTTGTGTTATACATATCGGCGTGGGGCTTATGCGTTGCTCGTTTCGACAGGTAGGGCAATGCGAAGGCCTCAGATCGTGAAGCGAGCGACAGTGCAGGGCTTCACGCTTTTTTATGTCTTGAAGTTCAATCATTTCTTATAAACCTCAGGGTTGCCGAAGTCCTAAGCCCTACAAAACTTTGACACAGCGTGAGTACAAAGTTTTTCAATAATGGACTTGGCAATACGCTTTTCGACAAGTTAAAAGGTATTGCATTAGAGATGGCAACATTCGATCGCTTCTTGGCGGTTGTAGGTTTCTTCCGTTCATCGGGTTATTTCAAGTTGCGTAAAGAATTGGGCGATATATCAGAGATTAAAATCTTGGTCGGTATCAACATCGATGACATTTTTCGTAAGCACAACAAGGCTCTTTTGATGCTTGCTGATGAGGATAAGGCAAAAGAAATCTATCACAATGGTTTCAAAGAGGATATTGTAAATGCCCAATACTCTCCCGAAGTTGAAGAAGGAATCTTGCAGATGTGCGAAGACCTTGTTTCTAGTCGCTTGCAGATGCGTATTCACGCCACTAAGAATCTGCACGCTAAATTCTATCTCTGCTTGCCTAAGAATCATAGCGAGCACAGCGATGGTTGGGTTATTATGGGGTCGTCCAATATATCCGATTCAGGCTTAGGCATCAAGCAACCGCCACAATACGAACTCAATGTGGCAATGAAAGACTTTGACGATGTGAAGTATTGCTCCGATGAGTTTTGGACTTTGTGGAACGAGGCAATACCATTGACCGCAGAAGATATTGAAGAATACAAGAAGAAAACATACTTAGGTTATCAGCCAACGCCATATGAACTATACATCAAAGTGCTTATAGATACTTTTGGTGACCAAGTAGAAGATGATTTTTCCATTCAGTTACCCGATGGCGTAAAGGATTTGAAATATCAGAAAGATGCCGTTATTCAAGGCTATCAGATGTTGATGCAGCATAACGGTTTGTTCCTTGCCGATGTGGTGGGTTTGGGAAAAACGATGATAGCCACAATGATTGCCAAACGCTTTGTAGAGGCTAACGGTAAAAATACCAATATTCTTGTTGTCTATCCGCCTGCTCTGGAAGACAACTGGCGAAACACATTCAAGTTGTTCGGCATCTACAAAAAGGCTCAGTTTGTTACCAATGGCAGTCTATCCAAAGTTCTTGAAGGTAAAGATAACTACAAGGATAAAGAAGAGTTTGACCTAATCATTGTCGATGAAGCACACGGTTTCCGCAGTGATAGTTCGGGCAAGTATGACGAGTTGCAGAAGATATGCAAGTCGCCTTGTATGAATATGGGCTTGTTGAAGAGTTCGCAGAAGAAAGTGATGTTGCTTTCTGCAACACCGCTTAACAACCGCCCCGATGATTTACAGAATCAGTTGCTATTATTCCAGAATAGCCAAAGCTGTACCATTGACGGTGTTCCTAATCTCAAAGGATTCTTCTCGGAACACATATTGGACTACAAACGATTGATGCGTGAACGCGACCAGCGTGATGTTACTGCCGAAGTAGATAAAATCTATGAGCAGATACGCAGTAAGGTAATTGACAAGGTAACAGTTCGCCGTACACGCAACAATATTCTTAATGACCCCGATTATAGGGCAGACATCAAGTCGCAGGGTATCATATTCCCCAACATCCTGCCACCGAATGAATTGGAGTATGTGATGGACTCCGACACAAGTAATCGTTTTTACGAGACCTTGAAACAACTGACCGATGGCAAAACAGAAGAGAACCCAGAGGGTAAGGGACTTACTTATGCCCGTTATCGTGCAGTTGAGTTCTTGAAGCCTGAATATCGCAATAAGTACAAGAATGCAGTACACATCGGTCAGACATTGGCAGCCATCTATCGTGTCCATATGGTAAAGCGATTGGAAAGTAGTTTCTATGCTTTCAAAAAGTCGCTCCGCACACTCCTTCGTATCACAACCGATATGATTAAGATGTTTGAGGAGGACAAAGTTATTATTGCTCCAGATTTGAAGGTCAAAGACCTGCAAGCAAAGAATATGGAGCTTGATGAGATTATCGAGTATGCCATTACAAAGGGATATGCTGCTGAGGATATTCTCTTCTCAGCCGATGCTTTTACCTCTGAATTTCTTGAAATGCTCCACCACGACCGTGAGATATTGGAGCAACTCAATGCGGATTGGGTAAAAGAGAATGATGACCCGAAGTTTGATAAGTTCCGAGAAAACCTGACTCATAAATTCTTCGACAAAGAGATTAATCCATCGGGTAAATTGGTGCTGTTCTCCGAGAGCGTGGATACACTGAACTATTTATACGATAGACTTACAAATGAGATTGGTCGTACCGATGTGTTGATGGTAACAGCCGCCAACCGTAACCGTTTGGGGCAGACCATCAAAGAGAACTTCGATGCCAATTTTGAAAGCGACTCAATGAGGTACAACATCATCATTACCTCTGATGTGTTGGCGGAAGGCGTGAACTTGCATCGTTCTAATGTGATTGTCAATTATGATTCACCTTGGAATGCCACTCGTTTGATGCAGCGTATTGGTCGTGTAAATCGTATCGGCTCAGTTGCTCCGAACATCTACAACTATATGTTCTACCCATCGCAACAGGGCGATAAGGAAATCCAACTCTACAAGAATGCCCTAGTCAAACTGCAAGGTTTCCATTCGGCATTTGGTGAAGATGCTCAAATCTATTCCAAAGAGGAAATTGTAAAGGAGTTCCAGATGTTCGACAACAATGTTAAGGATAGCATCGACAAGAAGATTGCCCTATTGCGTGAGGTGCGTGAACTCTACAACAGCAATCGTGAACTCTATCGCAAAATCAAGGCTCTGCCAATGAAGAGTCGAGTAATGCGTGATACAGGAAAACATAGTGGAAAGTCAGTCATCTTCGTCTCTTCTAATGTGAAAACCGAGTTCTATTTGGCTACTCCAACAGGTGTAGAGGTCATAGACTTCCTCGAAGCTGTAAAATATCTCAAAGCCAAGCCCGAAGAACAGCCTGTACCATTTGCAAATGAGGAGCAACATTACAAGCATGTAAATAGTGCGTTGGCTCAATATACGACTGAATATGTAGAGGCCGCCGATACATCATCTATCAATCGCACCGACCTTGACAAGACTTCGCTTGAAGCCAATAAGTTCTTGCGTACTATCAAGCAGATAACGACCGACAGCGAATTGAAATCACAATGCGATGTACTGATGGGATATATCAATGAGGGTATCTATGCCCAACTGCCTCGCTACTTGAAAGTCTTGTCACGAGAGTACAAGAACGACCGTGCAAAGATGAAGCAGGACGAGTATATCCTGCAAAACAAAATTTCGGAATTGCTTGGCGAATATCAGACGATGAACAAGGATCAACGCCACGACGCCCAAGATATTTCTAATCCACAGATTATCATATCCGAGAGCTTCAAATAAATCACTCACTATAACCCAATATTACTATGGCAACCGCATATACACCCGATAGTTTGAGAAACCTGTTCCAATCATCATTCAACCTGGCACAGTGGTATGGTTTCTTGCAACATTTCTTCAATGCAACAGAGTTAAAGAGCACTCCCGAAAGAATCATTGAAAACACCTCGGATGAGGGATACTATTTGGGAAATATAGACACTACTGACAGTTACCGTATCGGTTTGTTTCATTACAATATCCGTCAAGGCTCTGTTACTAACAAGCGTGTCGGACTCCGCAATCTCGTAAGGTCATTTATTAACCCGATATGGGGCGAGTTTGACGCTGCATTAGTGGTGTTTGATAGTGGAAACCATTGGCGTCTATCATTTATTTGTGATATTAAGGGTGAGGCAACATCGCCTAAACGATACACCTATGTCTTCGGTAGTGATGATTTGCTATATAGAACCCCTATTGAGCGTTTCAACTTCTTAAAGAAGAAAGGTATATCGTTCGAGAACCTTAGAACGGCATTCTCTGTTGAAGCTCTTTCTGATGAGTTCTTTGAGAAGTATCGTGAACAGTATGCCGACTTTATCCAGTATGTTACTGGCAAACGTTTTGTCAAGGTTGGTAGCAAGTGGGAAGAAAAGGTGCTTGGTGAGCCTAATGCTGCATTAATGCAAGCATTTAACCATGATGAGAAGAAGATTCGTGACTATGTAAAAAAGATGATGGGACGAATCACATTCTTGCACTTCCTACAACGCAAGGGTTGGATGTGTGGAGACCTTAATTATATGCAGAATATGTTTGAGAACTCTCCGTATAAAAACGATTATCTTGATTCTGTGCTTGAACCGTTGTTCTTCGGCATCTTGAACACTAAACCTGCGGAGCGTGAAGCTCTGTTTACTGATTTTGGTTGGGATAATTCGCTGCTTAATGAGTGGAAAGACATTCCATACCTCAACGGTGGATTATTTGAGCGTGATGAGGAAGACGAGCCCGAAAGCCGTTTTCCTGCCGATTACTTCAAACGCTTGTTCCAATTCTTCAGCGAATACAATTTTACCATTGATGAGAACGACCCTAATGATGCTGAAGTTGGTGTTGATCCCGAAATGTTGGGTAAAATCTTTGAGAACTTGCTCGAAGATAACAAGGATAAAGGTGCGTTCTACACTCCAAAAGAAATTGTACGCTATATGTGTCAAGAATCACTTATTGCCTACCTCGAAACTAATACAAGTGTAGCAAAGGATAAGATTCGCCAATTCGTTCTTTCTCCCGAAGAAGGTGTTGCGGATATACCGGAGAATAAGAAGCCTAAACTTCTCGCAGCACTTGAAGAGGTTAAGATTTGCGACCCTGCTATCGGTTCGGGTGCATTCCCTATGGGATTGCTTAATGAACTTTTGCATTGCCGAGAGGTGTTGAGTGGAGAGCATTATGACCGTGCTGAAATCAAGAAGAGCATTATCCAAAACAACATCTATGGTGTAGATATAGAGAAAGGTGCGGTTGATATTGCCCGTCTGCGTTTCTGGCTCTCTATCGTAGTTGATGAGGAAACACCATCGCCACTGCCAAACCTCGACTATAAGATTATGCAAGGCAACTCGCTTATTGAGAGTTTTATGGGTGTGGATTTAAGTAAACTTACATACGAAAAGGAGTACAAGAAAGACAAGGGAGAAATATCTCTTTTCGATGATGAGAAAAATCGTTTGCAGAAGACCGTTTCACACCTGCTATCGTCATACTACTCTTGTAGCGACCACGACAGAAAAGTGAAGTTGCAACAAGAGATTTCCGATACAATCAATAAGCAGTTGGAGGCACAGGCATACAATCCTGAAATACTCAGAGAATTAGGGGCAATCAATCTTGCTGAGAATAACAAATTCTTCCTCTGGCATACTTGGTTTAGTGATGTATTCAGCCGAGACAATAAAGAAGGTTTTGACATTGTCATTGGTAATCCACCGTATGTGGTTACAAATAAGCGAGATTATCCTAAATATAAGTGGAATAGCGATTTATATAAGATGTTCTATGAATTAGGTATTGATGTTTTAATGAATTTCTCTAGTCACCTTTGCTTTATAACGCCAAAATTTTGGATGTTAAATCTTGAGGATGAGCAAATGCGGAAAACGTTTAGTTGTAAACTGGAAATAAAACAAATAGCATTTTGTAATCCTTTTGAAACTGCAGTAACTGAGAACACTGTGGTATTATTATCAAAGAACAACAATAAACAAGATGAAATAGAAGTATTCAAGTATAATCCTAATTCATTGTGCTTTGAAAATACCATTCCATTGAATTTGGATTATTGTTCTACAAATTTACATTTTGAATGGGTTCATGGACTAAATAAACAGCTAATTAATTTACTGACAAAATTAGTTAATAATAAAAAACTTAAAGATATTTCTATTTCTAAACGCGGTGCCGAAATTTCAAAGAAGGTAATGAGAGAAACAATAAAAGGAATCCCTTCTCTTATAGGTCAAGATATGAAACGCTATTCTATTTTATGGTGTGATACTTTTATTGATGCTGAACATAAAGAATTTTATAGGCTATCATCTTTCTTCTCTAATAAATTGATTTATCTAAGAAGGGTGGATACTTGTTTAGAAGCTACAATCTCAACTAAACCGTATGGCTTTAATAAGAATGTGTATGGAATAAAAGTAGATGAGAAATTTGGTTATAAAATTAAATTCGTTTTGGCCTTGCTTAACTCAAAGTTATTAGACTTCTATTACAAGAAAAAATTCTCAACTAAAAAGGAGGAAGCATTTCCAGAAATACAAACATATTTATATGAACAATTACCCTTGCCAATAGTAAATCAAGAGCAGCAAAATAAGGTTATAAGTATCGTTGATACTATCTTGCAACTAAAAAGTGGGAATAACAATGCAGACACTTCAAGTTTAGAAAACGAGATTAATGTTATCGTTTATGATTTATACGGTCTAACCGATGCAGAAATAAAAATCATTGAACAATGCATCTAAACACGACAATAGCCATGATAAACAAATTATTATAAGTACCTTTGTCGTTGGATTATATAGAAATCATAGTTATGGATAGAGGAGAAAAACTTAAAGTTTTCTTTAAAATGAATGAACGATATTATGGATTGTTCAATATCATTCAGATGGGAGTAAATGGAATAATAGATTTAAAAATTACCGATTATTATAACAACTTGGCTATTGTAGCAGAGAATATCCAAGATAAAGAGAAAGGATATTTGACAGAAGAAGAGATGGAAAAATCAAGATTTATCCATCAGGCAGAAATGTCATACCACAAAGATGGCAGTTTTCTGCATAAATTAAAAGATAGAGGGAATATTGAATATTCAAATCCCTATGGAGAGGGAGAACGATGGACCTCAACTAATTGTATAAATGATTTTCAGCCGATATTCAATATTGCAATTCGCAGAATGAGTATTTACAACAAATCTTCTGAGAGTCTAATCTTAAAATCGAGAGAATCAGCATATATCTGTGAAAATGATGAGTTGTTTGAGCCAGAAGGTACTTATTTTCTTATTTGCTATATCCGAAATAAAAATTTTCCAGTGAATAGGTTTACTAATTCACAATCGTACTCTGATATTATTACACCATTAAATGATGAATTGGATTTATGTATTCTTATCCAAAGGCATAGTTACCCTATCCCTAAGCCATATTATTCGGAACATTTTAAATGTATGATTACTCCATATCTTAACAACTCTATCAATTTCTGTAATAAGGAATTAGCAAAAGATGAAATGATGGATAAACTGAAAAATGCTGTTTTTGATCCAACATTTAATCACTTTTTACAGTCGATGACGGATGGAAACTTTATTAACTTAACTGAAAGCAAATTACAATTGATTGATCAAGTCGATATTTTCTATAGAGGGAAGGAGGGTAAATTACCTGTAAGCAAACCAATATTTATTAAATTGGCATTAAACTACTTGGGTGATAAATTGTCAGATTTTAATAAATTGCCATTTATAGTAAAACAAAGTCTAATACAGACATGGAACAACGAGCTTGAATTAGAAAAAATACGACAATCGGAAAATAAATAGCAAATAGCCTGCCATGCGGGCAGGCCTTTTATTTCATTTGTGATAAAATTTTATGGATAGCGGCCTTGTAAATGTCTCGGTCATTAACAATTGCCGAAACGGCTTTTGCTTCATGTCCTAAAGAATCCAATCGACGCTTAATTTCATCTGCCTCTTGCAGATTTCTAGCCTGGGGAAGAAGCAATGCCTTCAAACTCTCTACCGCCTCATCAATCTGCTGTTCTGGTGTCTTTTGTATACTATTCATATCCATTTCACTATTAGAATTATTGTTCTACTTCCGCAAAGATAATTATTCTCTGTTGATAATAACAGATTTGAGAAATTATAATTAACTTTGTAGAAAATAGTTTGTTTTATGTCTGAAAAAGTAATTAAAAATGTATTCGTTAGCCATTATCATGAAGATGAAGGCGGAATTAATGCTATGAAGGATTTATTGGGTGACAAATATTCTATTAGAAATTATTCTGTTACTTCTGATAAATACAATAATGCCAAAAATGAAGACTATATTAAAACTTTATTACGTCCTCTAATTAAAGAAGCAGGTACATTTATTTGTTTAATTGGACCACAAACGCATGATAGCAAATGGGTTGATTGGGAAATTAGAGAGGCCGAACGTCAAGGGAAACAAATTGTTGGCGTTTATAGTCATGGAGCAAAAGATTCTGATATTCCTCCAGCATTAGAAGAATTTGCTGATGCAATTGTGGGCTGGAATACCAATAATATTGAAAGAGCCTTTGGAGGAGAGAGTATTTTTGTAAATTCTGATGGTTCACCACGAGCATCAGTTACAGGTGGTCGTGGCGTTTGTTGATAAAATTATGTCAAAAGCTTATTCGTATATAGTTGCTAGAGATTATGGGTTTGCTCCTAATCCATTTTATGGAGTGCTGACATTGGCAACCTGTAAACCAGAAATAAGGAGAACTGCTAATGTGGGAGATATCATCATAGGATGTTCAAATAAGGCCCATGGAAATAAACTTATCTATATCGCAAAAGTTTCGGAAATATTGACTTTTGATCAATACTGGAATGACCCCCGTTTTATCGTCAAGAAACCAGTAATGAATGGTAGCTTGAAGAAACTTTACGGCGATAATATATATCATCACAATGAAGAAGGTAAATGGGTACAAGAGGACTCTCATCATACTAACGATGATGGAACAACAAATAAACATAACTTGGATAGAGATACAAAACATACTGATAAGGTGTTAGTTTGCAATGAGTTTATCTATTTAGGGAAGTCTATGATAAATCTTCCTGTTGATTATGATTCTTGTATATATCGAGGAAGGGGATACTGCCATCCACCATATAATGATGCTAAGAAACTTTGGGAGTACTTAAAAGTTATGTACCCTGAAGGCGGTAAAATAGACCAACCTAACCAATTCATTCATTTTAAACGTTATGATGGTGTATCATAAATACAGAACTCCAATTCCAGATAAACGCATAATGTATTATTATTTCTACTTTATGCAGGAGCGGATGAATATATTTTGGAAAAAATGTAATAATAATACCTCTCCTTTGACTGAAGATCCGATATTGAGGGATTATAAGTTTACTAATGTTTATAGAGCTTGTGATCGTGTTAGCCAGTATTTAATCAGCAACGTTATATATAAACATATAGACGGATTTACCCCAGAAGATATGTTACTGAGAATATTGGTGTTTAAGATATTCAATAAAATTGAGACATGGGATTATTTGGAGAAAACATATGGAGATATATGTATTGAACATTTTGATGTGGAAGAGATCTGTCGGTTATTATCAAACAAACAGAAATTCTATCCTATTTTCAATAATGCTTATATGATGACAGGTAGCCATCGTCGTTACGACTATTTACCAAGCAAACATGCTAAATGGCTACAAATGGTGAAAGATGAATTCATAGGTCAAAAAGTGGTGAATAAAATTCTAAAAGCTGACTCTATGGAAACTATTTTTAATCTAATGGAGCAGTGTTCTTTTGTAGGTGGATTCCTTGCTTACCAATATACTATTGATTTTAATTATTCTCCGTATGTGAATTTTGATGAAAATTCCTTTGTTAAAGCTGGAATTGGCGCAATAAGAGGAATCAAAAAGTGTTTTAAATTTGTAGGTAATAATTATGAAGATGCTATAAAATATACATACGAACATTTAGATGATTTAAGAAATGAATTTGGGTTAGATAGTTTCAAGCCATTACCTGGTAGAGAACCACATTTAATTGATATTCAAAACTGTTTTTGTGAAACCGATAAATACCTTAGGGTAAAAATGCCAGATCTGCTTGTTGGTAATGTGAGGATAAAACAGCGTTACAAGAAGTCGACAACCCCAATAGTATATGAATTTCCTCCAAAATGGAATATTTCTAAAAATATCTTTTTATAAATGCATACAGAAACATATAGTGGAATCAACTCATTTCTAAAAGGAGCATGTAAATTGTTACTTTCTGAAGGGGTCAAACGAGTAACTCGTGGTAAGATATGTTATGAATTGCCAGAACCATTTTTATTTAAGTTAACAGAACCTAAGGCTCGGATTGTTACAATACCAGAACGGAAATGGAATAGGACATTGCCATATGCCGAATCTCTATGGATAGCATCTGGGCGCAATGATTTGCTTTACATATGTCATTATTTAGAGAGGATGAGAGACTTCTCTGATGATGGTATGTTTATGCGAGGAGGTTATGGACCAAGGTTTCGGGACTATAATGGTTCTAATGATGATTATCATATTTCCACTATTAATGAACGAAAGCCCAATTCGGTAGATCAATTGAGATATATTGTAAAATGCTTCTCTAACGATATAGAAACAAGACGAGCGGTTATATCATTAGGAGATCCAATGAAAGATGATTTTGATCAAAGTTGGAATTTAAAAGATTCTAAAGATATTCCTTGTACTAGAGAATTACATTTCATAAAACAATCTACTAATAATAAATTAGATTTGATTGTAAAAATGCGATCAAATGATTTAATATGGGGCGCTAGTGCTGTAAATATATTTAACTATACATTTATGCAAGAATATGTTTCTGCAATATTAGGATTGGAAATAGGCAATTATTATCACTTGGCAGACAATATGCACTATTATGAAGATTTCAAAGATATGATAAAAGTCATTGCAAACATATCTGAAGTTAATGATGAAGTTATGAATTTTCACAAGTCTTTTACTTCGTTAGAAGAATTTGATGTTTTAGTATCTAAACTGGGACATGAAGAAAATTTGATGAGAAAAGATATGTCATCATACAAATATGTACAAATGGGAGACGAATTCTTTCAACATTGGTATGATACTCTTTATAAGTATAATTTCCAAAAAAATAATAGATGATGAGTTTTAAGTATCAACTAATCTTTTTAGGTGATATTCGGAATAAGGCCTATGAAGAAATCAAAGAAGTATTTTTAGATAAAGTTAAGGATCTTGGCATACAACAAGATGCCATAGAAGTCATATGTGCATCTGATATAAATAAATATTCAAATAAGCAACCTACATTTGCATTTTATTTAGGGTGCAAGAATAACTCGGGAGTTGATGCCAATATTCTTGAGCAATTAATAAAAAATGGAGATGTTGTATTCCCTCTTTATTTTGAAAATTTTGAGGATGAAATTCCTAATGTAATAAAAAGTATGAATGGGACCTTATACATTTCCGAGAAAGTATCCGCTGTTGTTAATTGTGCATTAGAATCATTTAGACTTCTTAGAAAATCAAGAAGAGTATTTATTAGTTATAAACGATCTGAATCTACAGGAGTTGCTCAACAATTATTTGATTTGCTTATTAGGAATGGTTTTGATCCATTTCTTGATTCTTATTCTATTCGTCCTGCAGATAATTTTCAGGAAGAATTACTGCATAGAATGACAGATTCTGATGTACTGATTCAATTATATACTCCAGAATTTTTTGAAAGTCAATGGTGTAAAATAGAAGTTGAAGAAGCTAATTTAAAACAAATAGGTGTAGTTGTCCTTTTATGGCCAGATGTAGAGTTAAAACCATTTTCACACTTAGTTGCTTCTGAGATTTTGACAGAAGACTGTTTTAATGAGAGACAACCAAATGTGATGAGAACTCTTAAATCTGATATAGCTAATAAAGTAGTTAAAACGGTTGAATCCATAAGAGCAAGAAATTTAGCAGCAAGACAAGATAGTATTTGTGGTGAATTTGTTGCAGAAGGGATAAAATATGATAAACATATCATTCGCGAGTATAGCTACTTGTTAGAGAAAGATATGTATGGTAATAATATTCGTCTGTTTATTCCTGCAATTGGAATTCCACATGCATATGATTGCTACGAATCTAGAGCTTTTAGACGGTTATTAGATACAGACGGTTTGGAAATATATTTGCTTTACGACAGTTTGCGTATACGAAAAAAGTGGATAGAACATCTAGACTGGCTTAATGAATCTCTTGATGTTAAAACTATAAAAAGAAAAGATTTTGAACTATGGATAAGTCAACATTAGAATGTATATTTTTATCAGCAAGCATTCCTGTACAAGGGAGACATGATGAAAGATATATTAATACTGCGGATGTTATTGCTATTAGAGATGCCGTTATTGCATTTGCTTCAGCTATATTGCCAAAATTTCATTTAGTTTGGGGAGGTCATCCATCCATTACACCATTGATTGTTAATGTAGTTAAGCATTATGGTATAAATGTTAATGAAAATATAACATTATACCAATCAAGACAATATGAAGGGCTATTTCCTGTGGAAAATAATAGTATAGGAAATATAATATTAACTGCAAAAGGAGATGATGCTAATGAAAGTTTATATATAATGAGGCATCAGATGTTATCTAATCATAAATATGTTGCAGGAGTCTTTATAGGAGGTATGAATGGCGTTGAAGATGAGTACAATATGTTTAAGACTTTACAACCTAAAGCACAACTTATTCCCGTTGCAAGTACTGGAGCTGCTGCAAAAATAATATATGAACGAGAAAAAGTAGAATTAATGTTTAGTGACAGATTGGAATCTGATCTAGCTTATTTCTCTTTATTTAAAGATTTGCTAGGCATATAAATAGGTGATAGTTCTAGATCAATAATCGATTAATTAAAAAACGAGCGGAATTTATTTTGAAGAAATGAGGCATGATCATACTTAGTGGTACAATCAAAGAGTCTTGTAAACGCTGTATTCCATACACCTATTTGATGCGCCATAAATATAATTGGTAGTATTAAAAGTATTAAATAATAAATAATACTCAAGATTGTGCTCATGATGGCACCAAGTAGACACCATGATAGTACAAAGTTGGCACCTAGTCGATGTGTTTAATAATTATCAGAAAAGAGACATCTATGATATCAGCGAACTTGCAAGATGACTTGCGAGTTCGTTTGTTTTGAACTATTAAGCTTTTCTTTATAGTTATATTCATTATTATTTTACTCAACCTATCATAAAATAAAGAAAAAATATTATTTTTACATATTATATGATAGGTTGAAGATATGTCAAAGAGTACAATGGGGACTAAATTACCCCGAAAGTTAGGGCAGAAAATGCAGGTTGTTGGCGAGCAAATAAAACTTGCCCGTTTACGTCGTAATTTGAGTGTTGCGCAAGTTGCCGAGCGAGCAACCTGTTCTCCGCTCACGGTTTCGCGCATTGAGAAAGGTATTCCGACGGTTGCGATTGGCATCTACCTACGTGTATTGTATGCTTTGCAGCTTGATGATGATATTCTCTCTTTGGCAAAAGAAGACAAACTCGGCAGAGCATTACAAGATATGAATTTGCCGCCTCGTAAACGAGCATCGAAGAAATAAAAGACTTTGTAATCCGTAGTGCTCATGAAAGCACTAAGAAGACACTAAGTTGACGTCAAGTTATCACCCTTTCTGCACCCAGTTAATAGCATGAAATTTGACGGAAATAGGGATTCCGAACTGAGGTGGAACAAAATTTTAGTGTACTTATTTCTGTTTCAAATAAATTCACTACCTTTGCATCAAAGTAGGAACTCGACTCTGCGAGACACTGCAAAATAGTGCAGAAATCAGGTGGAGCAATAGCGGGAGATTACGTTTGTTGCGATTCTTTAACGCAAAGATATATAGCCATTTAGAAATGAAACTCGTTTTCTGGTGGCACCACTCAAATAAATACTCCCATTGAAATGATAATATTTCAATGGGAGTATTTATTTACACCCACTCCCCCTATCCCCAGCAACATGCTTTAAGATAGACTTTACTATTATCCCATGAAAAGGTCTGATAATAAAGAAATATGCCCTTCCCAGCCAATTATTGTACTTCACAACAGTAGTAATCCGAAGTTCTTGTTTTCCTTCGTGATATTCCCCGCACCACATGGACACATGGAAATCAAGATGCTTATCCGGCATTCCGAGAATTTCTTCATGCAGATTTTTATCCAAGACCATATCTGTAAATCTGGTTGCTGTATCCAGTCCTAATGGCTTTACAATCGCATTCCTGAAATTCATGAGCCAACCAATCCACTTAGGAAATCGGCTGAAGGCAAGATTGCGAAAATCTTCCGGTGTCAAAGCCTGCCCAGTGACCATCACTTTAGAAAAAGAATCTATATAATCTACAGGAAAATAATTCTTTATTAAGCTGTCTGCCGGTATATCTTTCATCTTATCACATATTGAATTTATTACTCGTTTGCTTTTCATTCACGGCGTCCCCAATGACACGGCCTACAAAGGTAGCCACTTAATCCAACCCTACAACATATTCTTAGAAATAATATTATCCCGTAAAAGATAAAGCTCAAAAGAAAATTATCAGTTATCTTTGTTCCATGACTACCAACAAGACAACTCCCAAAGAATTATGGGCAAGACAGCAGATTAGCGGTCCCGATGTGGACTATGATTTATGGAACAAGAAAAGAATATCCGTGCAAGCGTTCTCACAAATGAGTCAGAGCTGTATTTTTACAGTTGACGTATTTAAAGAGAGATACGATTTTGCATCCGACAGTTTTGCCCATCTTTTCGGATACAATCCCACTTGGATAAAGACAATCAAGCAACAAGGCGATTTACTGGAAGAGAGAATACACCCTGATGACAGAATTCAACTCACAGAATGCCAAATCGAGCATGGACAGTTCATCTACTCACTCCCACCGGAAGAAAGAAATGACTACCGGCAAATATTTCAATTCCGTATGTTGAATGCACGGCAACAGTATATCAATGTAAGTAGCCGGCAACAAGTCATAGAAACAGACCGGAATGGTAAAGCCTGGATAATCATGGGAGTAATGGACATACTTCCCGACCAGACCCCTATCGAAAGAATCAAACGGACGGTGGTGAACAGAAAAACGGGAGAGATGCTTCCAACATGCACTGTTTCTCCCGACAAACAATTATCCAACCGGGAGAAAGAAATATTACGACTCATCCGACAAGGTTTTCTAAGCAAGGAAATCGCTTACCAGCTGGGAGTGAGCATCTATACTGTGAACAATCACCGGAAAAACATCCTAAGCAAGTTAGATGCCAACAATATAATGGAAGCCATCCATATAGTAGAAAATCTTGGTATCTACCTCTAAGATTACGGAAGCCAACCGAGACTGTCCGCCAACTGATTTGTTTTGCGCCACTCTTCAAGCTCCTTATAAGTGCCGATACCTCCCGTAAAGACAGCATGATAAATCTCTATACCTGGAATCGTTACACCATCCGGCACATCGAATTTGATTTGCAATATCGTTTTCCTAATCTCAGGAGTAAGGCGCTCCGCAATAGCGGCAGTCACCTTTTCTACAACACCATCATACCTGGAACCTTTCCGGATGTGAATCATATCAAACTTCCAAGTATTCTGTTCTCTATCCTTATATAAAGCATGCCACTCCATGCACTCTTCCTCCGTATGGATAAGGTTCCTATATTGTATTTCCTGCAAAGGCAACCGTTCCGCAAGTTCCCGGATGACCGAAAAGCTCTCTCCTACATCCAACCTATCGGTATAAATATGGATATCTATATCCCTACTTTTCGCCAACAGCCCGGTACGGAGTGAGCCCACCAAACGAACGGTTGCTCCAATGCGCTCCCATGCTTCAATAATACAGGTATCTTCCAATACTTTCCATGCAGATTGCTGATTCTGCCTTGCAAGCTCATGAATGTCCATTTACCTCCACTTTTTTGAATGTGCAAAGATATAAAACTTCCCAGTATATAGCTATAAATAGCCATTTCCCTTCCCGATACAATACACTAATTTTGCACACTGTCTTATCTTTTAGCAACAACTAATTATGGCATTCAATCAAACAGAGAAACAAGAGAAAGAATATTTAAAGCAAATAATCAGTTTTCTGAAAAAGGTTATCGGTAATACCGACGCATCCGTGAAAGACCACGTCGACACCTTGGCAGAATACAAAGACTATATCTGGTCCAACAAAGACATCGACCCACACGAGATACGCTCCATGCGCGAAAGCATCCTGAACCATTTTGCCTTGGGGGAAAGTGTAATCAACAAGCATAAGCGGCTCACCAAGATACTTGCCATTCCTTACTTCGGACGAATTGATTTTTTGGAAAAGAAAGAAAACAGCAAAGTGATGCCTATCTATATAGGTATCCATACCTTCTATGACCCGGAAAGTCGAGCTACCCTTATCCATGACTGGCGAGCACCCGTTTCGAGCATGTTCTATGACCATGAATTAGGAGAAGCAGGCTATCGGTCTCCATCGGGAGAGATTAAAGGAGTAATTTCCCTAAAACGCCAATACAGAATTCGGGGCGGCAAAATGGAATTTATGATTGAAAGTGCCCTGACCGTCCATGACGACATTCTGCAAAAAGAGTTAAGTTCCAATGCAGATGACAAGATGAAAAATATCGTTGCCACCATCCAACGGGAACAGAACCGGATTATCCGCAACGAAGATATCCGCACGCTTATTATTCAAGGAGTGGCCGGCTCTGGAAAAACATCCATAGCCCTGCACCGCATAGCCTACCTGCTCTATACCTTCAGAGACAGCATCTCATCAAAAGATATTCTGATTATCTCCCCCAACAAAGTGTTTTCCGATTATATCTCCAACGTCCTCCCCGAACTTGGGGAAGAAACCGTGCCCGAAACCAGTATGGAACAAATACTCTCCGGAGTGTTGGAACACAAATATAAGTACCAAACATACTTCGGGCTAGTGAATGAACTGTTAGAAAAGCCATCCTCAAGCCTCATCGACAGAATAGCCTATAAAGCCTCTTTCGGCTTCATTTCAGAGCTTGACAAGTTTATCCTCCACATAGAGAACACCTACTTCAAGGCAGCAGACGTGAAGCTGACCAAATACATCACCATACCTGCCCCGTTTATTGAAGAACAGTACCTACGTTTCAACCGTTATCCCATACGCCGACGATTTGATGCTATGGCTGATTATATGCTGGATATGTTGAAAATACAATACGCCTTTACGGTAACCACCGCCGGCAGAAACCTTTTGAAAAAAGAAATCAGACTAATGTTTGCAGGCAATAACGACATTCAAGTCTACAAAGATTTCTTTAAATGGACAAATAATCCCGGAATGTTCAAAATGCGAAAGGGACATACACTCGAATACTCAGACTTGGCACCGCTGGCATACCTACACTTGGCATTGGAGGGAAACGGGAACCAGCCATTCAGAGTCAAACATCTGTTGATAGATGAGATGCAGGACTATTCGCCCATACAGTACAAGGTAATACAGAAACTCTTTCCATGCCGGAAAACCGTGTTGGGCGATGCAGGACAGTCCGTGAATCCTTATGGCTCATCCACAGCAGAAACTATCCAAAAGTCACTTACTGCAAGTGAAATCATGAAATTGTGTAAGAGTTATCGTTCCACCTTCGAGATTACGGATTTTGCGCAAAAGATTCATCCTAACGCAGAGCTGGAACCGGTTGCCCGGCATGGAGAAAAGCCACAAATCCTGCAGTTCGGCAGTGCCGTAGAAGAACTGTCCGGCATTATGGGGCTAATCTCCACTTACCGGAAATCCGGATATAAGTCTCTTGGCATCATATGCAAGACGGAGCAGCAAGCCAGGAAGATGGCAGACATGCTGAAATCATATGCCAATGATATCAGCTTCCTATCAAGTCAAAGCTCCGCATTTGTGCAAGGCATCGTCATCACCTCTGCTCACATGGCAAAAGGGCTTGAGTTTGACGAAGTCATTATTCCACAGACGGATGAGAGAAATTACCGTTCGGAGATTGACAAGAGTATGCTTTATGTAGCTGTAACCAGAGCTATGCACCGCCTAACCTTGACATTTCACGAGGCAAGACCGGCAACTCACTGATGATGGATTATTAAGGAAATCTATCCCAACAGCCTTGTACAAGATACGGCAAGTAACAGCGTATCTCATCAATCGACCAATCCCACCATTGCAGCCGCAATAATTTCTTCACCACATCCTCATCAAAACGTTTCCTGATTTCTTTGGCAGGAGTTCCCCCTACAATTGTATAAGGGGGAACATCTTTAGTCACAACAGCACGTGCACCAATAATCGCCCCATCTCCTATATGAACACCAGCCATTATCACCGCTTCATAACCAATCCAAACATCATTACCTATTATAATATCTCCTTTGTCATCCCATGCATCCGTTATGTCCGATTTCTTCAATCCCCACTCTTCGTAAAATAAAGGAAATGTATAAGTAGACAGAGATTTCAACGTATGATTGGCACAGTTGAACAGAAATTTCGTACCGCAAGCAATGGAACAGAATTTACCAATAACCAGCCTCTCCTGATGGATGGGGTAATGATACAGCACATTGTTTTTCTCGAACAACAAAGGGTCAGCTACAAAATCATTATAAATAGTATAGTCACCAACCTCTATTCGAGGATCCTTTACAACAGCATTAAGATATACGGTTTGCTTATCTCCCGTACGCGGATATATTTTAGTCATCATAATTCGATATGTTTCTAATATTGTTTACTTCTTAAATAGAAAACCGATTGCAGTGCCAGCAAAATCACAAAAAGGTATTCTGCCGTTAAGTAAATAGCCAAGGATGCATGAGTGCAAGCGCTTAACCAATAAAGATACCCCAAATACACGACAGTGGTAGTCACTTGGAAAAGAAAAGTAATCCGGGTTTTACCGGTCCCTCCAACTGCGTTGAGATATACATAGCCTGGCAAGGCAAAGGTATAATTCAGCAACGTCACAACAAAAGGGATGAAAGCCTGCTCCGTCAACAGTTCGTTATCTGTATAGATTCCTATTATCAAGCGATTACAGCATACAGCTACCCCTATCAGTGGAAATCCAACAGAATAGCCCAACCTCAGTATCTTACGGCAGATAATGAAAACAGCCCTCCTTTCTCCAGCCCCAATCGCATTACTGACCAGCGAACCCGTAGTGACCGCAAAAGAATTGACTATTACAAAAAAGACAGCAGATACACTTCGCGTAATATTGGAAATGGCTAATTCCGTTTTACCCAAATGTTCCACCGCCACAAAAAACAAGAGCCACGGAGCTACGCTGATAAAGGCATGAAGCATGCTCCATACCGACAAGCTCAGCACATCTACCAACAGCTTTCCGTCATATACCGGTTTCAATCCATATTTCCCTTTATCTATTTTCAGCCATACGTAGAAAAGAAGCATCGCCAAAGAACCCATCTCTGCCAGAGAAGAAGCAATGGCAGCTCCCGATATTCCCAGTCCTCCAACGAATATCAGAATATAATTCAAAGGAATATTAATCACTACTGCAACGGCTGCAGCCCACGATAATGCCCGAGTGCATGTTATTCCCACAAGAAAAGAACGGATAGCCAAAAACGGAAACGAAAACAGCAAACCGAAACTGCGCCAATCCAGATACTGAATTACAGCCCGATAAATCTCCGGTGAGGAAATCAACCTTCCCAATATGAAAGGAGAACTTGCCTGCATCAGCAGACAAAGCAAAATGGCCAATCCCGATAAAAAGAAGAAACCTTGAAAGAATATCTTCCCAGCCTTACCATAATCACATTCTCCATTCCTTCGGGCAATCATCACCTGCAATCCGATACTAAATCCAAACCCAAGCATGTAGATCGCCAAATAATAAATCCCTGCAATGGCAGATGCTCCCAATTCCACCTCGCCAACGTGACCTAAGAAAACAGCATCGGTTATATTTATCAGCTGCTCCATCAAAATGCTCATCATTACCGGAAAGTTGATAAGCCATATCTGTTTATATGTATAATGCATTGCTCAACAATAAAATAGCACAAAACAACACACTGTACAAGTACAGCATGCTATCCTGCAAATTCATGAATAAAAGGATATACAATCTCTATGGCAAACGGGGCATCGCTTGCCAGATAGCTGAATAGCTTTATCAAGCAGGGCTATTCGTTGAGCGTAGCTATATACAGAGCTTCATAAAAGGTGAATATGTTTGTTCATTCAAGATATAGTGCAAAAGTACAGAAAAAAATGTGCCAAAGTTCAGTTTAGGGCATAAAAAAAGGAGTACCGCTGTACTCCAACCTTTGTTAACCTTAAATCTAATACTATGAAAAACACATTGCAAAGGTACGGACTTTTGGGACATTGACAAACTTTCCAAGAAAAAAAGCATGTTTCATAACACATTTTAATAAGATAAATGCTCGTTTTCACGTCCTTTTTCACTTTTTCTGCTTCAAAATAGAAAAGGAGGTATAGCATCACGTAAAAAAATAAGCAAGTTCTTTCCATTATACTCCCAGTTTGCATTATCTTTGCACTAACACGAAGATAAGCTGCACCTCAGCATAAAAAATGAACGAGTTCATTTTATTCTGCATTCGGTTTGCACTATCTTTGTAATGAGATTAACAAGAACTTATATATGCCAGACTATGATTTAATCGCCATATTAGGGCCTACCGCCTCAGGAAAGACTCCATTTGCAGCCGCCTTGGCCGCCGAACTCCATACGGAAATCATCAGTGCCGATTCACGGCAAATCTACCGGGGGATGGACCTGGGCACCGGCAAAGACCTTGCCGACTATACCGTCGACGGGAAACAGATTCCCTATCACCTCATCGACATAGCCGACCCGGGCTATAAGTACAATGTTTTCGAGTATCAGCGTGATTTCTTGAATGCTTACGAGACTATTAAACAAAAAGGTTGCCTGCCCGTTGTATGTGGAGGAACCGGAATGTATCTCGAATCAGTGCTGAAAGGCTACCGTCTGCTGCCCGTACCCGAGAATCCTGAGTTGCGCACCCGTCTGGCGGACAAATCGCTGGAAGAACTGACCGACATACTGAAAGGTTACAAAAGCCTGCACAATACTACGGATGTGGACACAGCCAAACGTGCCATACGAGCCATCGAAATCGAAGAGTATTATGCCCATACCCCAGTAGACGAACGTTCCTTCCCCCAGATGAACAGTCTCATCATAGGTGTGGACATCGACCGGGAATTGCGTCGGGAGAAAATCACCCGCCGCCTGCACCAGCGCCTGGAAGAAGGAATGATAGACGAAGTGCGACGTCTGATAGAGCAAGGCATCCAACCGGATGACCTCATCTATTACGGACTGGAATACAAGTATCTGACACTTTATGTCATCGGCAAGTTGACCTATGAAGAGATGTTCACGCAACTGGAAACAGCCATCCACCAGTTTGCCAAACGCCAGATGACCTGGTTCCGCCGTATGGAACGGCGTGGATTTACCATCCATTGGATGAATGCCCGGTGGCCGATGGAAGAAAAGATAGCTTTTGTAAAGAAGAAGTTGGAAGGATGATGAAATGATAAAGTGACCGGGTGATTTAAATCGTAAATAGTAAATAGTCAAATTGTAAATAGAATCATGAGTGCAGAACCCGAAAAGTTGGGAGTGATATACAACCCCAAAGCCGGAACACGGAAAGTGCAGAAACGGTGGAAAGAAATCAAAGAATACATGGACAGCAAAGGTGTGCCTTACGACTATGTGCAGTCCGAAGGGTTCGGTTCGGTAGAGCGTCTGGCAGGCATCCTCGCCAACAACGGCTACCGCACCATTGTTGTAGTAGGCGGTGACGGCGCACTGAATGACGTCATTAACGGCATCATGCTTTCCAATGCACCGGACAAGGAGAATATAGCCATCGGCATCATCCCCAATGGTATAGGAAATGACTTTGCCGACTATTGGGAAATGAGTTCGGATTACAAGAAAGCGGTGGATTGCATTATCAACAACCGCCGCCGGAAAATAGACGTGGGTACCTGCTATTATTACGACGGTGAAAAGCATCTGACACGCTACTTTCTCAATGCCATCAACATAGGCCTGGGAGCCCGTATCGTGAAAATCACCGACCAGTGCAAGCGTTTCTGGGGAGTGAAGTTCCTCTCTTACTTCATGGCACTGCTATCCATTATCTTCGAACGGAAGCTGTACCGCATGCATCTCAAGATAAACGGCGAGCATATACGCGGACGCATCATGACTGTCTGCATAGGCAGTGCGTGGGGATACGGACAAGCGCCTAGTGCAGTGCCCTATAATGGCTGGCTGGATGTTTCCGTCATTTACCGTCCCGAATTGCTGCAACTATGGTCGGGATTGTGGATGCTTATCCAAGGGCGGATTCTGAACCATAAGGTAGTGATGCCCTACCGTACGCAAAAAGTAAAAGTGCTGCGTGCGCAAAATGCCTCTGTCGATTTGGACGGACGTATTCTCGACCGTCATTTTCCACTGGACATCAGCGTACTGCATGAAGCAATAACATTGATTATACCCAATTGAAAATACTTAATCAGTAACAACCTATGATTGAATTAAAGAATAATCCTGCCGGAAACTTCTTCCTACTGGCAGGTCCATGTGTCATCGAAGGAGAAGAAATGGCAATGCGCATTGCCGAACGTATCGTGACTATCACCGAAAAACTGCAAATCCCCTATGTATTCAAAGGGTCGTACCGCAAAGCCAACCGCTCCCGCCTGGATTCCTTTATGGGCATCGGCGACGAAAAGGCGCTGAAGATACTGCAAAAAGTGCACACCACCTTCGGAGTACCTACCGTGACCGACATTCATGCAGCCGAAGAAGCCACCATGGCTGCCGAATATGTGGATATTCTGCAAATTCCCGCCTTCCTCTGCCGGCAGACAGACCTGCTTGTAGCCGCCGCCAAAACCGGAAAAACCATCAACATCAAGAAAGGGCAGTTCCTCTCTCCGCTTGCCATGCGCTTTGCGGCTGATAAAGTAGTGGAAGCAGGCAATAGGAACGTCATGCTGACGGAACGCGGAACTACTTTCGGTTATCAGGATTTAGTCATCGACTATCGCGGCATCCCCGAAATGCAGACCTTCGGTTTCCCCGTCATCCTGGATGTAACCCACTCCTTGCAACAGCCCAACCAGACCAGTGGCGTCACGGGAGGTATGCCGCAACTTATCGAGACCGTAGCCAAAGCCGGTGTTGCCGTAGGTGTAGACGGACTGTTCATCGAAACCCACGAAAATCCCGCCGTAGCCAAGAGTGACGGCGCCAACATGCTGAAACTCGACCTGCTGGAAGACCTGCTGACCAAATTGGTCCGCATCCGAGAAGCAGTCAGATAAATTCCATTTATCCGGAATGGAATCCGAAAAAAACAACAGAAGTTGTGATTTATCCAAGGGCTGTCCGACAGATAGTTCAAGAACAATTTAAATTCATAATAATATGAAACATCTATTACGTGGTTTATGGATTGTAGCGTTAATTCTTTGCTGCAATTTTCAGCAGGTATTTGCACAGCAAATGCCGCCTATCCCGGTCGACAAAAATGTCCGTATCGGAAAGTTGGACAACGGATTGACCTATTATATCCGCAAGAACAGCCAGCCTGCAAACCGGGCCGACTTTTACATTGCCCAAAAGGTAGGCTCCATTCAGGAAGAAGCCGACCAGCGCGGCCTTGCCCACTTCCTGGAACACATGTGTTTCAATGGAACGACCCACTTCCCCGGTGATGCACTGAAGCAATACCTGGAGCGTATCGGGGTGAAATTCGGTGAGAACTTGAACGCCTATACTTCCGTAGACGAAACCGTATACAACATTTCCAATGTGCCGGTCACTACTCCGGGAGCCATCGACTCCTGCCTGCTGATTCTGCACGACTGGAGTAACGATTTGACCCTGGACCCGAAGGAAATAGACAAAGAACGCGGAGTCATCAACGAAGAATGGCGCACCCGTATGAGCGCCATACAACGCTTCCAGGAGAAGATGCTTCCAGTCATGTTCGAAGGAACGAAGTATGCCACTTGTTTCCCTATCGGAACGATGGAGGTCGTTATGAACTTCAAACCGCAAACTTTGAGAGACTACTATGAAAAGTGGTACCGTCCGGACCTTCAGGGTATTGTGGTAGTTGGCGATATAGATGTGGACACCATCGAAGCCCAAATCAAGAAAATGTTTTCTGATATTCCCGCCCAGCCCAATGCTGCCAAACGCGAGTACTATCCGGTAAACGACAACAAGGAGCCTATTGTATTGGTTTATCAGGACAAGGAACAGTCCAATGTACAAGCCCTCATCTTCAACAAGCACGAAGCCACTCCTGACGAGCAGAAAGGCGACATGGGCTATCTGGTACAGAATTATGCAACCACGCTCATCAACAATATGCTGAATGCGCGTCTGAACGAATTGGTACAGACCGCCAATCCTCCTTATATATATGCCGCCACTTATGACGATGATTTCTTTGTTGCCAAAACCAAAGATGCCTTCACCGGTGTCGTTGTCTGCAAGGAAGATGCCATAGAAAATGGAATAGCCACTCTCCTGCGCGAAACAGAACGCGCCCGCCAATTCGGCTTTACGGAAACGGAATACAACCGTGCCCGTGCCGAATATCTGCGCCAACTGGAATCTGCTTATAACGAGCGTGACAAACGCAAGAATGAAGAGTACGTGGATGAATATGTCCGTCATTTCCTCGATAACGAACCGATTCCGGGCATCGAAAACGAATACGCCATCATCAATCAGATAGCTCCCGCCATTCCGGTTGCCGCACTGAACCAGATGATGCAAGCCCTCGTGACAGACAGTAACCAGGTAGTCGCAATTCTCGGTCCGGATAAGGAAGGATTGAAAATGCCGACAGAAGATGCAATCAAGAAGATTCTGAAAGATATTAAAGCTGAAAAACTGACTGCCTACGTAGACAAGGTGTCGGATGAACCTTTGATGGCCGAAGCCCCGAAAGGCGGAAAGATTGTATCCGAGCAGACAGATGATACATTCGGCACTACAACGCTGACACTCTCCAACGGAGTCAAGGTCATTATCAAGAAGACAGATTTCAAGGCAGACGAAATCCGCATGAAGGGAGTCAGCCTAGGCGGTAGTTCCTTGTTCCCCGACTCGGAAATCATCAACATCAACGGACTGGATGCAGTGAGTGTCGGTGGTCTGGGTAATTTCAGTGCCGTAGACCTGGAAAAAGTTCTGGCCGGCAAGAAAGCTTCCGTCAGCTATGGTATCGGTGACAAGACAGAAACCGTCAATGGCAGCTGTTCACCGAAAGACTTCGAAACAATGATGCAGCTCACTTACTTGACGTTCACCGCTCCACGCCGTGACGACGATGCCTTCGCATCCTACAAGAACCGCAACAAAGCTGCTTTGCAGAATATGGAAATGAATCCCCAGGTGGCGTTCAGTGACTCTGTCTCGGCCGGTATTTACATGCACCATCCCAGAAGAGCCAGAATAAAGGCGGACATGATTGACAAGATGGATTATGACAAGATTCTGTCCATGTATCAAGACCGCTACAAAGATGCCAGCGATTTTACCTTTATCTTTGTAGGAAATGTGAATGTGGAGGAAATGAAACCACTCATCGCCGAGTACCTGGGTTCACTGCCTGCCATCAACCGCAAGGAAACATTCAAGGACAATAAAGTGGACATGCGCCAGGGAGTTTATAAGAACGAATTCGTACGGAAGCAGGAAACTGCCAAAGCGTCGAACTTTGTCCTGCTGAACGGTGACTGCAAGTACGACCTGAAAAATGACATCCTGCTGAGTATGACCAGCCAGATTCTCGACTTGGTTTATACAGCCAAGGTACGTGAAGACGAAGGGGGCACTTACGGTGTATATGTAGGCGGCCAATTAAGCAAATATCCGAAAGAAAAGGCTCTCTTGCAGATTGTATTCGAAACCGCTCCGGCAAAAAGAGAAAAGCTGATGCAGATTATCTTTGCAGAACTCGACAACATCGCCAAAGCAGGTCCGTCGGAAGGAGACTTGAATAAAGTGAAGGAGTTCATGCTGAAGAAACATGCCGAAGACTTGAAGGAGAACAGCTACTGGCTGGGAAGCATTGACGAATACCTGTTCACCGGTATGAATCCGATAAAGGATTACGAACAGATTGTCAACAGCATCACCGTGAAGGACATCCAGAAGTTCACCGACGACTTGTTCAAGCAGAAGAACGAGATTGAGGTATCAATGATCAGTCCTGAAACTCCTGACAAAGAATAAGAGAGCCATACACACAGAAGGCTGCGTTGTTCGATGAAAGGCAGCGCAGCTTTTTTTATACAAACTCTATATATACAAATACTATGAGTCTTTTCTTAGATTTGCGCAAGCACGGAAAACTGGCAGAAAAACGAAATCCGATGTACGAAAAAAGTAAATTCGGAAAATTCTGGATGTACTTCATGTTCGTCTTCTGGGCCGGTTACCTGATATTCTTCGGTACGACCTTTGCATTCGCCTTTGACGGTGGTGCCACAGAAGCCTATCACGTAATGAACTCCGGATTGATATTTGTCCTTGTGCTGGATTTCCTGATACGCCTGCCTTTCCAAAAAACACCCACCCAGGAAGTGAAGCCCTACCTACTGCTTCCCATCAAACGGAATCGTCTTATAGACTTCCTGCTGATCCGTTCCGGACTGGATGGCTTCAATCTGTTCTGGCTGTTTCTGTTTGTTCCGTTTTCCATCATCACCGTCACCAAATTCTATGGAATCAGTGGTGTGCTGACCTATTGCATTGGCATCTGGCTGCTGATGGTATTCAATAACTACTGGTTCTTGTTGTGCCGCACACTGATGGGTGAGCGCATCTGGTGGCTGGCATTACCGGTAGTAGTATATGGTGGCATTGCCGCCGCACTATTCATTCCGGACAACAGTCCGCTTTTCGACTGTTTTGTCAATCTGGGAGAAGGGTTCATCACCGGTAATATATTGTCATTCATCGGTGTACTGGCTGCCATCGCCCTCATGTGGTTCATCAACCGCACCCTGATGCAGAAACTCATCTACAATGAACTGAACAAAGTGGAAGATACACGGATAAAACATGTATCCGAATACAAATTCCTCGACCGCTACGGCGAAATAGGCGAATACATGAGACTGGAACTCAAGTTATTGCTACGCAACAAGATTTGTAAGCGTTCGCTCTATTCCATCACCGGTGTAGTGATAATGTTCAGTAGTATCATTAGCTTTTCCGATGTGTATGACGGAGGTCTGAGAGATTTCTTCGTCCTTTATAATTACATTATCTTCGGCATCATGTTCCTCAGCACACTGATGGGTTACGAAGGCAATTACATTGACGGACTGATGAGCCGCAAGGAATCTATCTACTCGCTGCTGCGTGCCAAATACATACTGTACAGCATTGCATTGCTCATTCCTACGATTCTGATGATTCCCGGTATGGTTACCGGGAAGGTATCCGTACTCGGTTGCATTGCATGGCTGATATTCATTCCGGGAGCCGTATACTGCTGTCTGTTCCAACTGGCAGTCTACAACAACAAGACTACCGACCTGAATTCAAAGATGACCAGCCGGCAGAATATAGGCACCGGTCTGCAGAATCTGATTTCAGGAGGTGCTTTCGGCATACCTTTACTGCTGCTTTTTGCACTGAATGCCATCTTTGGCAAAGAGGTCACCCCCTGGATACTTATCGGCATCGGCGTGGCATTCATCGCCACTTCCAAATTCTGGCTGATGAATGTATATCACCGACTCATGAAACGCCGCTACAAGAATATGGAAGGCTTCAGGGACAGTAGACAGAAATAGAAATCATTAAACATCAATCACTAACATGATACGCATCAACAATTTACAAAAGAATTTCGGCACAAAAAAAGCCGTAGATATAGAGAACTACACCATCGGGCAAGGCGATATGCTGGGACTGGTAGGCAACAACGGTGCAGGCAAGACCACCCTCTTCCGGCTTATTCTTGACTTACTGCAGGCAGACCGGGGCAATGTAACCATCAATGACATTGACGTCAGCAAAAGCGAGGACTGGAAGAACTTCACGGGAGCCTTTATAGACGACGGTTTCCTGATAGACTACCTCACCCCCGAAGAATACTTCTACTTCATCGGTAAGATGTACGGTCTGAAGAAAGAGGAGGTAGACGAACGCCTGCTTCCCTTCGAACGCTTCATGAACGGCGAAGTGATGGGGCAGAAAAAATTCATCCGCAACTATTCTGCCGGAAACAAGCAGAAAATCGGCATCATCTCCGCTATGCTACATCACCCGCAACTGTTGATTCTGGATGAACCGTTCAACTTCCTTGACCCCAGTTCACAGTCTGTAATCAAACACTTGCTGAAAAGATACAATGAAGAGCACGGAGCCACCGTCATCATTTCCAGCCATAACCTGAATCACACAGTGGACGTTTGTCCACGTATTGCATTGTTAGAAAACGGTGTTATTATCCGCGATATACGAAATGAGAACAACTCTGCCGAGCAGGAATTGGAAGCTTACTTCAACGTCGGTGTGGAGGAAGAAGCCGTGGTAGAAGAAACAGTAGTAGAAGCAGCCGTAGAAGAAATAACGGAAAAAGAAGATAAAACGGTAGAAGAAAAAAATTCGGAAGCATGAAAAAATATCTTTCTTATATAGTAGCTCTTACCATCATATTGATAGGCTTAAGTTCCTGCCATACTTCCGCGCCACGCCTGGACTACAAAGCCCTGGCGCAGGCATCCGTCCGTTTGGGAGTGGATATTGAACTGCAGGACAACCACAAGCTATACATCCATGCCTCCGAATGGATAGGCACCCCCTATCGCGCAGGTGGCGACAGCAAACGTGGAACGGACTGCTCCGGACTGGTATCGCAACTGTATAAGAAAGTTTACCACACCCGTCTGTCGAGAAGCACAGACGGGCAACTGAAAGAGAGCAGTAAAATCTCCCGCCGCAACTTGCGTGAGGGAGATTTGGTGTTCTTCACCAGCCGTGCTTCCCGCAAAAAAGTGGCACACGTAGGCATCTACCTCAAGGACGGCAAGTTTATACATGCCAGCACCAGCCAGGGAGTCATAGTCAGCAACCTCCGGGAAAAATATTACACCCAACACTGGCTCTGCGGAGGAAGAATAAAATAATACTAATTTTTCCCTTCTTGTGATTTTCTTTACTCTGTCCCGACTGATAGTCCAGAAACTATTAAAAGAAGAAAACAATGAAGAAACTTTTAGGCATCCTCTTATTCATCAGCATTGCGCTGAGCGCCAATGCACAACTTTTATGGAAAGTATCCGGTAAAGGATTAGAGAAACCATCCTATATTTTCGGTACTTACCATCTCTCTCCACTCAGCATCAAGGACAGCATCGCCGCCATGCCGCAGGCCATGAACGAAACCACCCAAGTCTACGGGGAAGTTGTGATGAGCGAAATGGCGACTCCCGCCTTCATGCAAAGCATGCAACAGCAGATGATGATGCCCAAAGACACCACGCTGCAAAACCTCTTTACTCCCGAGCAATACGAAGAAGTGGGTAAAGTTGTAAAAGAGAATATGATGGTAGACATCGCCATGCTTGCTCAACTGAAACCGGCTGCCATCAACCAGCAGCTTGTCGTCCTGCTCTACATGAAACATACTCCGGGCTTCAACCCGCAAGAACAGCTCGACACTTACTTCCAGCAGCAGGCCGGACAGCAAGGCAAGAAAGTTGGCGGTCTGGAAACAGCCCAGTCACAAATAGACATTCTGTTCAACAGCCAGACGCTGCAACGCCAGGCAAACCTCCTCTACTGCGCTATCAGTGACATCGAGAAAGGTATCGAGCAAAGCAAGCGCCTGATTGCCGCTTATGAAAAGCAAGACCTGGACGCCATGTTGCAACTGATGGAAGAGCGCGACGGCAATTCATGCGACCCGCTGCCCGGTGAGATGGAAGCCATGCTGGATAACCGCAACAAGGCATGGGTTGAAAAGATGCCTGCCATCATGACGGAAGCCCCCACCCTTTTCGTAGTCGGTGCCGGACACCTGCCCGGAGACAATGGAGTGTTGAACCTTCTGAAACAACAAGGATATACCATAGAAGCCATGAAATAAATCCTCTAACAATTCTCTCTAACAACAACTTTTAATGGCAGACTATACAAAGCGTGACGGTCAAATACCATCACGCTTTGTTTGCATATACACTTTATTCTCCTCATCATATCGTACATCCAAAAAAAATATACTACTTTTGCACCAAAGTCTTGGCAGTTATAGTGATAACGGCCATTTTTGACTTGATTCGATAAGAACGCAAGAAGCGAAAGTTATTATCCCTGCCTATTCGGAATCTGGAAAATTCAATAAACGTCATGGGATGATAGCAACAGTTTCTTCACGTCTATGTTATTATATACTTAGGCGTGGGGACTGTTGTCTATTTATGACGTGGGCATTTTCCAGAGCCTCGAATGCAGATAGGCAATAACAGTCCTCGCGCTTTTTATATAATAACCTTCGTCAACGGGGACAGACGAAATGAAAGATACCGCGTATGCATCTTACATTATTTGGAGAAATACAGTTATTTCTGTTGATTGCCGCTACATCTGCAAGCTTTCTATACTGGATAAATTATAAATACAAAAGTCTGAACAGGCAGATTATCCGGGCAATAGACATTCCGGTATATCTGCTGAACAGACAAGGTTTTGTCGTAAAACTGCTCAATACACCTACCGAAAAGGCGAACAGACTTCCGTTCCAAAACCTGGGAACTCTCAACATCAAAGATTTGGTGACAGACGCCGATGAATGCCGGAAATACATGACGTCGCTGTTACGCGTACTGAATACCCGCACTTCGGACAGCCTGACCCTAAAGATAAGAATAGAAAGTGGTGAGAAACTATATATCGCAGTGCGCATGGTCTACCTCAACAGAAATAATGTCATGGCCTTCATACGCGACATTACGGAAGATGAAGTCCAACGCCGGGAAAACGAAAAATACCGTTTCTTCCTTGAAAGTATTCTGGAGAACCTTCCCATCGCCACGACAGTAAAAGACAAAAACGATGAAGGACGCTACCTGATATGGAACAAAAAAGCGGCAGAGATGATGGAAGTCCCCGCTGAGGATATTGTGGGACACTATGAAGAGGAGTTCAAACCCCTAATGCAAGATAATTTCATCCAAGAGACAGACAAAGAAGTTGAAGAGTCGGAAACTCCCCAGTCCTACATCAAACACTTTGTCAATCCCAAAGGCAGAGAGTATATTCTGTCGTTTCACAAAACGCTGGTGTCCTACAACAAAGGGAAAGAGAGGTGGATTGTCAGTTCTGCACTGGACATCACCGAACTGCTGGCAGCCAAAGAGAAAGCAGAAGAAGCCAACCGCCTGAAATCGGCTTTTCTTGCCAATATGAGCCACGAGATACGCACTCCGCTAAACGCCATTGTCGGCTTCTCCTCCATACTTTCCGATGCAATACAAGACGAAGATACAAAGGAATACATACATATCATCGAAGAAAACACCCAGCTGCTGCTGCAACTGATTAACGATATTCTCGACCTGTCACGCATCGAAGCTGGCATTCTCGAATTCACAGAAGGAGATATGGATGTAAACAAGACGCTTGATGAAATGCAGACGATGGCAAAACTGAAACTTCCGTCCGAAGTCAGTATACGTCTCCTGCCCGGTGCGGATTACTGTATTATTCACACAGTCCCCAAACGGGTAAGACAAGTACTGAACAATTATCTGTCAAACGCCCTCAAGCATACGGAAGAAGGTTTCATCGACATTGGTTATCACCTGCCGCAAGAAGACAGGATTCGCTTCTTTGTCCGTGATACCGGTTGCGGCATTCCTCCTGAAAAGCAAAAGGATGTATTCGAACGCTTTGTCAAGCTAAACAGTTTTAAACAAGGCACGGGTCTCGGACTCTCCATCTGCACCATGATTGCCGAGAAAATGAACGGAAAAGTGGGCGTCAGCTCTATTCCGGGGAAAGGTTCCGAATTCTGGTTCGAAATACCCTATCAACCTACCGGAAGCCAACCTGCATAGAAAAGCCCGCCACTGACATGAACTCTGTCAACGACGGGCAACCTAAACCATCACCGATGCTATCCTGACTCACAATACCTATCGAAGCCTAAATCGCAGTTTTCCACTCTGCACCAGTTCTTCATGAGTGATACGATATCGGGACAGTTTTTTTCCTCCCAGTTCCATTTCACGGATATAAAGCGACTCTGCCGACGGGCGTTCCGTCTCTATCACCAGTTGGTCGCGTCCCCAATACTTAGGGTCGAGCTTTATGGTCACCTTATCAAATACCGGAGTAGACAGCGTATAAGCCGGTTCTCCGGGACAATCCGGATAAAAGCCCATCATATTGAAGATAGCCCAAGCGGACATCGTTCCGGTATCATCATTGCCGGGAATTCCGTCGGGGGCATTCTTGAAATACTTCTGCAAAAGGCGGTGCAGCTCTTTCTGCGTGCGCCACTCCTCACCCTTGAAATAAGAAAAAAGATGGGCGTATGCAATGTCCGGTTCGTTGGCAGGGTCGTACAGTCCTTCGTCGAACACACGCTGAAGCTTGTCTACGAACGGCTTCTTTCCACCCATGAGCCGGGCAAGCCCTTTCACATCGTGGGGAACATAGAAAGTATAGTTCCAGGCACAACCTTCGTGAAATCCGGGGTTCGGCTCAAAGTTCTCTCCCTGCCTCGGGTCGAAAGGAGCATAGAATTCACCGTTAGGCAGGATAGGACGGAAAGTACCGTACTCCTTACAGTAATAATGCTTGTAGCCCAGCGAACGTTCGTGGAACAGACGGGCATCCTCCTTCTTGCCAAGCGCAGCGGCTATGCGCGACAAGGCATTGTCGGCAATATAGTATTCCAGGGCATGCGAAACGGAATTGTCATACTGCTCCCGCAGGGGCACATATCCCAATGACACGTAGTCGTCATTGTCCGGACGGAGCAGATTCTCCGCTCCCGGCAGGGTGGCTCCCTTGCACATGGCCTCGTAGGCCAGTTCTATATCAAAGTCGCGCAGACCTTTCAGCCAGGTGTCGACGATGACGGGAATGGAAGGGTCACCTTCCATGGTCAGCGTCTCACGTCCGTAGAGTTCCCATTTGGGAAGCCAGCCGTGTTCGCGGTACATGTCGAGCATGGAGCGCACCATCTGCAATTGCCGTTCGGGATATACCAGCGTAAGAAGCTGGTGCACATTGCGGTAAGTGTCCCACAAAGAAAAGACGGTATAACGGTCGCCTTGGGTAGTCAAAATCTTATCACTCTCCATAGCGGGATATTCCCCGTTCACATCTTGCAGGATATTGGGATGTATCAGCGTATGATAGAGTGCCGTATAAAAAACGGTTTTCTGCTCTTCCGTACCTCCTTCCACAAGGATGCGCGAGAGGTCATCGTTCCAGCGGCGACGGGCTTCTTCCAGCACTTGACCGAAGTTCTTTCCCTGCTGCTCGGTATCCAGATTGAGGCGGGCATTCTCCATGCTCACAAAAGAGACTCCCATCTGTACTTCCACCTGCTCGCCTTCTTCGGTATCGAATGTAAGATAGGCGCCGATATCATCTCCCGCCAGTTCCTTCTGGTAGCGGGTGTAAAGTTTGTAGCGTCCGTTATCGGGGTCCCATTCGGCCTCTACACCGGTCATGGGGCGCTGCTTCTTCCAGTAGCCCGAAGCGGCGGGCTGCTTGTTGACACGCATCACAAAGTAGATGGGAAAAACGGCTTGTGGGTTGTAGCAGAAAGTACCCAGCAGCTTCATACCTTCAAACTCGCATTTACCCGTCTGGCGCAGAAAAGCTCCCGATTCATTGGTCAGGCCTTCGCCCAGGTTCAGCAGCACATGGCTCTGCCCGGCAGGAAAGGTGAAACGCGCCACACCCGTGCGAGGAGTTGCCGTCACTTCCGTCTTCACATTGTAGCGGGTCAAGAAGTTGCTGTAATATCCGGGGGATGCCTGCTCGTCCTTATAGCGGCTTCCATATTCCTTATAATCTACGGACAGCTCTCCCGTAGTGGGCATCAGCAGCAGAGAACCCAATTCCGGACAGCCCACACCGCTCAAATTGACATGCGAGTATCCGGTGAAGAAACAATTGTGATACTCATAGGGAGTAGACCACCAGCGGGCATCTTTATCGTATTTGTTGTCCTCCGAACCCATCACGTTGAAGGGCACTACGGACATCATTCCATTGGGACAGACGGCTCCCGGATTCGTGGTACCGAAGTTAGTGGTACCGACAAAAGGATTCACATAGTCCGCAGGATGCTTCTCCGCAGCCATAGATGCCGTGAGCATTCCAAAGGAGATGATACAGAAAGTAATCAGTCGTTTCATAATATAGTAAGGATTTGTTCTTTATTAGTTAGTGAGCACGCTACCCATGCCGGTGTCATTGCATGCACTCTGCAAAGTTATTGCAAACGGTCTGCAGTGATACTGCAAACTACTTTGCAGTAGCGCTGCAACAGTTTTGCAGTGACGCTGCATCAGCTTTGCAGTGGCGCTGCAACGGCTTTGCAGTAGCACTGCAAAAAGCATGCAGTATCTTTGCAGTGATATTACACTAAGTATAAGGCAGTTACGGCAGGCGCTTTTCAGCAATACCGAGCGCCTGCCAACTGCTTGGTACTTACAAAATACTTGTGCGCTTCGTGAACTCCAGAATCTCGCGGATATACCCAAAGGCAAGCCCCACTACCGTATCGGCTGCACCGTAGTATACAGCTACACGTTCTCCATCTTGCAACGCTGCGCAAGGGAACACCACGTTGGGAACATCACCTTGCAACTCATAAGGAGCAGCAGGCGCAAGCAGATACTCACGGGTGCGGTAGAGCAACTTGGCAGGATTGTCCTTATCCAGAATAGCTGCTCCCATGGAGTAACGGAAACCGTTACAAGTGGTTATCACGCCATGATAGAACATCAGCCAACCCTCGTCCGTGAGGAACGGTACCGAACCTGCCCCTATCTTGGTACACTGCCAGGCACTTTCGGGGAAAGGCGTAGGAGCCATCACATGGCGGTGTTCGCCCCAGAATTTCATGTCAGGGCTGAAGCTAATGTAGATGTCGCCAAAAGGAGTATGTCCGCTATCGCTGGGACGGCTCAAGAGCGCATATTTGCCATCGAACTTCTGAGGCAACAACACACCGTTGCGGTTGAAAGGCAAGAAAGCATTCTCGCACTGGAAGAACTCCTTGAAATCGAAAGTATAGCCGATGCCGATGGTGGGACCGTAGTAGCCGTTGCACCACGTAATCCAGTAGCGGTCCTCAATCCATGTCACGCGCGGATCGTATTTATATTCGGACTCTATCATGTCCGTATTCCCGGCCTTGAACTTGATTGGCTCATGCTCTATTTCCCAGTGGATGCCGTCCTTGCTGAAACCGGCAAAGATATTCATCTGCACCGCCCGGTTGTCACAACGGAACACACCGGCATAACCATCCTTAAACGGAACCACCGCACTGTTGAAAATGCTGTTCGACGACGGAATATGGTAGCGGTCTATTACGGGATTCTCCGAATAACGCCACATTACATCCTTACAGCCTGCCGGCCGTTCTTCCCAAGGCATTGTGATTTTGTTGCTCATAATTGCTCTATATTATTAATTGGTTATTGTTGTTTCTTCTCATCGGCATACGTAAATGGTATGAAGTACGTAATGAGGAACGCCGGAATGGTGGCAAACAGCGTGAAGGTAAAGAACGCCTCGTACCCCAACCAGTCGCTGACAAAACCGCTGATTGTGCCCGGCAACATCACACCCAGATTCATGATGCCCGAAGCAAAGGCATAATGTGCCATCTGGTGCTTTCCCGGCGCCACCTGCTGCATCATGAACAAAGTCAGTCCCACAAAACCAAAACCATAACCGAAGTACTCGAGCACGATGGCACTACCTATCAGCAACCCGCTTTCCGGCTGGTACATGGCAAGCAGAGTATACGCCACAAAAGGCAGATTGAAGATGCAGCACAGAGAGAACAGCGTCCGCCGCAATCCCCGGTGCGAAATGTAATAGCCTGCCAACAGTGACCCCAGCACAAAGGCTGCCGCCCCATAAGTGCCGTAGTACAAACCTATCTGCTGCTCATTCAGTCCCAAGCCACCTGCCGAACGCTCCGCCTTCAAGAAAAGAGGGACAATCTTCATGACAAAACCCTCGGCAAGGCGATAAAGGATAATGAACGCTATATAGTACCAGATGTGCTTCTTCAAGAAGAAATCCTTGATTACCGCCACCAACTGCTCCCACGTCTCTCTTGCCGACTTGGCGCCGGATGCGGCCGCACCGCCCGATGGCAGCATGCGCATGTGGTAGAAGCCAAGCAGCAGCATCACCGCCGCCAATATCAGCATCACCGTCATCCATGCATGCCGGGTAGCCTCGTGGCGGACTGCCTCTGTGGCACCCTCCACCCCACCGAAACCTACCAGCAAGGCACCTGCCAGCCAGACCAACCCGCCGGACGCCACAATCTTCGCTATATTGTAGAAGGCTCCCTGCCAACCGATATACTTGGCCTGGTCCTGCTTGTTCAGTTCCGACATGTAGACACCATCCGTAGCCACATCGTGCGTGGCTCCGCTGAAAGCAATCACTGCCAGCAGCGCAATGCATATCGCAAAAAAGAACGGTAACTGCAACGCCAAAGCCACCAGAGCAAAACCTGCTCCGGTAACCATCTGCGTCAGTACCACGAAAAACTTCTTCGTCTTGAACATTTCAAGGAACGGACTCCAAAGGAACTTCAGCGTCCAGGGCATCATGATGAGCGACGTCCACAGAGCAATCTGCGCGTCACCGATACCCATCCCCTTGAACATCAGCACAGAAACCATGTTCAGCACCACGAACGGCAATCCCATGGCGAAATATACGGTGGGGACCCACGATATAGGATTATGATTTTTTCGGCTCATCCCTTCTGTATATTATCTGTGTCACTTCAACGGTTCACTGCCCATAGTCAGCTCCAGCGTACCGCCGTCCACTATATCCTGATGCGTGAAGAATGGAGTCTCCAACTTATTGCCGTTCAGCACAATGCTCCGCACATACTTGTTGTCGCGGCTGTTGTTGTGGGCTATCACCTTGAACGACTTGCCGTCTTTCAGATGAACGGTCGCCTCGTTGAACAGCGGGCGTCCGATGGAATATACCGGCTTGCCGGGGCATACTTGATAGAAGCCCATCGCATTCAGAATGTACCATGCAGACATCTGTCCGCAGTCTTCATTGCCCGAAAGTCCGTCGGGGTTGTTGAAGTAAAGCGTATGCAGCACCTCATCCACAATCTCCTGCGTACGCCAGGGCTGGCCTACGTAGTTGTAGAGATGGGCAATGTGATGGCTTGGCTCATTGCCGTGGGCATACTGGCCTATCAGACCGGAAATATCCACCGAGGTCGATTCACCTTCCAGCTTGGAATCGGCCGTGAACAGAGAATCCAACTTGCCGATGAAGGCGTCGCGTCCTCCCATCAGTTCCACCAGTCCGTCCACATCGTGGGGAACGAACCAAGTCCACTGCCATGCCGTACCTTCGCAATAATCATCGTTACGGTGATTGGAAGCGCGGGGGTTGAAAGGCGTACGCCAGTTGCCCTCACTGTCCAGTCCGCGCATGAAGCGGGTACTCGGATCGAAATAAACTTTATATCCCTCGGCAAAAGCCGCATACTTATCGCGGTTGGCTTCGTCGTCCAAGGCACCTGCCAGTACGGAGATACACCAGTCATCGTAAGCATATTCCAAAGCTTTAGCCACAGATTCATTGTCTTTATCGCAAGGCACGTAGCCAATCTTGTTCTTCCAGTACTTGGCCTGCGGCATCAGATGCGGCACAACCAAAGGATGGGTGATAATACCCGTCGTATCGTATTCTGCCGTACGGAGGCAAGCCTTGTAAGCCTCCTGCACGTCGAAGTTACGGTATCCCTTTACATAAGAATCCGCTATGAGGGAGGCTGCATGATAACCAATCATGGTACCCGTATAGTTTCCGGCCAGTTCCCACATAGGCAGGACGCCGCCCTCGCGGGACTTCTGGATGAGCGAACGGATGAAAGCCTCGTTCAGTTCAGGATCAATAATCGTCATCAGCGGATGATAGGCACGGAAAGTGTCCCATAAAGAGAAAATGGTGTAGATAGGCTCGTCCACCCTGCCTTGATGGGGCTTCAAGTCCATACCAAAGTAACGTCCGTCAGCATCGGTAAACAAGTTGGGCTGCATACCCGTGTGGTAAAGTGCCGTGTAGAACATGGTACGCTGGTCGTTGTCCTTCGTATCGATGTCAATCTTGGAAAGATAAGTGTTCCACTGCTGGCGGGCAGCACGGCGCACACCGTCAAAATCCCATCCGGAGATTTCGGCTTCCACATTCTTGCGGGCACCGTCCATATCCACGGCAGACACACCTACCTTTACCAATACCTCCTCATTGGGCTCCGTCTGGAATTGCAGTAAAGCTTTAGCTGTAGGCAGAAGCGGACCGCCTTCGTCCAATGCCATGGAGTCCGTGACCAGCGTATAGGTGAATGGTTTGGAGAACTTGGCATAGAAGTTGATATACTGGTCGAAAGCCCAATATACAGTCTTCTTGCGTCCACGGATTTCAGTATCGCTGATTACTTCCAGCTCCATCTGTTCATTCTTCTGGCGCTGGATACTGTAATCCAGGTCGAGGATAAAACCTGCATCTTCCGCTTTCGGGAAGGTATAGCGATGAATCGCCGCACGTTTGGTAGAGGTCAGTTCGGCTTTCACCCCGTAGCGGTCCAAAAATACGGAATAATATCCCGGTTCGGCTGTTTCATTCTCGTGGGAAAAGGCAGAGGCGTACGCCATCTGCTGGCTCTTCGAGCCCATGGAGTGGTAATCCTGCCGACCTACAGTGGGCATCAGCAGCACATCCCCGTAATCGGCACAACCCGTACCGCTGACGTGGGTATGTGAAAATCCGTTGATAGTAGTATCTGCATAGTAATATCCGGAGCAGGCATCCCACTCGTAGATACGCGTGTCGGGGCTGGGCTGAATCATCCCGTTGGGAACTACCGCTCCGGGATAGGTATGCCCATGTCCACCCGTACCGATGAACGGATTGACGTAAGACGCATAGTCCGGTGCCGTCTGGGTACAGCTGCAAACCGCCCCCAGCAGAAAAAGTCCGCCCAACAGTATGGAACTAGATTTCATGTTTTTCTTCATATTGTTTATTGTATAAGTAGGTGTATAGCTTCATAATAGAATCTTGTTATATGAGAATGCTTGAGGAGGGCCGCCCTATTACTTTGAGCAAAGCCCTCCTTTGTTTCATGTATGAAAAGGTTCAAGCATCCGTTTTCCGAAACCTCAGTTTACGGAAAACACGGCATCAGCGTACCTTCTTCATCGTATAGTTCTCACTCACGAAGTAAGGAACATCGGGGAAGATGTCGGTCTCAATCTCACCGCCTACATACTTATAGGGATTGATAGCCCATCTGTTGCCCAAGCCATAGATATGCATATCACCGTTAGGAGCAATAGCACCATCCATATAGTAATCATCATAGTTAGGATATGCTTTCCACTGGAAATTCTTGCTGTAAGTACCGAAATGCATCTTGTAGGTAGCAGGGTCTTCAGCATCGCCCTCATGAATGGTTTGCGGATAGATGAGCAGTGCACCGTTATAGTAATCGCAATGCATCGGATACTTACCGGTGATTTCGGGGAAAGTGCCCCAGTTGTAAACCACATATCCGGTACCTTCTTCATCCTTCTCTATAATTACATTCTTCTCAAACTCCTGACTGCCTTTCCAATCCCACCAGCGAGGATTGCCTTCTTCATCCACATAGGTAAAGAGAGAATTGCTGGAAGTTACCTTCCACTCGCCGACCAAATCTTCATAACCCAACATTTTGCCCTGATAAGCTTCACCGATACGGCTCCAGTACTTGCCGCTCCACTCCACTTCATCATCAAAAAGTACTTTACTTATTTCCGAAAGCAACGTATAATACTGATACACCAGCGGTTTGGGATTGTAGAACATCTGAATGCCATAACCTTCATCTTTCACTTTCTGGAATTTGCTCTTGTCAAATCCACTCCAACCTCCGTTCAACTCATCATTAATCTTCCAAGGCAGCGGAGCATACTTGGATTTGGGCAGGTTCTCAAAATGAGACTCTTCACGGCCAAAGGCTCCCTCGGGATTCTGATTCTGGTAGTAACCGTAGGTCATATAGTCCACAATGTCACCTACCTTCATACCCTCTACCTCACCGTCTGGAGAGTCGAGCGAACCATATTCATACACACCGATCAGCTTGTCTCCAAATACCTGGCGGCACTCATAAACCAAACGCGCGAAGTTGGCACGTGAGCGTGTTTCGAAGCCGGGACCGGGATTGGAGTTGTTGTAGTTGGTGTACTCATCATCAAAGTCAATACCATCCAAGCCATAAATATCCAAGTAGGCTTTCAGTTCCTTGGCAAAGTCTTTGGCAGCAGCTTCCGAAAGGTTACCCATACCAGCCTCGTCATGGTTGCCAAGAATAGTCATCACCACCTTAATGCCCTTAGCCTGCAAAGGACGGATGAACTTATCCGCATTTCTCAGCAAGAAGGAAACCTGGTCATTGCAGAAAACATGTACGCGACCGGTCTTGCTATCCACATTGATGTTGGCAGCAAAAATGCTGACTACATCAAAGAAAGGCTTTCCGTCGCTCTTCATGGTATATTCACCCATATTCAAGATGTTCTCGTCATTTACTTCCACAAAGCAATGTGTAAGTATATCACCCTTACTGATACTCTCAGGAATAGCAGCCAAAGGCTTTACCAAGTAAATATATTCCTGATTGTTTGTAGAAACTTCCACACCGTTATTGGCAGATGCAGAAACGGCAACAGCATAAGTCTGTCCGATTGTGCCTCCGGCATTGATATTCAGTTCCACAGAAGCCGACTTCTGTTCGCCCGCCTTGATAGTGGCAGTTCCACCGTTCGCCAGGCTCAGCTTATCGGCGGGATACATTTTATAGCTTGTTCCATTCTTCTTATTGTAAGCCTCCAAAACGTCTTCGTCCACTTTGAAGGTCACCGTAACATCCTGCTCTGCAGCTTTGCTCAGTTCAAAATAGAGATGTCCGGTAGCAACCTTGTCGCCAAAAACAGAAATCGGAGTAAGTTCACGTGCACCGGCGGCAGACTTTACATAGCCATACACGCCATCCACAGTATCCAGCTTGTCACTGTTGCCGGTGTTGATGACAACATCATCTTCACAACCGGTGAAGCATATTCCTGCACATGCAAAAGCCATTGCCAGCAAGCCTGATTTTACATGATTCATATATTTCATAATCAATATCTTTTTATTTGAATTAAGGTATAACTAAATTATTTAGCGGGCAGTTCCACAGCAGTCCAAGTCAATGATTCCACTGCAGTAGCATTGTTCTCATTTCCGCTATAATCGTGAATGGCAGTACCGGCGCCCTCATCGAACTTCCAGTAAGAAACCAGTCCGTCAGCATCCGGCTCTACCTGGTAGAAGTGGTCCTTTGCATTGATTTCTGCTGATGTCAACACCTTGTTCCAGATACGCACCTCTGAGATATTACCTTCCAACCAACGGTCACGATTGTATGAATGGCCAATCCAGAATCCGTTACCTTCATCGGTCATGGTCTGGCCCCAGTTCACGACTCCGCAGTCCAAAGTAGTCTCCAGCATATTCTTACCATTGATGTAGATTATAACTGTTTTTGCATCCGCATCGTAGGTCACAGCGATATGTGTCCATTCGTTTGTCGGAATAACCAGACTCTCATCGGTCACATTGCCGCTACTTGTAGCCACCTGCAACTGGTTTTGAGGAATTCCGGCATCACCGATGCGGAGCAGGAACTTACCTTCGATACCCATAATGGAAGTCAGCATCTTGTCGAACTTGCTTACGCGAATCAACGCTTCTGCCGTCAGTTTATTCATATTATTGGCAACATCCGGATTGGTCCAAGTTACGTAAACCAGATTCTTGGTAATATCAGGAACCGTATTAATCAATGCGGCACCCTTCAGCACGTAGTACATGGTACCGGAGCTCTTCAAGACTCCGATGCTTGCCTGGTCTACCGTAACCGGCAATACATATACCTTCTCACGGTCCAGCTCCGTCAAGTTCTTGAAGCTGACAGTGATGTCGTCTGAAATGACAGCACCGGCCAAAATGGTAGCCTGCGGAGTTTCTACCGTATAATAGTTTTCCGGCAGAGCCTCGGCTGTGTCATAATAGGTAGCGTTATAAGTAGCTACCAGTGAAGGGTCCGCCTTCAAGGCAATAGTTATATCCTGCGATTCAGGACGGGCCATTGAAATCCGGAATGAACCTTCCGTATCGGAAACAGTGTTTTTCAACAACACAGTACTGGTCATCGCCGAGCCGTTGATATACACCTGATTATCGAAATTCTCAACGTCATTATCATTACAAGCAGCAAATACACCTGCCAATAATGCCATCGATACTAAATATATACTTTTCAGTTTCATGATATTCTTTTATTTTTTAGGAGCAGGATTCATAATATTGATAGCTTCTCTCACGTATTGATAGGTATTGGTAGCATTGTAATAATCATTCTGCATGTTCTCAATAGCCAGACCAGCTTTTGTAAACTCTGCAGACGGTTCTGTCACCCAATAAGCAGCTTCCGACAGAGCTCTCAAAGCATTGTAATATCCGGTAGTCTTATCTGTTGTATCCAGAGAGACGGTAGATGCCGATACAATGAAGCGGTCAGCCGGAACACCGTCTGCCATCAAGGCCTGAAGCGCTTCTATCCCCAGTTGGGCAACATCCGTGACATCATTTGTAATCAAGATGATATGGTCACAAGAAGAGAGCACAGACTGGCCTATCAGGTTGGCAGGATACCCCTGGAACACCAGTTGCTTACCTGAATTGGCACTCTTCCAGTTGGATATCACACCGAAGAAAGTATCCTGATTTGCCTTTGCTTCAGCCTTGTCGGCTTCGGACATGTAGATAGGATTGCTACCACGATACTCGGCTACAATACCGTCGAAAGGTGCTTCAAGAGCTATCAGTCTGTTCAGCTCAGCCGACAGATAAGCCGAGAATGCAGATGTTTCTGTTCCTTCTTTCACCTTGTCGGTATGTTCCTTCAAGATATTGTCATAGCTGATGGAATAGAATACTTTCGTTCCCTTCTCATGTACATTTGCAATATCTTCCAATTCGAATTCCGCCAAATCGGGAGTAGTTGCGATAATTACGTCCAGGCTGTCGGGAACATCCGACATGTGCTGCCCGCGGCTGAAAGGAACTTTCTCACTATTATCAAACCAGCCGTATACAATCTTATGGTCAGAATTCTTGTATTCCTGCAAGTTCTTCAGATACTTGGCATACAGTTCGGGAGACTGTTCGTCGATTCCGGGTTCTTTCAGTTTAATACTCTCTGAATCCGTCCAGTCGGAGCAGGCAGACAATGCCAATACGGAAAAAGCTGCCAGCGCGATTCCTTTGAATGATTTCTTATATAATTTCATAATTATTCAGCATTTATTGTTATTATTTGCGTGCCCACCATACGTCAGTAGCCATGTTGTCCGGTCCACCCAGATAGCTGTTTACTGCCTCTTGCACGTTTTCAGTATTACTTGTATATTCTTCAGAAGGATAAGGCATACGGCGTGCACCTTTCTCGCTATCAACAATTCCACCACTCAAGTTACCTTCACTGGTTACAGGCAACAGTTTGGGATAGCCTGTACGGCGATAGTCAGCCCAAGCTTCGTTACCTAACGGCCAATTCGCAATCCACTTCTGGGTAATGATACGTTCCTGTTTTTCTTCCTTGGATGCCCCTTCATTCCACTTGACAGTAATGGCTGAAAGGTTCTTTTCATAAGTATTAAGACCGGCGGGATCTTTGTAAAGAGCAGGTACACTGCTTTCATCAGCCAGATAGCTGTCTACACCGGTAGCTCCCCACTGTTCGAAAGAGAGACGGACACCTTGTTCATAAAAATCAGCAGCGGTTCCTTTCATGTTGAAACCATAGATTGCAGTGGCTTCAGCACGCAAAAAAGCAACTTCTGCCGCATTCATCCAAAGCACGGGATCAGAAGAGGAAATCTTCACACGTGAATAATTGATGAAATACTCCTTCATCTTACTGAGGTTGATACCGCGACGTAATCCTACATAAGTCTCTCCAGGCCATTTTGATTCCTCAAAATAGCTGGCACGACGATTGTCGTTGTAACCGTTCATGTAGCAGATGATGTCGGCAGCAGGATGGGTATCACCACCTGAAGCTTCTTCATTGTAACGTACTGCCACAAACAACGGATTGCTGATTGTACCGAAATATTTCCATGTGGCATTGTCTGCATTTGTTTCAATCAGACCCAATTCGTGATTCACCGCACTTTCAGCCATTTCTTTAGCCTTAGCAGGGCTTACATTGGCAATACGGATAGCCAAACGCAGTTTCAATGAATTGGCAAACTTCACCCACTTCTGTACATTACCACTGTACACGAAATCTGCAGAAGCAACCAACGCCGCATTTCTGTTTTCAGTCAGCACCTCGATGGATTCGTCCAGTTCCTTGAAGAATGCGTTATATACTTCTTCCTGCGTATCATAAGGAATGGTAATCTTGCCATCCTGACCGATTTTAGAATAAGGAATAGGACCATACGCATCAGTCACGCGACTCATGGCAGCAACCTTTATGATTTGAGCAATGGCATAAGGAACCGGATTATTGGTATTCTCCGATACTTGTTTCACTGTGCTCAAGTTACCGTAAAGTGTTGAAATGATACGGTCACTTATCAAGAACACACGCGTCCAGTCATTTGTAGCATTAAAATTGGATATTGTATTGGACCAGCCAGCATTTGAATCGGCAAAATAACCTCCCAACGGTCCACCCAACAAACAATCAGTAAACTGTGCCGTATTGACATCTGATGAGATAACCGTACTTGCCAAGTTACTCATGGCAGAACCCAGTGCATAATCATCCGGAGTCAAATCACCCGGTTGATAAGGATTGGAGTTGATATCCATATAATTGCCGGTACAGGACATAAAGCCCATAACCAACGGAGCAACAATCAATTTATTTATAATATTTTTCTTTTTCATATCGTTTGGTATTAAAATTTAAAGCTCAAGCTAAAGCCGATGTTACGCAAAGCCGGCATCATGAAATAGTCTATTCCCTGATAAAAGTTATCGGTAGAAGCTACACTTTCGGGATCGAAAGGAGCCTTGCTGTAAATCATCCACAAGTTGCGGCCTACCAACGAAACCTTGATATCGCACACATCATTCAACAACTTTCTGGGGATGGTGTAACCCAAAGATACTTCCTGCAGACGAACATTGGTAGCAGAATAAGTGTAGTATTGGGGAACAGACGTGCCGCTACCTACTACACCGTACCATGTTTCGGGGTTTACCTTATCTCTACCATTCACCAACACGTAACCTAAATCACGTGCATCGGCAGAAGCCTCGGACACACCGTAATAGTCCAACATAGCTTGTGTACGTGAGTAAACCACACCACCCAAACGGGCTGAAATCAAGAAACCTGCTGTGAAATTCTTCCAAATGAAGTTATTACGCCAAGCCAAATTACCTTTAGGAAGTACGCTTCCCAACTTGATGTATTTATCCGGGTCCGTTATGGCTTCCGTAGCAACCGTTCCATTTTGGTCCACAAAAATCTGTCCATTGGCATCACGTTTCATATCTCGCAGTGAGTAAAGGTCACCCATGCTCCCACCTTCTTTCAGCAAGAAGCGGGCATCACCTAAGCCACCCATATTCAACGTGCTCAAAGAGAACAGCTCACCGGTAACGGGATTGATGGCATTGTCTGCCAAAGTCAGGATTTTATTCTTGTTACTGGAGAAGGTTATACCGGTATCCCATGTAAAATCTTTCCAGGTATTCTTGTAATTCAGCGACAACTCAATACCGGAGTTACGTACGGCACCAGTCTGGATATACATAGCCGACCAACCGCTGACAGGCAACTGCGGGTTGAATGTCTGGTTCATAGTCTTGGCATTGTAATATGTCACGTCCAATTCAAAGTTCTTGAGGAAACGCATGTTCAAACCGATTTCCCAAGAATTGGTACGTTCAGGTTTCAAATTGTACAACGGATATTGGGTCGTGATACTCCACTGGCCGGAACTTGAATTCCATTCATAGTGAGGATTAGCCAAATATCTGGAGAAAGCACTACCAACAGATGCCCATGAACCACGAACCTTTATAAAAGAAAGATAATCTTTGTTCAAGTTAGGCATTAGCTCAGACAGTACAACAGAACCACCGACTGAAGGATAGAAGAATGATTTGCTGTTGGAGTTGGGACCTGCCAACTGTGAAGGCCAGTCATTACGTCCGGTCAACGTCAAGAAGTAAGTATTCTTGTAGCCAAGCTCAGCCGAAGCGAAAAGAGACTGGGTCTGTTCACGCCATCCCTCCTGCAAACGCTGTGTCTTGCTGGCACTCAGGTTCTGAATGGCAAAGTAGTTGGTCAAACCTACCGGTTCGCCGTTGAAAGCATCGCCCCCGTCGGCAATCGGACCACGGGTCTTCATTGCATCCGAACGTATATCGGAGAATGAACCACCGACATTGGCCTGAAGTGACCAGTCTTCACCGAAATATTTGTTGATACTCACCAGGAAGTCAGCATACAACTGTTTGTCCTGCGTCTTGGTAATACCATAAAGGCCGCGTGAAGAGCTCTCGGTGAGCTGGGTATTGGTAGAAGCATAGAACTTTTCTGTATAGTCATTGTTGGAGTTATCCAAACGTACACGTCCTGAAACAGTCAGCCAGTCCAGAATCTTATAGCTCAAACCGGCATTCAGCATATAGCGGTCCTTCTTGTTCTGGCGCAGATTGCGGTAGTTAATCCAATAAGGATTCTGCATTACCATACCTTCGTCACCTACCGGCCAGTATTGCGTATAAATCTTACGGGCAGCGTCATAGCGCTCATACATGCTGATATCAGACCAGTCGTTGCTGCGCGGGAACAAATAAGCACCCACCAACGGGTTGTTGTAAGTACCCTGGTTCGTCATGTTCTGGTCATTCTGCAGAATATAGCTTGCACCGAAGTCCAGAGTCATCTTGTCGTCCAGGAAAGTAGTGGTGTTACGTACCGTGAAGTTGTAACGGTTGTATTTGTTGTTGGGAACAATCCCCTTGGAGTTTACTGCAGCAGCCGATGCATACGTCTGATTTTTCTCTGTACCGGTTGACAAAGAAATACTTTCCGTACCTATAATACCCGTCTGGAAATAATCATCTTTCGGGCTGTAATTGTAATTATTGGCAGCAGACAAAGGTGCTCCCCAGCTCATGGCTCCTGAAGTACTCATCACACCACCGGTTCCCGTACCGTAACGGTTTTGGAAGCTCGGCATCACAAACGGATTGGTGAATTCGGTATTGCTGCTGACAGTAAGGCTCACCTTACCTTCTTTACCTTTCTTTGTAGTAATGACAATGGCACCGTTGGCAGCTTCCGAACCATACAAGGCGGCAGCGGCAGCACCGGTCAAGACTGACATAGACTCGATGTCTTCCGGGTTGATGTCGGCAATCGGTTCTGAAGAACCCTGAGAGTCGAACTCCTTACCTCCGGCAGTACCACGTCCGGAGAAAATAGGCACACCGTCAATAACATAAAGTGCATTGGAAGACTGCATGATGGATTTCGTACCACGCATCACTACCTTTGATACGCCACCCACACCGGATGAAGAAGCATTGATATTCACACCCGCTACCTTGCCACTCAATGAATTTACAAAGTTGGCGTCTTTATTGGAAGTAATGGCATCCGTATTCACCTGCTGTACATTGTAGGACAATGCCTTTTCCGATCGCTTGATACCGAGGGCAGTGACCACCACTTCTTCAATCATCTGCGTGTCATTCTGCATCAGTACATTAATGGAAGCTGAACCGGTCGCCGAAATTTCCTGCGACTTATAACCGATATAAGAGAATACAAGTACCGGATTCGCTTCTGTAGTGGTCAACGTAAAGTTACCGTCCAGGTCTGTAATACAACCATTGCTGGTACCTTTTACCAATACGTTCACACCAATCAGAGGCCCCATATCATCTGATACGACTCCGGTAATAGTCCTCTCTTTCCCCTGTTGCTTACCTTCTTGTGAAGTAGCGGTCTTTTCTGAAAGATAAACGATGTTGTCCTCCACTTTATACGAAATGTTCTTCCCCTTGAGAATAACATTCAAAGCATCTTCAATGGATACATTGTTCACTTTAACGTTTTCTACTGACAGCGCAGCCAGCTTGTCGTCATAAAAAAATTGATACTTGGATTGAGACTTGATTTGTTCAATGACTGTCCCCAATGTGCCACGAGACACATTCAGGTTTAACTGGGCAAAGCCCCACTGGATAGAAACTGCCATGAACAACAAAACTAATAAAGCCCGCATGAACGTCGAACTCCGAAAAGCATAATTGTCTTTCATAAACACAATTTATAGGTTATACAATAAATTACTTCGAGAGATTCATTCTCTCGCATTCCTATATAAAACAACAGACAATGAAAATACACTTACTGAAAAAGTATCTTTTTTATCATTAATCCTAAAAAAAAGAGTTACCCCGAAAACAAGTTGATATATCATTTTGCTCAATATTACTAACGAAGCAAATAATTATTTCCACCTGATTCAAGAAAAACACCTATAATACAGATAGTAAATAACAAAATGATATATCAACTTATTTTCGAGGCAACCCTTTTCTTACTATATTATTACTATTCTTTACTTCTTCAGTTCATTCGAGAAAGAATAAGGATAATCTTCCGGCTGCGTACCTCTCTTCATATTAGGCTGGCTGCCCATATCAAACCTCAAGGTACCGCCATTCAGCAAATCGCCATGCGTCAGATAATTCCTGGAATAATCCACGCCGTTCACCTTGAGAGACTCGATATACATGTTCTCCGGTGAGTTATCCGGAGCGTCAATTGTCAGGGACTTACCGTTCTCGAAATGGAGGGTAGCCTTACGGAACAGAGGGGCGCCCAATACATACTCGTCCGTACCAGGGCAAACCGGATAGAAACCAAGTGCAGAGAAGACATACCACGCGGAAGTCTGACCGTTGTCCTCGTCACCGCAATAACCGTCGGGACCGGCAGTATACATGCGGTTCATTACCTGACGAAGCCAATATTGGGCCTTCCAAGGTTCCCCGGCGTAGTTATAAAGGTAAATCATGTGCTGGATGGGCTGGTTGCCATGGGCATAGTTACCCATATTCATCACTGTCATCTCACGGATTTCATGGATTACCTGGCCGTAGTAGCTGTCATCGAACAAGGGCGGGACAATAAATACAGAGTCAAGCATCTCTACGAAAGACTCTTTTCCACCCATCAGGTCTATCAGACCTTGAGGGTCGTGGAATACAGACCAGGAATAGTGCCAGCTGTTACCTTCAGTAAAGGCGTCACCCCACTTCAAAGGAGAGAAAGGAGACTGGAACTGGCCGTCTTGATTACGACCACGCATCAGCTTGCTTTCCTTATCAAATACATTCCTATAGTTCATGGCACGTTCCGCAAAGAGTTTCTGCTCCTTCTTCGGACGGTTCAGTTCTTTTGCCATGCGGTAGATGCACCAGTCATTATAAGCATACTCCAAAGTACGGGCAGTGTTCTCGTTGATTTTCACATCGTAGGGAACATAACCAAGCTTGTTGTAATACTCATAGCCGAGGCGACCCGTAGAAGAGACCTCGGGATGGACATTCTTTGTACCGTTGATGAGACCTTCGTACAACGTCTGCACATCCTCCACCTTCACACCTTTCAGATAGGCATCTGCCAGTACGGAAGCAGAGTTGTTGCCAATCATACAGCCACGGTGACCCGGACTTGCCCATTCGGGGAAGAAACCGCTTTCCTTATAGGTGTTGACAAGACCTTCCTGAATCTGCCTGTTCACCGACGGATACATCAGGTTGAGGAATGGGAAAAGACAGCGGAAAGTGTCCCAGAAACCGGTATCCGTATACATATAGCCGGGCAACACTTGCCCATTGTAGGGACTGTAATGAATCGGATTTCCCGCCTCATCCAGTTCATAGAATGCACGCGGGAACAACAAGGAACGATACAAACATGAGTAGAAAGTACGGTACTGGTCAAGGGTTCCGCCTTCCACATCAATACGGCCCAGCACCTTGTTCCAGGCATCCTGACCTTTCTGAACCAGTGTTTCCAAATTGTCATTGCCAAGCTCCTTCAAGTTACGGTCAGCCTGCTCAAAACCGATGAAAGAAGAGGCTACACGGGCATGTACCACTTCACCCTTACGGGTTTTGAAACCGATAACAGCACCGGCATGTCCGGCTTCCTGCTCAACCTTATTCTCGGTCAAGACGCCATCGGCTACAGACGCCTTATAAGTAAAAGGCTTGTCGAACTCTATCACGAAATAGTTCTTGAAGTTCTCGGGAACACCGCCGCTGTTACGGGTAGTATAACCGATAATACGATTCTGTTCCGGAAGTATCTTCACATAAGAGCCCTTGTCAAAGGCATCGACAACAATGTATGAATGATCATTTTCAGGGAAAGTGAAACGGAACAATACGGCACGGTCGGTAGGGGTGAACTCGGTAACCACATCGTGTTCGGCAAGATATACCTTATAATAATGAGGAAGTGCTACTTCGCCCTTGTGGGAGAACCAGCTTGCACGCTTCTCTTCATCAAACTCGGGTTTGCCAACCACCGGCATAATGGAGAACTGCCCGTAGTCGTTAATCCAGGGACTGGGCTGGTGTGTCTGCTTGAAACCACGGATCTTGTTCGCGGTATAGACGTATTGCCAGCCGTCACCCATCTTACCTGTCTGAGGAGTCCAGAAGTTCATACCCCAGGGACGTGCGATCGCAGGATAGGTATTACCGGTGGAAAGCTCGAAAGTAGACTGCGTGCCGACAAGAGGACTGACATACCGGGTAAAGTCTTTGGCATGCAGCCATAAAGCACTGCTCACAAAAAAAAACAATAGGATTAATTTTCGCATAATATTAGAAAGTTGTTAGTATTAAATAAATTCTTCTCGTCATATCTCGAATTTGTGCGGCCTTCCTACTTCATTGAGGAGAGGAAAACACTGTTCCCCACAATTTTATACTCCAATGGAATGGCATTCTTTATCAGATTCAGCACAGCCCCTACACTCTCTTTTTTCTTCAGTGTACCCGAGTAAGTCTTGCTTACATCTATGTTCGGTGCCAGAATTACCCTCACCCCATACGAATTCTCCAATGTACGCGCAATGGTGTATAGGTCAGCCTTCTCAAAGACAAACTCATTATTGTGCCAGTTTTCGATTCCCGTATCCACCTGCTTCACCACCAGACGCCTAGTCATTCCGTTCAGCTCGGCTTTCTGTCCGGGGGCAAGGATAATCATACCCTCGCCATGATTACCTTTCACCTCTACTTCGCCTTTCAAAAGGGTAGCTACTGCAGACATCTTAGCCTTGTCAGACTTGAGGTTGAAAACAGTTCCCAATACTCTGACCTGCATGACCTCACTCTGTACGACAAACGGTTTTTCCGGATTCCTCATCACCTCAAAATATCCTTCTCCTTCCAGATAAACCTTTCTTCCCTTCCCTGCAAACTCATGTGGATATTTCAGGGTAGTGTTTTTATTCAGCCAGACTTTGGTTCCATCCGGCAGTTTCAGTTCCTTAATCTTATCATGAGTGGTGACAGCCAGTAATGTTTCCGGCTGGCTATAAGTCTGATAAAAAAGATAGCCGAAAGTACCCAAAAGGAAGAAGCCCACAAATACGGCCGCATACCGTATCCACCCAACCATCCTCCGTACCTTGTATTGTTTCGTCTTCTCTTGTTCCAGCCTTTTAAACAATCGCTTTTCGGCCTTTTCTATGTCTTGTGTATTCGAAGTATCCCCCAGTCTCCCCAAGTGGTAAATCTCCTCCAGCCTGAACAATTCGCGTGCATTCTCACCCGACTCTTCCAGCCAGGCGTTCACCTCACGAAGTTCATCTTCCGTACATTCACCCATAAGGAACTTGGCCAATATCTCCTCATTCAACTTATTCATTCTTTCCTTCATTATGATAATAAAACAACGCTGCTCGCAAAAACACTTACTTTCCCGATGAAAAACAGAGCCAACATCAGGTTCAGATACCCCAGTTTATCACGCAGCAACTTCAAAGCTTTGTACATGTGGGCCTCCACCGTACGCAATGACACTCCCATTGTATCAGCTATCTCCTTATTCTTCATATCATGCAGATAGCTGAGTTTGAATACCATCCGGCACTTGTCCGGCAATTCATTGATGGCATCGGACAGCTTCCTCCTGAGTTCGGCATCCTCTATCCGTTTCACCACATCATTGCTGTCAGGTTGATAGAACTCAACCCTCTTTTTATGGATTTCGAGCATGACAGCCTCATAGCCACTCACAATGTCCCGATGCTTCAGAACGTTCAAGGCACGGGTATACACCGCCCTATACAGAAAAGCCTGAATCTGCTCTCCCACCTTCATGGTATCTTTCCGCTTCCACAGCTCCACGAAAACATCCTGTACCACATCTTCCGCATCTTCTTCCCCCACAATGCGTGTGGCATAGAACAGCAGGTTGGTATAATACCTGCGGAAAAGGGATTTATATGTCAAGTCGAAATGTTCATTCATATGTTAGCCGGTTATCGGGGACTGTACCATGCCTGACCTGGCTTATCCCCCATTTCAAATTCGAAAACACTTCCATCCATTATCTGTTCATGCGTAATATAACTTTTGTCATAGTTCTTACCGTTGAGTTTGACAGATTGAATGTAGCAATTTTCCTTGCTCACCGCCGGCGCCAGTACCGTAAAGGTCTTTCCACCGGGCAGGTGCATCTTCATTTCCGGATATAGGGGGGTACCGATTTCATATTTTCCACCAACCGGGTCTACCGGATAAAAGCCCATCGCACTGAACACATACCAGGCGGACATCTGTCCGCAATCCTCGTTGCCGCACAAACCGGCAGGAGTGTTCAGGTAGAGTTCACGCATCACCCGGGCTGCATATTTCTGGGTTTTCCAAGGTTGATCCACAGCATTGAACAGATAGATGACGTGATGGCTAGGCTCATTTCCATGCGCATACTGGCCAATCATCCCGGTGCTGAAAATAGGCAACTCATCATCTGCAGAAGGATTGTAAGTAAACATACTGTCCAGCTTCTGGGCAAACCGTTCCTTACCTCCGGTCAAAACTATCAAACCGTCAATATCCTGCTGCACAGACCAGAAGTATTGCCAGCCGTTGCTCTCGCAGATGTGCGGAGTATAGTCGTCCGGCGAGAAGTTCCGGATAAACTCTCCCTTGTCATCACGGGGCTGCATGAAAGAACTTACCGGATTGTAGACATTCCGGTAATTACGGGAACGCTTATAAAACTCGTCCGCAACCTCCTTATCGCCCAGCTTCTCTGCCATACGGGCTATACAATAGTCATCATATGCATATTCCAGTGTTTTAGAAAGTGACCAGTTTTCCGAATTATACTGATCCGTCACATTATAAGGAACATAGCCATATTTCTTATATAACCCAATGCCACGATAGGAATCGATATTGGCAGTAGCTACACAAGCCTCCAAGGCCTTTTTCGCATCGAAGTCCCCAATACCTTTCAGATAGGCATCTACAATAACCGGCACAGAGTGGTAACCTATCATCATATCTGTCTCGCCCCCCTGAAAATTCCATACGGGAAGGCGGCCGTTCTGTTCGAAGAAGGCGAGGAAGGACTTCACCATATCATTCACCCGTTCCGGCTCAATAAAAGTATAGAGAGGATGAGCCGCACGGTAAGTGTCCCACAAGGAGAAAGTACTGTAATTTGTCCAGCCCTCTACCCGGTGCACTTGCTTGTCGGGACCGTAATAGGCGCTGTCCACATCACTGTAAATGGTAGGAGCAATCATCGAATGATATAAAGCTGTATAGAACTTGACTTTCTCATCGCGGTCATCGCATTTTATTTCTATCCGGGACAATTGTTCGTTCCAATCATCCTGCACAGCAGCCAGGTATTTGTCGAAATCATCATCAGGTACTTCTACTGCTAGATTACGTGCCGCCCCTTCCATACTTACACCGGAGATGGCAGTACTGACAAGAATCTGTTCTCCTTCCTTAGTCTGAAAGTCGAATCGTGCAATGACAGATGTCCCTATCCGCTTGCCTTCTTTCTCTATGGCAGCTGTATCGAGCTGCATCGCAGCAAACGGTTTGGAGAAACGTGTACGGAAGTAGAGGCGCTGGTCGCGTGCCCAACCGTCAGAGTAACGGTAACCTTGCACCGTTACCGAATCGACGGCTTCTATGTGAGAATCATTGGTAAAATCCCAATTCATGGCTTTCCGCAAATTCAGGAAAACGGCAGCATCGGCTTTTGGGAAAGTATACCGCTGAATGCCACAACGCTCGGTGGCCGTCAACTCTACATTTATATTATAATCTTTCAGACGCACCTGATAATATCCAGCGCTTGCCGATTCTTCCGAATGAGAGAACAAAGAGTGAATGCCGAGCGGAGCTTCCGCCTCCTTATAAGGCAATGTCACCGGCATAAAAGAGATGTCATACAAGTCACCAGCGCCGGTTCCGGAGAGATGGGTATGGCTGAAGCCTGCAATGGTACTGTCCGGATAAAAATATCCGGAAATACGGTCCCAGCCCGGCAGTCCGTTGTCAGGACTGAGCTGCACCATGCCAAACGGCGCCTGGGCACCCGGATAGGTGTTTCCAGTAAAATCTGTACCGATAAAGGGATTCACAAACTCTGTATAAGACACACTCTTCACATCCGACACCTGCGAGGTGCATGCCAGAAAGGATGAAAAGACCACAAACAAACAACAAGATTTTATCAAATTCATAACATTATAGGGTTAACGTGTATAGTATAACAACCTAACCGGATAAAACACTTACACATCTTGTCACTTTTCTACAGAATTCATGCAAACAAAAGTAATACAAAATTCCGATTAATCCTCTTTTTTATTTTGTAAAAATATACTTTACACTATCTTTGTCACAAAAAGTCACAATGAATTACACGACCTATCTTTTCGACTTTGATTATACGCTTGCTGATTCTTCCCGCGGAATCGTCACTTGTTTCCACAACGTACTGACCCGTCACGGATATACAGAGGTGACGGATGACGACATCAAACGTACTATCGGCAAGACTCTGGAAGACTCTTTTTCCATCCTCACCGGCGTGACAGATGCCGGACAACTGGCAGGATTCAAGGCAGAATACCGAAAAGAGGCCGATACGCATATGACTGTCAACACGGTGCTTTTCCTGGAAACCAAGTCCGTACTGACTGCACTGAAGGACTCCGGCGCCCGCATCGGAATCATCTCGACCAAATACCGATTCCGCATCAAGGAACTCCTCGACCAGCATTTTCCTGAAGATTTTATGGACATCATCGTGGGTGGTGAAGACGTGAAAGCCGCCAAGCCATCTCCCGAAGGGCTACTCCTTGCCATTAAGCGGCTACATGTCAGCAAAGCCGAGACCCTCTATATAGGCGACAGCACGGTAGATGCGGAAACAGCCCAAGCGGCCGGAGTAGACTTTGCTGGAGTCACCCACGGAGTAACCACTGCCAAAGAATTGGAGAAGTACCCACACCGGAAAATAATGAACACCTTGGAAGAACTGCTGGCAGTTCAGGAGGAGTATCCTTCCATATTCAAGATTGAAAATCCCATCCGGCCGGAAAACGCGCATGCCACTTCTCCCCGGAAACAGAAAAGGATAAGCGTCTGGCAAATCCTCCTTCTAGTGACACTCTTCTGGCTGGCTATTGAAGAGCTGGACATGACCGACGACAGCAACTTCTTCCCGGTTGTTTTCATACTGACATTGTGGGGTATCCTCCAAAAAAGAAGGATACTACCCAACAAAGCAAAAACTTTCATCGACTCATGGTGGCACCCCTGCGCAGTACGCTTACGCGCATTTCACATCAAGCTGATACAAGGGAGAAAAACTCCTCCCGCTGGCAACGAAACCTGCACCTGCCTGAATTGCGGCACCACCTATACCGGCAACTACTGTAACCGTTGCGGACAAAGCCGTAACACTCCACGCTATCGGTTGAGTAACGCGCTTAAAAACATTGCCGGAGGCTTCTTCAATATAGATAATGGCTTTGGACGTACCCTTCTGGAACTCCTCTACCGTCCGGGGTACATGATTAGAGACTTCATCGGTGGTAAGCGTGTAGAGTATTTTCGCCCGTTCCAGACACTCTTCATTCTTGCAGCCCTTTATATCATGGCTGTGCAACTGGTAGACCCGGAAGCCCTAAGCAAAAAAGAAAAGACGGAAAAGACAGAGCAGACAGACAAAGAAGAAATCATTGCCGCTAAAGAGAAGCTTACCAAAAAGATGGAGAAAACCTATAGCAAAGAGGAAAAGCGAGCCCTCGCCATCACTATAAAAAGCCTGGAGAAAAGCTTGAACAAACTGGAAGAGAAGAACGACTCCACTTCTGCCACACAGGTATCCGAACAGAACAGCGATGATGGCGACCTCATCGATGAATTTGTAAACGACACCTCGGAAGTGGGAGACAGACTGGAAAAAGTCTTCCAGAACTCTCCTTTCCTAATGAAAGTATGGAATCTGATGAAGAGCTGGGGACACGGAAACAAGGCATTCCGCATCATTGCCACACTGCCTTTGTTTGCACTTGCCACCCAACTTGCCTTCCGACGCCGGAAATATAAGTTAAACTACAATACCACGGAGCATGTGTTCATACAAGCCTACATAGCTTGCCAGATACTCCTACTGAGCATCATCGTGCTGCCTTTCAACGGGTACGCAAAGGTAGACGATTTGTATGAGCTGCCTTTATGGCTTATTTTCGTCCTATTCTGTTGGAATTACAAACAATTGTACCGCTGCACCTGGTGGAGAAGCTTTTGGCGCACTATCCTCATGCTGACTTACAGTCTTGTGCTACTCGTCATATTCGCGTGTCTTGTAATGGCGCTGATGCTGGCCGGTATCTATGTTCTGAAATTCATTTTGTAACAGAAACCATCCCTACACAGACTGTTTTTCTTTGATGAAACAGTTTTTCTCCAATAGGCTAAAAGTACAATCTGCATTAAAAGAACAAAAAAGCAGAAGAACATTTGTCCATTTAGAATAAAAAGAGTACTTTTGTGCCCGATTATTCCGCACCGGGTTCGACCAAGTGCTTTCTAAGTGATTAGAGACCACCCGACGGAGCTAACTTATACATTATATATAAGAAATGTACGCAATTGTAGAAATCAACGGTCAGCAATTCAAAGCAGAAGCTGGCAAAAAGCTGTTTGTACACCACATCCAGAATGCAGAAAACGGTGCAACAGTAGAGTTTGACAAGGTTCTTTTGGTAGACAAAGACGGCAACATCACTGTAGGCGCTCCCACAGTAGAGGGTGCAAAGGTTGTTTGCCAGGTCGTATCAAACATGGTAAAAGGCGATAAAGTTCTTGTTTTCCACAAGAAAAGAAGAAAAGGTTATCGTAAGTTGAACGGTCACCGTCAACAATTCACAGAGTTAACAATTACAGAAGTAGTAGCTTAATCAATTAAAACAGTAAGAAGAAATGGCACATAAAAAAGGTGTCGGTAGTTCTAAGAACGGCCGCGAATCACAGAGCAAGAGATTAGGCGTTAAGATATTTGGTGGCGAAGCTTGCAAAGCAGGTAACATCATCGTTCGTCAAAGAGGTACTGAATTCCACCCGGGTAATAACATCGGTATGGGAAAAGACCACACTCTTTTCGCTTTAGTAGACGGAACTGTACAATTCAAAGTGGGCAAGGAAGACAGACGTTCAGTTTCTGTTATCCCTGCAGAAAATGCAGAAGCATAAGTTTCCGAACAAGAAATAAGGAAAAGGGATGCAATCCGAATAGGTTGCATCCCTTTCTTTTATGTCAAAAGCAACACTTTATTTGTTTTTTCCATATCTTTGCACTCACAAAACCGAATAACATAAAAACAAGTATAAGATATGCTTACCATCAAACAAATTACAGAAAACACCGACGCGGTTCTCCGCGGACTGGAAAAGAAGCACTTCAAGAATGCAAAAGAAACCATTGCACAAGTGCTGGACTTCAATGACAAAAGAAAAGCCAATCAAACCATCCTAGATAAAAACCTGGCAGAAGCCAACTCACTCTCCAAATCCATCGGACAACTGATGAAGGAGGGCAAGAAAGAAGAAGCAGAAGCCGCCAAAAGCCGCGTGGCCGAGCTGAAAGAAGTCAACAAGGACTTGCAAGCCAATATGGACCAGGCTGCCAACGATTTGCAGACTTTGCTTTATACCATCCCCAACGTTCCCTACGACAGCGTGCCTGAAGGCGTAGGTGCCGACGACAATGTAGTAGAGAAAATAGGTGGTATGGAAACCGAGCTGCCCAAAGACGCCCTGCCCCACTGGGAACTGGCCAAGAAATATGACTTGATAGACTTTGACCTGGGTGTCAAGATTACCGGTGCCGGCTTCCCCGTATACAAAGGCAAAGGCGCACAACTGCAACGCGCACTCATCAACTTCTTCCTGGACGAAGCACGCAAATCCGGCTATACGGAAATAATGCCGCCCACAGTGGTGAACGCCGCTTCCGGCTACGGCACGGGACAGCTGCCTGACAAGGAAGGGCAAATGTATCATTGCGAAGTGGACGACCTCTACTTGATTCCTACCGCCGAAGTCCCCGTAACCAACATCTACCGTGATGTGATTCTGGACGAAAAGCAGTTGCCCATCAAGAACTGTGCATACACACAATGTTTCCGCCGTGAAGCCGGTTCATACGGGAAAGACGTACGTGGCTTGAACCGCCTGCACGAATTCTCCAAAGTGGAACTGGTACGCATCGACAAACCGGAACACAGCAAACAATCCCACCAGGAGATGTTGGACCACGTAGAAGGTTTGCTTCAAAAGCTGGAACTCCCCTACCGCATCCTGCGCCTTTGCGGTGGCGATATGAGCTTCACGGCTGCCCTCTGTTTTGACTTTGAGGTGTATTCCGAAGCACAGAAACGCTGGCTGGAAGTAAGTTCCGTCTCTAATTTTGACACTTATCAAGCCAACCGTCTGAAATGCCGCTACCGTACGGCAGAAAAGAAAACAGAGCTTTGCCATACGCTGAACGGTTCCGCACTCGCTCTGCCACGCATCGTTGCCGCCTTGCTGGAAAACAACCAGACTCCAGAAGGAATCCGCATACCAAAGGCATTGGTTCCGTATACGGGATTTGAAATAATAGACTAAGGCCATAATAGTCACGTGCAGCAATACGCCTTTGACACTTTCTTTCGGGCACGAATTACATGAATTTCACAGTTGCGGTTAGCAAAAAACGTGAAATCCATGTAATTCGTGCCCGGAGTTTTATCATGACAAGCTTCTCCTGCGCAACTACAAAGTATTCTTCAAAATACGTGCAAACACCTCCTCGCGGAAATTACGTGCCACCGGAACAGTATGCCTCCCAACTATAATCCGATTGCCATCTATCATCTCAATCTTTTCCAAATTTATCAGATATGATTTATGGACTTGCTGAAATACTCCACCAGGAAGAGCCTCTATCATACGCTTCATGGTAGAACGTACAAGCAGCTTTGTGCTTTCCGTATAAATACAGACGTAATTTTCCAGCCCCTCCACCACCAGAATATCCTTAAACAACACCTTATGCATCTGACGGTCTGAACGGACAAATATAAAATTATTAGCTTCATCCGGCCATTTCTCCTGCTGCAAAAGACCATGTACTTTATTCACCGCTTTCAGGAACCGGTCAAACGAAATCGGTTTCAACAGATAGTCCGTAACATCAAGTTCATAACCTTTCAATGCATACTGCTCATAAGCGGAAGTGATAATCACATGAGGCGGATGGGCAAGAGATGCCAAGAGTTCAAGCCCCGAAAGATAAGGCATTTCAATATCCAGAAACAACAAGTCCGGCTGCTCAGTCTGCAAAAGAGTGTTCAACTGCATAGTATCTTCACATACACCCATTAAAGAAAGGAAATCCACCTTTTCCACATAGCGTTGCAATCCTTCACATGCAGTAGGCTCGTCATCGGTTATTACACATTTTACCTGTTTCATCCTATAATTCTATCACAAGTTTTACTCTAAACAAAGTATCTCCTCTATTTATGTCCAGCGTATGACGCTCCGGATATAGCAGCTCCAGCCTGCGCCTCAGATTTTCTATGCCGATTCCATGTTTTCCTTTCTGGTGCACTAATGGTTCCGGTATAGAATTTTCAATACTAAAACACAACTTGCCTTCTTTCAGACACATATCCATAGCTATAAAATAGTTCCCTCCCACATATTTGAAAGCATTCTCCACCAACGGTACAAACAACAATGGATAAATCTCAACCTGCGCCTCCATTTCATCGAAATGCACCTGCAACTGCAGCCGCTTCGTAGCACGAAGTTTACATAGGCTGATGTATTGTTTCAGATATTCCACTTCCACACGGACTTGCACTTTCTCCCCATCATTGTATAATTGGTAACGAAGCAAATCGGACAATTGCTCAAGAGTATGCCGCGGAGCCTCATTATTCTCATCTATCTGAAAATAAACCGTATTGAGTACATTAAAAAGAAAGTGTGGATGATATTGCGCTTTAAGGAATTTCAGTTCTGTCTGGAGCTGGTCATTTTTTATCTTCTCCAACTGCAGGCGTTGAGCTTCATTTTCCTTCTGTATCATCTGATTACGCAAGAATATATAAAAGAAGCCGCCAAGCAACATACTGACTATGGCCGGAACAGGCACATCGTATAAATCAAGACTTACCCCCATCAAAAAGCGGATGACCCACATCGTCAGAAGACACCAGACGGGAACCGTCAGGACAACTACCCCGTATTCCTGCCACCATACCAACTTCCGCTTCCGGCACAAACGAAGCCAATACTTCAATAGAAAAAAGATAGGATAAGACATGAAGAGTACCACAAGCATATCCTTCAGCATGAAATTCCACTCATTACTTTCCCAATAGTATTCATGTTTCGGAATATCATTCGCCACACGAATACACAGAAAAAGAATCACGGCAAATAATGCCGGCACCAGCCACTTGTTCCACAGTCTGCCCATAACAGTTACAAATTTACTCTTTTTGTTTCATCTATTTCTTTTTTCCTTCTGCTTTCTTTTGTCTCGCTGCCTTTTTGAAAACGCCAGGCGAAAGCAATACCCAGCACACGTTTGTTGTGCCGTTCGTCAACAAACGCCTGCACACCGGGAGATTGAATATCTACTTTTTGATAATTGGTGTTGAATACATCCTTGGCAAACAAGGTAACGGTGCATCTGTTACGGAACATCTTCTTTTGGATGCCGACATTCACTTCCAGCGCCGGATGTACTGTGGCTTGTCCGTAGGCCATTCGTCCATTATAATTTGCCGAAAGTTCGGCCGACCATACGGAAGTGAAAGCAAACTGGTTCATGCAGCCGAATATCGGGGTAAACATACGGTTTTTCATTTTCTGCCCTTGCTCCGTCCAACCATAATTATTATAAATACCGATAGCGGTCAGATTCACCTTCCAAAAAGAAACAGGTGAGAGGTTGGCGGCATGTACACGCATACCCGTCTGTACATAGGAAGACAGATTCTGGGGCATTACATAGATACGCCGCCCCTCCTGTTCGCGATAGCTCTTCATGATAGCATCATCTGTATGCGAGAAAAAGAGCACTGTCTGAAACCAGTCACGATACACATACCCCAACTCTATATTATCAGAGAAAGAAGGATGCAGCTTCGTATTTCCCCCTTCATGGGTATAGTCATCAAATATATAGGTAAAAGGATTCAAATCACCATAATTGGGGCGGGTAATACGCCTGCCATACGAAAGCTGAAACAGATGTTCCGAAGTCAAACCGTATTGCAAAGCAATAGTAGGAAACAAATGGAAGTAATTCGTTGTAAACGAAGAGTCTTTCTGTTGTGTATTTCCTCCAAAATCCCCGTGTACATGGGTATGTTCCAACCTTAGACCCGCTGAGATTTTCAAGCGGTCTTTCTCATAGCCGACTTGTAGATAAGAGGCATTGATATTCTCATCATATACGAATCGGGAACCAAGTGCCCCGTCCGGCAGCCAGCCGGAAACCGACGGACGCATATAACCTGCCGTATTGTCTATCGTAACAAATGAGGTTTTGACTCCGGCCTGTAACTTCCAAACCTCACTCAATGGATAAACCGCATCTATCTGTCCGACATATAAGTCGGTATTTCCCTTCATATCCCCTTTCAATGTATCGGGCTTAAAACTATCCATCAACTGGTTTCCAACACGGTAGTAATGGAAATAATCAAAAGAAGCGCTGAGTTCTCCCCCTTCTCTTTTCAGCTTGTGCACCATACTGGTTCCGGCAGAAACATTATTCCGGTTTTGCTCCGCATGGCTGTAAGTATTTCCCGCAACTCCGGTTTCTCGGATTTCCGTAAACATGCCTGCATTTTCCCTTTGCCGGGAAAAGTTTCCACCCAATGAGACTCCCCAAACTGTCCGCTCATTGAGATAATAATCACATCCGGTACGAAAATAGTGCGAATAATTCCTACGCTTCCGGTAAGAGTCCTGCATCATCCTTCCCCCATCCCGTTCGAACGCACGGTCGATAAACAAGTCTATGACATCCTTCCCCTGATAATACGAATAGTTCAAATAAAGATTGAACTTATTCTCCCGGATATTCATGGAGGCACCTCCATAACCGCTACCCGTCCGTCCAAGACTGCCATTGCCGTTCAAGGCCAGATTCACACCGCGCAGTCTGATTTTTCTTGTACGGATATCAATCAACCCGGAGCTTCCCGCCGCATCGTGGCGTGCGGAAGGCTGGGTTATCAAGTCTATCTTATCAGCATTAGTTGCAGGAGTAGATTTCAACAGACTCATCAATTCATCTCCCGAAAGATAAGTAGGCTTGCCATCCATCAGAATCGTCGCACCGCTTTGTCCGTTCAGCAAGATATTACCATTGGAATCTATCACGACTCCCGGCAGGGAAGCAAGAACATCATAAAGACTTCCCGTACTTTGAGTGACTGACGCATCCATCCGGTAACTTGTTTTACCGGCAGATATTTCTACCAACGGGAGTTTAGCAGTTACCATAATTTCTTCCAAACGCTGGTCGGCAATCGTATCCTGCTGCGACCAAACCACCAAAGGCATACTCAATAAAATTGCCCCTAAAAAAACATTTCGATACATACTCTTCCTCATTTTTTATTTCAAAAGTAGGCAGGCTGTAGAAAGTGAACAAATTATAGTGACAAAGGAATGTTATCCAGTGACAACATGCAGTTTTACCCTATTCTTCTTTTGATATTACCAAATAACCCCTATCTTTGCAAAATCTATCAATCTGACAGTAATTGCGTAATTACACCAACAAAATTATTAGATAATGAATAAAATCATTAGCAAAGAACACTTTTCTGAAAAGGTCTTTAAGTTAGTCATTGAAGCACCATTGATTGCCAAATCACGTAAGGCAGGGCACTTTGTCATTGTACGTGTGGGCGAAAAAGGCGAACGTATGCCGCTTACCATTGCGGAAGCCGACCCGGTAAAGGGAACCATCACACTGGTGGTTCAGGAAGTCGGGCTCTCCTCTACCCGTCTTTGCGAACTGAACGAAGGCGATTATATTACGGATGTTGTCGGCCCGTTGGGACAAGCTACGCACATTGACAACTTCGGTACTGTGGTCTGTGCCGGAGGTGGTGTAGGCGTAGCTCCCATGCTCCCTATCGTGCAAGCGCTGAAAGCTGCCGGCAACCGCGTCATCACCGTACTGGCAGGACGTACCAAAGAACTGATCATCCTTGAAAAGGAGATGCGCGAAAGCTCCGACGAAGTCATTATCATGACCGACGACGGTTCCTACGGACGAAAAGGTCTGGTGACGGAAGGCGTAGAAGAAGTCATCAAGCGCGAGAAGGTGAACAAGTGTTTCGCCATCGGCCCCGCCATCATGATGAAATTTGTTTGTTTGCTGACAAAGAAATACGAAATCCCCACGGATGTATCCCTGAATACGATTATGGTTGACGGTACCGGCATGTGTGGCGCCTGCCGAATCACCATCGGAGGAAAGACCAAATTTGTATGTGTGGACGGCCCTGAGTTCGACGGACATCAAGTGGACTTCGACGAGATGCTGAAGCGTATGGGCGCTTTTAAAAACATCGAACGCGAGGAGATGCACAAGCTGGAAGAACCTCAGACCTGCCAAGCTACCGGTGAAAACATGGAAGATGAGAAAAGCCGTAATGCTGCATGGCGTCAGGAGTTACGCAAATCCATGAAAGCCAAAGAACGGACTGCCATTCCACGCGTGGAGATGAACGAGCTCGATGCAGAATACCGCTCGCACAGCCGCAAGGAGGAAGTCAACCAAGGGTTAACGAAAGAACAAGCGCTGACAGAGGCCAAACGTTGCTTGGACTGCGCCAACCCCGGATGTACGGAAGGTTGTCCGGTAGGTATCGACATCCCCCGCTTCATCAAGAACATTGAGCGCGGTGAATTCCTCGAAGCAGCCAAGACACTGAAAGAAACCAGTGCACTGCCTGCCGTCTGCGGTCGCGTCTGCCCGCAGGAGAAACAGTGCGAATCCAAATGTATCCATCTGAAAATGAACGAAAAGCCGGTAGCCATCGGCTATCTGGAACGTTTTGCCGCTGACTACGAACGGGAGAGCGGACAAATCTCCATACCTGAAATCAAGGAAAAGAACGGTATCAAAGTAGCTGTCATCGGTTCGGGTCCCGCCGGTCTGTCATTTGCCGGAGATATGGCGAAGTATGGCTATGACGTGACTGTTTTCGAAGCACTGCACGAGATTGGTGGTGTATTGAAATATGGCATTCCTGAGTTCCGCCTGCCCAACAAAGTGGTGGATGTGGAAATTGACAACCTTGCCAAAATGGGAGTAGAATTCGTCAAGGACTGTATCATCGGCAAGACGCTCAGCGTGGAACAACTGGAAGAGGAAGGCTTCAAAGGCATATTCGTAGCTTCCGGTGCAGGACTGCCCAACTTTATGAACATCCCCGGCGAGAACTCCATCAATATCCTCTCGTCCAATGAATACCTGACCCGTGTCAACCTGATGGATGCGGCAAGTGAAGATTCCGATACACCGGTTCCCTTCGGCAAATGTGTAGCCGTGATAGGCGGCGGTAATACTGCCATGGACTCCGTGCGTACTGCACGCCGCCTCGGTGCAGCGCGCGCCCTAATTATCTACCGTCGTTCGGAAGAAGAAATGCCGGCACGTATCGAGGAGGTGAAACATGCCAAGGAAGAAGGTGTAGAATTCCTGACCCTCCACAACCCAATCGAATACATTGCCGACGAACAAGGAAAAGTGAAACAAGTGGTGCTTCAGAAAATGGAACTGGGTGAGCCGGATGCCAGCGGACGCCGCAGTCCCGTACCCATCCCCGGAGCCACGGAAACCATCGACATTGACCTTGCCATCGTCAGCGTAGGTGTATCTCCCAACCCGATTGTCCCAAGCTCCATCAAGGGACTGGAATTGGGCCGGAAAGGAACGATTGCCGTCAACGATAACATGCAGTCGTCCATCCCGACCATCTTTGCCGGAGGAGACATTGTCCGCGGAGGTGCTACCGTAATCCTTGCCATGGGAGACGGACGAAAGGCAGCAGCAGCGATGAACGAACAGCTAAAAAAATAAGAATCTGTCATGAAAGGTGGAGACATACGAACTCCACCTTTTTTATTCTACTACAACCTCTTCCTCTACTTTCCCCTTCTAGCATACAATTTAAATATTTCAAGAATATGAAACGTATTTATCTATCCCTCCTTCCCTGTCTGGCTTCCCTATTGGCAAGCGCCCAAGAGCCCCTAAACGGGGATTCCCTTGCCTCAGACTTTCGGTATCTGGTAAAAGAACTGGCAGCAACCCATCCCGACCCTTACAGCGGCTTCGGAGGAAAAGTATTCTTCTACGAACAAGCTTTCCATCTGGAGAACGAGTTACGCCGGACTCCCGGTACGAAACAGACCTTTTTTGATAAGGTAAGCATTTTCCTATCCAATCTGCAAGACGAACATACCTACCTTTTACCTCCCACAGCCAATCAACAAGCAAATCAGCGTTACCTGGCACTGGAAGTACGCACCATCCCCGACGGCATTATACTTCAAGGAATCCCTGAAACGTACAAAGACTTGTTAGGTAGCCGTATCACAACCATCAACGGAGATTCTTTAGAAGAGGTACTGGCCCGCACTGCCGCTATCCAAGCCAGTGAAAACCTATATGACCGTTATGCCAATCTATGCAGGTCCATGCCTACGGAACATTTCTTGAGACAGCTTTTCCCTGAAATGAAAGACAACCTTCACCTCTCACTTCTTACTCCCGACGGCAAATCAAGAGGATTAACCCTTCCCTTATTGTCAAGGCAGGAAGTGCAAAACACACCCATGCAACACAATAACAGTTGGAAAGCTTATACAGACAAACAACTGGCCTATCAGTTCATAGACAACGACAAGCAAATAATGCTCATCAATATCAACAGTATCATGGCACGGGATAATTTTGAGTATATGCAAAAACAAGGGCTGAAAGATTTATACCGGCAAATAGGATTCTATTATCGGGATATCCTGAAACAAGATATGCCCGCCGATACCCTGCAAGCCATTCGGCAACTCCCGTCCCTTTCCGAAGTTTTCGCCCATATGCTGAAAGAGATGAAGAAGGAAGCCTCCTCCACCCTCATCATAGATTTGCGCAACAATAGCGGCGGCTGGACTCCAATTGTCCTACCCACACTTTACCAACTGTTCGGCGACCACTTCCTGCAAACGGATATGGATATAGAATTCTATCGTATCATCTCTCCCCTCTACATGCAAAAACTACAGACAAACTTACAGGATTTCAACCAAGCATACGGAACAGACTATGCCTACGGTGACTACACTTTCAGTACGGACGAAGCAGACACCACAAACATAGAACAGCGACGGACCGACTTCATTGAGAACTGTATGTCCAGTGTGCCGGAAGAATTGAGAAAGCAACAAGGAAAGGCGCTCTATACTCCGGAACACATTTACGTCATTACCAACGAACATACCTTCAGTGCAGCTTTCCACTACACTTTCTATCTGTGGAAAATGGGTGCTACCCTTGTAGGAATACCCAGCGGACAAGCCCCCAATACCTACATGGAACAAACCTTATTCCGGCTACCCTATACCAGTATGCAAGGCTCTATCTCCAACTCCATACAAATATGCTTTCCGGGCAAAGACCGGTGTGCCCACACACTTTATCCAGACTTGATGCCCACCTATCAGGATTACCAAAGATATAATTTCGATGTCCAAACTGAGATTCTGTATTTACTCGACAAGATTAAATCGGCTCCTCATTCTCATACGAACCCTGCGGAGAAGAATCAGAAGTAAAACAAAGCCCCGTTTACAAATAAATTGCAAACAGGGCTTTATTTCCATATTTCAATAAAGAGACTACTTCACCACCTTGTTCGTTGCCGGGTCGGGGAAAATCACCGTCGGCTTGAACGACTTGGCTTCTTCAAAGTCCATCAGCGCGTAGGACATGATAATAACGATGTCATCAGGTTGCACCTTGCGGGCTGCCGCACCGTTCAGGCAAATTTTGCCAGAGCCACGCTCGCCTTTAATAATGTAGGTTTCAAAACGTTCACCGTTATTATTGTCGGCTATATACACCTTCTCGCCGGCAATCATGTTGGCGGCATCCATCAAATCTTCATCAATCGTAATGCTTCCCATATAGTTCAGGTTCGCTTCCGTGACGCGGGCACAATGGATTTTCGACTTCAACACTTCAATCATCATATCTTTATAAATTACGAATTACTAATTATAAATTACAAGGCAGCAGGCTCTTTGTACTTGATATTGTCAATCAGACGGACTTCCCCACAGAATACTGTGATGCAACCCACAGCATAAGAAGTTTCCTCCCAATCGGTAATCTTCTGTAAGGTATTGCCATCCACCAGCTCAAAGTATTCCAAACGCAATCCGGGGGCGGCTGCGATGGTGTCTTCCACAAACTTCTGTGTCTCAGCTACCGTATGTGAGGCTCCAAAGGTACGACTTTCAAATAAAGTCTGCGAAATTCTCAGTGCATTTTTGCGTTCTTCGGCAGATAAACGGGCATTGCGGCTGCTCAGAGCCAACCCGTCTTCCTCACGGACAATGGGACAGCCTACAATTTCCAAAGGATACTTCATCTGGCGGACCATCTCGCGAATAATTGCCAGCTGCTGGAAATCTTTCTCGCCGAAGTAGGCACGATCCGGCTGCACAGCATCAAACAGTTTGCTCACAATCTGGCAAACACCATTAAAATGTCCCGGACGGAATGCCCCTTCCATCACTGTGTCCAGCGGCGCATAGCTGAAACGGCGGGTATCCGGTTCCGGATACATCTCCTCCACCGAAGGAGCAAAGACAAATGCCGCTCCACACTCCTCCAGCAAACGGCAATCAGCCTCCGGCGTACGGGGATATTTCACTAAATCATTCTTGTCATTAAACTGGGTCGGATTTACAAAAACGCTTACTACGGCAGCGTCATTTTCTGCCACACAACGTTTCACCAATGAGGCATGACCGGCATGCAAGGCACCCATCGTAGGTACCAGACCTACCTTCTTTCCTTGGGCTCTCAAAGCCGAAAGTCCGGCCTGCAAGTCCTTGATAGTATGTACTATTTCCATTTTAATTGGTTATATAATAACTTGGTTGTTCGCAAAAGCGGTGCAAAATAAACCATTATTTAGCATATAAAGAAGAAATATCGCAAATTAATGCAAAACTCAGTACACTTTCCGGCAATTCCAGAAGCAGCTGTTTCGCTGAATAACAAGCAGTTAACAATTCATAAGGAATTATAGACGGGCTCCGTTTGCTTTATTGCCCGATTTTTTTTATATCTTTGCAGAATAATTGAGAACATTGTTATTATGACAAAGGCGAACAAGGTTTTATTTATAACCCAAGAAATTACCCCTTACGTTTCAGAATCCGAAATGTCCCTCGTAGGCAGAAACCTACCTCAGGCTATTCAAGAAAAAGGCAGAGAAATCAGAACGTTTATGCCCAAATGGGGAAATATCAACGAACGCAGAAACCAGCTGCATGAGGTGATACGACTCTCCGGCATGAACCTCATCATTGACGATACCGATCACCCGCTCATCATCAAGGTTGCCTCTATCCAATCTGCACGTATGCAAGTATACTTCATCGACAACGATGACTACTTCCAGAACCGCTTGCAGGTAACAGACGAAAATGGTGAAGAGTATGAAGACAATGATGCCCGTGCCATCTTCTATGCCCGTGGCGTACTGGAAACGGTGAAGAAACTGCGTTGGTGTCCCGACATCATCCACTGCCACGGCTGGATGACCGCTTTAGCGCCTCTGTACATCAAGAAAGCCTATAAAGACGAACCTTCCTTCAGAGATGCCAAAGTCATATTTTCCCTTTATGAAGATGACTTCAAACAACCTTTCCACGCAGACTTCTCTAACAAGCTATTGTTGAAAGGCATCGGCAAGAAAGATATTGCAGGATTGAAGGAACCCATTGACTACACAGCACTTTGCAAACTGGCTGCTGACTTCTCCGACGGCATTATACAGCAAAGCGAACACGTCAATGAGGAAGTACTGAACTATGCCCGCGAATCCGGAAAACCGGTATTGGAATATCAATCTCCCGAAAACTTTGCTGAAGCCTGCAACGACTTCTACGACAAGGTATGGGAAACAGAACAAAAATAAAATCGATTTAGACAGTTAAAACTATGAAAGTAAGATACCTGGGAACATTGCTTTTGGCAGTCCTGACTTTCTTTGGATGCGATGACAACACCGGAACATTAGGTCTGGGTATGTTGCCCGATTCTGACGGCATGTCAGCGCATACTACTACTTTTAATGTAACAACACGTTCATTTGCCGTTGATTCTGTATTTGCCAAAACGAGTACCGGCTATATAGGCAAGTTTTCCGACCCGGAATTCGGTTATTACGAAACAAGTTTCCTTACGGAGCTGAACTGTACGGAAAACTTCTCCCTTCCGGAAGTGTATAAAGTGACCGAACGGGACAGTGAAGGAAATCCAATCAAGGCAACTGGTACAATGACTGCCGACTCGGTAGTTTCAGTGCAACTTGCAGTCTATTATTCCAGTTGGTTCGGCGACTCCCTGAATGCATGCCGGATGAGTATCTATGAATTGGACAAGAAGCTGGACAAAAATCGCTATACCAATATCAATCCGGAAGAGTACTACAACAAGTACGACCCCAAGTCCCTGCTCGGACGTAAGGCTTATTCAGCTTTCGATACGTCTGTTCCGGACTCTGTGAGATTTGAAAAGGACAATAACGGTTATTACACTTTCTATCCCAATGTGACGTTCCCATTGGACAAGAAAACTTTCGGCGAAGACAGAATATTGAAGGTTTATCGCGAGCATCCCGAATACTTTAAAGACGCCGCAACTTTCATAGACAAGATTTTCAAAGGAGTATATGTAAAGAGCGATTACGGAGATGGAACCATCCTCTATGTGGATTATGTGGCTTTAAATATGCAATTCCGTTTCCACCACGTAAATGATACTACCGGTGTAGCACTGAAGAAAAAAGATGGTACAGACTCTTTGTTCTATAGCATGCAGACTGTATTTGCCTCTACCAAAGAGGTTATCCAGGCAAACCAGTTCATGAATTCTGATTTGATAAAGGAAAAGGCTGCCGAACCCCAACACACTTATATCAAATCTCCTGCCGGTATCTTCACCGAAGCTATCATGCCATACGATTCAATATACAACAAACTGACCAATGACACCCTGAATGCCGTGAAGCTGACTTTCACGAATTACAATATAAACAGTGACTACGAATATAGCATGAGTGCTCCCAATGACGTGCTGTTGATACGTAAACAGGACTTGAAGAGCTTCTTTGAAGAGAACAAAGTCAGGGATAATATTACCTCATTTACAACCACCCACAATGCATTTGCTACTAATCAATATGTATTCAGCAACATAGCCCGTTTGGTTACCACTTGCATCAACGAAAAACAAGCTGCCAAGAAAGCCGCCAAAGACAAAGCCGGCAGTTCTTGGAATGAGACAGAGTGGGAGAAAACTTGGAACAAAGAAAATGAAGACTGGGATAAGGTATTGCTGATTCCGGTTTCCATTACCTATGACAACAGTACAAGTAGTAGCGGTAACAAAACCATGACCGGTATCCAAAACGACCTTAAGCCGGGATATGCCAAACTAAAAGGCGGCCCGAAAGAGAATGCAAAAGGTGAAGTGGAATCTCCGCTGAAAATAGAAGTTACATACACCAGTTTCAACAAGTAACTGACAGATATTCCATAAAAAAGCCTTCCACTCATTGTTGAGCGGAAGGCTTTTTTGATTGATGGGACAAGCTGCCGATATTATTCAGCAGCCTTTTTAGTTGTTTTCTTTGCGGCAGGCTTTTTGGCAGGAGCCTTGGTCTTTGCCGGTTTTTCTGCGGCAGATTTAGCTGTAGCCTTGCTCTCTTTCTTTTCTGCAGCCTTTATCTTCTCTAACTTGGCCTGTGCTTTCTCCAATTCCTTATGCAGTTCCTCTATCTCGGCACCTTGGTTCTGGATAGTGGTCAGCAATGCATTCAGTTCTTCATTATCTATATCCACCGGATAGAGAGAATCGACACGTTTGATAAAGTCACCAAGAATATTCATATAATTGGTAAAAGCATCAAAAGGAGATTCATAAATGCCACGGTTCAAACCGACACCGCTTTGCTTGGTAGTCATGAAACGGAAGTTGTTACTTGCCTGCAGATAATCCCAGTCTTGCTTGATACGGCGGTCATCACAGAGATGGACACGTTCGGCAACACTATACAGCTTGTTGAATGCTTCACGCTGCATCACATTACCCAGCCAACAGCTGGTATCTCTTTCTTCGTCCACCCAAGACATCGGGTATGGAACATCCAACTGGGAAACAGATTTCAGTTTGGTAACGATTTCCGTCGGTGTGGAGAAAGTAATCCCCTTTTCCTTGGCACAGTATGGAAGAGCCTTCAGGAATTCCAGAATATTGGAAGACAACGGCTGTGCCATACCCAGAGCAGAGAGTTCCATAAAGACATTGATGACCTGCTCTTCCTGCGGCAGAGCGTCAATCCAGTTGATGTACTTGTCGGCAAACAAAGGATACTCGTTCCACTCGGAGTTGGAGAAGCGCAGGCTGATGTCGTCAGACAGCTTAAAATCACGCAACAGTAACTTCAAGTTAGGATTCATAGAGCAATGGTATACATAGTGCGGACTCTTCCAACCCAGAACATGCTTGGCTCCTTCCGTCAGCATACCCTTGAATCCCAAAGCTGCCACCATCGCACCAATCTCATCATTATAAATCAGGCTGGAATTACGGAACACCTTCGGCGCCTTACCGAACATTTGCTTCATCTTAGCGCTCTGACGCATCACCTCTTCCTTGAAGCAATCCTCGTTGGCCAGAGAAGAAAGGCCATGGGAATAAGGCTCGGCAAGGAACTCACAGCAACCGGTATCATTCAGCTGGTGCAACAAGTCGATGACAGCCGGTGCATATATTTCCAACTGCTCCAGCGCAACCCCCGAGATGGAGAAAGCCACTTTAAACGCACCTCCGGAATTCTTCACCATTTCAATCAAGGTGTTCAATGCCGGGATATAAGAGCGTTCGGCTACATCATTGATACTGGTTTCATTGGCATAATCATCGTAGTAATAATGATCGGTACCTATATCAAAGAAACGGTAACGTTTCAGATGAATGATTTGATGTATTTCAAAATAAAGACAGATAGTTCTCATTTCTATTATTGTTTTTGTTATTTACCATAGTTTCTTAACACATCCTCGTAGAGGGCGCGGATTCTCAAGCCTACTTTTTCCCACGTGATTCCATCCACTTCTTTCCTGCCTTCCTCCTGCAGATATTGGAAGAGAGCGGGATTAGTGCAGAGGGAATAAATGGCATCGGCCATTGCATGAATGTCCCAATAATCGGTCTTAATGACCTTATCAAGAATTTCACCGCATCCCGACTGCTTGGAAATGATGGAAGGAGTCCCACACTGCATGGCTTCCAGCGGAGCGATACCGAAAGGCTCGGAAACGGAAGGCATAACGAATACATCACTGTTCTTGTAAACCTCATATACCTGCTTTCCCTTCATGAAGCCCGGGAAGTGGAACCGGTCGGCGATGCCCCGCTCGGCTGCCAGATTAATCATGGCATCCATCATATCTCCCGAACCGGCCATAACAAAGCGGATGTTGCGGGCACGCTGCAATACCAGCGAAGCTGCTTCCACAAAGTATTCCGGTCCCTTCTGCATGGTGATACGGCCCAGGAATGTCACAATCTTCTCTTTGGAATGGTCGGGACGTGGAATGTCCTGGTATTCCTGCGAGAGAGGATAGACGGCATTGTGCATGGCAAACACCTTCTTGGGGTTCTGATGGTACTGCTCAATAACCGTGCGGCGGGTCAGTTCGGACACGCACATGATGCAGTCGGCATAATCCATACCGTTCTTCTCCATAGAATAGACGGTAGGATTGACTTTTCCACGTGAACGGTCAAAGTCAGTAGCATGGACATGGATGCAGAGCGGCTTTCCGCTCACCATCTTGGCATGCACTCCGGCGGGATACGTCAGCCAGTCGTGGGCATGAATAATATCAAATTCCTGCTGGCGAGCCACTACTCCGGCAATCACCGAGAAGTTGTTTATCTCTTCGTGCAGGTTGCCGGGATAACCGCCGGCAAAGTCCATGCAGCCTATGTCATTGACGTGCATATAAGAGAAATCCGAATAGATATGGTCACGAAAAGAATAATAATCTTCCGGCGTCATGTTGCGCGTCAGCCTCGACTTCAAATAATTGTAATCGACATCACGCCACACGATAGGCACCTGGTTCATGCCCACTATCTTCAAGAAGTCCTCTTCTTCGCCCGTCGGCTTGGGCATGCAGAAAGTAGTTTCCACATCACCCTGCAAACTTAATCCCTTAGTTATTCCATAAGAAGCAACCGCAAGACCACCATATATTTTGGGAGGAAATTCCCATCCAAACATTAAAACTTTCATCTTCGTTCCTCCTATTATAAATTATACTTAGACAATAACTTCAAGATACGCAGGATTTCCGCCGTATTCATGGCAAATGACACCGCCCCTCTTCCAACAAACGGAGGATTACCATCGAAGAGTTCGGGCAATGCGCCAATACAGTGGGAAGTCATTTCATCTTCCATACCGATGAGGTATCTCTCTACAAACGACACGCCACTCACCTTATAGATACGCAGATATGCTTCCATGTAGAAACCCATCAGCCACGGCCATGCCGTACCCTGATGATAGGCATAATCTCTTTGAATCTGAGGACCTACATAATTCGGATTGTATCCGCCACTCTTGGGGCTCAGTGTACGCAAGCCCTTCGGAGTCAACAGTTCTTTCGTCACAATATCAAGCACCTGTTTCTTCTGGGCCCTATCCAACGGAGAATAGTCAAAGGCAACGGTAAATATCATGTTGGGACGTACGCTCCAGTCCATCATATAACCATCCACATAGTCGAACAGATAGCCATACTCATTGCGGAAGACGTCTACGAAAGACTTTCCGGTGATTTCTGCCTGAGCGTCCAGTGTATCGGCAAGAATTTCATTGCCCCCCTCCCGAACCATATCGGCTACAAAACGCAGGGCATTGTACCACAGTGCATTCACTTCTACAATGTAGCCCGTACGTGGAATAACCGGGCGGCCATTGGCGGTAGAGTTCATCCAGGTAACCGCTTTCTCGGTGCCATTGGTATACAACAGTCCGTTTTCGTGCAGGAAGAGATTGTCATGCCTGCGTTCATGGATATAGTCAACAATCTCCTCGAGAAGATTACCGTACATCTGCCGGCAATTTTCACGCGAAGTCTCCTTGGCATACTGCTGTAAAGCCCAGACAGCCCACAGCAGCACATCCGGATGCTCCATCTCGTATATCTTATAGGAGGAAGGTTCTCCATTGATAAACTCACGGATAGCCTTTTCGGCTGTTTTCATCACGTCTTCAAATTCATCTTGCTCGCCTAAGGCCAAAGTAAGACCCGGCAGGGAGATGAACAAGTCACGGGCGCGACACTTGAACCAAGGATAGCCTGCAAGCACATAATGCTCCTCCCCCTGCTTGTTGTGAAACTGGTGCGCCGAGTTTTTCAGACAGTGGTAAAAACTGTCACGCGGAGTGCGGTCGGCCACCTCGGACTCAAAAGTCTGCTTCAGCTTGCGGGGAGAAATCTCGGAGATACCGGCGGAGAAGACAACGCTTTCCCCTTTCTTTATATCCACTTCAAAATATCCCGGCACATAAAGGTCTTCGTTGAAGTCATATCCGCGTTCCTGTTCTTTGGGATACTCGATACCACGATACCAGTCAGGCTGGAAGTGGAACTCATTCTTTTTGTTGAGCTGCATGAACAACTCCGGATAACCGGGATACATGCAGGTTTTAATGCCATTCTCTACCAACTGGTAGTCGCGGCTTGCCTGCGCATTTTCGTGCGTGTACTCGCGCACACTGCGGAATGCCAGGAAAGGGCGGAAACGAAGTGTGGTTGCCGAATGGGCATCGACCAAGGTATAACGAATCAGAATCCGATTTTCATGGTGTACGAAAATCTTTTCCTTACGAAGGATGACGCCTCCTACACGATAGGTAGTTGTGGGGATATTTTCACAGTCAAACTCTCGGATATACTTGTGCCCGTTAGGACTGAAGTGGTTTCCTTGATACTTATGCAACCCCAGGTTGAACTCCGCACCGTGCTGAATTACAGTTTCATCCAAAGAAGACAGCAGCACATGGTTTTCATCATCGAGGTTGGGGACCGGTATCACCAACAGACCGTGATATTTGCGTGTGTTACAATCTACAATTGTTGTACAATGATAGGCTCCCGACCTATTCGTCCGCAATATCTCCCTTGGCAAAGATTCTTGCAGATTAATCATCAGGGTCTTGTCAAATCGTAAATAACTCATAGTTGTGCATTATTTAAAGGTTAATTATTTCGGTATATGCGCTACAAGCCATGTAGCGATGCCCAAAAATACGAATTAAAGCTTATAGGCAAAATAAAAAGTCAGTTTTTTTTCGGTTTTCGTCAAATATTCCGTAGTATTGTACAAAAATAGCAATCACTGTACGAAATATGAAGCATGATATACGCAGAATGGCATTGGCGGCGGTTATACCCCTATTCCTGCTATTCATTTTATACATTTTAAAGTTTTTGGAGACAGGCATGGATTGGAACTTCACACGACTGGGAGTATATCCGATGGAACAGCGGGGCGTGTTCGGAATTTTCGCACATCCACTGGTACACAGCAGTTTCAAGCATCTGTTCGCCAATACGATTCCACTCTTTTTCCTGATGTGGTGTCTGTTCTATTTCTACCGGCATATAGCCCCCTACATCTTCTTTGCCATTTGGATAGGATGCGGTGCGCTTACCTTTCTTATAGGGAAACCGGGATGGCATATCGGAGCCAGCGGCATCATATACGGACTGGCTTTTTTTCTGTTCTTCAGCGGCATTCTGCGCAAACATGTACCGCTTATCGCCATTTCACTGTTGATAACGTTCCTATATGGCGGCCTGGTATGGAATATGTTCCCACAATTTGCCAAAGCCACCACTTCCTGGGAAGGACACCTTAGCGGAGCCATAGCAGGCACGCTATGCGCCATAGGCTTTATGGAATACGGTCCCCAACGGCCCGATCCGTTTGCCGGAGAGGAAGACGAAGAGGAAGACGAAGATGAGGAAAACAATGAGGATGAGGACGATAAGAAGGAAGAGGAGAAGGATGAGGATTCGTCTACAAGGATTGAATAGCACGTTTAAGAAACAATAAAAAAAACAAAAAGAGGGGCAAAGAGTTTACAGTACACCTTGATAATATCTACTTTTGTTTCAAAACAAGAAGAAAAAGCATTATGAATACAATGTTTGATACATTACTGCAACTGCCACTCTTTCAAGGACTCGCACAAGAAGACTTTACCAATATCCTGGGGAAAGTCAAGCTGAGCTTTACAAAGCATAAAGCCGGCGAAGTTATCGTGAAAGCCGGTGACACATGCAGTCAACTGATATTCGTATTGAAAGGTGAAATCTCCTCATGTACTTCATCTGCGAATACATCATACAGCTCCACGGAATATTTTCAGGCACCTTATGTCATCGAGCCACAATCTCTGTTCGGGATGAGCACCTCCTACGTCTCGGCCTATACCGCCCAAACCGAGACCCACACAGTGAGCATCAGCAAGGCTTTCGTCATGAGCGAATTGTTCAAATATGACATATTCCGCCTGAATTACATGAATATCATCAGCAACCGCGCCCAAAGCCTAAACAGCCGTCTTTGGGCAGAAAGCACCGACAACCTTGAGAAACGTATCGGCAACTTTATCCTGACACATATCGAACGTCCGTCAGGCAGGAAAATACTGAAAATAAAAATGGAAGAATTGGCTCAGGTGGTCAATGATACCCGTATGGGAGTATCAAGAGCGTTGAACAGCATGCAGGAGAAAGGCCTGCTCGAACTGCACAGAGGCGAGATGATGATTCCCGACGCAGAAAAGCTCTTATAGGCCACCTGAACCGGGATTTCCTACAACACCTTGTCTATCGCTTTCTTTATCAAGGCTTCCATCACTTTATACCCTTCTAGAGTGGGGTGTACCCCATCCCGGGTATACGAGGAGTTCAGAGCCTTATTGTCGCCTTCCACCATCTCACTGTAATAGTCGACATAAGGAATCTTGTTTTCCTGGGCATACTTCCGGATTCTGGCATTCAGCTGTATTATCTTTTGCGGAGCATCCTTCACCGAAGAATTCCAGCCAAAGGCAGCGGCAGGCAACACAGACGTCAAAATCACCTTTATCTTATTGGCCCGTGCCAGCTCTACCATAGACACTATATTTCCAAAAGTGTATTCTTCATTATAAGCGCCTGCATTTTCCGCAATGTCATTGGTACCTGCATTTATCACGACCAGCGCCGGAGCAAGCTTGATGACATCTTCGCGAAAACGGAGCAGGAAATGGGAAGAAGTCTGCCCGCCTATACCACGGCCCACATAACCGTTGTCTTCAAAGAAAGCGGCATCGTTTGCCACCCATCCTTCCGTGATGGAGTTGCCCATAAAAACCACCCGGTCCTTCTGTTTTCCCTTCCGTACCAGTTCCTTGTTTGCCTCTGCATAGCGTTTCAAATTTCCCCAGTCCTGCTTCTGTGCATCAGAGGCTACCCAGGGGATGCACAAAAAGACAGCAATCATACATAAAAGTTTCATTGTTCTATTCTTTGTTGTTTTGTTATAAAAAAAACAGCCCCACCGTTTTTAAGGTGAGGCTATCATTATCATTGGTCAATCTCACTCCCACTCGATAGTCGCATTGGGTTTCGGAGACATATCATAACAAACGCGATTGACGGTTTTCACTTCCTTGAGAATACGGTCGGTAATCTTCATTAGGATGGGCCAGTCCACCGGCTCAATGGTAGCGGTCATGGCATCCACTGTGTTGACGGCACGGATAATGACGGGCCAGTCGAACGAACGTGCATTGTCGCGTACACCCACAGATTTGAAATCGGGCACCACAGTGAAATACTGCCATACCTTCTTATCCAGGCCTGCCAGTTGGAATTCCTCACGCAGAATGGCATCCGACTCGCGTACAGCCTCCAAGCGGTCACGGGTAATGGCTCCCAGACAACGTACTCCCAATCCGGGACCGGGGAACGGCTGACGGTAAACCATCTCGTACGGCAATCCAAGCTCTACACCGCATGCACGTACTTCGTCCTTGAACAGCTGGCGCAACGGCTCCACCAATTCAAACTGCAAATCCTCGGGCAGACCGCCTACGTTGTGATGAGACTTCACCATCTTGGCTGTTTTTGTGCCACTCTCTACAATATCGGGATAGATGGTACCTTGTCCCAGGAAGTCGATACCGTCCAGCTTGCGGGCTTCTTCCTCAAAGACACGGATAAACTCTCCGCCGATAATCTTGCGCTTTTCTTCCGGGTCAGCCACGTTTTCCAGCTTGGAGAGGAAACGGTCTGTAGCATCCACGTATATCAAGTTAGCTTTCAGCTCCTTGCCAAAGATTTCCACCACGGCTTCCGATTCGCCCTTACGCATCAGTCCGTGGTTCACGTGTACGCAAACCAGCTTGTCTCCGATGGCTTTCAGCAGCAAAGCGGCCACCACGGAGCTATCCACACCACCGGACAGTGCCAGCAGCACCTTACGGTCGCCCACCTGACGACGTATCAACTCCACCTGGTCGTTGACGAAATTCGTCATGTTCCAGTTCGCCTCAGCCTTGCAAGTATCGAATACGAAAGATTTCACAGCCTCCTTGATGGCTTCCACATCATCCGTAAACTGCGGCAGCTTCACTTCGCACAGCGCCTTGTCGTGTCCGGCAGCCATTACGGGGAATCCCGCTTCGTAAATCTCGGGCAACACGTCGATGGACACCCCGTCAACCACATTGTTGGGGCCGCCGTTGATGATGATGCCTTTCACATTCGGCAAGGCCTTCAGTTCGGCGGCAGTAATGTCGTGCGGGTAGATTTCGCTATATACTCCCAACGCACGAATCGCCCGGGCAAGCACTGTGTTCTCATGGCTTCCCAAATCCAGAATCACAATCATATCCTGCTTCATTCTTCTATATTGTTTTTAAGTTAATAATTTCAGTAGGTCTTATTCCCATTCTATTGTGCTGGGTGGTTTTGAAGAGATGTCATAGGTCACGCGGTTCACACCTTTCACCTTATTTATAATGTCGTTGGACACCTTACCCAGGAATTCGTAGGGCAGATGCGCCCAGTCGGCTGTCATGGCATCGGTGGAAGTGACGGCACGCAAGGCCACTGCACGTTCATAGGTGCGTTCGTCGCCCATCACGCCCACACTCTGTACGGGCAGAAGAATGACGCCCGCCTGCCAGACCTGATGGTAGAGCGATGTCTCGTTGCCGTCGGCATCCTGCACTTTCCAGTCACGCAAGCCCTGAATGAAAATATCGTCGGCTTCCTGCAAAGTATGCACCTTCTCCGGTGTTATATCCCCCAGGATGCGGACAGCCAGTCCCGGACCGGGGAAAGGATGACGGGTAATCAAATGTTCGGGCATTCCCAATTCGCGTCCCACGCGGCGTACTTCGTCCTTGAACAGCCACTGCAACGGTTCGCACAGACGGAGGTTCATCTCCTCGGGCAGACCGCCCACGTTGTGATGGCTCTTGATGGTCTTGCCCGTAATGTTTAGGCTCTCGATGCGGTCGGGATAAATGGTGCCTTGTGCCAACCAACGGGCATCGGTTATCTTGTGCGCTTCGGCATCGAAGACCTCGATAAAATCGCGGCCGATGATTTTACGCTTTTGCTCAGGCTCGGTCACTCCCTCCAAATCCTTGAAGAACTTCTCGCTGGCATCCACGCCAATCACGTTCAGTCCCAGGCATTCGTAGTCGTGCATCACATTCTTGAACTCATTCTTGCGAAGCAGTCCGTGGTCCACAAAGATACAGGTCAAGTTCTTGCCAATGGCACGATGCAGCAACACGGCGGCTACCGAAGAATCCACACCGCCACTCAGTCCCAGGATAACTCGGTCGTTGCCAAGCTGCTCCTTCAGTTCGGCCACAGTAGTATCTACAAACGATGCGGCGCTCCAGCTCTGGCTGCAACCGCATACGTCCACCACGAAGTTGCGCAGCATCTGCGTACCGTCCTCGCTATGAAATACTTCCGGATGGAACTGCACTCCCCACATCTCCTCGCCGGACACCTGGTAAGCGGCAATCGCTACCTTGTCCGTAGAAGCTATAATCTTGAAGTTGTCGGGAATGGCTGTAATCGTGTCTCCATGGCTCATCCATACTTGGGTATTCTTCCTTACCCCTTTGAAAAGGACATTCTCCGAATCGAAAGAACCGAGATGGGCACGTCCGTACTCGCGGGTTCCTGCCGGCTCCACCCGTCCACCGTTGCTGTAGGAGATAAACTGCGCACCGTAGCAGATACCCAGAATGGGGTATTTCCCACGAATCCCGCTCAAATCTACCTTGAATGCACTCTTATCATAAACAGAAAAGGGGCTACCCGAAAGGATAACTCCTTTTACACTCTCATCTCCGTATGGAAATTTGTTGTAAGGTACAATCTCGCAATAGACATTCAATTCGCGCAGCCGGCGGCCGATGAGCTGCGTGGTTTGCGAACCGAAATCAAGAATAATAATCTTCTCTTGCATATAAATCCGTATAGACTTTAATAAATGATTTGCAAAAGTAGAAAAAGTAAAGGAATTATCAGGGATAATGTGACAGAAAAACGTTTTTTTACTAAAAACAGCTTTAATTTCAGGCTAGAACTATCCACAAGGATACTAAAAGCTATTCTTACTACAACCGTGCTGTTTTCTTACCACAGCTATGCAACTTGCTTACCACAGCAATGTTATTTTCTTACCACGGCTGTGGTAAGATTACTGCTTAGTATAAAAAGGGACAGTTTCCGGCGGTACCGGGGAGAGTTAAATGCATTAGGGAATGTATCAAAAGCCATGAACGCTTTCATCATGTTATAATATTAGGCGCGGAATTCTAAGACCTACGCAAGTTTCCTGTGCAAAAACTTGTGTAGGTCTTAGAATTCCGCGCCTAAAAAAAGCGTCAAGAGGGTTTTGACATCCCTATGAAGTTCCGCTTCGATATTACTTTTCTTTCAGCAAATCACGGATTTCGGTCAGCAGCACCTCTTCCTTGCTCGGGGCAGGGGGAGCCGGAGGAGCGGCAGGCGCCTCTTCTTTCTTCTTTTCAGTCAGCTTGGTCAACAACTTTATGAACATGAAGATAGAGAATGCTATAATCAGGAAGTCGAAGGTGACCTGCAAGAAATTACCGTAATTCAGGGTCACGGCAGCAATTTCTTTTCCGTCCACCATTTCGGCAGGTTTCAGCACCCACTTCAAGTCTGTAAAGTTGACACCGCCCACCAGCAGCCCGATAGGAGGCATAATCACATCTGCCACAATGGAGGAGACGATTTTTCCGAATGCCCCACCGATAATCACACCGACGGCCATGTCTATCACATTGCCCTTCATGGCAAAAGCCTTAAATTCCTGTAAAAATGAACTTTTTCCCATCTTTTCAATTATTTAATTATGATTTTGGTTACGAATATAAAAACATTTTCTTACTTTTGCACCGCAAATCAGAAAGAATTGCAATTAGTAAGCGAAAGTTTATTTTTAAACATTATAAAACCCTTAAAAGTTTAAACAAAATGATTAAAGTAGGTATTAATGGATTCGGACGTATCGGACGTTTCGTATTCCGCGCTGCAATGAAGAGAAACGATATTCAGATCGTAGGTATCAACGACCTTTGCCCGGTAGATTACTTGGCTTACATGCTGAAGTATGACACTATGCACGGCCAGTTCGACGGTACTATCGAAGCTGATGTTGAAAACAGCAAGCTGATCGTTAACGGTCAGGCTATCCGCATCACTGCAGAAAGAAACCCGGCTGACTTGAAATGGAACGAAGTAGAGGCAGAATACGTTGTTGAATCTACTGGCTTGTTCTTGAGCAAAGACAAAGCTCAAGCTCACATCGAAGCCGGCGCAAAATATGTTGTAATGTCTGCTCCTTCTAAGGACGACACTCCGATGTTCGTTTGCGGTGTTAACGAAAAGACTTACGTTAAGGGTACTCAATTCGTATCTAACGCTTCTTGTACTACCAACTGCTTGGCTCCTATCGCTAAGGTATTGAACGACAAATGGGGTATCACTGACGGTTTGATGACTACTGTTCACTCTACAACTGCTACTCAGAAGACAGTTGACGGTCCTTCTATGAAAGACTGGAGAGGTGGTCGTGCTGCTTCTGGCAACATCATCCCTTCTTCTACTGGTGCTGCTAAGGCTGTAGGTAAAGTAATCCCTGCATTGAACGGCAAATTGACTGGTATGTCTATGCGTGTTCCGACTTTGGACGTATCTGTAGTTGACTTGACAGTTAACTTGGCTAAGCCCGCTACTTACGCTGAAATCTGCGCTGCCATGAAGGAAGCTTCTGAAGGCGAATTGAAGGGTGTTCTGGGTTACACTGAAGATGCAGTTGTTTCTTCTGACTTCTTGGGTGACACTCGCACTTCTATCTTCGACGCTAAGGCTGGTATCGCTTTGACTGATACTTTCGTTAAGGTTGTATCTTGGTATGATAACGAAATCGGTTATTCTAACAAGGTTCTTGACTTGATTGCTCACATGGCATCAGTTAACTGCTAATATACAGTTAGAAAATAATAAAAAATAGGTGACTTCTGCAGAAGTCGCCTATTTTTTTTGCAATTTTGCAGCTAGTTCGTTTTTTATCAGACCCTTTAAACATGATGAAGATTATACTAACTCTAATATTGCTTTGCTTTATGAACACTATATCGTCTCAAAATCCTTTTTTTGAAACATACTCCACGCTGCACGGCACTGTCCCGTTCGACAAGATTAAGACCGGAGATTACGTACCCGCCATCCGCGAAGGCATCCGCCGCCAAAATGCGGAAATAGAGGCCATCATCCGCAATCCGGAAGTCCCGACATTTGCCAACACAGTGTTGGCCTACGAGAAGTCCGGTGAGATGCTCCACCGTGTCAGCACTGTATTCGGCAATCTGCTCAGTGCCGAAACGGACGATGACCTACAGGAACTGGCCAAAGAAATCATGCCGATGATGAGCGAGCATGAAAACAACATCAGCCTGAACGAAGAGCTGTTTGCACGTATCAAAGCTGTTTACGAACAGCAAGACAAAGAAACATTGAGCCCGGAACAGCACAAACTGCTGGAAGACATTTATAACGGCTTTGTACGCAACGGTGCCAACCTCCTGGGAGAAGATAAGGAGAAATACCGGGCTTTATGCAAAGAGCTCAGCCTGCTGACGCTGCAGTTCAGCGAAAACAACCTGAAAGAAACGAACGACTACAAGCTTGTCATCACCGACAAGTCACAACTGGCCGGGCTGCCCGAGAGCGCGGTAGAAGCCGCTGCAGAGACAGCCGGGGAAAAAGGCGTCGAAGGCTGGGTATTCACCCTGCAGGCTCCCAGCTATGGCCCTTTTCTGACCTACGCAGACAGCCGTGACCTGCGCCGTGAGCTATATATGGCCTACAATACGAAGTGTACGCATGACAACGCCAGCAATAACCTGGAAATTGTAAAGAAACTGGCCAATGTCCGTATGGAGATTGCCCAACTCCTAGGCTATGACAACTTCGCCGAATACAACCTCCAGGAGCGCATGGCACAAAACAGTGAGTCCGTGTATAAGCTGCTGGACCAACTGCTGGAGGCTTACACGCCTACCGCCAAACAAGAATATGCAGAAGTGCAAGCCCTGGCACGCCAAGCGGAAGGAGAAGACTTCGTCCTGATGCCGTGGGACTGGGCGTACTATTCCCATAAACTGAAAGACCGGAAGTTCAATATCGACGATGAGCTGCTCCGTCCTTACTTTGAGCTGAACAACGTGAAGCAAGGCGTATTCGGCCTGGCAACCAGGCTGTATGGCATCACCTTCAAGAAGAATCCGGATATTCCCGTTTATCATAAGGATGTGGATGCCTACGAAGTCTTCGACAAAGACGGGAAATTCCTTGCCGTGTTCTATACCGACTTCCACCCCAGAGCAGGCAAGCGCTCGGGAGCCTGGATGACCAGCTACAAGGAACAGTGGATTGACGAAAAGACCGGTGAGAACAGCCGTCCCCACATATCCATTGTGATGAACTTCACCAAACCGACACAGGACAAACCTGCTTTGTTGACCTTCGGCGAGGTAGAAACCTTCCTGCACGAATTCGGACACAGCCTGCATGGTATGTTTGCCAATTCCACCTACGGAAGCCTAAGCGGGACCAATGTGTATTGGGACTTTGTGGAACTCCCCTCCCAATTCATGGAGAACTTTGCCATCGAAAAGGAATTCCTGCATACGTTTGCCCGCCATTACCAAACCGGAGAACTGATACCGGACGAACTGGTACAGCGCATTGTGGATTCCTCCAACTTCAACGCGGCATACGCCTGCCTCCGCCAGGTTAGCTTCGGCCTGCTCGATATGGCTTGGTACACACGTAACACCCCGTTTGAAGGTGACGTGAAAGCCTATGAAAAGAAGGCTTGGGAAAAAGCACAGATTCTGCCTTCTGTGGCAGAAACCTGCATGAGCACACAATTCTCCCATATCTTTGCCGGAGGATATTCTGCCGGATACTATAGTTATAAATGGGCAGAGGTGCTGGATGCAGATGCTTTCTCGCTATTCAAGCAGACGGGCATCTTCAACCCGGAGACTGCCGCCTCCTTCCGAGAGAATATCCTTTCCAAAGGCGGAACGGAACATCCGATGACGCTCTATAAACGCTTCCGCGGACAAGAGCCTACAATCGACGCATTATTAATCAGAAATGGAATAAAGAAATGAAGAGACTTATAAGGAACATCTTTTGCATGTTGCTCATGTTTTCGCTGCTCCCCCTGCTAAGCGGTTGCGACAACGAGGACGATGTTATCGGAATATTCACCGGGAAGACATGGAAGCTCAGCCGACTCACCAATAAAGGCAGCAATGCCCAATTCTATCCAAACCTTTGGAACAACAATGAGGAAGAGATGAAGAAGAGTCTGGACAAGCTATATAATCAGAAAAGCACCTTCACCCTCAATTTTGAAGGTACTGAACTGGATGGAGAACTGATGGGCACCACCGTCAACGGACAAGGCATCAACTCAAGCGTCAACGGCACTTGGAAAGCCGACGGAGCTTCAGGCTCGCTCAGCATCAGTGTGAAGGTTACGGGGGCTGCAGAAAGCGATGCACTGGCCAAGACATTCATCTCCGGATTGCAAAACGTGTACAAGTATGAAGGGGATGCCAATTCACTGACCCTCTATTTTAAAGACGGACCGACAACCAGAGTCATGGGATTCACCCCGCAACGATAAAGCATAAATATGATGGACGATTCTACAAAAGACAAACAAGAAGCATTGGATAGGCGTTATATACGTATGGCAAGCATTTGGGCCGAAAATTCGTATTGCCAACGCCGCCAGGTCGGTGCACTGATTGTAAAAGACAAGATGATTATCTCTGACGGCTACAACGGTACCCCTTCCGGTTTTGAGAATGTATGCGAAGATGAGAATAACGTCACCAAACCATACGTGCTCCATGCCGAAGCAAACGCCATTACCAAAATAGCCCGTTCAAACAACAGCAGTAACGGTGCCACCATGTACGTCACTGCCTCCCCCTGCATAGAATGCTCCAAACTGATTATCCAGGCAGGCATCAAACGGGTAGTCTACTCCGAGAAATACCGCCTGGAAGATGGTATCGAACTTTTGAAACGGGCAGGCATCGAGGTAGTGTTTATTTCAATGGATAATGAAAAGTTGAAAATGGAAAGTTGAAAGTTGCATGCGCAGCCAAATAGTAAATTGTAAATAGTCTAATAGTAAATAAACATCATGAGTACAAAAAATACTTCCCGCTTTATGCCGCTCATCATCGCAATCAGCGTAGTCGCGGGAATCCTTATCGGAACGTTTTATGCCAGGCATTTTGCCGGTAATAAACTGGGAATCATCAATAGCTCGTCCAACAAGCTGAATGCCTTGCTGCGTGTTATTGATGACCAGTATGTGGATACCGTCAACATGACCGATTTGGTAGAGAAGGCCATGCCACAGATATTGGCGGAACTCGACCCCCACTCCACCTACATCCCCGCACAGAAGCTGGAAGAGGTAAACTCCGAACTTGAAGGCAGCTTCAGCGGTATAGGTATCCAGTTCACCATTCAAGAAGACACGATACACGTAAACAGCGTGATTCCCGGCGGACCGTCCGAGAAAGTGGGCCTGATGGCAGGCGACCGCATTGTAATGGTCAACGACAGTCTGTTTGCAGGCAAAGGCCTGACAAACGAAAAGGCCATGCGCAACCTGAAAGGTCCGAAAGGAAGCCAAGTGAAGTTAGGCGTCAAGCGTGCCACGGAAAAGGAGTTGCTCGACTTCACCATCACACGCGGTGACATCCCACAAAACACCATTGATGCAGCCTATATGCTCGACGATGACTACGGATATATACAAATCAGCAAATTCGGACGTACCACACACGTGGAGCTGCTGAATGCGATTGCCCAACTGAGCCACGAGAAGTGCAAAGGCCTGATTATCGACCTGCGCGACAATACCGGAGGATACATGGAAGCCGCCACACGCATGGTGAACGAATTCCTGCCGGAAGGGAAGTTGATTGTATATACCCACGGCCGCAAATATCCCCGCATGGAGGAATATGCCAACGGTACCGGCAGTTGCCAGAAGCTGCCGCTAGTGGTATTGGTAAACGAGAGTTCCGCTTCGGCCAGCGAAATCTTTGCGGGCGCCATTCAGGACAATGACCGCGGAACCATTGTAGGACGCCGTTCCTTCGGCAAGGGACTCGTACAGCAACCCATCGACTTCAGTGACGGTTCCGCCATCCGCCTGACCATTGCCCGTTATTACACCCCATCGGGCCGTTGCATCCAGCGCCCCTACGAGAACGGCAAGGACAGCAAATACGAAATGGACTGGATTACCCGTTACGAACACGGCGAGTTCTTCTCCAAAGACAGCATCAAACTGGACGAAAACCTGCGTTACTCTACCGGTTTGGGCAGACCCGTATACGGCGGCGGTGGCATTATGCCGGACGTATTCGTTCCGCAAGACACAACCGGAGTATCTTCTTACCTGATAGAAGTAAGCAACAAGGGACTGATTCTGCAATTCAGCTTCCAGTATACCGACCGCAACCGCGCGAAATTGAGTGAATACGACAATGAAGAAGACTTGTTGAAGTACCTTCGCCACCAGAGTATTGTGGAGCAGTTTGTACGTTTTGCAGACTCCAAGGGAGTAAAACGGCGCAACCTGCTTATCCACAAGTCCTACAAGCTACTGGAAAGAAGTCTTTACGGCAACATTATCTATAACATACTGGGAAGGGAGCAATACATCCGCTACATCAACCAGAGCGATGCTACCGTCAAGAAAGCATTGGATATTCTGGAACGTGGCGAGGCATTCCCCAAAGCTCCGGAAGCAACACCAATCATAGAGGATAAAAAAGATGATGGAAAGGAAAAAAGAACTGCGCAGGCAGGTAGCTTTGTTGAAGACCCGACACAGCTCTTCCGCTACGCGTCAGTCTGCTGAAATACTTGCCGCCCTCGAGGCACACCCCGCTTTCAGGGCGGCAACAACCGTACTGCTCTACCACTCTCTCAAAGACGAAGTGGACACACACGAATTTATCCGGAAGTGGAGCCGCGAAAAGCGGATACTGCTTCCGGTAGTTGTAGGTGACGACCTGGAACTGCGGCTGTACACCGGACCCGAAGACTTGAAACCTGGCGCATACGGCATCGAAGAACCAACCGGCGAGCTATTTACCGACTATGCAGACATAGACTTCATAGTGGTTCCCGGCGTGGCATTCGACCGTAACGGCAACCGCCTGGGGCGCGGTAAAGGTTACTATGACCGGCTTCTGCCCCGCATCCCATCAGCCCACAAAGCCGGCATCTGCTTCCCGTTTCAACTCGTAGAAGAAGTTCCTGCGGAACCGTTTGATATATGCATGGATGAAATCATTACGCAATGAAAACTAATTATCATACACACACCACACGCTGCATGCATGCCACCGGAGATGACGAAGACTATGTGCTCAGTGCCATCAAAGGCGGTTACCGGATACTCGGGTTTTCAGACCATACTCCCTGGAAATACCGAACCGACTACGTAGCCGACATGCGGATGCTCCCCGAGGAGCTCCCCGGCTACGTGGAGAGTCTCAAGACGCTCCGTGAGAAATACCACGACCGGATAGACATCAGAATAGGACTTGAATGTGAATACTTCCCCCAATATATCCATTGGCTGAAAGAGCAAACCAAGAAGTACCAACTGGACTATATCATCTTCGGAAACCATCACTACCACACCGATGAAAAGTTCCCCTACTTCGGCCATCATACAGACAGCCGCGACATGCTCGAACTTTACGAAGAGAGCGCCATCGAAGGTATGGAAAGCGGATTATTCTCCTGCCTTGCCCATCCGGACTTGTTCATGCGCTCCTATCCGAAGTTCGACCACCATTGCACTACCATCAGCCGGCACATCTGCCGTACTGCTGCACGCCTGAATGTCCCGTTGGAATACAATATAGGCTATGTAGCCTACAATGAAGCGCACGGCTTATCCACCTACCCGTGCCCGGAGTTCTGGCGAATCGCTGCCAATGAAGGCTGTACAGCTATCATCGGACTGGATGCGCATGACAACAAGGATTTGGAAACTCCGATGTATTATGACCGGGCAGTCCGGGAATTAAAGGAACTGAAGATTGAAAGAATAGATGAGCTGAGGATGCTCATCTGAATATGATATTCGTTATGACCTGGGCCCCCACATGACGATTCAAGTTGCGCACCAGCAACTCGCGCCCCATCATCAGTTCCTGGCGCAAAGCAGCAGAAGTGAGGTGCACATAAAGCACCTGGTTCTTTATATAAAGTTCACGGGTGTAGGAGGCAATGGTAGGCCCCAGCACTTCGGGCCACGCACTGATAAGCCGCCGTTCATTCAGCGGAGACTCCAGACTTTCCTGCCTGAGGTAATGACGGATAAGTTCACCTATCTGTTCGGCATTATTGCGCTTCATGCCTCTTCCTCCTTCATTTCGGCAACCGTTCCCTGCTCCACACGGAACATCTTATAATCACTGCCCACTTTATGCAGAATACGGTCCAGGTGTTCGCGGTTGGTATCGGTTATAAAAATCTGTCCAAAACTGTCGCCTGCCACCAACTTGATGATTTGCTCCACACGCGAGGCATCCAGCTTGTCAAAGATATCGTCCAACAACAACAAGGGAACAGTGGTCCCGGTACGTTTCAGGAAATCAAACTGTGCCAGCTTCAACGCTACCAGATAAGTCTTGTTCTGTCCCTGCGACCCTTCACGCTTGATGGGGAAATCTCCCAAAAGCATATTCAGCTCGTCCTTGTGCACACCGCGCAACGAATAGCCCATAATCTGGTCGCGAGCACGGCTTTCCTTCAGCACTTCCAGCAAAGAGGCATCGCGGGCATGAGAGTCATAGCTTAATCCCACCTTCTCCCTATCTTGCGAAATGAATGAATAGAAAGACTGGAAAATAGGAATAAACTCACGGATAAAGGCCTCACGTTTGCGGAACACCACTTCACCGGCTTGTGCCATCATCTCCTCCCAGACCAGAAAGAGCTCTTCCTCCACCGGCTGTTCACTCTTCAGTAAGGTATTCCGCTGCACCAAAGCTTTATTGTATCGTATCAAAGCATCCAGATACTCTTTGTCGTACTGCGAGATAACCACATCCATAAAACGTCGGCGTTCATCACTGCCTCCTGCTATCAACTCCGAATCGGCAGGCGAGACCATGACCAAAGGCAGGAAGCCGATATGGTCCGACAAACGCGTATACTCCTTCTTGTTTCGCTTGAACTGTTTCTTCTGGCGCCTCTTCATACCACAGTAGATTTCCTCAGGAGTCCCATCGGCAGCCTCATAAAACCCTTGAATAACAAAGAAGTCGGCATCATGGCAGATATTCTGGGAATCAATGGGATTACCGGCACTTTTACAGAAAGACAAAAAATACACCGCATCCAGCAGGTTCGTTTTCCCCATGCCGTTCTGTCCGAAAAAGCAGTTTAACTTGGGCGAGAATGAAAGCTCCACCTGCTCCAAGTTCTTATAATTGAGTATAGATATACGTTTCAGTATCATTATAGTAACGATGAGTTCGGTTACAAAGATAATGCAAAACCGAAAGCAGTACAAAATAAGCCTGCTTATTTTTAATACAGAGGTGAAGCCCGGCTTATTGAAAAGTAGAAATAATTTCGGTGTTTTCTGATACAAAACAAAAAAAGATGCCGCTAAATTTCGTTGATAGCTATAAAAAACTTACTTTTGCGGGTCGAAATAGATAAATAAGAATAATAACAAAAAGATTATATAAAAATGGCAGAACAAAAAAAGACGAATGAAGCCTTAAACGTGGAGGACGCACTGACACAATCGGAGGCCTTTTTCATTAAGAACAAAAAAGCAATCATCGGCGCTGTAGTAACAGTAATCATCATCATTGCCGGTGTAGTGATGTACAAGAACCTTTATGCAGACCCCCGTGAAGAAAAAGCACAAGCTGCCTTATTCAAAGGACAAGAATACTTCGAAGCAGACGCTTATGCACAAGCACTGAACGGTGATAGCATCGGTTTTGCCGGATTTGTAAAAGTGGCAGACGAATACAGCGGCACAAAAGCAGCCAATCTTGCAAAAGCCTATATGGGTCTCTGCTATGCACACCTCGGTAAATATGACGAAGCAGTGAAAGCATTGGACAGCTTTGACGGAGACGACCAAATGGTAGCTCCTGCCATGAAAGGTGCTATGGGTAACTGCTATGCGCAGCTCGGCCAACTGGACAAAGCCGCTTCCATGCTGCTGAAAGCCGCCAACGAAGCCGACAACAACTCCCTCAGCCCCATCTACCTGCTGCAAGCTGGAGAAATCCTGGTAAAGCAAGGTAAGTATGACGATGCAATCCAGGCGTATACCACTATCAAGGATAAATACTTCCGTTCATACCAGGCAATGGATATCGACAAGTATATCGAACAAGCCAAACTATTGAAGAAGTAATATACCTTATTATAAAAATATCTCAGGCACGGATTACACGGAAAACACGGAAAGACACAATAGCCGTGAATCCGTGTAGTCCGTGCCTCTTTTATCTCTCCTCTCCCTTTAATTTTCAATTATTAATTCTTAATTCCTTATTTATGGCAACAGCTTATCACAATCTTTCAGACTACGATTTCAGTTCTGTACCCAGCGCGGAAAAAATGAAATTCGGCATCGTTGTATCTGAGTGGAATTATAATATTACCGGCGCTCTCCTAAAAGGTGCCATAGACACCTTAAAAAAACATGGAGCCAAAGATGAAAATATTCTGGTAAAAACAGTACCCGGCAGTTTTGAACTGACTTTCGGCGCCAACCAACTTATCGAATACAGCGAAGTCGATGCAGTTATTGCAATTGGTTGTGTAGTCAGAGGAGATACTCCACATTTTGACTATGTTTGCATGGGTGCTACCCAAGGAATTACCCAATTAAACGCAAGTGGCGATGTACCAGTAATTTACGGATTAATTACTACCAATACTATGGAGCAAGCAGAAGACCGCGCCGGTGGCAAGCTGGGTAATAAAGGAGACGAATGTGCAATTACTGCAATAAAAATGATAGATTTTGCTTGGAGTTTACAAAAATAGTCGTATCTTTGCACCGCAATTGAGAAACAAACCTACTCAATGAGAGAATTGAGATAGAATCTTAAGTGCAAAAGGGCAAATACCAGAGTGGCCAAATGGGGCAGACTGTAAATCTGCTGGCTTACGCCTTCGGTGGTTCGAATCCATCTTTGCCCACAAAAAATTGCGGAAGTAGCTCAGTTGATAGAGCATTAGCCTTCCAAGCTGAGGGTCGCGGGTTTGAGCCCCGTCTTCCGCTCTTCTGAAAATCAGATAGTTATCGCAAGATTTCTATCTGATTTTTGTTTTTAGAGAATGCTGAATTTAGTGTGGTTTAACCGAGTGAGTTAAACCAGGAAGTCAACCGAATGACGCAAAGCACAAATTCATGGTTATTTAAATAAGATATTTCTGAGAATATCATCTAACCACGGCTCTTTCATCTTTTCCACAAAAACATCATTCTTTAGTTGAAAAGCCTTTTTGTAAACACTCTGCATTTTCAAATTATAGCGCACCGTATCATAGCGGACTACTGACTGGTAAAATCCGGTATCAACAGCGACAATTTCATTTTCTATTCTCAATGTATCCTCAGCTGTATCGGAAACTCTTCCAGTCTCCATCTGTGCGAATGAAATGCAGCTACCTCCGATTAGAGCCAATAATGTTACCAATATTTTATTCATACGCTACTGTTTTCTACAAAGATACAATATTCAAAGAACAAACATCTCTTTTACAAAAAAAATTCCATTATACCATAAACGCTTATAAGGCAACGCACACATTTGTATATCAAAGTTCAGTTTTAGTTAATAAAATTATGTAAGTTTGTAAACGAATAAAAAGCTCCCCTCCAATGAACAACATCATTCACAAAATCAGGCAGATTTATCCGGTTTCCGAAGAAGCTCTTCAGGCATTGCTGATGAATATGCAGGTAAGACACTACCCTAAAGGAACTTATATAGTACAAGCAGGAGTGACAGACCGTTTGGTTTATTTCATTGAGGAAGGGGTCACCCGTTCCGTATTTCATCACGACGGACAAGATACCACCACTTGGTTCAGCCAGGAAGGTGATGTAACCTTCGGAATGGATTCACTGTACTATCAGCAGCCGTCAGTAGAAAGCATTGAAACTCTTTCGGACTGCAAAATCTACGTCATCCACATAGACAAGTTAAATGCTCTCTACGAAACATATATTGATATAGCCAACTGGGGCAGAATACTGCATCAGAACGTAAACAAAGAGCTCAGTCATATGTTTGTGGAAAGGCTCCAACTGCCTCCCAAAGAGCGGTATGAACAATTTAACCGCCGTTACCCCAGACTGATAAATCGGGTGAAGCTAAAATATGTGGCAGCCTTCCTGGGTATTTCCATCTATACTCTCAGCCGGGTACGCGCAAAAAAATAGAAGATTGCCGTTCTTTTTTGCTTTTAAGCAAAAGAACTTCGCTTCGCATGGCGTATCTTTGAGATCCGAAAACATTAACCAAACAACAGAAAAAAAACAGATGTCGCACATTTCATCTTCTGCCTTTTCAGACACCAAAGCACATTATGACCTTCTCGACGGGCTCCGTGGCGTAGCAGCCTTGATGGTTATATGGTATCATATATTCGAAGGCTATGCTTTTGCCGGTGGTAGCATTATCGAAACCTTCAACCACGGCTATTTAGCTGTAGATTTCTTCTTTATACTATCGGGATTCGTTATCGGGTATGCTTATGACGACCGTTGGGGCAGGAACCTCACAATGAAGAGTTTTTTCAAGCGACGTCTGATACGTCTTCATCCGATGGTAATTATGGGCGCTGTTTTGGGCGCCATCACCTTCTGCATTCAAGGATGCATACAATGGGACGGAACACATATTGCCCTATCAATGATTATGCTGTCCCTTCTCTGCTCCATATTCTTTATTCCCGCAATGCCGGGAGCAGGCTATGAAGTCCGTGGTAATGGCGAAATGTTTCCCTTGAATGGTCCTTGCTGGTCATTGTTCTTTGAGTATATAGGCAACATCCTTTATGCCTTGTTCATCCGACGATTGTCAAACAAAGCACTGACCGTACTGACAATATTGCTGGGAATAGCATTGGCATCATTCGCCATCTTCGATGTCTCCGGATATGGCAATATGGGAGTAGGTTGGACACTGGACGGAATAAACTTTATCGGAGGATTATTGAGGATGCTTTTCCCTTTCTCCATGGGTATGCTTTTATCGCGCAACTTCAAGCCCATTAAGGTGAAAGGCGCTTTCTGGATATGCACCATTGCATTGATTACCTTGTTCTCAGTGCCCTATCTGGAAGGTACGGCGCCGGTTTGTACAAATGGCATTTATGAAGCGTTCTGTGTAATCATCGCTTTTCCGGTTCTCGTCTGGTTAGGAGCTTCCGGTACCACAACGGATAAAAAATCGACCCAGATATGCAAGTTCCTGGGAGATATATCCTATCCAGCCTATGTGATACATTATCCATTTATGTACTTGTTCTATGCATGGCTCATCAAGAACCAGCTCTTCACGTTGGAGCAGACTTGGCAGGTTGCCTTATGCGTTTATGCATGGAATATATTGTTAGCCTATCTATGCCTGAAATTCTATGATGAACCGGTACGGAAATATCTGGCCAGACGCTTCTTGAGCAAGAAACGGTAAAGGGACCACCACAGATTACACAGATTTATTATCTCAAGGATTTTTATCTGTGCAAATCTGTGTAATCTGTGGTGCATTATCATTCCAGATAAAGTGGCTCCACCACCTCCGTCACATTCTCATGGAACCACTCATCCAATTTAGCTTCAACCTTGTCTTTTATCTGTGGAGTGATGTATTTCTTCACTTTCTTATAAGCATAAACTGCGGCAAATCCCTTCCCTACCATAAAGACTTGTCCCAAAAGGTCTTCTATACTGGTAGGAAATACAATGGCCACCAAAGCAATCATGATATTTGTCCTTTCACTCTCCGGAGTAGAGTCTGCAGTCATCACATAATAAGCCGTCAGTACTGGACGACCGGCTGCCCGACCACCTTTCTTTATATACTCTTCTACTTTAAGACGAATCTCGTCCATGGAAAAATTCATTTTCATATTCATAATCTCCTCTTTTTATTTATTAGACGCAGAAAGATGAAGTTTGGTTGCAAAAATCTGCATTTTTTTTTCAACATTATATCCCAAATAAGCAGTATCTTTGTCCCCGCATTTTCACAACCACATAAAATTATAATGAAAACAATAGTAAATATTCCCTCCCGACAGAACACCATGCGCGAACTGCGGGATTATCTGATGATTGCCCTGGGTATGGTCTTATATGGTATCGGCTGGACAGTCTTCCTGCTTCCCAACGATATTACTACCGGTGGCGTACCGGGCATTGCATCCATCGTATATTTTGCCACTGGATTTCCCGTCCAATATACGTACTTCGCCATCAATTTTCTGCTTCTATTGCTTGCCCTACGTGTGTTGGGATGGAAGTTCAGCGTAAAGACAATCTTTGCCGTATTCACCCTGACCTTTTTCCTTTCCATTATCCAGAAACTGACCGAGGGTGTTGTCCTCCTGCACGACCAGCCTTTCATGGCTTGTGTCATCGGTGCCTCCTTCTGCGGTAGCGGCATCGGCATCGCCTTTTCCAACAACGGCAGTACTGGCGGCACGGACATCATTGCCGCCGTAATCAACAAATACCGTGACATCACGCTGGGCAGAGTCATGTTGATATGTGACCTTATCATCATCTCGTCCAGTTACTTTGTTCTAAAAGATTGGGAAAAGGTGGTGTATGGCTACGTTACTCTATACATATGCAGCTTCGTGCTCGACCAAGTGGTGAACAGTGCCCGCCAGTCCGTACAATTCTTTATTATCAGCGATAAATATGAGGAGATAGCCAAGCACATCCAGGTATATCCCCACAGAGGTGCAACAGTCATCAACGCCTCGGGCTTCTATACGGGAAAAGAGATAAAAATGCTGTTCGTGCTGGCCAAGAAGCGGGAGTCCACCATCATTTTCCGGCTCATAAAAGACATAGACCCCAATGCCTTTGTATCACAAAGTGCAGTCATCGGAGTCTATGGAGAGGGATTCGACAGAATCAAAGTGAAGTAGAGGATTTCTCGAACTTCCCTTGATTCCAAGTATAAACAATAGGACGGCGGACAAACGGTTTCAGTTTCTCCGCCGCTTCTTTACCCATGTAATCGGTCGTGGTAAAAGTGAATGCCAACGTGGCGTCCTTCGCAGAAAGGTCCGCTTTCATCAGCAGCATGTCGGCCTGGCGACGGGCATCCTGATACTCATAGACATCCACTGTATCCGAGGCCTCAGCGATAAAATCATCCAGAACGGGCAATGCCGGCAGGTAGGACGAAGCAACCAGCTCCTTCCAGTCTGTCGTATAGAACTTGACATGGCTGTCGCAAGCCGGAGCACAAACCGTAGCAACCACACAAATCACCTTCGTACTGTCGTTAATAGGCAAGAGCTTCATCTGCCATGAACTCTGGGGCGTCATCTTCACATGTATATAGTCTGGAGAAAGCTCCGTCATTTCCGATTTACCACCAAAGCTGTTGGTCACCTCAGCTTTCATCTTACTTTCCAGAAAGTCTATAAAATCCGCACGGTTCACGGCGCTAAGCAACGGACATATAGAATCCGGCATATTCTTAAAACACGTCTTGGCTTCCTGGGCCTGCAAATACCCCCATCCGATGAAAGCCAAAATCAAAAAAGCACTCAGTTTTCTTATCATAACATTTTAATCATTTCTTCAAGGAAACGGGCATCTGTTTCATCAAAACCGCCCAAATCGTCACTGTCAATATCCAATACTCCCCACACTTCACCGTCCTCACGCTTCAGCGGAACCACGATCTCCGAACGCGACAGCGAGCTGCAGGCTATATGTCCGGGAAATGCATCCACATCGGGCACAACCAACGTCTCGTCTTTATCCCATGCCGTGCCGCAAACACCACGGCCTTTCCTGATGCGCGTACAAGCTATCGGTCCCTGGAAAGGTCCTAACACCAATTCTTCACCCTTCACCAAATAGAAGCCTACCCAAAAGAAATGGAAAGTCTCTTTCAGCGCCGCCGAAACATTCGCCAGATTGGCTATCAAGTCATCTTCACCTGCCAGCAGATTTTTCAGTTGAGGAAGCAAAGCGCGATATTTCTCTGTCTTGCTACCAGCATTTATATATAGGTCTTCTGCCATATATCTCTTGTCTATTTACTCCCCAAATATAGGAAGAACATTCCAATCAACACCAAAATGAGGTCGACAGCCTTGCTTTTTAAATTCTTTTCACGGAAGAAAAGCGCACCGAAAAGGAAGGAAACAACAACGCTTCCACGACGCACCATCGAAACGATGGAAATCATGGAGTCCTCATAGCTCAGGGCATAAAAATAGACAAAGTCTGCCGCACAAAGGAAAATGGAGATACAGATAATGGTCCAGTCCCAACGAAACGGGGTACTTTCTTTTCGCTTGGGGTACCACAACAGCAAGATAATGGGGCACATGATAAAGACTTGGTAGACATTATACCACGACTGCACCAGCATCGGATTGAGCTGCTTCATCAGATATTTGTCATACAGCCCACTGACAGCTCCAGCAACGGCAGCCAGCACGATGAAAAGAATCCATTTGTTATGCTTGAAGTCGATTCCCTCCTTCTTGCCCGAACGGCTCAGCATGAAAAAGGATACTATGGCAAGCATCACGCCAATCCATTGATAAAGGTTCAAGCGTTCGCCAAACACAAGCATGGCACCTACAAGCACCATCACGGGGCGCGTCGCATTAATCGGTCCCACGATGGTCAGCGGCAGATGCTTCATCCCGAAATAACCGAATATCCAGGAAGAGAGCACGATAAACGACTTGACAACAATAAACTTATGCACCTCCCACCCCACCACGGGAACATCAAACATCGTACCTCCCAACACCGACGGCGCAAAGGCAGATACCAGAATGAAAGGAAGAAATATCAGGCTCGAGAACAGCGTGTTCAGGAAAAGTACCGGCAGTACGGCATTGTCACGAAGCGACTTCTTCTTGAAGACATCGTAAAATCCCAATAAGGCAGCAGAGAGGAAAGCAAGCAATAACCACATAGAGTTAATTAAAAATTAAGAATTAAAAATTAAAAGGAGGGGGGTACGTTTTTGTAGTGCATCCCTCTTTTATTCTAAAAAAGTAGTTTCCGGATAGGCTACATCCACTAGAAACAATGCATTTCCGGGAACGGAGGTTCCTGCCTGACAACGGTCCTTCTGTTCGATGACGCGTCGGAAACCCTCAACAGAAAGTTTTCCGCGACCCACTTCGAGCAAAGTACCGACAATGGCGCGTACCATGTTCCGCAGGAACCGGTCGGCCTGGATGGTGAACACCCAGGTCACATCGTCTACCCGGGTCCAGGCGGCATGCATAATCTTGCAATTATTGGTTTTGACATCCGTATGAAGTTTGCTGAAGCTGGTAAAGTCCGTATAGTCAAACAAGGTTTGGGCAGCCTCATTCATCCGTTCAAAGTCCGGTGTTTGGAACAGACGGCAACGGTATTGACGATTGAAAGGCATCTTGGCAGTAGTGACGTAATACTTATACATCCGCGCCGTAGCATCAAAGCGGGCATGTGCATCGGGCTTCACGGCCCGCAAGCGGTATACGGAAATATCGGGAGGAAGCAGACGATTCAGCTTATCCGTCATAAAAACAGTGTCCAGAGGAGAATCACTGTCAAAGTGAGCTACCATCAGTGAGGCATGCACCCCGGCATCGGTACGCCCCGCTCCCACGACTTCCACCTCGCGACGCAGCAAGGTACTCAGCGCCTTCATCAAACACTCCTGCACACTCGCTCCATTCGGCTGGATTTGCCAGCCGTGATAAGCGGTGCCATCATAAGCCAGGTATATAAAATATCGTTGCACGGTCTTTTTTGTGTGCAAAGATAGTGCAAACTTAAGAAGGTTTGAATTATCTTTGCAAGGTTTTCACCACAGATTACACAGATTAACGCAGATTTTTCACAGACATAGTACATTTATAAGATGAGATATTCTTCCAGAATCCTACCTATACTGATAATTGTCGCAGCTGCCGCAACATTCACCTTTGCCGGCTGTAAGAAGAAGGACATGTCGCTCAAGTTGAACGAACCGCGCAACATTCGGGGTGTTGTCAGCTACAAGCGCTCGTTCGGAGACTTGAATGAGAAACATCTCAATGTAGCCCAAGCCATCGGCATACGTGTACTTTCATCCCGCGAGGAAGCAGAAAAGATGAGAGAGCAACTGCAACCTATCACGACAAACGAGCTCTATGCCGTGGATTCACTGACGCATTCTATCCCTTATCTCATTCCGGGCGCCGCCAGCCTGCTGGACACCATCGGACACAACTTCCTTGATTCACTGACCGCCAAGGGGCTGAATCCAAACAAGATAATTGTGACTTCCGTACTCCGCACCCAAGACGACGTAAAACGCCTGCGCCGCCGTAACGGCAATGCTTCTCCAAACTCGGCACATTTTTACGGAACGACATTCGATGTCAGTTGGAAGCGCTTTCAGAAAATAGAAGACGAGGATGGACGTCCTTTGCAGGATGTCAGCGCAGATACCTTAAAACTGGTTCTTTCGGAAGTGCTCCGTGACCTGCGGAAAGCCGATAAATGCTACATCAAGTACGAGTTGAAGCAAGGATGCTTCCACATTACGACAAGAGAGAAATAAGCGGAAAAGAATTAGCGTTAATAGTATTTTTCAATCCCGCCAAACCCTATTATTATTTTGTTCTCTTTCGTTTTACAGATAAAGTTATTTAATCGCCTTTCAAATTCTTCCGGTCGTTTCCTCGCCGCTTCAATGTATGCGATTCGGATACGTTTATAGGGGTCAGAGAAACTCTGATAATTCTTCCATATTCTTTCATCCTCTTTCAATCTGTCGATTATATCATTTGGAAAAACAAAAGGAACCGACAAGACAGTTCGTATTTTATCCTCAAATTCAAGATGTATCATTTTATGCTCCAGCAACCATTTCAACCTTTCTTTGTTGGCTTGCGAATAGGTACTTTTAGGATTCCTGGGCGTGAAACGCTGAATTTTATGTTCTTTGTCAAGTGACTTTATCGTGCTGTCAATCCACCCGAAACAAAGGGCCTCTTCAACAGCGTCATTATATACAATACTTTTCTCGCTTGAAGATTTAGTAGGAAACACAAACCAGACTCCATCGGCAGTATCAAAATTGTCAGCCAGCCACTTCCGCCAATCTTTTCTGTTTTCAAAATATCTTATTTCTGTTGACATGACAAGCCATCCAAATTACACTTCTCTCCTTATTCTTCCAGCATCTTCCACGCTAGCGGCAGGCAGGCAACTATATCCCCCACCGTCATCCCCACTGCCCCCTGCTTCTTGCAGGCAACATCTCCCGCCAGTCCGTGCACATACGTGGCCAGGCAGGCAGCCTTCTCCGGCTCATAGCCTTGGGCAAGCAAGGCAAGCACCACTCCCGTCAGCACATCACCGCTGCCTCCCGTTGCCATACCCGGATTGCCGGTAGGGTTGAAAAAACATTTCCCGGCAGGAGTGACAATGGCAGAATAAGCGCCTTTCAAGATGATATGCACTCCGGCGCTCTTCGCCAGCTCGCGAGCCTTCATCAGGCGTTCGTACGAATTCTGGCATTTGCCTACAAGACGCTCCAGTTCCTTGGGGTGCGGAGTCAGAATACTCCCTTTGGGCAGACGCCCTATATAGTTACGCTTCTCGCCCAGCAAGTTCAGGGCATCAGCATCCACCACCATCGGAGTCTGGCATATCTCTATCTGCTCCAGCAGAGCCGCCTCGGTCTCTGCCGCCTTTCCCAGTCCCGGACCTATCGCCACGGCCTGGTAATCGTCCGTATCAGTAGCGGCGGCAAAGCAGGTGTCGCTGATGTCCAGCTCCGTCATGGCTTCGGGCACGGAAGTCTGCACAATGAAGTTGTTGCAGAACGGCACATGCACCGTCAGCAGCCCCACCCCCGAACGCAGACAAGCACGCGCAGCCAGCACCGAAGCTCCCGCCATTCCCTGCGAACCGGCTATCAGCAGTGCACGGCCGAAGTTCCCCTTATGGGCAAACCGGCTGCGCGGCTTCAGCAGGGCAGACACATCTTCATGCTCCAGCAGGCAGAAGTCCGTTTCCATGTCATGGATGACATCCTCGCTGAGTCCGATGTCCAGTAACTGCCATTCGCCCACATACGGCTCGTTCTCGGCAAAGAGAAATGCCAGTTTCGGCAATTGCAGGCTCAGCGTCAGATGGGCACGGACGATATTCGTATGTACGTTGTAGGTATTGTCCTCACCCATCAGTCCCGATGGGATATCGATGGACACCACCGTGGCGGGCGAAGCGTTGATGTACTTCACTACGGCTGCAAAACCGCCGCTCAGAGCCTTGTTCAAACCGCTGCCGAAGAGACCGTCTATCACCACATGGTCTGCCGTCAGCACGGGAGGTACAAACTGGGTGGTCACTTCGTGGAAGTCCACACCCGGCACGTCGGCCAGCCGCTCCTTGTTCGTCTCGCAGTCCGGCGAAAGCGTCCCTTTCGTATTGAAGAGATACACCTCGAGCCGGTAGCCCTTCCCGGCCAGCAGTCGCGCCAGGGCAAGCGCATCGCCACCGTTGTTCCCCGGTCCGGCAAAAACGGTGAGCGGCGTGTCCGGCTCCCAACGCTCGGCAATGGCACGGGCCAATGCGCGTGAGGCACGTTCCATCAAGTCGATGGAGGCAATCGGTTCATTCTCTATGGTATCTGCATCCAGTTGCTTGATGCTTGTAGTAGGAAATATCTTCATAATAGGATTATCTTAAAATCGTAGAGCAAAGATAGGGCTTTGATTTCAACTGTACAAAGAGAAGACGTTTTTTATCAAGTTGCTTTGCCCCCCGGGAAAAAATATCTGCTCCGTAAGGAAAAGTTGTCTTCAATGCAAAGGATTCTTAGAACAAAGCCTTTATTCTTAGAAACAAAAGCTCTATTTCTATAAACAAAAGCTTTATTTACAGAAACAGAAATTCTGTTTTAAGTTTGCGTAGGCTTACGGATAAGTTTGCACAAGCTTGTCGGCAAGTTCCCGCAGGCTTGTCGGCAAGTTTCTAATTATACCCATTAACTTACGCAAAATAATGACTAATTTTGTACCCTCAACATATAATAAAAGCCAAAACAATAAAAGCATATTCAATGAGTACATCCCGACACCCGAAAGGTCTTTACCTTATCTTCGCCACCAGCACGGCAGAGCGTTTCAGCTACTACGGCATGCGTGCCATCTTCATTCTGTTCCTCACCCAGGCACTCCTTTTCGACAAGGAGCACGCCGCCTCCATCTACGGCAGCTACACCGGACTGGTGTACCTGACACCCTTAATCGGCGGCTACATCGCCGACAAATACTGGGGCATCCGCCGTTCCGTCTTCTGGGGGGCCATGATGATGGCAGTCGGCCAGTTCCTGATGTTTGCCAGTGCCTCGATGCTGGAGGCGCGTGAGCTTTCGCATTGGCTGATGTACGGCGGACTGACTTTCCTGATATTGGGCAACGGCTGCTTCAAGCCCACCGTCTCCTCCCTGGTGGGGCAGCTCTACGAGCCGGGTGACAAACGGCTGGATTCCGCCTACACCATCTTCTATATGGGTGTCAACGTGGGTTCCTTCCTCGCCCCGCTGGTCTGCGGCTATTTTGGCGAGACGGGCAACCCTCACGACTTCCGATGGGGCTTCCTCATTGCCGCCATCGTCACCGTGCTGACGGTCGTCCTCTTCGAAACCCAGAAAAACAAGTACCTCATCGGCCCCGATGGCAAGCCCCTCGGCATTATCCCCGACGCCCGCAAGGAGCGGCCCCAGGCAGACAACACCGCCCGGAAGAGTGCCCACGCCAACGGACGGCCCATGCGCAACTACCTGCTGCTCGCCCTGCTTGCCATCGCGCTTGCCGGTTTCTTCTACTGGTGTTTCGGGAGCGATTGGATAAGCATCGGCATCTTCACCGCCTGCATCGTGTTTCCCGTCAGCATCCTGCTGGAAGGCTCACTCACCAAGACGGAGCGCGACCGCATCTTCGTCATCTACATCATCGCCTTCTTCGTCATTTTCTTCTGGGCGGCCTACGAGCAGGCAGGCGCCTCGCTCACGCTTTTCGCCTCCGAGCAGACCGACCGCGTCATCCTGGGGTGGGAAATGCCCGCCTCCTGGATTCAGTCCTTCAACCCCTTCTTTGTGGTGATACTTGCCGCCATCATGCCGGGCGTATGGGGCGCCCTGGGCAAACGGGGCATGGAGCCCGCCTCGCCCACCAAGCAAGCCATCGGCCTGCTACTGCTTTCACTGGGCTATCTCGTCATCTGCTTTGGGGTGAAAGATGTTCAGCCGGGCATCAAGGTGAGTCTCATTTGGCTGACGGGGCTCTACTTCATCCATACCATGGGCGAAATCTGCCTCTCGCCCATCGGACTCTCCATGGTGAACAAGCTCACGCCCATCCGCTTCGCCTCGCTGATGATGGGGATATGGTACCTCTCCACCGCCACTGCCAATAAGTTTGCAGGCACGCTGAGCGGGCTCTACCCCGAAGCCGGAAAGGTAAAGACGCTGCTGGGTTATCGCATCGAGACAATGTACGATTTCTTCATGGTGTTCGTCGTCATGTCTGCCACGGCATCGCTTATCCTCTTCCTGCTTTCAAAGAAATTACAGAAGATGATGCATGGAGTGGAATAAAAATCGCATGTTTAAAGTAGAACCCAACGAAGTACAACTCTTTTTTCACATTAAAAACAACATTACATGGCCACACACCGCCAATAACCCCATAAGAGGAACAACAGCAATTCCACACAAAATTCTGTTTATATCCAGAACAGACACTGTTTTGCCACGACGCAATTCTATGAACAATGCAAAGTCCATCATAAGTGGTACCACATTGACCGGATATGAAAACATGGCGAATATCAGCCAAGCAGCCAATGCGGCTTTCAATGTCCTTTCATCAGAAAAGACAAACGGTGACACCACCAGCAGGAACAATACAAGCCCGCACATTCCGGTTTCCACTGCAATATGCAACAGTTCATTATAGGGATAAGTCACGTTGTCAGCTACATCCAGAAAAGCGAATTGAGGATGATTTCTGAAATAATCCGCCTGATAGAACATGTATTCCTTTTCAAAAGAGAAAGCATACAATAAAACAGCAACAACCAGTCCCACAACAAGATACCCGCCCAGCGGTCCCGGATTATTGAAAGTGCCCGTCACATCAAACAGAGGATGGCAACTCGACAAAAAGCGTTCCTTTATGATTCACCTTTCGCGCCAAAATAGCAAGAGGACTAACAGTATCTTCTGTTTCAGTGTTTTCAGAGGCATTCTTGTTTTAGCAATGATAAAAAATGGTATCTAACAATCAACTTATTTCCATTTCTTCACTCCTTCCATATTTTCCGGTGTAGCTTCTATCAGGCTCAAGGCAAATCCACCGCTACGTGCCAGCTTCACATTCATCTTGTTCTTGCTCGTCACGATGCCCTTCTTAATCTGATAAGCGGTAGCATTTTTTTCAAAATCAGCATCTTTGGCATCGGCATAAAGCGTGGCTATGTACTGCTTGCCCGGCTCCAGGAAGTCGAGAACAAAAGCTGAAGTGCGTGCATGCTCATCGGTGATGCCTCCCACAAACCAATTCTCCGTACCCTTGGCTTTACGGGCCACGGTAATATAGTCTCCCGGCTCCGCTTCAAGGTACTTACTGTCGTCCCAGTCTACTGCTACGTCCTTGATGAACTGGAAAGCATCCAAATGGGGTTCATAATTCTCCGGCAAATCGGCAGCCATCTGCAGTGGGCTGTAGAGGGTGACGTATAATGCCAGTTGCTTTGCCAGCGTGGAATGAATCTGCCCGTGATTGTCATGATTCATAAAATTCAGATAAATGTCAAAGATGCCCGGGGTATAATCCATCGGACCACCTATCAAGCGAGTGAAGGGGAGCACAGTAGTGTGGGAAGGCTTGTTGCCGTCATAAGGCTCGAATTCCGTGCCACGGGCTGATTCATTGCCAATCAAGTTGGGATAGGTGCGGCACAAACCTGTAGGACGTACTGCCTCGTGCGCATTCACACAAATCTTATATTCGGCAGCTTTTTGTATGGCATAGAGGTAATGATTGTTCATCCATTGTCCATAGTGATGTTCTCCGCGAGGAATTATATCGCCCACATAACCACTCTTTACAGAGTTATAGCCATTATCCGCCATAAACTGATAGGCTTTGTCCAGATGACGTTCATAATTGCGTACCGAAGCAGAAGACTCATGATGCATCATCAGCCTGACCCCTTTACTGTGTGCATAGGCATTCAGCATCTTCACGTCAAAGTCGGGATAGGCAGTCACAAAGTCGAACACAAAATCGCGCGAACTTCCACCCCAGCTTTCCCATCCTTCATTCCAGCCTTCTACCAATACTTGGTCGAAACCATGTTCGGCGGCAAAATCTATATAGCGTTTCACTCTTTCATTAGTGGCTCCATGCCGACCGTTCGGCTTGATTTTCGTATAGTCGTTTTCTCCAAAACGCATGGCAATCAGTTCATCTGTATAACTCCACGACTTCTGACCGGTAATCATCTCCCACCATACGCCTACATACTTCACCGGTTTAATCCACGAAACATCTTCATAGGCACAAGGTTCGTTCAGGTTCAAGGTAAGTTTGGAGGCAAGCATATCACGGGCGTCATCGCTCACCATGATGGTACGCCACGGAGTCTTCCCGGGAGCTTGCATATATGCCTTGTTTCCCAAAACATCCGGGGTCAACCACGATTCAAAAACCAAGTTCTTTTCATCCAGATTGAGATGCATACAAGAATAGTCCACCAAAGCCGCTTCATGCAAGTTGATGTATAGACCATCGTCCGTCCTCATCTGCAAGGAGGTTTGCACACCCGTGGGCGAGAAAACGAACTGGGAAGCATTCACCGTCACCGCCTTATCCATTAAACCGCGAATTTCGGACAAACGGGACTCTGTATAGTCATACTCCTGCGTGTCATAGTCACCGGGAATCCAGAAAGCGGTATGGTCTCCGGTCATGGCAAACTGGGTATACTCCTCTTTTACCGTAAAATAGTGCAGAGTTCTTTGTAAAGGAAACTCATAACGGAATCCCAAACCGTCATCGTAAAGACGGAAACGGATAACGATATGGCGGTTCTGCTCCTTCTGGTCCAACGTCACAGCCAGCTCATTGTAATGATTCCGTATCTGCGACACTTCTCCCCACACAGGTTTCCATGTTTCATCGAAAGTTGAAGCCCCGGCTTCCACAAGTGTAAAACCATTCATCAAGCCCGGGTCACCCACCAATTCCAAGCCCAGTTTCGATGGATTAACCACGGCTTTCTCTTTGTAAAACAACTGATAGACCGGCTCTCCCAAAGCATTTACGGTAAACTCAAGACGGAGATTTCCATCAGGCGAAGTGATACCTTCGGCCATCGCCACCTTTCCTACTACCACGAAAAGCAGAAAGCAAATCCACTTCACAGATGCATAATGCATGTTCTTCATATTTTTTTATTAATGGTTTCTAAATCTATCATTACTGTTTAGGAGTCAACTTCAGCAACACGACACCGTGTGCAGGAATATCAAACTGCATCTTATCCTTGGTACTTCCGATGTCCTTATGTTTCCATAAGTCGCGTACTTTGTATTCTTTCTCCCAGAAGCGGACATCTGCAAAAGAGAGGTTTTCTTTCTGCAAAACGGTTTCCACATTCCAGGGTTGTTCATCGCGGTTAAAGAAACATACTGCGGCTTCACCATTGGACAACTGCTTCACCCAAATTTCATGCTCACCCACTTTCATGTATCGTCCACCTTGTTTGCCAAGCTTGTCCTGATTTACTGCAATCACTTCTTTATTTGTCAAAATTCCAAGTGTCTCCTTGTCCATTTTACGAATATCATTACCCGCGAGCAAAGGGGCAGCAAGCATACACCACATCGTGAAATGAGAGCGATTCTCTTCCATCGTCAGCACACCATTACCCACCTGAAGCATGTCCGGGTCGTTCCAATGTCCCGGTCCGGCGTATTTGTGCAAGTCGGCATTCTTGTCAATGATTTCTACGACACCGCATCCTCCCCAATAATTAATACCTTTAAAAGCATTGATAATGTCACCGGTAGTCCTCCAAAGATGTCCGATGCCTTTTGCCCATGTCCAAGGCTGGCTGTTTCCCCACTCGCAAATAGAGAATACGATAGGACGCCCGGAAGCCTTCAGGGCATCACTCATTGTTTTGTAGGCAGCTTGAGGATTCTGGCCTTCATCAAAACACCAGTCATACTTCAAATAATCCACTCCCCATTCCGCATAAGTGCGTGCATCCTGAAACTGATAGCCACGGCTTCCCGGTCGTCCGGCACAAGTCAGCGTTCCCGCACATGAATAAATACCGAATTTAAGTCCTTTGGAGTGTATGTAATCTGCCAAAGCCTTGATGCCGGAAGGAAAATTCTTTTCATCAACCAGAATGTTTCCTTCATTATCCCGGCCTACCTGCCAACAATCATCTATATTGAGATACTCATATCCTGCATCCTTCATGCCGGTAGACACCATCAAGTCTGCAATCTCACGAATCTGTTTTTCATTAATGTTACAACTGAAGCAATTCCAACTATTCCACCCCATAGGAGGAGTCAAAGCCAAAGAATCGGTACTGTTTGCACGGGCAGAAATGACAGTGCAAACTACAAATAATAAACATAAAAATCTGTTTTTCATAATACAATTGTTTTTCAAGGAATAATTAAATATTTCAAGTTTCGCAAGTTACCTTTGCGCTTTCAAAACAATCTCAACGCTCTTCCTCCGAGAGAGAGCATTAAGATACAACAGTTCATCAACAATCTGAAAAATTTGAGAAACTTCAGTTATTATAAAACACAAAATCAATGGTTCCTTAAATATCAGATTATCGGTCTTATAAAACCACTATCGCAATGATGCTATATCAATCACCAACCGGCTATCATCCGTGATGTGTGTAGTAGTAAACTTTACTTTATCATCCAGCCTTACCTTAATCTCTACTGTAGCATTGCCAAGGATAGTACCAGCCTTGTTGTCCAGTAGAATTTCAAAGTTCAATGTCGACTTGTTCGTCACTTTCACCAGAGCCTGATTGCCTTTCACCTCCTTCACTTCATAAGAGAGGCACGCCTTGACCAGAGATAGCAGGTTCTTCTCAGAGCCTATCAGTATATCCCCGAACTTCACTACCGAACGCCCGGCAAGGAGAGCTTCTTTCACTCCTTCCTGAGAACGTTCTTTGGCAAATACAATCGTCATCGGTCCACTTTGTTTGTCCGTACGATACGTTTGCTTATAAACGCCATGTATATCGGTATTTCCCATATATGTCAGGCCGTATTCCTTACAGTAATTAAAAGCTTTCGGATAGTACTCAAAGCCGTTCACCACCTCTATTCCATGTATCTTTTTTTGCTTAATCAAATCTTTATGGACATTATATAAAGTGCTTGTGTCGTTAGGCCACCCCGGATGATTCCACATAATGAAGGCCCCTTGCTCCAAAGCGTTGTCAACAGCTCTCAGAGGATCTTCCACGTCCAGCGCATTGGCATCCGTCAAGAAGAGAGCATTGATGTGCCCTATCGGCTTGGAACGGGTTATCTCGGCTCCCTGAATTACTATCAGATTGGAAGCTTTCTCTACAGTCTTTGCCCTTTTGTAAGATTCGTTATGGTCGGCCTTGATATAGTCTTTATTGGGGCGATATTCTATATGGTCGGTAATGGCTATCACATCCAGCCCGCGAATAGCAGCTTCCCACACCCGATTTTCAGGTTTTATATCTCCATCGGAGAAGATGGTGTGGGTATGAAAATCACACTTCAGAGTTTTATATCCTTCCACATCGGGGATATAAATATATTCGCCCGAATAAGGCTGCTGTGCTTCCGGTACCTTCACTACTTCCAGGCCCTGCAACTGTGCAGAACCCCGAAGTGTGAAAGCCGATAAAAAAAACAAAGATAAAATTAACTTTTTCATTCGTCTCTCTATTTTATAGTTTGCTATTTTGCAGGAGTAATCTTCACGAAGGTGACACCGTGATAGGGAACTTCCGTCCGGAAGATGCCGTTCACCTCTCCCAAGTCTTTCTGTCGCCACAAGTCACGAACCATTGCTTTTCCTTCAATGCCAAGCTGTTTCAAATCAAAATCAAAAGCATACTCTCTCATCTGCATAGCTTCAGCATCCTCCTGATCCCAAAGAATGAAATAAGGGTCTACATGGAAGAAGCCCACCGCATAAGAACCGTCGTACAGTTTTTTACTCCATACTTGGCCGTTCTCTACCATCATCTTCTTGGCGGGAGCCACCATGGGGTCTTGGCTGACTGCTATCACTTCGTTGTTGGTCAGCAGATTCAGCGTAAAATCGTCCATATTTGCCATGTCGCAACCTATGAGCAAAGGAGAAGAAAGAAGGCACCACAAAGAAATATGAGAGTACTGTTCGTCTGCCGTAAGATATGAATCGTGCACTTTGCTTCCCCAGCCTTGACCAAGCTTGCCAACAACCAGCATGTCGGGGTCATTGTTTCTGCCCGGAGCCGTAGCATCCGCACAAACATCCTGGAAAGTACCTATAGCTGTCACAACATTCCATTCGTCCGTGATGTCGCGAGTAGTGCGCCATTGGTTTCCTCCTGCTTCCGGTGCCCAGTTCCACACATTGGGAGCGCCATAACCCACACAGTAAACAATGTCACGGTTCACCTTATCCAATGCCTTGCGCATCACGATATAGGGTTCCCGAATAGTCTTCTCTTCCGAATCTTTTTCTATCTCCAAATATCCGCAATAGTCATATTTCAAATAATCCACTCCCCAGCGTTCCCATGTCTTGGCATCAATTTCTTCGTGCTGGTAGCTGCCCACATGTCCGCCACAAGTGATATGTCCCGGTGAGGAATAAATACCGAACTTCAAGCCCAATCCATGAATATAGTCTGTCAATGCCTTGAAATCGGGGAATTTATCGTTTGAAAGTATCTCGCCCTGCTTGGTACGCGACGCAGCTTCCCAACCATCATCTATATTCACGTATTCCCATCCGTAGGCATGCAGTTTTTCGTTCATCATGCGGGCTGCGTCACGCACTTTCTCGTCGTTCACAGAAAGCCCCCAACAGTTCCAACTGTTCCATCCCATAGAAGGAGTCAAGGCTATGGCATCTCCTATTTTAACAGTTACCTCTTTCTGGGCCGTACCTTTGTCATTGGTGGCTTTGAGCGTTACCTTATACTCTCCCTCTACTGTGGCTTTACCCGTAATGCGACCGGTAACAGCATCCAATTTCACACCAGCCGGAAGCCCTTCGGCCTCAAACTTCATGGGGCGGTTGCCGGTAGCCATCACAGACCATAGGAACGGATTACCCGGACGTGCGCCATAGACCAGCGGATTGTTGATGACCGGACTTTCGGGAGCAGGAGGCGTAAGGATATACTTCTCCTTTGCCACCGGTTTTGCCCACGCAGGAACAGGTTTCACATCGCCACGAGTCGTTATCTTCACATTGAGCCAGTCGGCATGGTCGTACATAATGCCGTCACCACATTCTTCTACCAATAGCAGCACTTTGTCCACCCCTTTCAGGTTTACATTAAACTCTTTTACTGGGTCTCCTTTCTGCATCACTCCACTCTTCCAGAGTTCCTTCTTGTCACCGAGAATCTTGAACTGAAGTTTGCCTGCAAACAAGTTCTTGTCATCAGCTCCTGCCAAACCGGAGATCGAAACGGCCTTTCCATCCAAATCGTACAGCAGGCGGCTGATGGAATGGGCACCAAGTCCACGTTCATAAACAACTCCATTCACTGTAAGCGGAGTATGTACTACGGAACGGTTGACTTCAAGCATTCCCCAGTCCTGAACATAACAGGAATCTTGACCGAATTCATCCAGCCACACTTCTTTAGTAGGCCCGTTGTCGCAAGACTGCAAGCTCCAAGCGCCCATCAACATTGCAGCCATAAGTGCTGCACATTTTTTAATTTTCATTTCTTTGTGTTTTTTGTAAAATCAAGTGAGATTATACTCGCCTGCAAGATCCAATTTATTGTAAATAATCCCTACCAGCATGCGATGTTTTTAAAAAGCCCCTCCAGGGCACACTCTGAGAGGGGCTATAATCAGTATACGACTGAATAGCGTTCACTTCGGAACACAATTCGCGAATCCCCAAAAGCGGCCATTATCCGTAATGATCAATTACCACATCAATCAATCGCCTTTTCTACAAATACGAATATTATCGAATGCAAAATTACGGGCTATCTCAGGATCTATCTCCAAACGCATATTGAAGCTTGTGTACGAACCTGGATGGTAGTCCGGATAATCCTCTGACAAATATACATTAAACGGCAACGTAATTGTCTCCCAACGGTTGAAGTTCTGTATATTAAAGTCTGTAGCAACCCAATCGCATGTGGGAGCAGCCCAATAAAGATAATTACAGAACCTTATTCTGTCCTTGATGAATTGATTGGATGTGCGGAATTCACATTTCACCACATAATTCTTACATGATTCAAGTCCTAACATATCATCAGTATAAGGTATATCGCCTCTTTCTGCAATATACCACCAAGAGCTATATTCAGATTTATCATCTATTCTCAAGAAGTTACCGCTCAACCGTTGTGGATCTTTCTCATCAGTCACCACATTTGTCATAGAACTGGGCAAATATTCGTCAAAGTCCATAATCATAAAATCACAATCGTAGTAACGTCCGGGGCATACCGCCTCAACATTATACTTCACCCCTTTCACTTTAATTTTTATGTTCTTATCTACATCAACCGGTACTTTAGCAGTCAGATAATTATTAGCCGATTTAATGACCGGAGATACCTTTCCATTGAAATCGACAACAGCATTGAGCGAATCTATTTCATAGAGGTTGAAGAAATCTCCATAAATCATAATCGTATCACCCGGTGCCGTATATTCATTGAACATGCGGGAAAGCTTTAAATTGGGCGCTACCGTTTTAAAAGGAATTTCAAAACAACCGGCCGTATTATAAATACTTATTTTATCGGTTTTCTTGGTTGCCAGCTTTACCGGTATCTTTATAAACAGAATATCATCTTCTGTATATACCTCTTGCATATCCAGCTTAATGTCATCAATCAAAATAGAATCGATATTATGAACATCCAAACCGGTTCCATGAACAGCTATAAAATCCCCCAAAGCAGCTTCTTCAATGGTGGTATTCATATCAGCAATGGTGGTCACATTGGTCAGTTCAATAGGAAGTGCAACTCCGTTATCGTCAGAGCAAGATGTCCAAGAAATTCCCATAAGAAGAGCACCGACGAGATACATCTTCCTAAAACTCAATATCTTTTTCATTGTATTTTTCATCATATAGTTAATAAATAGGATTACCATCCGGGATTATTTTTCTCAATATAAGGGTTACCGTTAATTTCATCGGGCGGAAGGGGCATCAGCCAATGCTTCTCCTCACGTCTCTTCAAATTACCGTTTTCATCCATACCGATAGCATTCATTACCGATAAATAAATACCCCAACGAATCAAATCGGTACGACGATTCCCCTCAACTGCAAACTCTTTAGCACGCTCTTCCAAGATAAACGAACGGAAAGTTTCTTTCGTAAACGGAATCTTCTCATGACGCTTGCTTACCAGCGTACTATTGTTACGCTTATTCAACAATTCAATCTTAGAGAATGCATCTTGGGTAGGTCCATTCAATTCATTATCAGCTTCCGCATACAGTAACAGCACTTCTGCGTAACGCATAAAAGGCCAGTTAAAGTCTTTACGATTACCGTCAATTTCACCCGTCACTGCCGTAAACTTAGTAAAACGAGAACCGTAATAAGCACCATACGTAGGCTGGTCGGTCTTCTGATAAGCTCCAATACCCTGGTCGGCATACGGAGCCTCTTCACGGTTCACGTATACACTGTCACGCAACGGGTAGTAACGCCAGGTATAAATGCCCAGTTCTTCGTTATAAGAATCGGGGTAACGGTGCAGAATGCCCCATGTAATACGTTCATCTTTCCAATCATCGAACATCTGTAGCCAGTGATCGCGATAAGTATAATAACCAGAACCCAGAGTTCTATCCTCTTTCCAATAGCCGTAATACGATTCGCTGATATAGTTTCCGGCAAGATTATCCCCTTCGGGATAAGTCTGTAATGTAAACAGGAATTCCGGCCCGTTCTTATTGTCGATTTTCCATAATTCTTTCTGACTAGAAGCCAACACACACTCTCCTTCTGCAATCACTTCGGCTGCTTTCTCTTTGGCCAGTTTGTAATACTCCTGAGAATTGAACTCTTCATATCCCGGAAGACGAATCTTGTTATGCCAGATTTCCTGAGGCATCAATGCCGATTCTGTTCCATCCGGATTCGTAACCTTGCCGGGACCACCCTTTACCATGACTTTGCCACTCTCCATCGAAGCAGAACCAATCGTAGCATAGACTAAAGCCAACAGCGACTTGGCTGACGCACGAAATACATGCCCTTTCTTATAATCCGAGTCTGTACGAGGCATCAGCAACGTTTCAGCCTCCTTTAAATTGGCTATAATGTCCTCATACACTTCCTTGACGGAAGCTCTGGGCTGGTAACTGCTGTTACCTTCACCAATAGAAGTTTTAAACAAAGGAATACCACCAAAACGACGTACTAATTCAAACTCCGACCATGCCTTGAGAAAACGAAGTTCACCCAACGCATTATTCTTGGCTTTCTCAGGTACATTGGTCATCTTGTCAATCAGATAATAGTGGTAATTGGCACGATGAATGGCGGTTGAATAATATGCAAACACATTATTTATACTACCATTGTTATAAAAGTTACCGGTACCGGTTTCTTTAAAAGCCCAACCCGGCCCTGTCTGATAGTCATTATCATAATTAGTAGCAGAATCATAACTACCCCATTCAAACATCCAGGCCAACGGTTGGTAAGCGCCATTTACCAACAGTTCATACTCACCATCAGCAGACAAGTCTTCACCTGAAATAAATGTATATACTTCTTCATCCAACGTACAAGAAGTCATCAACATGGAGCCTAAGCCCAATGCCATTAATATATTCTTAAATTTCATAGTCATCATTATTTAAAATCCAATTTGAACACCAAAATTAAATGTACGGGCACTTGGATAAGAAGCCATATCCACACCTCTGCGTTTAGGGTCACTACCAAATGAATTCACATCAGGGTCCATCCAACTATAACCGGAAATTGTAAATAGATTGGAAACGCTGGCAACCAAATTAATACTCTCCACAAACTTCATCGGATGGCGGAAACGGTAGCTCAAGCTGACATTCTTGCAACGCAAGTAAGATCCATCCTCAATGTAACGGTCAGATGCCCTCATAAAACGTGTACTGGTTCTATTGGCACGCGGCCATTTGGCATTTGCCCTATTTTCGGCAGTCCAACGATTGTTATAAATAAAATAAGGCATATTATCCACGCTGGCCATATCAAATTTCTTAAGATTGACATTCAACACGTCATTACCTTGTGTACCCTGCAAGAAGAAACTGAATGTCCAGTTCTTCCATTCCAATGTATTGGTTATACCATATTGGTAATCCGGGTTGGTATTACCTATAATCTGACGGTCTCGATTATCAATTACAGGATCGTCATCAAGATTCTTGTATTTCACTTCACCTACCATGCTTTTAACCTTAGAGTCCGTCTCATTTCTATACAACGGATCTGCACGGACTTCGGCCTCATTGTCATAAAAGCCATCTTCCACATACCCATATAGAGTACCGATAGGCTCACCATTACGTACCAAGAACATGTTCTCAATACCCCAAGCCACATCAGAATATTGGTCGGCATCCAAACCACCCACCTTATTACGGTTGAATGAAATATTGGCATCTATAGACCACAAGAAATTACGTGCCTTTACAGGAATGAAATGACCGGAAATTTCCAACCCTTTATTTGTTACATTACCATAGTTTGCCTGAATACGGCTAAAACCGGAACTCATAGGAATAAGCTTATCCAACAATAGGTCTTTTGTCTTCTTATAATAGGCATCTACTGTCAAATTAACACGGTTATTCAAGAAAGCAATGTCCAAACCTATGTCAAACTGATTGGTTGTCTCCCATTTCAGAAGAGCTGCTGCAGGTCCTCCCCAGCGGGATTCTGCCATACCACTCTGCAATGAACCACCCATACCGTAGTTAGAAACAACAAAACGGGAACGGGTAGCATAGGCACTGACCCCCTGACCTCCGGTCTGTCCGGCACTGACACGCAATTTCAAGTCATCGAAGAAATTCAGCTGCTTTACAAAAGACTCATCAGACAAACGCCAAGCAACGGCTCCCGAATAGAAGTTATTCCAACGATTTAACTCTGACAATTTACTGGAACCGTCACGACGCATAGAAAAAGTGAATAAATAACGGTCCAGCAAATTATAATTGGCTCTGAACAGATAGGACATCAGCTGAGACTTTCCACGACTACTTTCCATACGACGGTCCTTAGTTCCTGCTTCAATGACGTTGTCTTCAGTCATATCGTTCGGGAAATTAGATGCAGCCATCCACTTACTATGCCACATGCTGTTTTCATAAGTCATACCAAGCACAGCATTAATGCCATGAACTCCAAACTTCTTGTTGAAAGTCAACAAAGACTCTGTCGAAATGCTTTCATAAGCATCATCTGACTTCGTTGCATAACCATTTGTAGGAGCTATACCCGCACCGGTCCAACGGTTATTATAGGTATTACGTTCATAATAGCTATAACCGTAACCAAAATTCTGACGGAATTTCAACCAGTCGGTAAACTTCAATTCACCAAAGCTTGAGATAAATACATTCAACGTCTCTTGGATATTCTTCTCCGTATGTACAGTCAAATAAGGATTAGCCAAACCGGTAGAGAAATCTTCCGAAAAGCCAGAGTCTTTATTGGGATCGAATACCGGACGAGTAGGATTAAACGAAATAGCTGCAGGAATTACACCATACGTTTCACTATTGGTACGTGCCAAACGATTATCGGAAGTTGCAAAACTGATGTTAGTACCTAACTCTAAAAAATCATTGATTTTACGGCTGTTGTTAGCTCTCGCTGTATAACGTCTATAATAAGAATTAACAATCACACCCTGCTGGTCAGTATAACCACCGGAATACATATAGTTACCTTTCTTATCACCACCCGATACTGTAACATTATAATCTTGGCTTATTGCTGTCTGAAAAATTTCATCCTGCCAATTTGTTCCATAACGTACCGGTCCTCCTTCTTTTTCGACAAAACCCTTCCGGTAATCCCATGGACTTGGCTTATACTCCTGACCTACTACAACCATTTCTCCTGTAATAGGATCCGGAGCTTTCACCGGAGCCCAATATCCCACCAAAGGATATTCCAATTGGCTGTCTGCCTCAGAGTAACCGTCATACAAGAGACCATTCGTGATACGTTCATTACGGTACAAAGCGTAATCACAAGCATCGAGCACATCAATACGTTTTACCGGATTAGAGATGCTAAGGTTAGCAGAAAGCTGAACTTTTGCCTTTCCCTCAGCACCGGATTTAGTAGTAATAAGCACAACACCATTGGCAGCACGAGAACCATAAATAGCGGTAGCAGATGCATCTTTTAAAACTTCAATAGATAATATATCTTGTGGACTAATGGTACTCAATGGATTATTACTCTGTTTCATACCATAATCCGTTGTACGTCCTTCACCCATAGAATACGGCATACCGTCGACTACATACAAAGGCTCTGTACTGGTAGTAAACGAATTGGCACCACGAATTTGGATATTTATACCGGCACCCGGGGCTCCGTCAGACTGGGACACATTTACACCTGCCATTTTGCCTTGCAAACCTTGATTCACACTCACAGGGTTTGTTTTCAGCAAATCTTCGCTCTTTAAAGAAGATACAGATCCCGTTAAATCTCTTTTAGGAACAGCACCATAACCAATAACAACTGTTTCTTCCAACATTTGGCTGTCCTCTTTCAAAGTTACATTAACAGTAGTCCTACCCTTAACAGCTACCTCTTGTGTTCTATAGCCAATAAAAGAAAAAACCAATGTCGCATTTTTAGTAGCATTTACAGAGTAACGTCCATTAACATCTGTTACAGCGCCATTCTGTGCATTCTTCACACGAACAGTAGCACCGATTATCGGCTCGCCGAAATCGTCAATTACTACACCCGTAATTTTAGAAGTTTGAAGCATTTCTGCCGTCTCAGCTTTCAAACCACTTGGAACCATCATAAGTGCCATTAAAAGCACTCCGACAATTCGATTCATAGTTTTGTGTAATCTTTTCATAGATTCATTTTTGGATTAATAAATTAAGATTTTTTTCATTGTATTGTTTTTTATATCGCACTTTATTATATTAATGAAATGCGATAATTGACGTTTCTATTAGCCTGAAATCATACTTTTTCTACTTAGACATATCTGTTTAAGATGGCTGCATCTTCCATATCCGGGCGGCTTCATTCCCATATAATATCAATTCATCTCAAACTATATTTCATATTTTCCGGATGACCCTATTATTCCTTCATTATATTACCCGGTTAACGAATACTTGGATTTACAAAAATCTCATCCATATACACATTTTCCAAAGCGTCAAAAGCAACTTTCACATAACGTGTCTTTTCTTTTAAATTATCAATCAAGACTGCGTCAATCCAAGCATCATGCTTGTTGTTAGGAAAATACGGAGCATCCTTTATTGAAGCCAGATTATAAGTCTGACCATCCTGGGAAGTGTAAACATAAACCTTCAAAGGAGCGCCTATCTTTTCCTGATTATAGTTCAAAGTACGTACCAGCACCTTTTGAAGCGAAGTATTCTTTTGCAAATCAATCACTACCTCATGATGACCTTTTTCAAACCTTACCCAACGGCTGTCCCCACTATCCTCTTCGGCTACCCGGCCATCTGCCAGTGCCTTCATATCAACTTTACCAATCATTTCCGATTTGGCTGAATTGACCAACTTGTCAAGCAAAGTAGCTTCAAATAATTTCCAAAAACTGTCACCTTCTTTCCAAGCCATATAATTGTTGTATAAATTATTAGACCACACAGGTTGTCCCAATTGATAAGCAGACTTTGGGTCTTCGATAATTCCACCGAACATAAACGAAATTATTTTGTCGACACCAGCAACCGAAGCCGCTACCTGCTGTGACAGCAAACGGGAATAAGCAGCCGGAATCAAAGCAGATTGGCGGTCATTGGTTCCCTCTTCCCAAGTAAAGGTTTCGCAGTTCGCCCACATCTCAATATTCAGGCGATTGTGAATATCGCGCATCCTTTGCCAATTCTTTTTCAAGCGAGGAAGAGTAAATTTGTCACGTACACACCCCACCTCATCTTGATAAGCAATAATATCGACTTTCAATTTTGCCATCTGCTTCTCAAAATCAGGATGATCAAATTCGGACAGACCAATACCATACGGAGAAATCAAGGTCTTCTTTCCGGGAGTCAAAGAATGAGCCTTCTCTGTCAATGCATTTACTGACTGAACAGCATGCTCGGCAAAGATAGGGCAAAGACAATCTTCAACCGGAAGATACCAGCCATAGAAAGCTTTATGATTTTTATAGAGAGATGCCAATTCCTCCATAATCTGAAGCTGACGCTCCTTAATCACTGGATCAAGCAGATTATCATCCTGATCTTTTGCCCAACCGGTACTCATAAAAACCTTCATGCCATGTTTGGCAGCTTCGTCAAGAATCGCATCAACGGGGCTTTGCAATTTATCATTATATAACCACGGCATCAACTTTGACGGATAATATGCTTTCCCTTCATTAGCAACCTCCATGAACACCAAATATTCAATCCCCATGTTAGCCAATTCACGCACTTTAGCAGTCCATAATTTAGGATCCATATTATCGAAATGTTGTGGATTAGTATACTTATTCCGCACATCCTTGTAGGCTAAATTAATCCATGTACCCGTAATAGGCTGTACCACAGAAACCGATTGGACCATTTTTTCTTTTCGAGATTCGTCAGAACCCTTATTTCCCGCACATGCAGAAATTATCGGTAATGCAGCCAACAATCCCAATAGTCCCAACATTTTCATTTGTTTTTTTTGTCTCATAGTATATTATTTAAAATAAAGAATTTAATTACCACCAGATATAATTATCAACCCCAAGCCTGAAAGGAAAAGTATCAGCATAAATACAAGCAGCATATTTATTGACTTAGATGCGCCCTTGAATTCTTTCCAGATAAATATTCCCCATAAGGCAGCAACCATAGTGGCACCTTGTCCCAAAGCATAGGAGATAGCTGCACCAGCTTTCCCTGCAGCAATATAACTACAAGCAGTCCCCAATGCCCAGATGGTTCCTCCCAGAATTCCAACAAGATGTGTCTTCATATTTCCACTGAAATAGTCACTATACGCTATCGGCTTGCCGACAAAGGGTTTCTTCATGACCAATGTATTGAAGAAAAAGTTGCTGACAAAAATACCCACTGCAAACACAAACAATGCTGAATAAGGAGTCATCATACCCGCAGTCGGCGTTTCCAGATTCTCTAAATCCATAGCAGCCGCTACAAAACGATAGAAAAATGCCATCAATATACCTGCACACACAGCTATAATAATCCCTTTTTTCCTCATTGCCTGGTATGTTCCTCCTTTAGCAACTTTCCCAGAAGCTATACCATTAAAAATAATAGCAAGTACAATCAGAAATACTCCAGAAAACAAAACAGTTGCATCACCTTGAGGAGCACTAAAGTAATTTATAAATACACCCAATACCAGAGCTAACCCAACGCCTACGGGGAAAGCGACAGACATACCAGCCAATGACATGGAAGAAGATAACAAAATGTTGGATGCATTAAAAATGACACCTCCCAAAAACGCACTCACCAAATTAGAGATATCAACCTGAAGCAAATCATCGACAAAGCCTCTACCTGCTTCGCCCGTACTTCCTAAAGTAAATCCCCATATCAAAGAGAAGAGAAGAATTCCAACGACATAATCCCAATAAAAAAGTTCATATCGCCAAGTTTTCGCTGCCAGCTTTTGAGTATTCCCCCAAGAGCCCCAGCAAAGCATGGTAACCCAACAAAGAGCTACTGCCAATCCATAATTTTCAACTATATACATTACAATTAATTATTTATAGGTTAATTGATTGGGCTGGCTGGAATAAATAACCGCCTCACCTAAATAAACTTGTGCATCCGTACGAGGATTCAACCATTTCAAAACAACCGTGTGCGCTGCATCAGGCAACTGGTATTTATGAAACGAATCAACCCTTCTGTCATCTATAGAAGTAGATTTAGCAACGGGAAGATTGGCAGTTTCTGCTAAAGCGCCATCTATATACATCGCAACACTCGCAACATACGATTCATCAGCACACTTCACATATCCTTTCAAAACAAATCCGTTACCATCAAACATAAACTCTGTAGCATCCTGTAACAAAAGGTTAACAGCTTTCTTCTCTGCCGGATAATGACCTTCAAAAGCTTTCTCATACTTTACAGCAACCGGCTGTTGCGTTTTAATAACAACCTGCTCTCCCTGAACAGAACCTCCTTCTTGCTCTATCACCTGCAAAGCTTGTTTCAGACTTAACTCATAAAGCTTATTCAGCGAAACTTCCGTATAGGCAAATGGGATGTCCTCTACTTCGTAAAGACTTTCTTTCCATAATTCCGGAATATTACTATATCCAAGCATTGTACCCAATATACCGGCAGCAGTAGCCGCATTACAATCAGAATCTTGCCCACAACGTGCCGAAATATCAATAGTCTGATAAAAATCTTTCTTGCCATATAACAGACCTATAGCCACATAGGCACTATTTATCTTGGCATCAATATTAAACGGAACAAAAACGCCATCGGGACACCCCACTTCCGAAGTCCACTTCTTCTGGCATTCAAACCAAGTCTGTTTCCAGTCATCTGGATATTGCCGATACCAACCAATCACATCTTTTATGCAAGCATAAAAATCACTTTGCTCGGGAATTGTATTCAATGCCTCTTCTACCACATACTCCATATCATCTGAAACAAAAGCCATGGAATATAGAGCGCCCACATACACACCACCATACCAGCCGTCGCCATACGTAAAGATGTGACCGATTTTATCTGAAATTTCAGAAGCAGTATTAGGCATGCCCGGTGACATTAGACCTGCAAAATCTGCTTCTATCTGATAGTCAATATCATCTGCATGAGGATTATTCAACCAATGTCCGGACATGGGGGGCATAATGCCTTGCTTAATATTATATTTTGCAACTTGGTTGGCATGCCACAAAGGAAATCCGGCATCAGCAAACGAAACAGCAAAAGAATCGGCCGGTGCCTCTAAACCCAAACGGTCGAACACATTCACAAATACAATATCCACATATATATCATCATACAATCCGGGAAATGTATCATAATAATATTTCACTCTATCTTTGGACCATTTTATGGGAGTATAGTCTTGAATCATAGTACCATTATGCAGAAATTCAACCGGTCCTCCATAGGTACAACCAATGGTTTTCGCTGCCCAACCACCTTTCACTTTATCAGCCAATTGTTTTTTAGTCATAGAGACTTCATCTTGCACAACTGAAGTGGAAGAACTGCATCCTGCACACAGTACAACAAAAGCCCAAATAATAAAAGTTACATTCTTCATATTTATCAATTTTACAATTGTTATTCAGCTTTTACTTTAGCAGATTCTTTACCAATCACATTATAAACAGCTACTTCATAAACATTATCTACTGTACCTTCTGCATCAACAAAAGTTCTCGGAAGTTGTCCGTCACGTATTTGTAATTTCATAATCAACTGCCCATCACGATAGATACTATATCCGTCAACTGCTTTCATTTCATTCGGTATCCAAGAAACTTCAATTCCCTTAGCCACCTTTCGTACAGCAGCATTCTTCACTTTTTCAGGAATATCCATTATAGGCAAACATCCCGTCCGGCAATATTGAAGATATGCCTGATGATACGCCGGATTAATTACAAACGGGCTATTGTAATGATTGTATGCAAAACAAATCAAATTGCCAACATAGCCATTTACAATCTCTAACTGTTTTTGAACCCTTTCTAAAGGAGCGCTAGTCCAAAAGCGCTGATCGAATGTCTCTACATTTCCCCAAAACTTCAGCCCAGGTTTAGTATTGACAGCCTTCTTCAAATTAGAAAACCATTCCCACAAATTATCCAAATTCAGTCCACCTGCACCGACACAATCCTGAGGAGCGAATATATCTCCCGGACGGAAGTCGGTTTGCGCAAAGACGTTCGTCCACATCTTGCCACATTCTTCAGCATTTCCACCTACCTTGTAATTCATAAACGGAGACAACATAAGGGGCATTTCCGGAGCAATCTCAGAAAGATGATTCAAATTCGTATTCAATGCCTCTGCCAAAATTGATTGACGCTCAGAAGTCATACAGTTCAAGTTGTCTACCTCCCAAACCCAATACCAACCATACATGGCATCCGGATACTTTTCTTTATACAAAACAACAAGCTCATCTGCCACCTTATTACCCATTTCCATTTGCTCCAGTAACCAGCGAGCATCATAATCCACTTTCCACCAACGTTCATTAAAGTTTAATCCTACAAATACTTTAATGCCATTTTTTTGCGCACTTTGCAAACACTTTTCAAGCGTTCTATTGCCTTGCTTCTTCTTCGTCAGAGCAGACGGATAATTTGTAGTTGTTTTCCCCTTTTCATCTACCAGCAATGCAGGTGCATAGATCAAGTACTTCATGCCAGCTTCTTTCAGCATATCCATTTCCTGATTCCAACGTTCGTTGTCCCAATTTGCTACCAAAAACTCTTGCACAAAGGAACCACTGAAACGAGGAATATTACTGCCCTTATTTTTCTGTTCAAATTGATAATGAAAATAAGTTCCTTTCAAATCTCTTATATAAGTATCAAAAACCGATTCGTCTTCATGCAGATTAATGACACGTACCCCTCGGCTAAGCGTTTCATTATAGGCAGAAGGATAACCCGTCTTCCGACCATAGGCCAAAGTTATGTTACCGTCTAAATCAACCATATAGTCATTATTATGGTCATGACCTACAAACACCCCAATAACATCCCTCTTTTCTATAAACGAGGAGTACAATCCGGTATTTACACTTGGAGCACAAACACCCTCCTGCTTCTCGCCAAACTCCCGGCATGTCCACCTTGCCGTTTCATGCTCTGGCAGAGGAATATGGAAGAAAGCCAAGGAAGGCAATATGCGCTTGTTGCGAGCGGTAACCCGACTGCTACTTTTCCTATACCACTCTATCTGATTATGCTTAATCCAATCATAATAACCAAAAGAACGGTCTTTGGTATTATTGTGAGAATCGAAGAAATAGAGTACCCATTTTTCAGATGTAGCATCAGAAGAACGGACGGTCAACATGCAATTGCCCGAGCCCGAAAGTCCTTTTTCAGCATCATAAGTCAGGTTATAAGGTCGTGTACACAGATAGTCCAATATCTGAGCATTGTTCATATCCGTTTCTTCATCATGATTACCAAAGGTCACAACAAAAGGAGTTTTGGTTTCCCCAAATATTTTGGTCAATTTCTCCCATCCTTTCTTAGCATTCCAGGAAACTACTACATCACCTGTAAGAACAACCAAATCGGGATCTTCTATACGAATAACTTCACGAATCAAATGACAAGTGCTGTCATTCTTCAATTTATAAGAATCACTCTCTACCCAATGCAGGTCTGTCAACTGAACAATCTTGAACTTCCCGTCACGAAACTTCAAATCAGAAGCTTGAGAAAAAGCAGAGAAGCAAATAAAACAACAAATTAAATATAATAAAGACTTTTTCATTTTTTACGATCTGTTCTAAATGGAGCCAAAGGTAATCCGTTACTATCAAATAAATTAGGCATAGCATCATTGGAAAAACAATAACGTACTCCTACCGGTTCCTTCACCTTATCGGCAATGACACTGATATCTCCATTCTTTAATATAGAAGCCTTAGCCGGATGCAAATTACCCTCTTTATCCACGACCTCAAAGTGACGAATGACCTTATCCTTGCAAGCAAGTTTGCCAATAGCGGTAGTTGTTACTATTACTTTACGACCATCTACTCTAAAGGATTTTAGCATAGGCGAATACGGTTGTATATCCTCTTTATGATAACTATTTTTCAAAGCCATATTAGCTAATCGTTCTCCTACTTGTCTCTTCAGACTCGGATGAATATCTGTTAGGTCGTTTACTAAGTCTCCAGCCACAACCATACCAGTATTTCTCAATGTAGCAGCCACATCGGCTTGTTGTTCACGCAAATATGCAGCATTTTTATCCGCATAACCACTCCAAGGAGTTATCTGGACAAAATAGAAAGGCAAATAATGATGAAAAGCATTACGCCAACCTCTAATCATAGCATCAAACATAACTCCATAATCCTGATGCCTTTCATTATTGGCTTCTCCTTGATACCAGACAACCCCGGCAATAGTGTAGTTTATAATGGGATGAATCATTGCATTGTAAAGAGAAGAATTTGCAGTCGGTGCCCATCCGGCAGTCAATGCTTTAGTCTTTTCTTCCAATTTCTCATGACGCAATGTAAATTCGTCCATCCAAGGCTCAATGGCTGTACCTCCCCAATAAGAGCCTATCAACCCGATAGGAAGATTACCCAATTCTTCATTCAGCCTTTTTCCAAAGCAAAAAGCCACTACGCTAAAATCTTCTGCAGTTTCGGGAGAACAAATTTCCCACTTTCCCTGAATTCTTTCAACCGGATACGCGGAGGATGACTTAGCCACCTTGAAAAAACGAATCTTTTTATTGTCAAACAGTGTACTTCTATCGGTGATGTCATCTACACGCCACTTAAAGCAATACTCCATATTTGACTGACCGGAACAAAGCCAAGTTTCTCCCATCAGAATGTCTTTCACTTCTGCGCAAAGTTTACCTTCCCAACCATAAAACCGAATGGCGTGCGGTCCTTCGGCCTTGGGAGTGTTTATATAAGTTTCCCAATACTTATATTTATCAGAAGATACATGAACCGTATCATTGGGAGCCCAACTACATACAATCTTCAAATCCCAAACACTGGGACACCATCCCCAAAGCTTTACTTCGGCATCACGTTGCATCACTGCATGATCACTTATAATAGATGGAAGAACAAAATCAGCAGGATCTTGTGCTGCCAGTTTGGTAAATCCCAACAGAGAAACTAAAAAGTATACAATTCTTTTCATATCATTCCTATTCATTTAAAATTTTGTTTGTTATACCAATCCATATATTGATTATATAACCTTACCGTCTCTCCTCTTAATCCGGCATGAGCCTTAGATTGGGGTTTGTTCATGATTCCAAGATATTGGTAAACCAAAATTTTGTCCACGAAAGGTGAAATAGCTTCCATTTGATGAATTATTCTATTGTTAAAGTCCGCTGGAAGTAAACTGCCATGAGTGGTCTGTTCAAAGTAAAACAACTCCATATCAGCCCATATTCTGGAACGCCCTGCCTTTTGATGCGCTTTTGACAAATTCTCATAATAACGGGCAGAATCTTCCAATCTGGTTGCACCTACTCCCACTCCATCCTGATAGGCCACGATTTCCACATTGAGTTGTTCAAGCTGTCTCACAAAATAATCATCACATTTTTCTTTCTTTATATTGTATGGAGCTATTATATTCACACAGTTAGTATTCAACGACTTAGCCACTTGCGCACACTCATTGACATAAGGTATCACAAAATCACAAAAATAAGGATCTAACCACGATTCATTAGGGAAATACCACCCATAAAAGCTCTTGTGATGCCCATATTTCTTATAGATTTCTTCCATTGATTGATTCCTTTTCTTACCCAGTTCCCTATCTGTCATCATCCGATGAGCATCAAGATCCGGTCCCCAATAATCATTGCTCACAAAGAACTTCACACCAAACTCATCTGCCGCAGAAAGGACTGTTTCAATAGGATCTTCACAACCCATTTCAAATTTAGGAGCCAATTTCGTATCAAAAAAAGCTTTGCCGTGAGCAGCCACATTCATCATCACCAAATATTCCATACCGGTCTCACTGATTTCACGAATTTTTTCTCTCCACTGGGCAGCAGTAAACTGTCTTAAGTCTTTGTCCCAATATACTCCTTCTTTACCTCCCGGATGCTGAAATTCAAACCAAGAACCGGAAATAGGTTTTATATTCGGATTGGCAGCTGCTTGCTTTAAAATATCTGCTTGAGCTACTCCCGGCAGAGTCAAACCAACTGCTCCCAGACCTAACATTGATAAAAAATGACGTCTATCCACAATATTCTTCTTTTAACAGATTAAACTAAATTATTCATATCCAACTCTTTCCGATAAGGAATAGATGATTGAGCCCCCATTCTTGTAACAGAAATAGAAGAAGCTTTAGATGCAAACAATACTGCTTGTTCCAAGCTCATCCCTTCGGAAACACCCACGCAAACAGCTCCATTGAAAGTATCTCCTGCGGCCGTAGTATCAACCGGAACCACTTTGTAGGCATCTACATAATAAGTTTTTTCTCCTTCTCTTACAAAGCTTCCTTCGCTACCCAAAGTTATTATTATATTTTTCACACCTTTCCGATACAAGACACCAGCCGCCATAGCCACGTCTTCTTTGCTGTTTATCTTAACTCCGGTCAGCATTTCAGCCTCTATCCGATTGGGAGTTATCATATATAAATATTGGAACAAAGATTCCGGCAAAGAACAGGCAGGAGCAGGATTCAATACAACTTTCACTCCCTTTTCATAAGCCTTCCGTGCAGCATATTCTACAGTTGAAAGAGGAATTTCCAGTTGCATCAATAATATATCTCCAACCAACATCTCTTTTTCCATACTGTCAATATCCTCTTGTCCAAGTAACATATTAGCCCCCGAAGCCACAACAATACAATTTTCAGCATATTGGTCCACGCTTATCAACGCAACTCCGGATGGAGTTTCATTATCTAAAGCAATATAGCTTGTTTCTATGCCTTCATTTTGAAAAACACGCAAGGTCTGCTGTCCCAAAACATCATTGCCCACTCTCGCCACAAATAACAAGTCACCCCCCAATCGCTTCACTGCAACTGCCTGATTTGCTCCTTTACCACCCTGATTCATAAGAAACTTACCACCAAGGATTGTCTCTCCCGGTGCTGGTAAATGGGAGGTATGCACTACCATATCCGTATTTGAACTGCCTACTACTATGATTTTGCTCATACAGATTCTATTTATGAATTTGCTATTTCCTCCAAAACAGTCCAACACTGATACAATCCTCTGGGAACATGGAAACATCCTTTCCATTTTCCACCTTTCAGCGGAAGCAAAACTTCACCTCTTCTATTCAGGTATCCAAACCATTCAGGATGTTCTGTATCTTTAAAATGAGTCCATGTATAATCATGCACTTTATTAAACCACTCCAAACATTGCTGGTCGCCAGTCAAATGATACCCTTTCAATAGAGAAATCAGAGTCTCGATATGTACCCACCAAAGCTTCTGATCCCACTCCAATTGTTGAGGAGGACAACCTTTACGATCCATAAAATAATAAATACCTCCGAACTCTTTATCCCAGCCGTAATCGAGCATAGTCAAAGTGGTATTTTTCGCCTTTTCTATCAAGTCCAAACGCCCCAAACGTTTCCCTAAGTCCATGATAAACCACATGGCTTCAATTGCATGTCCGGGAGTAATTTGTCTTCCCTCGAACGAATCGGAAAGCTGTCCGTCCATTTGTATGTTTTCAACAATAATACCTCCTAATTCCGGACGATAAAATTCTTCCATAACCTCATGGATACAGACTTCCATGGTCTTTTCCAGATAATCCTCATCCAGCAAATGTTCTATCTCCAAAGCCAAATTGCATAAAATCATTGGCAATGCAAAGTTCTTCAAATCACGTGTACCTGCATGCAACTTATTCCAATGCCCTTTGGGATTATCAACCTTCGACAAGATTATATCAAACGTTTTCTTGGCAATTTCTGCATACTCTTCATTCCCTGTGGCTAAGCTTAACTGCCCAAATGCCATCGTAGCAAACGTATATGAAAAAATATTATAAGGCTCAACTAATGGATTTCCTTGTCTGTCCAATGAGAAATACCAGTTATAGTTACCATCGTGACCATACTTTTTCAAGAATTCTCCTCCTTGAATGGCACAATCTAACCACTCTTGACGCTTCTCTACCTTATTATAAAGCATCGAAAACATCCATACCTCACGTCCCTGCAACCAAATAAATTTATCCGTATCAAATACATTGCCTTGACGATCCAAGCATGTAAAATATCCACCATATTCATGATCTTGAGAACATTCAAGCCAAAAAGGAAGAATATGATTCATCAGTTCATCCTTATACTGTGTTGCTAATTTTTTAAAGTCCATATTTTTTTTATATTTTAGTTCATAAGGTCAATTTATTTCATACGTGTCCAATACCGTTCTATCTCTTCCAAAGATTTGCCAGTCGTTTCCGGTACAAGTTTCCATACAATGAGCATATAAGGCACACACATTGCAGCAAACAAGAAGAATGTTCCGGCGGGGGTAAGATTCTGGAGCATCCAAGGAGTCAACTGCCCAATTAAATATGTTCCAATCCAAAGAGAAAATCCTGCTATAGACATAGCCAAACCACGTACTTTGGTAGGATACATTTCTGAAAGAAGCACAAATACCACTGCACAAATAGATACAGCACAACAAAACACATAAGACAAGAAGCAAACCAACAAGAAAAGACTTGACAACCCCAAACTCTCTTCCCACAAAAAGTAAATACCGATAAGCAACAAAGAAAGAACCATCCCTGAAACGCCATAATATACCAACTTCTTACGTCCCACTCTATCAATAATAGCAAGTGCCAAGACAGTAGTCAACGTATTAACCAAGCCAACCAACACTTGATAAAACAAAGAATCACCACCGGAAAGCCCAGCTTTTTCAAAAATAGAAGGACCATAATACAATACGGCATTCACACCCATGAACTGTCCCAATATGGCAATGGCAACACCGATTATCACAGCTTTCAGAATGCCAGGCTGCAACAATAATGCCCACTCGGATTTAGTTTCTGATACAACAGATTTGGTTTCGTTCATCTGGTTCATAGCCTCCTCAGCCGAGTTGTAAATTCGTTGCAAAACATTAAGACCACGTTCTTCTCTACCTTTCAAAATCAACCAACGAGGGCTTTCGGGAATAAAAAAGATAATGGTAAAAAACAAAAGAGCTGGTAGTGTTTCCATCCCCAACATGCCACGCCATACTTCAGCTACAAAGATTTTTTCAAATAAACCTATACCAGAAACGACATGACTTTCTGAATATCCAAGCAACTGGAAATTTACCAAATAAGCGCCCAAAAATCCTACTGTAACGGCCAATTGGTACAAAGAGACTAAACGTCCTCTGTATTGGGCCACAGAAACTTCTGAGATATACAAAGGAGATATAATAGAAACAACACCAATACCCACACCACCAATAATACGATATACAACCAACTCATCGAAATTAGCACAAATGGCACAGCCTATGGCCGAAGTGGAAAACAACACAGCAGAAAGAACCATCGTCAGTTTACGACCGAACTTATCGCTCAACACGCCAGCAAAAAGTACACCCACAATAGAGCCTATCAGCGCACAACCCACATACCATCCCTGCTGCAAGGTATCCAAATGAAAAAGTACAGTCACTTGGGCAATGGTACCAGAAATCACAGCAGTATCATAGCCAAAGAGAAAACCTCCTAAGGCTGCAACAAAGGACAGAAATACTAAATATCCGATATTTACATTTTTCTTCATCATTGTTTATAGTTTAACTTTATATACATTACCAAAACGGTCTGTCACACACACCTCCATTGAAGCACTACCATTTTTAGGTAAAGCACGAAACATGTGTTCTGTTTTTATCGGAGAAATCCAATCATACTCTACGCGCTTTTTATCCGAGCAAATGGCTTTTGCTTCCGGATCAAAGCCCGTGAAATGCTCCATTTCACCCATACATTTCCCATTCTCATACCACTCTACCTTCCAGTTTTCATCCCAATTCCATACATTCGCAAGAATATACTCAGGGTAATCCTCTGAAACTCCTACCGGATAAGCCCTGAATTGATGTTCAATGGGATACCCCGCACTCTTATAACGCCAAGTCAGCTTGTTTCCATCAACTTCATATACACCATAACCAGCGGGAGTGCCATCGGTGCAAATATCAGCCTTCCAAAAAGTACCGCATACAGCTGCTGTGTTATGTTCCATCAAGCTATCATTGAATACAACATTACCGTTGTTATGGGTATGACCAGTCAGCAAATGTGCCTCGTACCCTTTCAAGAGGTCATACAAGCTTGAAGCATTACTGGTCTCATCAGGAAGTAGCGCATTAAATTCCAGCTCCTTAGTAGAACTGGAAGGGATATGCATGGAAACAAACACCAAATGGTCCTTCGGCACAAAGGCCAAATCCTTCTCAATCCATTGCAAAGTACGCTCATCAATATAACCGATGTAGCGGTAATGCCTATTGATATAGTAACAGTTATCAAGCACGATATAATGAGCCTTTCCACGGTTAAAGGAATAATAAATAGGGCCGAAATTCTCTTCATAGGATTTATACGAATGCTCGTAAGAACGTACTCCATATTCCATATCATGATTTCCAATCACTCGATACATAGGGACATCCAACACGTCCGATGCTTTTTTATATGAGGAAAAAAGCGACAAGGCATTACCTACAATATCACCACAATCCAGCATAAATAAATCATATTTCGAACATTTGTCGACAAATTCCTTCACATCCCTCAGATATTCTGAATAAGCAGTAACATCTTCGTCTTTTCCAAGCTGAACATCGGCCTGAACCAAGAAAAGATGCTTGTCATCATTCTTAGAATTTTTGACTAAAGAAAAATCATATACAGAAGTCCCTTTAGTAATGCGTTGATAAAACAAAGGGAGGCTACCATCCCGTTGGGGCAAATAACCTGCTGGAGTAGTAACATATACAAAACGGGCATCACGATGATAAGGAATAGTATATTTGCCAGCAACATCGGTCGAAACACAATCGAAACCATTTGTAACCACTACATTCGCAACTCCACGTCCCTGACATTTAACCTGTCCCGTTATAACAGGTAGAGTTTGTGCCGCCAAATTTAAGCTGACGACAAAAACAAAAAATACCAATAACTGTCTTATTATGTTTTTCATGTCATCTTATATTAAAATATTCTTTATACCTATTATATAAATGCCCTGCCTGCAAATACGCCGATTGCGGACTCATAAAATGAGAAAATTCAAAAGTGATAGCTTTGTCATAACCTGCCCGTTTGGCAGCTTCCAATTTCATACGCAACTTATCAAACTTAATAGGCAAGAAATCAATGGGCATATCACGGTCAAAAGTTTCGGCATTTGTCCAGCACTGCATACCATATTTATCAGCCAATTTCTTATTTACAGCAAAAAAAGCATCCAGTTCATCATAATCAATATGTCCATCTTGGAAGGCACAAGCGTCAACCACATCATGAACGCCATCGAAAATTTCATTCCATTCCCTTTCATGTTCCTGAACAGAGACAGCATCTTCTTTTGTTAGCTTGCCTGTTCCCATAACAGCCTTTTTCCCATCAATCCATGGAGAAATAAAAGTCGGTAAACCTCCGGATACATCTTTGCATTGTTTACCCATTGTACGAAAGGCATCAATAGCGCCTTTCGTCTTACGGCTTATTTCACCACTAATATACCAGCCACCAAAACTCTTATATTTTTCACCGTATTTATCCCACACTTCATCAATCACATACTTATTATCCTCAATCTCCCACGACAAATCACCGGTATCCCAATACTTACCAGAGTCATATAAACCAAAATAAAACTTCATGTGATATTTTTCTGCCAGTCGAAGAAACATATCCAACAAATCAACAGAAGGCATATAACAACCCTTGCTTAACAAGTGCTTCGAAGGGTAAGTAATGAATTTACGATAACCGGAACGAATCATAATAACCGTATCAATCCCAACATCCCGCATATACCGGAAATCCCGATCCCATTCTATTTCTCCCCAATTCTGATGGGGAATATCATGAGATATCTCATCTAAAAATGTACCAGTAATTTTAAGTGCATCACCCATGGGAACCAGCATGGAAGAGGTAGTCTCCCGAGAAAAAGAACAATTCCCATCACTCTCTTGCCCCAACAATGAAGGGGGCATGAATGCAGATGCACCAAACAAAGCGGTCTTTTTTAAAAAATCCCTGCGTGTTTTCATCATTAATAAAATTAAGATCAACCATTATATATTAAAAGCCCTATTGAATGCATATTTTAGAAAAAAATCCAATTATGTTTTTCATCGTTATGGACATTAACCATTATTATTCAATTATCACGTCACAAATATAGATATATTTATTATCTTTGCAATACTTAATAAAGTATTTAATTAATATATACCATATATTTAACATATATTAACCGGTTATTACTAAATAAATTGCAAAACAATAGACAGAATACAATAATATTAACCCATATACTTTAGTATACCAATATATAAAATAAAAATAAGGCGAATAATTTAAAAATATACACTAATGAAGCAGGATTTATTAAAAGAAATGGAAACCGGGAGCAAGAATGCACTCTTAAAAAAAAGGATCATCACACATTATATATATAATGGAAGCTCCACTATTACTGATTTGGCCAAGGAACTTGACCTAAGTGTGCCCACAATTACCAAATTTATCAATGAAATGTGTGAGGACAACTATATAAATGACTATGGAAAACTGGAGACTAGTAGCGGCCGTCACCCAAGCCTATACGGGCTCAACCCAGAATCAGGATACTTCATTGGGGTGGACATTAAAAAATTTGCCATAAACATAGGACTAATCAATTTCAAGGGAGATATGGTGGAAATCAGGATGAACATACCGTACAAGTTCGAAAATACACAAGAGGCTTTGGAAGAACTATGTGCACTCATTCGAGGCTTCATAAAGGAAACAGAAATCAATGACAAGAAGATAATGAACATCTGCATCAACATCTCTGGAAGAGTAAATCCGGAATCAGGATACAGTTTCAGTATGTTCAACTTTTCAGAGCGTCCTTTGGCAGATGTGCTGAATGAAAAAATAGGGTACCCAGTCTGTATAGACAACGACACAAGGGCCATGACCTATGGAGAACATATGCAAGGATGCGTCAAAGGGGAAAAAGACATCATCTTTGTCAATATAAGCTGGGGACTTGGAATTGGCATCATCATAGACGGGAAGGTATACACGGGAAAATCCGGATTTTCCGGAGAATTCGGGCACGTCAATGTATTCGACAATGAAATACTGTGCCATTGCGGCAAAAAAGGATGCCTGGAAACGGAAGCCTCAGGTTCGGCACTGCACCGCATCCTATTGGAAAGAATCGGTAAAGGAGAAAGTTCCATACTGTCAAAACGAACTATAGAAAATCCACCCACATTGGACGAAATCATCACTGCAGTCAATAAAGAGGATTTGCTATGTATTGAGATAGTGGAAGAAATAGGCCAAAAGTTGGGAAGGCAAATAGCAGGACTGATCAGCATATTCAATCCGGAACTGGTAATAATCGGAGGCACATTATCATCGACGGGAGACTATATAGTACAGCCAATCAAAACGGCAATAAGGAAATACTCATTGAATCTGGTCAACAAAGACGCCACGGTGACTGTTTCCAAGTTAAAAGACAAGGCTGGTGTAGTTGGAGCCTGCATGCTGGCACGGAGCAGAATGTTCGAAATTTAAGACGACCGTTGCCATCATAATGGAAATGACAAGACTTACACCAAAAACACAATTATTATATATAAAAAAGCGAATCTGTAATTGGTTACTGATAAAAAGACAGAATAAATTAGTATCATGATAACCGATTTCCAGTATTGCCCTACATTGAATTCAAGAATGCAAATAATTAAACTATCAATTAAAGAGAAGATGGAATCTATAGGGTATACTCGGAGATATTACGAGCATAACGAAGATTAGGAAAGTTACACTTCTAGAGTAGGAACAGAAAAGCAGAAAGAAGAATCGGCTAATCCCGAATTCTCCAACATAAAAAATAAAAAGTCGAAAGAAAGCTGTCTCAAATAAAATGTACTCCAAAGGTTAGATAAAAAACTTTTGGAGTACATTTTTCAACATATTTCTCTTTGTTTTCTTACTCCTAAGCATTGTTTTTTTCTGTCATTAGTGCATCAACCATACATAACCAATCAGAAATAGCAGTATCGACACAAGATTCTGACAAAACCTAGTCAAGAAAGAAGTAACGACAGATGCTATCTTCAAGAGGTCTTCCGCTACCATTATCTGGCATAGCATCTTATCAATCAATGAAAATCAGTAATATTTTCACCATAAACACTGTTCCTTCGAAGGATATTGCAGATACATAATTTTCGGATCCGACATCTACAGAAGACCTATAGACAAGTTTACATGCAATGGGAGCTTGTACCGGAAGAAAAATCATAAGAAGCTGAAGAAATCGAAATTCTATAACCATAATCGGTGGGAGCACCGTCTTGGCTTAATAAAATTACAAGAAAGTCCAGCGTCGGGAACTATGGCATTACAAATATTCGAGCTGAATATCGTCTTACTCCGGAGTTACAATATCTCCAGAAACTGAGAAATAAGAGTTTCCTAAAGTTATTGACATAGCTGTCTGGTTCTGTCAGCCGACAACCGACACACACCACTTATTTTTTACATTTCACTATTCTAGACTGTTCTCTACTCCAGTGGAAAGTTTTATCTGTCTATTCCTGACGCGTACTACAAAAAAGTTCTGTCAGTTTCTCGGATTTGAATTTTCCAAGGTTGAAATTGCATCCGATTCCGTTGATGAAAACCATGCATTCATAAACTGGTTTTTAGTAACGGATCCAACTAATTCATAGCCCTTTGAGAATATACTAGAACAAAACTTTTCACTTTCAAACAAATATCGTATGTTTGATTTACATACTGAAAATCAAGAATTTAAGAACTAAATTTCTCTTTTTTCGTACTTATATGCTTTAAGTAGAACAGCACAAAGATAGGGATTCTTTTTTATCCAAAGACATTTTACCCTGCCATTTTTTGAACTTGGCAGGGTATTATTTTTTCTCTCCATTTCCAAAGCCCTCAAACTCTTATATATGATAAAATAGCTTGGAGTATTATTCAGCACTGTAATGAAGAGTGCGTACGGCTTCAAGCATTAATGATAAAAACAATTACCGGGTCACTCTTATTTTCAGACGATGGATAAGATGGCGATTCGATGATGCGTAGCAATTCCAGTATGTGGACAAGACATAAAGTTCCCCACGAAAGAATGTATGCCGCATGACAGGCCAAGTAAATGCGAGGAGCTGTTTACAACGGTTCAACTGTCACAACCAGTCGAAAGACCGGTCTATTTTTTTCTTCTCCCCCTTCCTTGATTTCCCCTCAAAGCCTTATATATGAGAAAAATAGAGAATAGAAACATAATAACTAACAATTTAAAACTAAGAGACATGGGAAATTTAATTAAAGGATTGAAGGTCGCAGCTTATGTGGCCGAGATTATCGTGGCAGGTTCAGTAGTAATAGAGCTTGCAGAAAAGTATGGTGGCAAATTCGGAAAAAAGAAGATTGCCACGGGTGAAGTCAAGGCCGTTAATGCTGCGACTGAAAACTGATAGTACGTCTGTGAATGGATTATGACAAGAAAGCGGACGTGATAATAACGGTATTGGAGGTAGCAACTTCAATACTCAAAGGAATAAAGAAGCTAAGAGGTATATTCATAAAAGCAAAGAAATGACACCTCTTGGCTTTTTGTTTTTTCACCGCATTTTATTAACCGACTAAAAAATAACAAGAGTATGGAAACAATGACTAATGAACTTACTGTCATTCCAAGAACAATCGGAATGGTAACAAGAATGATGGATGCAGTTAATATCGAAGATGCTGTAATCGTATCTGAAGAAGAACAGAAAGAGCATCCTAATTTTATTGAGAGTAACACTTCGGGCATTACACTTGAAGAACTTGAAAGGAACTGTATTGTACCCAGCTTCGGAGACAACCAGCTAACAATCAGCCACCAGAAATTTATCCACCAGGTAGAAGATGCCGCAAGAATGTATTTTACCGGAGAGAACTTTGGAAACACAGAAATCAGAGTATCACATAAAATCCTGGGCAGAGTGCCGAGTGCATTGACCAAAAGGAAGGAGGAACTTAAACCGGAGGACGAGACCATCTACTACCAGAGAATGGCTTTCTGTTTTCATATCCGTTCCATGAGCAGAATGATTAACGGCGAGGAAGTACATTTATGTATCGGAGGTGTAAGAAGCCTGAACGAGGAAAACTTATACGCCCGAAAATCACCCGAGAAATTCAAGATCTTTATCGGGTGGAGGGTTCGTGTGTGTTCAAATCTGATGCTGACCAACGATGGCTTGACCGGACGACTGGAAGTAATGAGTGATGCAGATATTTATAGTTCAGCACTCAGACTATTCCAGGATTTCAAACCGGAGCAAAATTTGAGACTTCTTGAAAACCTGGGAAGAACAAAGATTTCACAAGAACAGTTCTGCCAGATTATAGGCAGACTGAGATTGTACCAAGCTTTACCCGCTTCACAACTCAGAGAACTGCCGAAGGTAATCCTGGGTGATTCCAATGTAAACGCAGCTACGAAAGGCTATATAGAAAACCCTAATTTCGGGTTACGTGGCAGGGATAATATTACTTGTTGGGATTTGATGCAGCTACTCAATGACGCCGCCAAACAATCCTATATTGACAAATTCCTGGAGCGAAATCAGAACTGTACCGACTTCGCTGTGGGTATCAAAAAAGCTTTAAACGGTGAGGATGCTGAGAACTATGGATGGTTTTTGAGTTAGACTTGAAAAGAAATTAACTCACAAGGGAGAAAGATCTAAATTAAATATAACAAATATGGTCCTTCTCCCTTTTTTGTTGAACCCTTTGACAGATATATGATATGGAAGTGAATGATATTATGACATACATAGACAGATTGCTGCAAGGCTGTTCTGATAAAAGATGTGCTGAGATTCTAAAGGAAGTAACGGAGGAATGTCAGTCACGTATAGATGAATGTAAGAAAGGTGCTTATTCTAAATCATTGCAATAGGAATAATATATGAACAATAATGAATATTATGGAAAGACATGAACTGGAAAACAGCAGGGAATTCAAGGCTGCAAAAGAACTTGAACATGCCCTGAACGACTATGGGTGGAATGAGAAAAGGTTCGCTTCGGCAGTTACCACATTCCACAGGACCCTACAACAGACTTTGTTCAGAAGTATGGTTGAAGTGATTAAGATTATGGGAAGTGAAGGTTACAGATATGACCTGAGGAACAAAGCTTCGCATGAGATTTGTAAGAAGATAGTGGAATCGGGAGTTCTGGAAGACGAGACGATACCATTCATCTGAAACGGTTGAGACATACCGAGATAATATTCCGGGGAGGGATATTTCCGATCAAAAGGAAGTATCCCTCCTTTTTTATTTACCGACAATTAAAAAATCAAACGACTATGTTATACTATAATTTTTATGGTTATGAAGAATTCAAGGCCCGTTTCGGACTTGAGAAGAGAGACAATGGCACGGTGGCAAGAAAGAACAAGATACTGCTGAGCCACCTGAAAAATCCTGCATTGCTCAGATATTGCAGGGAACATGACGACTATACCCTGCTACATATATATGATATGGCTGCCCTGCAGAAGAAAGTGGTTGAAGCCGTCTTGAAATCAGGAGAGGATGATGAAAAGCTGCCTTATGAAGTGGAACTGATAGGCAGGACATACTACTCTTCCAAATATAGGACTGACGAAGCCAAAGGCCTGTGTGAGGATCTGGATAAAAGTTCGGTCCGCTATGTCAACATTGAACGTAACCGAGTCTTCAAGATGAGGGCCGGAAAGTTCATGAGGGAGCTTATACTTGAAACAGGGATAGGGAAACTTATTTCTCCCTGTGTAGTAAACTGGATTGCAGGAGATGTTTTCACCCAGCAATGGTGTACTTATACCTATGGTTATACTCCTGATATAGAACTGCATGTCAACGATGGATTTTGGAGAATCTATAAAAGCAGCCACTGCAAAGGTAACTTCGATTCCTGCATGGTGGATAGAGACCGTACTGCATTCTATCGTGATTCAGTAAAAGCCAAAGCTGCTTATATAACGGACAAAACCGGACTTATTGTAGCCAGAGCCATTCTTTTTACCGATGTTACAGACCAGGACGGCAAGAAATGGAGGCTGCTTGAAAGGCAATACTCCTCAGGTGGTGATGACGTGTTGAAACGGTTACTGATTGACAAACTTATTCAGGAGAAGCATATAGACGGTTATAAAATAGTCGGTGCATCCTGCCATGAGGCGAACGCATTCGTTGATACAGAAGGTAATTCTTTGTCTGACAAGATGTTCGAGATAGACTGTGACCTGGATGAAGAAGACACGCTTTCCTATCAGGATTCTTTCAAATGGTATAGTTACAGTCGGAATAAAGCCTATAACTACGAGAACTGTAATTTTTCATATACTCTTGATACCACAGACCTGAACCTTTGTGGTGATACCGATGATGATGAAGATGATGGAGAGTGGGACGATTACCACCAATACTATTGTGATGATACAAGGCTCTGTTACCGGAACGGAAGGGAAATCCGGGTGGATTCTGAAAACCTGGATGATTTTGTATGGATAGAATCAAAACAGGAATATCACCATGAAAACGATTGTGTCTGCTGTGATGAGTGCGGGACGGATATTCTGGAAGATGACGCCATGTGTTCGGAAGTGACGGAGAAATACTATTGCTGCAAGAAGTGTATGGAGAAAGCGGAGGATGAATTCAAGCGGAAGAACTGGTATTATTCCGAGTATGATGATGAATGGTATGAAAGCCTTGATGATATAACCTGTATTCATATTTGGAATGAATCGGAAGGTATCTATGAGGAGAAGTCCATTAGTATAGACACATTGGATGGATTGATTGAGAATGAAGATGTATGGGAGTTCGGTGAGGATGTATTTGATAAAGTAAATCCGAGCACCAACCTTCCATACAGTTATAAACTAAAAAAAGAAATGAATCATGAATATACAATTATTGAAGAAGCTGTATAGTATCTACAGCCCCAGTGGAAAGGAACAGAAGATGGTGAAGTTCCTCTGTTCCTATATAAAACAGCTTCCCGGAAACATATCCGTGTCAAAGGATAAATTCGGGAACCTATATGTAGTAAAGGGGGAATCAGAAAGTTATCCTTGCCTGGTGAGCCATATCGACCAGGTTTCACACTGCAACCACTCAAAGGATTTCAAGGCGGTGGAGACTAGGGAAATCATATTCGGTTATTCGCCAAAGAACAGGAGGTTTGAGAATCTGGGAGCCGATGACAAAAACGGAGTGTTCATCTGCCTTGAATGCCTGAAGAAGTATGATTCCATTAAAGTAGTGTTTTTCAGAGAGGAGGAGACCGGATGCAGGGGAAGTTCTGAAGTGGTGATGTCCTTCTTCGATGACGTAAGGTTCGTTATCCAGCCTGACCGTAAAGGTAATTCAGACCTTATTACAAACATAGGTTATTCCGGGTTGTGTTCAGACGAGTTCATTGAAGCGATAGAACCTGAAAAATGGAACTATAAGGAAGAAAGCGGATTGATGACCGATGTCCTGGCATTGAAAGAAAACGGACTTGGGGTCTCATGCATCAATGTCTCATGCGGTTACTACAATGCCCATTCTGACGAGGAGATAACAATGAAGAAAGACCTGCTGAAATGCCTGATGTTTATAGGGCATATCATAGAGGACTGTACCGGTGTCTATCCCCATGTTCAGGATGATTCATATTTCAGCCCCTATGAGTTTGAGGACGAGGTTTACGATATGCTGAACCATGACCCGACATTAACCCCTGAAGACCTTTATGACATGTATTCCACCAATTTTCCACATTTCGGGCTGGAGGATTATAGAAGGATATGTGAGGATTACCGGATGTTCTGGTATGATGATGAAGAAGATATATATGAAGAAAAAAGTATGGACTTAAAAACTTTGGAAGTATGGAAAGAGACATGAATTACGATTTGGAACTGGCCAGGTATATCTGGTCAATCCTGAAATCCGATCTCCCCGTCCTTATGTCCTGGGGAGTTGAGATTGAGACGGTGAAAGTGATAAAGTGTGGTATTGAATTCAAGGTCAACGGATTCAAGCACACCGGAAAAGTTCAGATAGTCTTGAATGAGGGTACGGACCTGTTTGGAGTCTGTCTGATTGGTGAGGATGGAGAAATCAGGGATAAGAGAGAGGACATCTACCTTGACATGCTTGTTTCCGTGGTGGATGGACTTGTGGAGAAAACCGATGACTATGAAAAGAGGATTGCTGAAACATATAATATTATAAGGTATTAGCGGTTCTCTGAGAAATCGGGAAATGTGACAACCGGCTTTCTGTGAGGGAGTAGATTTTATAGGAACTCGAAATCTCATGGAAAGCCTTTTTTATAAAACCCTGAAGCTTAAAGGATACTGAACGATCGTTGGGTATTCGAGAAGCAGATTAAAGAATGTTAAATAAAAGAGTATGAAACAGACTTATATAGCCTACCTGAGACAAAGTACGCAAAAGCAGGAAATCTCGGGACTTGGAATTGAGGCACAGAGAGAAATAATACGGAATTACCTGAAGGACAGAAAAACGGTTGCTGAATATATCGAGACAGAGAGCGGAAAGAAATCTGACAGACCCAAACTTACTGAAGCTTTGGAGTTATGCAGAAAAACAAATTCTGTCCTGATTGTAGCAAAATTGGATAGATTAAGTCGGAATGTAGCCTTCACCAGTAAATTGTTGGAGAGTGATGTCGAGATCGTATTCTGTGATTTTCCGGAGGCCAACAAACTTGTACTACATATCATCTCGTCGATAGCTGAATATGAGGCGAACCTTATATCACAGAGAACGAAGCAATCCCTGAAAGCGAAGAAAGCCAGAGGTATGAAACTGGGAAAGCCTGAGAACCTGATGAATAATTGGGGACGGGCTATAATGAACAGTAACATGACAAATCACCAGAAAGCTCTTGACAACCCTAACAACAAGAGGGCGGTGGCATTGTTGAAAAGTCTGGTGAAAGAAGAACGGAGTCTGTCTGAAATGGCGAGAATCCTGAACAGTGAAGGGTTTGTTACAGCTATGGGGAAGGAGTTCAGAGCTTCGCAGGTGAGTATATTATTGAAAAGGTATAACTTAAAAGAGGATTGAAATTATGGAGCCTAAATATGTATTGATTCTAGACTTTTTTGTCGGCTGCCTGAATATCATAAGGCTGACGGACGAAGAACTGAGAGAATCGGAGAACTATGAGAATTTTGAGGATTTTCTCTCAACCATTGAGGAGAGATACGGATTCAGACTTAACAGTTGCCAATGGATGACTACTGAAAATTTAGACATCTATTGCTATCAGAATGGAGAAGAAACAGAACTCAATCTGTTATAATCAAACCAAGAAGAGAAACCGAGGTAATGCTTGGTTTCTTTTTTTTCTTTCTTCCGGAGTAGTTGGAGATGATGGTAGCAGAAGAGAATATAATCAGGTTAAATGTTTTTTTATCTGTCATTCACCATATTCTTAACCGGATGAATAATATCGGCATAGTTTTATATTTTTTTGCCGACAATCATCTCATCCGGAACTGTGAATGGTGGGATAAAAGAAAAACGACTGGAGATTTTTTTATTCCGGTCTTTATAGTGCTGTCTGAATTTGGGTTGTGAGATTAAGGATATTTTTGTTGATTGATAATAGTTGTCAGGACTGGTTCATATCTTATGATAGTCGGGATAATTGGTAGTATTGATTGTGATTGGATTTTATTTTCCCGCCTCAAGAGAAAAAGAGAGCGGAAAATGTGGGCGGAAATGATGCTTGTATAACCTCTTTAATTTTACCTTGTCAAAACAGGTTTTATAGTTTCCCGCCCTGCTTTCCCCGCTTCTTGCTTTTTGAGGGTAGGAAGAAACAAACAACTGCCGGATCATAATAAAGTCAAATAGAGATAGTGATTATAGTTCGTTGTTTTGTAATTGCCACCTTAAGCAAATGAAGTATATTGGAAGTGAACTATTGAACCTATTTCCGGCTGGGTGATGTTGGTTATAATCGGATATGAATTATTTTATTAAGTTCTGAAGTAAATGAATTGTGTCATGCTGGTTCATTAGTCTATTATTGATTTTACATATGCAACATTTTCGGGTATTCAATTTGACCAATGGAGAGTAAACGGAACGCAATCAATTTTTTTTCCTTTAAAACATATCATTTATAAGTAATAAACCCAATTTTAAGAAAAAAAGTTGATTTTAGGATATAATAATTTTTCTCTCTTTCGTCAGATGTAGGCTCACGCCGCCTGAGTGAGTAGTATAATGGATATCTTATAGTATAGTTATTATACAATTGGCTTTCAGTTTACTCTTACGTGAAGAAGCTACCAATGTTTACAGATAAGACCAGGGATATTCTGTATTAGGGGTGTAAATGCCAACTCCAAGGGGGTAGATATAGCTTTCAGGGGTGTAAAACGTTCAAAGTATCGGTTGGTTCAGAATTCAATATAATACGGTTATTGGATTATACATCAATGATTTACGCAATAAAAACAGTCTATCCTCAGAGTGTGTAAAACGCATACACACCATATATGACATAGAGAAGCCGGTTTCTTCATGATTCATCTGGTACATACGGCATGGAAAGGCTAATAAAATATTCAACAATTCACTATGTATCCGTTCCATGATGACAGTTACAATAGAGAGTCCGGTTAAAAGTCCATAATCCGGAAGTATACTGTATCATTTCATAGCCTTTTTTGTTGGCAAAGTAACGGAAAAGTGGATGGCTTTACAATGTGTACTTTATCGGATGCTTACCAAGTATCTATTTACTGCTTTCTTTTGTATTATCTAAAACAATAGGTTCGTCATTATTTTCTTTCACTTTTTTAGCTATATATTCTTTAGGAAGCATCCCAAAATATTCTGTGAAACATTTTGTAAAGTAACTGTGATTACTAAATCCAACTAACCAAGATATTTCATTAATCTTGCAATTTTGTTGGTTTAATAGTTCTGCAGCTCTTCTTAATCTTATAGTTTTTATATAATTATTGGGAGTCATCCCTGTAATGTCTTTTACTTTTTTATACAGTGCACTTCTGCTCATATGTATTTCATATGCTATATCATCTACTGTGAAATCACATTTAGATATATACTGCAATACAAGATCACTAAACCGCTGCATGAATTGTTCGTCATTATTATCATTGAAATTCGGCAGAAGAATATATGGGTGTTTGTTGAAAGATTCCCATAAAATATTCCTTTTATCTAGGATATTATAAATAATCATATTTAAGAACATTATATCAACGGGTTTATCTATTACCATTTCAGCTCCATTTTGAAAACATTGTGCTTTAATTTTCATGTTATTATTTGAAATAATAACTATAGGAATATAGGATAAATTATCGTTGTTCTTTAGATGTTTACATATATTTACACCGTCTATCTTAGGTAACATAACATCGCATATTATTATGTCTGGTTTAAATTCAGAAGATACCATCTGCAGAACTTCTTCTCCGTCACTAGCTGTTGCTATTGTGTAATATTTCGATAATAAACTAGATGCATATAGTTGAAAATCAATATTGTTATCTGCTATTAGTATTTTGATGCTATTTTTAGGTTTTGAATTAAAATTAAATTCATTGCTGTTCGTAATTACAGGCTTTATGTCATGACATATATTATCTGTGCTTTCCTTTTCGCATAAAGGAATTGTTATACTAAATGTGGTAAATTCATTCACTCTACTTTCTATATTCAAGTCCATATTCATATTGTGTAAAAGCAATTTTGATATAGTCAAACCAAGTCCAAATTTTGTTGTGTTTTCTCTACTTGTTTTATTATAGCACCAGAATGCATTAAATATTTTATCTATATCGCTTTCTGAAATACCTATACCGTTGTCATGAATAGCCATAATTACGTTATTTTTATCACTTTTAATTCTTACTTCTACAAAGTCTTTAGTGAACTTCACAGCATTTGAAAGTAGGTGATTAACAACTTTATTCCATGCATTTACATTTATATTCACCAAAGGATCATTATCCGTGATTTCGTCAATAAAGGAAATTTGGATGTTCGAAGATTGATATTTTTCTTTAAAGGCACTTACGATATCTTTTGTTAAACGAACAATTTGAGTTGAATATAGGTCCTCCGTATTTATGTTTGTTAAATCAATTATTTCATCAGTTAGGTTGAATAATTTTTCAGAATTGTTTTTTATAAGTGTAATATTTTTACGAATATTTTCTGGCAAACCGTTAATATTAGCAATTTCTTCAGCCGGATTTTTAATTAGCATTACTGGTGTTCGAATTTCTTGTACTATGTTAAAGAAGAAATCTAATTTGTTTTGAAAGTTAGTAACTTCCATTGTATGTTTATTGTTTTCTATTTTATTCTTCTTTTTGCTAACATTGTATTTAAGGAAATAAATGCAAAATCCAACTATAACAGTAAAACCTATAAATATATATAGTGATATTGCAGTAGCACTATTCCACCAATGTGCTTTTACGATAATATTCCAAGAGTTTGTTGGCCCCCAAACTCCGTCATTGTTTGAAGAACATACCCTAAATGTATATTTTCCACAGGGCAAGTTAGAAAATGTCACACTATTATTTTCCCAGTTTGTTTCAATCCAATTCTCATGGTATCCTTCTAGACAATATTTATATCTATTATTCACAGGTGACTGGTGGCTTAAACTGACAAATTCTATAGTGAGTGGTTTATGCCATTTATATAGTATAGTATAATCTTTATCTTCTTGTTTCTTTTCTGATGTATTAATAAAAATAGTTATCGGTTTTATTGTATTATTTTTTAAGCCATCAGGTGTAATTATTATAAATCCATTATTAGAACCAATATAAAGTTTTCCATCAGAAGTGGCAATTCCGGAATTAATGTTGAATAAATTAGTATTTAGACCATCATGCTTATTAAACACAGTGCATTTTTCGCTTGAAGGATTATAGCTGAGAAGTCCTTTGTTTGTACTAAGCCATAGGAGTTCGTTATAATTGATAATGTTATAAACCGAAAGATGTGCCATTTCAAAATTTGTGGATCTTTCTTTAGTAAGATAATTCCTCGCTATCTCATATTTTATTAAACCTTGTCCTGAAGTTCCAATGAAGAGGTTATCCTTGTACAGTGACATAGATATAATATTATTCGGAATCACCTCGCCGTTAGAACTTTTAGATACACAAGTTATTTTGCTAGATTTAGAATTATATTTTAGTAGTCCTTTACTTATCGAAGCAAACCAGATATTCCCTTCTGAATCACTGCATATAGAAATAATATCACTGTTAAATCCTAACTCCTTTTCCTTGGTAAATCCACCCTTCTCAGTCCATGACCATATCGCATTTTTAGTGCCTATCCAAATTGTTCCATAGGAATCTTCGTATATAGAATATATACTTTTATTGGTAGCATCATCTTTTTTTAAGAATGGTATATGTTCAACTTTTTTTGTTTTATGATTAACTTTATATAATCCTTTCGCATATGTGCCTATCCATAAATATTGCTCATTTGAATGGATTGCATGAATATTTAGATTTAATTCGTTTTTATCTACTATATATCGCTCACATTTATCAAGAATAGGATCATAAATAAACAATCCTCCGTCATCAGTGCCAATGAATATTTTTCCATTTTGATTTTCATGGAATTTACTTATGATTCTTCCTTTTTCTGATTGAGTTGTACAATATCTAATATGAAAGTTTGAGCTGTTAGGTGATGCATAATTTATACCTCCAAAATAGGTAGCTACCCATATTCCCCCTTCTTTATCTTTAAAAGTATCATAGACAAAATTATCAGATAAACCCTTGTCGTGGTATTTATTGAAAGATTTTATAGTAAATTCATTGGTTCTATAGTTAAATAGCGTCAATCCATGGTCCGAACCAATATATAGTATGTTCTTGTCTAACTCCTTTATCGTGTGTATTCTTCCTTGCAGAACAGGTGTTTTATCATTCATTAGATAGTTTCTAAAACGGGAATTTTCTATATCATAATGAAATACGCCAGAATCCCAGCCGCTAACCCAGATATTTCCTTCAGAATCTAAACACATAGTAAATGCATTTGATTCAGCTATGTTTTTTTCTTCATCTTTTATGAGAATCCTATCAAATGTATCATTACTAGAATTATATTTATATAAATAGTTACCAGCTGTTAGGCACCAAATATCGCCTTTAAGATCAGTTAATACTTTTGTTGAAAAATCTGAAGTAAGTCCAATATTTTGTGATTCTCTATAATTTCTGAGTTTTTTATTTTTAGGTGTATATTTGTAGATACCATTTCCTAGTGAAGTTGCCCATATATTACCTTTGTTATCCTCTGATATTGACCTTATTAATGTATTTTCAATGCCAAATCCATTTATCCGTTCAAAAGATTCTTTTTTCTTATCAAAAATATATAGCCCATTTTCTGTCCCTATCCATAGTTGATTATTTCTATCCTCATATATGCAGTATACACCGTTACTCTTAATAGTATTTACCTTATTAGTGTCCGTTCGCCATGTTTTAAATCTATAAATATCATATGTTATTAGGCCATCATTTGTTCCAAACCACATTTGCCCATTGATATCCTGAAAAATACAATATATGGTATTGGTATTCAAGCCAGATAAAACATTAATGTGTTCAAAATTAAAATTTGATTCTATACCTATTATTGGATTACAATACAGAGTAAATATTGCAAGTAAAATTCCAAATTTTATCAACCTAATTCTATTTTTCAATTTATTCATAGTGTTACTTAATGTTTTTCACTTATAGTGAACGATTATTCAACTAATAATATAGTTTCATTCACTACTGTCCAATAAAAATAGGCTAATCGGCCTTTGAAATCATTGAGACACAGTCTTTTAAGCAGTATTTTAGAATGAAGCGGATTTGAATTCGTAGCTTAGCGGTCAAATTGAAGACCGCTTATAAACCAAGATAAATACGTATTCGCTCAACTTACCGCTTTTCTGAACAGAACTCAGTTCAACAACTTCGTTCGCAAGTATGATGGTAATCGCTACGTGAAGCAATTCACTTGCTGGAATCAGCTACTTGCTATATGTTCGGACAACTGAACAATCGAGAGAGTCTTCGTGACCTAATTGTTGCTTTTGAAGTGCATCGAGCCAAGCAATATCATCTTGGTTTAGGACGCAATCCAATAGCTAAAGCTACTCCCGCATATGCTAATCAGAATCGTGACTACAGAATCTTTGAAGACTTCGCATTCTATATAATGAAGGAAGCTTGCGAAAAGCGTGCAACCAAAATCTTGGAAATTCCTGGAAAAAAGTATGCTTTTGATTCAACAACCATTCCGTTGTGTCTAGCCACATTTCCATGGGCGAAGTTTCGAAGAAAGAAAGGAGGCACAAAGTTCATGTCTTATATGACATTGAAGCACAAGTTCCTGCTTTCTATACTGTAACCACAGCATCGAAGCATGACTCTACAGCGATGTGTTCAATCCATTATGAACTAAATGCTTATTATATATTCGACAGGGCTTATGATTCTTTTAAGGAACTATATAGGATACACCTGACAGATTCTTTTTTCGTAGTCAGATTAAAATACACCATGGTCAAGTGGAAGCGAAGGATACCTAAGAATGCACTAACCGATGCTGAAGTGAAAATGACGGGGTATCTCTCAGAGAAAAAATATCCCGAGTCATTCCGACTCATTCGTTACTACGATGAAGAGGATGACCGTGAGTTCACTTTCTTGACGAATACAACACATATTTCTGCATTGAATATTGCTAATCTCTATAAGAAAAGATGGTTGGTCGAGTATTCTTCAAATGGCTAAAGTAGCACCTTAAAATAAAGAGATTCTGGGGCACAACGGAAAACGCTGTCCGCATTCAAATCAGTGTGGCGATCATTACTTACTGTCTCGTGGCTATTGTCCAACACGATATGCAATTGAAACGTTCAACTTATGAGGTTTTGCAGATTCTAAGCATCTCTCTGACGGACAAAACTCACTTACGTGACTTGTTCAATAAGACTAATTTCAATGATGTCAAAGAACTCGATTGTCCCCTTTTTGAAGGACTATTTGATTAATTATTTAATTCGTCCATTTTTATTGGACACTAATGAGTTACATTATAACCATCTTTTATATAAAAAGCATTGTTGTTAGATTCTTCGGTCTGTTAATTGGCTATAGTAGCTTTAGAGAATAAAAAAAGAATTTTTATAGCCAATATATTTCTGATAACTCAAGTAAATTCTCTTTGGGATTATAATTATATACCTAATAAAAATATTGGCCATCTCTAAAAATATAAATAACAAAACTATCATATCAAAGAACTTATACAAAGTTTGGTGAATACTAAAAAAAGTCTTGTATGCAAGAAATATCCACAAATGCAAAAATAGTCTATTTTTCGATTGTATGCATAATAAAAACGTATATTATTATACAATATGAGTATAAATAATATA
>OGRP01000022.1_pt1 | contig 181009 bp, 155 predicted proteins | sample 1553531 | NCBI WGS metagenome assembly OGRP01 (sample SAMEA2580045, study PRJEB22360) | human gut metagenome | biome: human gut; feature: human-associated habitat; material: faeces | place: Denmark | collected 2008/2010 | reverse complement strand
TGTTCGATGGAATAGTTCCGGATCTCCTTTGTAATGGTAGTCCTGTCTCTTCCAAGTTTCTCTCCCAGCTCTGTAAAAGTCATGTGCTCCTTTAGTCCGCTTTCTATGTCCAGCCGGTCCTCATAGTTTAAGAACTTTGCCATACGGTCTCCTTTCCCCGCCGGCTGCTGAAGCTGCATGAAAAAGCAGGAAGAACCTTTCTGCTCCTCCTGCATTTGTATCGTCACTTTCACTGCTGTAATTTATTCTGTTTGTAATCAACTTTCCCCCTCACACGGGAATTTCAAAAAACTATTGAGGCGGTCGTTTTATGCTAAAAATGTCTGGTTTTTACGAAAGAAATAGGAAAAAAATTTGTCTTTCAGTTCCGAATATTTTCCATGCGGAATCGGGATCTGGGTACCGTCCGACAGGATCACTGCTTTGTTAGATATGCTCTTTACATAATCCATATTGATCATATATGACCTGTGGCAACGGACAAAGCATTCATAATCCTTCAACTGTTCGCACAAATCGTCCAGTTTACCAACGCTGTCCAGTACTTCTCCGTCCTCTTTGTGAAGCAGCAGATTCCTCCCCGTTACCTCGCAGTACTTCAGTTTGTCCAGTTCCAGCCTTGTGATTCCCGTCTTACATCACAGGATCAGACTGTTCTTTTCATTCTTGCGGCACTCCCTGAGTACCGAATCCATCAATCGGTAGAAGCTCTCCTGCCAGATAGGCTTCAACTGATAAAAATAGGCCCCCACTTCATAGGAATCCACAGCGTATTCCGAAGAGGATGTCAGATAAATGATCTTCACCGAAGTATCATACTTACGGATCTCTCTGGCGGCACTGATTCCATCCTGTCCCGGCATCAGAACATCCAGAAATATAATATCCAGCCGGGTCCCCCGCTCTACTTCCGACAGCAATTCCAGCGGACTGTGAAATGCTGCATAAGTAATATCCTGATTCCGTTCTACCCGATATCTGTCCATCAGAACGCTTAATTCCTTAAGTACTGACAGATCGTCATCACAAAAAGCTACTTTTATCATGATTCTTCCTTTGCCGCACAAACCGATGCAGCTCATTCGTTTTATCGTATGTGTCTTGACATGTTTTTCTACGCTTATTACAATAATTATATCCGTACATCGATGTACGATGCAAGGATAATTTTGAGAAAGGCATATTTTTGATGTCATCAAACGAAGAAAACGGAAAAAGTGAAAAAAGACTGATGTCCATCGGAGAAGTCTCCAAAGCGATCGGCATCACCAGAAGAATTATATTGAACTACGAAGCCAAAGGTCTCCTGCTTCCGGATAAAAAAGAAGGAACTGCCGGGAATCGCTATTATACCCCGGATTCCATCTCCCTGATCCGCTCCATCCGGGTACTGCAGAATTTAGGGCTGTCCCTGGATGAGATCTCCTCCTATTATAATGGATCCACGGATCTGGAACCATTGATCGAACGTCTGGAAGCCTTACGAGACGACCTGACGCAGAGTATCGAGAAGTTAAAGCAACGTACTGCGTCCCCGGCTGCTTCCGTGATACAGTTTCTTACCCTCCCCGCCCAGACGGTGTACTGCCGCAAGGGGGCTTTTAACGGAGTGGAAGAACGCAAAGAATTCCTGCGGGAGGTCTTCATGGAAGCCATTCATCTGTACGGCTCCGACAGCAGTAAGCGGATGTTTTTCATTGAGTACAATCTGGAACATCCGGAAGAATTCACCTGTTGTATCTCCGTACCTCCTGCCAGCAAGGGAGAACATGTGGTGCATCTGCCGGATCAGAAAGCTCTCGGCATCTTCTATCACGGCTGTTACGAATCACTCCCGGATGCCCGTAGAGAACTGTCTGCCTACGCAGCTGCGCAGAATCTGTCTCTGTCAGGCACGGTACGGCATACTTATCTGGAAGGTCCTCCCCAGCATAAGGATCCGGCGAATTTTATCACTCAGGTGGCTCTTGTTTTACAATGATTCAGTCAAACAGGATTTCCTCCACCGTTACGAACTGAAAGCCTCTTTTCTGCAGAATATCCACTACTTCCAGTGCTGCGGTGACAGAAGTCTCATAATAATCATGCATCAGAATAATATCGCCGTCCCCCGCCTTCTCCACCACTTTGGACGCAATACAGTCTGCATTGTGGGAACACCAGTCCAGAGGATCGATATTCCACAGAACCGGGAACATATTCAGTTCTTTCTCAAAGCTTTTGTCCCAACTGCCGTAAGGCGGCCGGACAAAGCTTATTTTCTCCCCTGTGATTTCTTCGAGAATTTCATTGGTCTGCACCAGCTCCTCCCGAAAGGTCTCCCGGTTGCGGGAAGTGAGCTGTATGTGACTATAGGTATGGTTCCCGATCAGATGTCCTTCGTCCTGTTCTCTCCGGATAATGTCCGGGTAATTCTCCGCATTCTCTCCCGTCACGAAAAAAGTAGCTACCACTCCCCGCTCCTTCAATCCATCCAGAAGCTGTTCCGTATACTTCGGATGCGGCCCGTCGTCAAAGGTCAGCGCGATCTTTTTCGGTTCTCCTGATGTCCCGCACACGCCGGTGTCTGTTTCTATATAGGTTCCATATGACTTCTGCTCTGCGTATCGTTCCGTTCCCACTGCCAGACACAAGATTCCCAGAAGCATGTCAAAGATCAGAATTCCCGCCAGTACTTTTTTCATTTCAAGCCGTCCGTTTCACGCTTTCACAGAAAATATATGCATTCTCAAAAGTGACCATTCCTGCTGCCGCAATAAAACATGCTTGCAAAAAAGGAGACCCGAGACTCTCATCTCCCGGATCTCCTCTGTATGTTACTTTTTTATTTATACTCAGATCTTGAATACGGAAATCTCGTTCTTAAGTCCTTCCATATTCTCATCCAGTACACTTGCAGTAGTGCTCAGCTTCTCCACATGGTTCAGAAGCTTATTGGCCACATCGTTGACGGTCTCGGCACTGCCTGCGGTCTCCTCAATGATATCGGAGATATTCTTCACGGCTGCCACAGCAGCGCTACGCTCACCGTCTGCCTTCTCCGTGCTTACCACGATATCTTTCAGTCCCTCGATCAGCTGGCCCATACGCTCCTGCATCTCGCGGAATACTGCGATCACTTCTTCCACAGCTTTGGTCTGGAGTTCTACCATTGCTTTCGCCTGGCTTGCACTCTCCACGCTGTTCTGGGTCTGGGCTGTAATGTTGGCCACATTGTTGCGGATCTCGCCGGCTGCCTTTGCAGAATCATCTGCCAGCTTACGGATCTCTTCTGCTACTACAGCGAAGCCTCGTCCAGCCTCTCCCGCTCTTGCTGCCTCGATAGAAGCATTCAATGACAGCAGGTTGGTCTGCTCTGTGATCTCTGTGATCGTAGCTACGAAACTGTTGATGATCTCAGATTCCTTGCGAAGAGATTCGATACTCTCACTCACTTTCACAGTCATCTGTGTTGTCTCGCCAGCACGATCACCCAGTACCTGTACGATCTCCATTCCCTTGTTGATCATGCCTTCCGTCTCGCCTACCAGCTTCTCCACACGTTCTACCACATGGCTGACTTCCTGGATCTCATTGGAGAGGATATCGGTCTTCTCCACGCACTCCTGTGCATGTCTGGACTGTTCTTCCATACCTTCGTTGATCTCACCGATGGCACGGGTAATATCCTGTGAATACTCATGAATCAGTTCAGAAGCCTGTCCCACGTTCTGTGCAGACACTTCCAGCTCTCCGGTAGCATTGCTTACCTGATTGACCAGCTTCTTCGTATTCGTGATCATGTTGGTAGCCGAGCCTGCCAGATCCTGGAACTCATCATGTCCCTTGGCAGATACGGTAACCGTCAGATCACCCTTCGCCACATCACCGAACTTTCTGGAAATGCGTCTCATGTTATTCTCAATACCTGCAGTGATAAAGATACCTACGATCACTACGATCACACATGCCAGGATCACCAGACCGATGGTCATGTTGCGGATCTCGGTAGCCTGACTGGTCACTACTCTCATAGGTACCAGTGCACAGGTGGTAAAGCCGATATCTGCACTGTGGCTGTAAATGAAAAGATACTTCTCACCCTGGAAATCTACCTCCGCAGTACCTGCATCCGCTACTGCCTCATCCATGACAGCTGTATAATACTCCTGTCCGGAGAATACATTTCCCTCTTCCGGAAGGACACTTTCTTTTCCTTCTTCTACATTCTCAACAACCAGTTCTCTGCCTCCGGGAGTTACAAATCCGATGATACTGCCGTCTCCGATATCGATCTCTTCCATGAAATCCGTAATAGCAGAAGGCTTGATATCGATGACAACGCAGGCATTGTTCGACTGGCTCATCATTTCGAAGGCCATAATATAATCTTTTTCGGTCTCCGTTACCTTTTCATCCAGTACAGGATGACTGTCGATCCACTGCGGGATACTTCTTCTGCCTTCCCCGCTTGCCACGTCTTCCTTGTACTCATCCAGGAAACCGTCCACACCGGATGAAAGCTTAGTGGACAGAAGGTTTACTCCCTTCTTGGGAATAATGTGCATGTGGCTGATGAACGGGTTGGAGGTCTGCACCGACAGAAGGTTGGACTTCGTAGATGTCAGGAAATTCAACTTATCCACGGGATTATCTTCGAACATTCCCAGGAAATATTTCCGCAGATCATCATCGTAAGCATATTTCAGACCCTCTGAGCGGATAAAATCACAGCTCATATTCAGATTTTCCGTGGCCATACGCATCGTCTGTAATGTGGAATCGGTGAATTTCTCGCTTAATCCTTCTGCGGATTTCTGGTATGCTGACACACCGATGATCACCATAAACACAATAGGCACCAGGAAACATACAACGATCTTGTTGCGGATGCTGAGCAGTTTCGAGCTCTTTCCACTCTTTTTCTGCTTCGGAGCCTTTTGCTTCTTCTCCGCAGATGCCTTCTTTCCCTTCACTGCCTTTTCAGGCTTCGGCTTCTTTTCGGAAGTCGTCTCTTTTTTCCCCGTAAAAAGAGATTTCTTTGGTTTTTCAACATTCGTACTCATTTAATACCCTCCGGTACTTGTTATAGATATTTAAAATTATAGCATAATAATTACCAGAATGGAACAACATTTTCTGCCATTTGTTATGCTTTTTGTATATTTTTAGTTAAAATTTATCTTCGTCAGAAAGGTCTCAGGGAACTTCTCTTCCTCCGCCAGATTTAGGATACGTATCTGCAATTCCTGCCGTTTTCGAAGGTCATCCCCACCATCTGGCAATGTTCCTTCCGCCGTTTGCTTTCCACCTGCTGTAAGGATCCGACTGCCCACCATGGCTGCACCGCTCAGTGCCGTATTGCCGCCGGTCACCGTGCAATCTGCCAGTTCTTCCGGAAGCAGCCCGATAGCCACAGCCGCCTTCGGATCCAGATAATAACCGAATCCTCCCGCCAGCACCACTTTCGAAATGTCCGAAAATCTTATGCCATAGCTGTCCGCCAGAATCTCAATGCCTGCGGCAATGGCTCCTTTTGCCAGCTGCACTGCACGCACGGACTCCTTCGTCACCAGCACATCGCCGATACGGACTCCTTTCGTAAAATAAGGTTCCTTCAAAAGACCCTGTCCGTCCATCAGCCCCTCTTCCAGAAGTTTTTGTAACAGTCTCACCATATCCGCGCCCCAGATGCCCCGGTTGGCTCCGCCTTCGAAAGCAGGGCCAGCCGCCGTGGCACAGGCATGTAATCTGTGCCGGTTTCCCAGTGCCATCTCCCCGTTGGTTCCAAGATCGATGAGCAGGGTGGAGGCCTCCTGTTCGAGCATTCCACTGGCCAATATTCCGGCAGTAATATCGCCGCCTACAAAGGCTGACAATCCCGGTATGATATGACAGGCCACTCCTGCAATTTCTGTCTCCACTGCGCCACTATGACTGACTGTAAAAGGTGCTTTGCCCAGTTCCTCCGGATTCCAGCCCATGAACAGATAGGTCATGGTGGTATTTGCCGCAACGACCATCTGCAGAGTCTCCTTCGGCTGCAGCTTTTTGGAAAAACGCTGCACTCCTTTTTCCATGAGGTCACGGACTTTTTTCTGCATATCTGCCGCTTTTCCCGGATCCTTTGCTGCCTCTATCCGTGAGAGCACATCGGCACCATAGCTGACCTGGGGATTCACACTGGGAAAGCTGTCCACCACTTTACCGGTCATGTCATACAACTGCATGGCAATGGTAGTGGTACCAATATCCACAGTCATCAGCCGTTTACCGTCCGGATTTTGTAATGTTAACGGAGGAAGTTCCAGCTTTTCCGTCACCACCTGCATCCCCCGGATCACTCCTGGACATCTGCCACAACCGGTACAGATCAGGCATCTGGTTCCCTTTTTTCCTGTGGGATTGGTACTGCTCGTATTATACAAACTGATTCCTCTCTTCATCGTAATGATAGTCAATGGCTGCCAGTTTATCTGTGATCTCCTGTTCCTTCACATCCAGATCATCGCAGAGCTGTTTCAGGCTTCCGTAGAAATCACGGAGTTTTAAATTTATAAAGCTTAATAACATTACGGGATCCTGTGGTATCATAACGTTTTCCTCTCTTTTCCTGTTTTTGACAGAGTTATATTGTAAACGAAAGGAGCAAAAATGACAAGTATCATCATCTTTGCTCCTGTTTTATTTTACAGATTATTGATTTTTCGATCCTTTTTCGCACTTGGCGGCCAATTGATCATTCTCCACGGTAATGACAATGGTATCGCCTTCTTCTACCTGATCTGCCAGAATCATCTTGGCTGCCAGGGTCTCCACGTACTTCTGGATATAACGCTTCAAAGGCCGTGCACCGTAGACCGGATCATAAGCATTGTCCACGATATACTGCATAGCTTCCTCCGACAGACGGATGGTCAGCTGCTTATCCTCCAGACGTCTGTTCAGATCGGCAATGATCAGATGAATGATGCCGCCGATATTGTCCTTGGTCAGAGGCTTGAACAGGATTGTCTCATCCAGACGGTTCAAAAACTCCGGACGGAAATGTGCCCGCAGATCATTCATGACTGCTGCCTCTGCTTCCGGCTTGATGGTACCGTCTTCATTGATACCGTCCAACAGATAACTTGCGCCGATGTTGGAGGTCATGATCAGTATGGTATTCTTAAAGTCTACGGTACGACCCTGAGAATCCGTGATACGGCCGTCATCCAGTACCTGTAACAGTACATTGAATACATCGGGATGTGCCTTCTCGATCTCATCGAACAGTACCACGCTGTAAGGTTTTCTCCGGACAGCTTCGGTCAGCTGACCACCTTCCTCATATCCTACATATCCGGGAGGCGCTCCGATCAGACGAGAGACAGAATACTTCTCCATGTACTCACTCATATCGATACGTACCATATTATTCTCATCGTCGAACAGTGCTGCCGCCAGACTCTTGGCCAGCTCCGTCTTACCGACACCGGTAGGTCCCAGGAACAGGAAGGAGCCGATGGGCTTGCTGGGATCCTTGATCCCGGCTTTGGAACGGATGATGGCTTCGGTGACTTTGGTCACACCCTCGTCCTGACCCACCACACGTTTGTGCAGTTCTTCGTCCAGATGGAGGGTCTTGTTACGCTCACTCTCGGTCAGTTTGGCTACCGGAATGCCGGTCCAGCGGGAAATAATCCTTGCGATCTCTTCCTCCGATACTTTTTCATGTACCAGAGACAGATCGGATTCTCCTACCTTATCCTCTTCCTGTGCCAGCTGCTTCTCCAGTGCGGGCAGTTCGCTGTATTTTAATCTGCCGGCCTTTTCATAGTCTCCTTCCCGCTCTGCGATCTGGATCTCATTATTCATGCGGTCTCTCTCTTCCCGCAGTTTGGAAAGTTTATCCACGGATGCCTTCTCGTTATCCCACTGTGCCTTTTTAGTGTTGAACTGATCCTTTAACTCTGCCAGTTCCTTCTGCAGATCTGCCAGACGTTCCTTACTGATCCGGTCATCCTCTTTTTTCAGAGCGGTCTCCTCGATCTCCAGCTGTGTCACCTTACGCTGCAGTTCATCCAGCTCCGTAGGCATACTGTCCATCTCGGTCTTGATCAGGGCGCAGGCCTCATCCACCAGGTCAATGGCCTTATCCGGCAGAAATCTGTCGGTGATATAACGGTTGGAAAGCACGGCTGCACTTACCAGTGCGTTATCCATGATCTTGACACCGTGATATACTTCGTAACGATCCTTCAGTCCACGCAGGATAGAGATCGTATCCTCCACGGTGGGTTCTTCTACCATAACCGGCTGGAAACGACGTTCCAGAGCGGCATCTTTTTCAATATACTGTCTGTATTCATCCAGTGTGGTGGCACCGATACAGTGCAGTTCACCACGGGCCAGCATGGGCTTCAACATATTGCCCGCATCCAATGCGCCGTCGGTCTTGCCGGCACCGACAATGGTATGCAGTTCATCGATGAACAGAATGATCTGTCCGTCACTGTTCTTCACATCATCCAGTACGGCCTTCAGACGTTCCTCGAATTCACCTCTGTATTTGGCACCGGCTACCAGTGCGCCCATGTCCAATGCGAAGATCTTCTTATCCTTCAATCCCTGAGGGACATCGCCCTTGACGATACGCTGTGCCAGACCCTCCACCACGGCGGTCTTACCGACACCGGGTTCACCGATCAGCACGGGGTTATTCTTTGTCTTACGGGACAGGATACGTACCACATTACGGATCTCGCTGTCACGTCCGATGACGGGATCCAGCTTCTGGTTCCTTGCTTTCTCCACCAGATCCTGCCCATATTTTTCCAATGTATCATAGGTTGCTTCCGGGTTGTCACTGGTGACTCTCTGGTTGCCTCTTACGGTAGACAATGCCTGCAGGAAACGTTCTCTGGTGATGCCGTATTCCTTCCAGATCTCGGCGATCTCCTTGTTGGGATTCTTGATCATGGCAAGGAACAGATGCTCTACGGAGACATATTCGTCACCCATCTGTTTTGCTTCGTCCGATGCGCTGACCAGTACCTTGTTCAGATACTGACCGACATAAGGCTGACCGCCCTGCACCTTTACTCTCTTCTCCAAAGCCTGTTTTGCACGGTTTACAAAATGATCCTTCTGGATCTCCATCTTTTCCACAAGCTTTAAGATCAGACTGTCATCCAGCGTCAGCAGACTGTACAGCAGATGTTCCTGTTCGATCTCCTGATTGCCATATTCCATGGCGAGCTTTTCACAGCCATTGACTGCTTCTATGGATTTCTGTGTAAATTTATCAATATTCATAATCGTTCGCCTCCTCACATAAGGTTATGCAATTTGCAACTATTCAGAGCCATTAAATATTGCCTAAGCTTTGTTGATTGCTTGCATTCATAAAAAGCTTTGGCAATATTTATTTGGCGAGGTAGCCTCAATGAGCAAAAAGGAAGCTGTGTAACAGCGTTTTGCGAATGAGGCTCTGAATAGTTGCTTTATTTATTTTCTTACTCGCGAACAGATTCACAGGCTTTCTGTCTCATCTGTTCTATAGTTAATATAACACATAGTCAGAGAAAATCAATTAAGAAATTATAAACTTTATATGGAATCTTTCGAAAATTATTTTCCATTCACGCGGAAGATTAATGCCGTTAGGAGAAAAATCACTCTCCAGATACTCATTTTTCACAATTTAAGTATCTATGCCTGAAATTTTTCTGTATAGAACCATACGCCACATATATTCCTGAAATATTGCATTGAAAAGTACCTGCGGATCACTTTTTTCTCTATAGACCCAAAATAGCGCCGTCCGGTGTCGTGTTTGCAAAAACACGGCATCTTGGCAGCGCCATTTCTCTTTTTCCGTTATTGTAACCTACAGTAACACTTTATTTTTCGGTAACGCCCTTTACTTCATATCCTGCGTCAACTACAGCCTTGGTCAGTACTTCGTCTGCCACATCAGAAGCCAGTTCCACAGTAGCATTCTTCTGCTCCAGGCTCATGGTTACGGCCTTTACGCCCTCTACGGCCTCCAGTGCCTTCTGTACGGTCCCGGTGCAGTGGTTGCACATCATTCCTTCGATATTGATTACTTTTGTCATTGTGTTTGTCCTCTCTTTCTCTTCTTTGCTATTTTGCTCTGCGGGGGCTTCCAGTATGCACTGTTCTCCCTCCACAGCTGCCTGCGTTGTCTCCTGTTCCGTCCGGGCTGCTTCCGGCGTTCCTGTTTTCAGCGGAGTAAATCCGCTCTTAAAGCCTCTCAGCCGCAGGGCATTTCCCACGACAAAGATACTGCTTAAACTCATGGCTGCCGCGCCGAACATGGGATTCAGACGGATTCCAAAAGACGGGTACAGCACACCGGCTGCCAGAGGGATGCCGATGCAGTTGTAGAAGAAAGCCCAGAACAGATTCTCCTTGATGTTGCGGATCACGGAACGGCTCAGTTTCATGGCCGTCACGGCATCCCGCAGATCATTTTTCATCAGAATAATATCTGCGCTCTCCATGGCTACATCCGTGCCTGCACCAATAGCCATGCCTACATCTGCGGCTGCCAGTGCGGGGGCATCGTTGATGCCGTCACCGATCATGGCTACCTTATGGCCCTGACGTTTCAGCTCGCTGACCTTTTTCTCCTTATCTTGCGGCAGTACTTCTGCCACGACCTCAGAGATACCCAGCTTCTGTCGTACAGCTTCTGCAGTACGGCGGTTGTCTCCGGTCAGCATGATGACTTTGACACCCATTTTCTCCCAGACACGAATAGCTTCATAAGAAGTGGCCTTAACAGTATCCGCCACGCCGATGACTCCTAAGAATCTTCCTTCCTGTGCCACAAGGAGCGGTGTCATGCCTTCGTCCGCCATCCGGTTCAGACCTTCTGTAGCTTCCTCCGGCAGAGTGATATGATTCTCCTGCAGAAAGGCAAGGTTACCTACATAGAATTTTGTACCGGCAGGAATTATCACGCTACTGGCACCCGATACTGTATTTCTCGCCGTCTGGTTCTGTTCCGTTGTCTTGCCAGGGCCATCTGTGGTGTCGTTCTGTTTTCCGGCATAAAATACCGCCGTAGGGCCGTCATTTTTTACTGATTCTACCGCACGGAATTCTGCTGCCAGTGTACCTTCCACGCCACGGCCGAAGGTTGCCTTGAAATCCACGATCTCGGGAATTGCCAGACCGAACTGCTCTGCCCATTCCACTACAGCTTCCGCCAGCGGATGCTCACTTTTTTTCTCAAGAGCTGCTGCGATCTGCATCATGGCATCCATCGGGAAGTCGCTCTGATAACCGCCTGCTTCTTCTACCTTTAACTTACCGCTGGTGATGGTTCCGGTCTTGTCCAGTACCACAGTGTCAATCTCTTTGGCCTGCTGCAGGGCCTCACCCGTCTTGATCAGGATACCATTGCTGGCACCTACACCGGTTCCCACCATGATAGCCACGGGTGTTGCCAGTCCCAACGCACAGGGGCAGGAAATTACCAATACGGCAATGGCTGTGGAAATGGCAAATTCCGCGGTAGCACCGCTTATCAGCCACACGATCAGGGTGATCAGGGAAATGGTCATGACCGTCGGCACGAATACACCAGCCACCTTATCTGCCAGCTGTGCAATGGGAGCCTTGCTGGCACTGGCCTCTTCCACCAGACGGATGATCTGTGCCAGTGTTGTGTCATCGCCAACACGATCCGCACGACATTTTAAGAAGCCCGCCTTGTTCACGGTAGCGGAGACCACATGGTCACCTGCCTGTTTCTCCACCGGAACACTTTCACCAGTGATGGCCGCTTCATCCACACTGGAGTTGCCTTCTAACACGATACCGTCCACCGGTACCAGACTTCCGGGCTTTACCAGAAAAATATCGCCTTTCTGCAGGCTCTCCGTGGGCACTTCCTTTTCCTGTCCGTCCTCGGTCACAAGAATTGCCACCTTGGGAGCCAGATTCATCAGCTTGGTGATGGCTTCACTGGTCTTTCCCTTGGAACGGCTCTCCAGATATTTTCCAACGGTGATCAGAGTCAGGATCGTACCGGAGGATTCAAAATACAGATCGTGGGCATAATGCTCTACCACTGCCATGTCACCGTAGCCTAAGCCATAGCTGATCCGGTACATGGCGAAAATGCCGTACACCAGTGACGCGCCGGATCCCAGAGCGATCAGGCTGTCCATGTTCGGACTGCGGTGCGCCAGGGTTTTAAATCCTACGGTGAAAAACTTCCGGTTCACATACAGAATCGGCAATAACAGTAAAAACTGCGTCAATGCAAAATTCATGGCATTGGCATTGCCGTGCATCGTGTTTACGATAAATGCCGGAACCGGAATTCCGAACCATTCTTTCAGCATATGGTGCATAGACACATACATTAACGGGATCAGGAATCCAATGGAGATTCCCAGACGCCATTTCATGGCTCTTGCGTCTGCATCCAGCTTCTGCTGCAGCTCCTGTTTGCCATCGGCTGTGGACTTTCCTGTACTTCCCGCATTCCCGGAAGTGCTCTGTCCGCCTGCACCTGCCACACTGCCTTCGGTCATTACCGAAGCACCGTAGCCTGCTTTCACCACAGCATCGATAATTTCCGCCGAAGTGATCTTCGTCTCGTCATAGGTCACATCCATGGTCTCTGTCAGTAGATTCACGGATGCTTTTTCCACATTTTCCAGCTTGTTTACTGCCTTTTCCACATGGGAAGAACATGCGGAACAGGACATTCCTGTAACATGATATCTTTCCTTCATAATACCCTTGCCTTTCCATGACCTGCAAAGTCTCCGGTGCTTTCAATGCACCGCAGCAGCACAAATTTACAGGTTTATCTGCTACCATTCCGCCGCTTATTTCAATTTCTTCACAAGTTCCACTGCCTCATCTACTATAGCAGTATTCCCCTTCCGGATCTCTTCCACCACACAGGTCTCCATATGTTCCTTCAGGATTGCATAGCCAAAGGCCTGTAAAGCACTCTCCACGGCAGCTACCTGTGTGAGAATATCACCGCAGTAACGGTTCTCTTCCAGCATCCGGCTGATACCGTTTAACTGTCCGCTCATACGGCTTAAACGGTTCTGTAATTGTTTTCTTTCTTTTTCGGAGCGGGGCGTTGCCTTCTGGTGACAATGACAACATTCCATGCCTTTTTCTTCCATTTTTTCTTCCTTTTGTTCTGCCATAATTTTCCCCTTCCTGAGCCTCCGGCACCGGAATCCGAATTTTCCAGAATCTTCCCGGTTCTACACATATGCTGTTTCCGGCCTGCATATCAGTGCACGCAACATGCTGCCGGATCTTTCGTTGCAGCCATACGCAAAATACCCTACAGGGGTATCTTGTTTTCTTCTACAAGATATACCCCCATAGGGTATTTGTCAAGAGGTACTTTCTAATTCCTGCCAGTTCACCTCTGACCAAAACAGATCCTTACGATCTGCATCTTCATGATTCTGTCGCCGGTTCTGGCGAGGAAGCGGAATAATCCGCTGACGGAAGGGTCTCGAAGATCATTATATCCCAGCATATAGCCACGGCTTGTGACCTGCAATCTGCTGTCCCACGGGGAAATCTCACTTTTCGCATCCGAAACCGCAAAATACGCACCCACATCCTGAATTTTAGCGCTCCTGAGCCATGTCTTTGCTATCATCTTAACCGCTGTCCGGTTCGCCGCGTCAAATACCAGCACACCACCGGGAAAACTGTCAGCCATTGCCTGTACCAGCGTCCTGACTTGCTCCGTCAGAAAATAATAGAATACTCCGGAGGCAAAAAATATTGCCCCTTCGGACGCGTCGATTTTGGTAAACCATTCCGTATCATTCAAATTGCAGGGAATATTTTCCTCACGGTCTCCGGCGGGCAGTAATTGATTGCGTACGGCGATAACATCCGGAAAATCCAGATTGTAAATTTTACAGCTGCCATTGTCACAGGCTCTGCCGGTACCGTCAAGTCCACAGCCCAAATTGACCACCGCCGCATCAGGATGATCTGCCAGGTAATTTTGTACCTCCCATGCAAGGTCATTCTGCCGCATGGCAACCTCCAGCGAACCGAAACGCTGCATCAGGCCGTGGGATTTTTTCTCCACCTGTGAAAAATCATAGTCGATCTGGTCGATCAGGTGTACCGCCATCTCGTCCCGATATAGGTTCGGATACAACTCCGAGTATAGCTTTCGGGAATAAAGCGGGATGATCAGTGTCTCCTGTACGGTGTTCTTCTCAATCTTGTATTTCATGGACATCTCTCACTTTCTTGCATTTTTGCCATTTCTTTTTTGTTAGTTTTGTCTAACCGTTGTATAGAGTTATGCGGTTAGTTTGTGCTAACTTAAATGTCTTAGAAAAGCCGCATTACTGCGGCCTTTCAGCTGACTGTTTTGGTTTTCGTTTCTATTATTATACTGAACTTATTTCTGTTTTGCAAGGTAGATTTCCACCAATAGATATTTCTTGTCTTCTTCCCAGTTATAGTAGAACTGAATCAGTCCGATGCGGCTCCTGGTGCCGGTCTTCTCATTCAACGCAGAAAACATGCCGCTAGAGCAGCGCACGGGAGACAAATAAGGCTGTCGGCGATCACCGGCACCGACAAGAAAAATCCCACTGCCTTGAACGCAGTGGGATTCCCGGTTTTGCTTTTCCATAATAGAAAACAGCTAATGAAAGCATGGTCTCTCCTTATACAGACTGGAAACCGCCTTCCAGATCTTCGATGATATCATCAATATTCTCCGTACCGATAGACAGACGAATCGTATTGCTGTAGATTCCCTGCTCATTCAGCTCTTCCTCAGACAGCTGTGCATGGGTGGTGGAAGCCGGATGGATGACCAGAGACTTCACATCTGCCACGTTTGCCAGAAGCGAGAACAGCTCCAGATTATCACAGAACTTTTTCGCTGTCTCCTTGCCGCCCTTGATCTCGAAGGTGAAGATGGAACCGCCTCCGTTCGGGAAATATTTCTTATACAACGCCTGCTGCTCCGGATCGGTGGATACGGAAGGATGATGCACACGCTCTACCTGCGGATGGTTGTTCAGATACTGTACCACCTTCAGTGCATTCTCCACATGACGTTCCACGCGCAGAGACAGTGTCTCCAGTCCCTGTAAGAAAATAAAAGCATGCACGGGAGAAATGCAGCCGCCCATATCACGCAGAAGCATTGCACGGATTGCTGTCACGAAAGCTGCACCCGGTACTGCCTTGGTGAAAGTCACACCATGATAGCTGGGATTCGGAGTGCACAGATGAGGGAACTTGCCGCTGCCCTCCCAGTCAAATTTACCATTTTCCACGATCACACCGCCTAAGCTGGTGCCGTGTCCGCCGATGAACTTCGTAGCAGAATGTACCACGATATCTGCACCGTACTCAAAAGGACGTACCAGATAAGGAGTAGCAAAAGTATTGTCTACTACCAGAGGCACCTTGTGTGCATGGGCGATCTGTGCCAGACGCTCGATGTCTACCACATCAGAGTTGGGGTTGCCCAGAGTCTCGATGTAGAGAGCCTTGGTGTTCTCCTGAAAGCTTGCTTCGATCCTGTCATAATCGGAAGGAGCCACGAAAGTAGTGGTCACACCGTAGTCCACCAGGGTATGCGCCAGCAGATTGTAGGTGCCGCCGTAAATATTATTTGCAGAAATGATATGATCTCCCTGTTTTGCCAGGTTCTGGATCGTGTAGCAGATGGCTGCCGCTCCGCTGGCTACTGCCAGAGCTGCGGTACCGCCCTCTAATGCCGCAATACGCTGCTCAAAGACACCCTGGGTAGGGTTGCCGAGACGACCGTAGATCTCACCGGGATCTTCCAGTCCGAAGCGTGCTGCTGCATGGTCGCAGTTGCGGAATACATAAGAAGATGTCTGATAAATGGGAACGGCTCTCGCACCGGTCACGGGATCAGGCTGCTCCTGTCCCACATGTAACTGTAATGTCTCGAATTTCAGATTACGCTCTGCATAGGGCTTTTTGCTCATGTTCTGCCTCATTTCTGCACTTTGATGTGCTATGTATTATTGCGTAACGATCCTGGCGGAACCGTTACAATTTCTATAAAAACATGCTAAAACACATTGCAAAATCTGTCAATGTAAAACTTTAGCGCAGCAGATATTTTTGTCCACTGCGCCTCTATTCCTCTCCAGATTGCATTATATTACTTTACTTCACCAATCGGTCCTTATACTTCAGCCATTTTCCCGTACGTACCCTGTTAGTGAACAAAAATGCCCGTACGACCCAGTCCATGGTCATAGCGATCCAGACGCCAATGACGCCAAGTCCCAGACCCTGTCCCAGGATATATGCCATGCCCACACGGCAGAGCCACATGGAAGCGATCGCCACGATCATGGTAAATCTCACATCTCCCGCAGCGCGAAGTGCATTGGACTGTGCAAAGGACAACGGATGCACCAGCATACAACATACACAGCTGTAACATAACAGAAAAACAGTTATTTTCATTGTCTCCGGACTCAGATGATAGATTCCGCAGATCGGCCTTGCAAAAATAATCATGGGAATTCCCAACAGGATCATACAGGCATATGCTACTTTCATCATTTTTTTCAGATAATATAATGCCTGCTCTGTTTCTCCTGCGCCGATGCACTGTCCGATCACAGTGATCATTGCCACACCGATGGCATTGGCAGGGATCTGCTGAAAGCTGGCAATGCTGCCCGTTACGGCATTCGCCGTCGTAGCAGCCATTCCAAAACCGGCGATCAGACTGGTGGTCAGAAGCTTACCGATCTGGAAGATACTGTTTTCCAGTCCGTTGGGAACACCGATATACAGAATCTTTCCCAAGATTTTCGTATCGATCCTCCAGTGATTGCTCACTATGATCTTGTCACTTTTTCCAAGCAGCACTATGATCATCACAGCCGACAATATTCTGGAAAACAGCGTGGACAACGCAGCACCGGCAGCACCGATCCTTGCACCATAGATCAGGATCGCATTTCCGGCAATATTTACCAGATTTGCCACCAATGACACTTTCATGGACACCTTGGAATCTCCCACCGCACGGAACAGAGCCGCACCACCGTTATAAATTCCCAGAAAAGGAAAGGACACCGCCACAATATAAAAATAAATTCTTGCGGCATTCATGACATCCGCCTCCACATTTCCGTAAAGCAGTGCCAGCAATCCCCGGTTCCAGATCAGTGCTATCATCATAAACAAAAGTGCCACACCTCCAACCGCTATAAACAGCTGATTGGAGGCCCGGCCTACCATTTCCTTATCTCCGTGTCCCATATATTGCGCCGCCACTACGGCACCGCCGCTGGCCATGGCCGTGAACAGACCGATCAGCAATACGCAGATACTATCCACCAGAGAGATTCCGGATACCACAGCTTCTCCACAACTGGCCGCCATCACCGTGTCCGCCATTCCCATTGCGATTGCCAAAAACTGCTCTATGATCAGCGGCCACAATAATTTTTTCAGTGCATCCTGTGAAAATAACATTTTTTTCTCTTCCGTCATACCTTACATCGTTCCTTTATCATCACATTAACAACTGCCAAAATATCACATTGTCATTGCATTGTAAATAAAAATGTAATTTTATGATTCAGTAACTATTCAGCACCCCATTCGCAAAACCGCCTCTACGAGGCTTTCTTGGAGAACAGGCCGGCCTGTTCTCTGCTCATTGTGGTTACTTCGCCCTATAAATAGTATCAAATGCTCTTACGAATGCAAGCATTCGACGCGCATTCAATACTATTTACATGGCTCTGAATAGTTACAGCTCCTGATATACGAAATAGTCCGCAGCGACCAGGCCGCCTTCCATACCCTGCTCATTGATGGCAAACAGTCCGTCCTTGACACCGACCCAGCGGCCCGGAGTTGCTTCCACCATCTGTCCCACAGGCTGTAAATTTTCTTCTGCGGTTCCTACATAAAATGTACGGTAAATCTCCTTCTCCACCTTCATCTGGATATAAATGACATCACTGTTCCATTCGCCCAGACCGGTGCGCACTTCATCGTCCTTCGTCCAGTTGCCGGTGCGCTGCTGTAAGCTCATCTTTCCGTTTATTTTCTGCACCGCAAGTGCTGTATAACATCCGCCCAGCGATACCAGTCCTGCCACATCGCCGTCCTTCATCTGTTCCAGATGCAGACAGGTGGTAATGGAGAATTCCGGTGCCGGCCATTTCTGCAATAACAGGTTACTGATATCGCACAGCTGCGTCTTCGGGTCTGCGGCCTGGGCATGAAGAATGAGCTGGCCGTTTTCCAGATCATACCATTCCTTTTTATAATTGGCATTCCACTGCCACTGTAATCCCAAATTTTCCCCTTCGAAGAAATCACTGTCCTCCGGTGCATCGATTGGGTACGTCGCTCCTACTTCCGGCTTTTTATAGCGCAGTACCGGTTCGCCGCAGCCGTCCACCTCATTCACACCGATCACCGGCCAGTCATTCTCCCAGTGCATAGGCTGCAAATGAACGATACGTCCTGCATTGCCCACATCCTGGAAATGCAGGAACCAGTCCTGTCCGTCCGGGGTATCCACCCAGGCACCCTGGTGAGGTCCATTGACAGGAGAATTTCCCTGATGCAGGACGATTTTCTCTTCCCAGGGACCGTAAATATTTTTCGACCGCAGTACGGTCTGCCAGCCGGGCTTCACGCCCCCTGCCGGAGCGAAGATATAGTAATAGCCGTTTCTCTTGTACAGCTTCGGTCCCTCGATGGTGGGCTGGGTCGCATGGCCATCATAGATGAACTGACCGTCATCCAGCACTCCGGAGCAGTCCGGTTCGATGGGAGACATATACAGCATGCTCTTGAAACCGATACGGCTTCTGGCGAAAGCTGTCACCATGTATGCTTTGCCGTCCTCATCCCAGAAAGGACAGGGATCGATCCAGCCCACGACCTTACGCACATAAGCCGGCTCGCTCCACTTGCCGAAAGGATCCGTGGTCTTGCACATCATGATGCCCTCGTCCGGCATGGGGATAAATACGTAATAAGTTCCCTCATGATAACGGATGGCCGGTGCCCAGGTACCACAGCCGTGTACCGGCTTGTCATAATAGTCAAAGGGAAGCTTGTCAATGATGTAATTGATGACCTTCCAGTTCACCAGATCCTTCGAATGCAGCAGAGGCACTGCAGGGGTGTTACAGAAGCTGGAAGCGATCATAAAATAATCCTCTCCCACACGAATGGCATCCGGGTCCGAATAATCGGTATACAGGATCGGGTTGATATAGGTGCCGTCGCCCTGATCAGCGATCCACATTTTATGTATCTTGGTCTTGTCCATAATTTCTCCATTCCGCAGCCTTTGCCGCCTTTTATTTACGAATGCAGGTGTTCAACACTCATTTGATAATAGTTACCTGTTTCTGAACAATTTCAGTATAACAGATGTTCCCTTGTATCGCATGCCATTTTCCCATTAGTTTGTGTCAAATCTTGCATTTAGCGACTATAAATGTCATAATAGTGACAAAAGTTGCAGGAGGGAATCCCATTGAGTTTCTTTTACCAGAACCGTCAGGAACAGCTTTATTTATATTTATCCAAAAACAACCCCTATGCCGTCCATCTTCACAGACAGTTGGAGTTGATCTATGTATTGAGCGGTTCCACCACCGTCACCGTGGAACAGCAAGATTTTTTACTTACCCCCGGTCAGGGTGTTCTGGTTTTTCCGAACCAGATGCATGGCCTGAAGCATGTGGAACCCGGTCAGAATCTGCTCTGTATCTTCGAGCCGGATTTCTGCCACTCTTTCCGCCAGTTTTTCCAGAACAAAAAGCCTGCCCGCAATGACTTTACCGTCTCCTCCCTGTCAGAGCACAGCCGTATTGCCCTGCAGGGACTTAAAACACTGGCCGCTGCCATGGAAAAGGATCGTCCCACACCTTCCGATGTACAAGTCTATGCGGAAGGGTATCTCACACTCCTGCTGGCAGACCTGCTGCCATCGTTGCCTCTGCAAGTGCGTAAAAACACAGATGACCTGGAATTGGAGCAAAGACTGCTTCTCTATCTGGATGCCCACTATACCGAAGAATTGTCCCTGGAAAGTCTCTCGAAAGAATTCGGTGTCAGCCGCTTTGTCCTGTCCCGGATCTTCACTGAGAAACTCCACACCACTTTTCCTGATTACGTGAACTCCCGAAGGCTGGACTATGCCAGAGATCTTCTATTGTCCACGGAGCTCTCCGTGACGCAGATTGCGCTGGATGTGGGATTCGGAAGCTCCCGCACCTTTTTCCGGGCCTTTCATTCCGCTTATCACACCACTCCCGGAGCTTACCGCAGGCAGAAAGAATCTTCCTGATCCCTTCCCTTACGCTGTATCCACAGAAGTTCCTCTCCCGCCCGGATATAATCTTTCCAGGTACCGACGATCTGTCCCCGCTCCGGGATCTGGCACATTTCCACCGTCACCGCCGTATCCACGCCTTCCCTTGCCAGGCCCTCCTGATCAAATTCCATCAGCAGTTTTCCTTTGCGCACGATCTCGTTTTGCAGGACATTGCAATGATAATAGGCGCTGTGCAGTTCTTCCCTGTCTCTGCAGATATTCAACAGCAGTTCCAGTCCGCTGTCCGTGCGGAATCGGATCCGGTTTCCCATGGGATAGAGTTTCAATACCTTTCCTGCCGTGGGCGCATAGACCTTTCCATCCTCTGGCACGATGCTGATACAGCCAGTTCCGGCATCAGCGGTCTCTTCAGCGGTCTCTTCCATGCGCTTACGGATCTCTCCGTTCACCGGGCTGCCTATAGTGACACCTTCCCTCACCAGTTGCCTGGCTGCTGTATTTTTTCTCTCTTCCCTGTCTTCCCCTGTCTCTTCTGTTTCTTCCATTTTCCACCGGATACTCCTGCCAGACCAGAAGCCGACCAACAGTCCCAGCACTCCCGTTGCCACGATGTCATACATCTGCATGTTTCTACCTTCCTTTTTCCATGATAAGGTTCCCGCTCCTTATTCTGTCTCATTTTCGGGAAAACATGCCATTTTTTCATTCATAACTTCCAAAAGAAGTGCCGCCACGATTCCTGCCGCCATGCAGAACAGATTCCGGGATGCGGTCTCCGGAGATGTGGCAAAACTGTTCCATGGAACCGTCATCACTGTAGCTGCACTGATGATCCCGAAGATCCCGTGGAACATCCCCGCATACTGTTTTTCAAGCAGGCGGTTTACCAGCCTGGCCAGACACACAAAAGTCACCACGCAGCCGGTCATTCCGGGAATCAACGCCTCCGGCCGAAGATGAGCGATCCCCTCTACGAACGGTGTATACAGCCCTAAGGGCATCAGTAGTGTAGAAAAACTCATCCCCGGAGCGATCACCGACAGAGCAAGGGCAAATCCACAGAACAGATACGCTCCGAGTCCCGGCTCCACTGCAGTCTTGGAAGTCTGCAACGAAAACAGCAAAAAAATCATTGCCGCAAACGTCACTCCGGAGACGATCCTGTTTTCTCCGGTCCTGCCCTGCTCTCCCGCTTCCCGCCACAGGGACGGCAGCATTCCGCCGATCAGCCCCACAAATACACAGACCGATTGCTCCGGATAGGTCTCCAACACATAAGAAAGCAGATTCGCCACACCCAGAAATCCCGCTGCCGATCCGATCATATAAGGGAATAATTCCGGCAGATGGGTCCGCCACTTATGTACCGGATCCGACAGCAGCTCCATGATCGGTCGATAGACTCCGAACACTACACTTAAAACGCCGCCGGATATCCCCGGGAGTACTGCTCCCAGACCGATCAGCGCCCCTTGTAATACTTTTCCCAAAAATCTAAGATCCATCGTCATTCTCCGCATCCTGTCACTCTTAAAATCATATGCTTTTTCCATAAGAAAATAGGTCTAAAAATCAAAGATAATTATTGACATTTCGATCAGGGCAATGGTATACTCTAACCGTATTCTAAATGAAAGTCATTGATCTCACATATTTTTGTAAGACATTGCTACTTTTTCACGGATGCTTTACAAAAATATGTGATTTTTTTGTCCTACGTTTTAGAATCATCAAAAGGATCAGGCAAAGCCTGAATTATTAAAGGAGGTACCAATAATGAATAACGGTACAGTTAAGTGGTTCAATGCTCAGAAGGGTTATGGTTTCATCACCAACGATGCTAACGGCGAGGAAGTATTCGTACACTTTTCCGCAATCAACGCTGATGGTTTCAAGTCTCTGGAAGAGGGCCAGAAGGTAACTTTCGATACCGAGTGCGATCCTCAGAACAGCAGCAAGATCCGTGCTACCAACGTTACTGTTGTAGCTTAATAGCAAGACAGACCAAAAGGATCAGTCCCACGGGACTGATCTTTTTTCATGCCCGGAATCCTCTCCACCGCTCCGCAGAAATCTCCGGTTTCGTCACAAGACATTCCGGATCCGGTGCCAGCACATGCCGTACCACCCGGAACACTTTCTGCGCATCACACAGCAGACACTTCGCATCTCCGAACATCACCTCTTCCACTGCTCCACAATCCAGAAACGCCTGGTTCAATTTCACAAAATCTTCCGAGATATGGGGCTGGTCGGGATTATAGTGTTTTCTCATATATACTTTCTTTTCTCTTCCGTCCGGCAGGATCGTTGTCAATAACATGGGCTCCGCCGCCAGACGATTCGGAACATTCAGCACCTCTTCCACACTGTGGATGTAAGTATTGCGTTCATGTCCAACGCCAACCAACAGAATCTTACCACCGCAGTCTTTCAGCCGGTCGTAGGCTCCTCCCGGGGTACATGGAGTGTTACGTTCTTCCTCTCCTGCCAGATATTCGGCAGCATTTTTTCCGTACCCCGCTAAAGAATGGGTGGGATGCAGGGAGCGCACCACACCCTCTCTCTGCCGGAACAGATTGGTCAGCAGTCCCACGCAGGATGGGGTATTACGATAGTCATACACCGGGTGCTGTGCATTCACATTGGCCCAGGTATGGGTCGGCAATAGCAGAAGGCCTTCCGCAAAATATTCCATCCAGGCATCCAGCACGATATCCGCACCGCCCTCCACTTCTCCGATGGCCTTCATGGAAGAATGGATCAGGATCGTCTCTTTTCCCGTAAGTCCCACATTCCGTAACTGCTGTTTCAATTCTTCTTTGGTATACATATTTTTTCCTCGCATATCGCATATAGTAAAAGGCCGGTTTCCTGGGGAGCATGGAACCGACCTTTTTATGCTGTTTTCTCTACTTTCCCGCTTCCGGTACAAAACTGTCGAAGATGAAAATATCGAAATGTTTTCTCGCTTCGTCCAGTTCCTTCTGGCTCTTGATGGTCCATGCGGCTGCAGTATTATGGTACAAACCTCTGCAAAGCTTCCGGGACAGGATTTCAGGATAATGATGATTGTATGCCACAAAATCCGGCTTGGTCACGAAGTTCAGCAGCAGATTCTGCAATACAAAATATAATATCCCGACATACTCTCCTTCTTTCAGAAAAGCATCGGACAACTGGCCTCGCACCAGATCCGGATGTTTCTTCCGATACCACCACACACCCAGAGGGTTGAATGACTCCATGCAGTACATTCCCTTGTAGGCCCGCAGCATTTTATCTGCAATGGGGCACAGGGACAGGTCGGTACGCTCGATCTTGAACTCCACGATCAAAGGCACTTTTCCGTCTACCATCTTCAATACATCCTCAAACTTCGGAATCTTCTCCACAGAATCGCACAGGTGAAACTGCTGCAATTCCTCGTAGGTATAATCACTGATCTTGCCTTCGCCGCCGCAGACTCTTTTTAATGTAAAATCATGGAACACCACGGGAATCCTATCCTTCGTCAGCTGAATATCCAGCTCGATACCGAAGCCTGCATCCACGGCCTTGCGGAATGCCGCCATGGAGTTCTCCGGTGCTTCTGTGGCATTGTCATGCAGACCTCTATGGGCATAAAGCCATTCTTTAAAAGGGGCTGTGTCCGGTTTGTGCAGCATCCTCGGCATGATCATGAGAAAATACAGAACTGCGAGAACTACCAAAACAATCAATAAGATTCCTAATACTTTCATTCCTATAACCTTCTATCTTCCTGTAACTTTTTACAGCGAATCCATACCGTTTCTATCACAGTATAGATTCGCTGCCTTTTACTTTAATCCACTACTCTTTTATTTTCAAGTAGGTATTTCTTAAGATTCTCCAAAGAGCTTACAACACATTTGTCAAATTGTATCGTCCTGCCAAGTATATACCGAAGTTATCCGCATCAGTCATCTACGTCAAAGTTTTCCAGAATACTCTCTTTTTTCTGGGGCTTCACATCGCCGTGACGTACCTGGGTCATAGTAAGGAATGCCATCAGGGAGAAGAAAAGGGCATAGGGAAACAGGGTGTTATAGGACACATTTTCCAATAGGAATCCAGATAGTACCGGAGTCAGGATCTGCGCTGCCATGGAGAACGTATAATAGGTTCCGGTGAATTTCCCCACATCGCTGCCACTGCTCATGGCCACGATCATCGGATAGGAATTCACATTGATGGCTGCCCATGCCACACCGATCAGGGCAAATGCCACATTGACGATGGGGTGATATTCTCTGGCAAAAATTGCGCCACCATAGCAGGCTGCCATCAGCAGAACACCGCCCATGATAGTCTTCTTACGACCGATCTTCGCAGAGATGTTTCCAATGGGAATATAGCTCAGAATAGCAGCTACCGTCGCTACCATCAGACAGTTGGCGAAGCTTCCGCCCTCCATCTTCCATACTACCTTCGTATAGCGGGAAAAAGCTGTGGTCACGGCATTATACGCGGTGAACCATAAGAAGATAGATGCAAGCATGAAGTACATACTGCGCTTCACTTCCTTGGGCATACCCTTGGTGCCTTCCGTCTTTCCTGTCTGTTTTTTCCCGTCGAAAGATTTTACCTCTCCGGTATCTCCCACTGCCTCGATCTCACCAGCAGCTTCCACTCCCTCGGCCATTGCTTTTTCTTCTATTGTTCCTGCATTTGCCGCCTCTGCCTTCTCGACTTCTTCCCGCAGCTTATTTTCCCGGATGGTGATCACAAGAATTCCCACAGCAATCGCCATGACTGCTGCAATACTTGCAAATAAAGGCAGATAATCCGGTGTTTCACCTTTGCCCACCAGAACTTTGATCATGATCAGAGCATAGACGCCGCCCACAGCTCCCATGAGGTTGATCACCGCATTGGCACGGCTGCGCAGATGGTTCGGTGTCACATCCGGCATCAATGCCACCGCCGGGGAACGATACAGTCCCATGGACACCAGGGTGAAAAACAGCACCGCCAGGAAGATCACCTGGTTACTGAAGGACTCTCCTGTGTTCCATCTTGCTTTTTCCGCATTGTCGATCATCGGCAGTAACATCATGAAGATCACTGCCAGGATCGTACCTGCCACGATAAAGGGCATTCTTCTGCCAAGCTTCGTATGTACCTTATCAGACAGCGCACCAAACACCGGCAGCAGAAAGATCGCCAACACATTGTCCAATGCCATGACCGCTCCCGTCATGGTCTCGCCCAGATGATAGGTATTCTGCAGGATCAGGGGGATGATGTTGTCATACATCTGCCAGAAGGAACAGATGCTAAGAAAAGCCAGTCCGATCAGAAACGTTCTTTTGTAATTTAATTTTGTCTCCATAAGAAAACCTCCCAAGTTGATAGTTTTATTTTATCAGAGGGGGATGCCATGCGCAATCTCAGGGAGTAAAATCGAGGTAAATTTTCTTTCCGGAACTGCTTTTGCATTGGGCGCCTGTTTCGAAGCATCAGCCACCACGAAGTGACGGAAGTCGTTCCAGCGTGGCACACTGGCTGGTCCACCGCCCGAGAAAACGCTGAAATATCACACTTTCTCCTTGAAATATGTGGGCTTTTATGTATAATGGAAGAAGTGACTTTGTAACGCATATAAATAAGAAGAGGTTTTTAGAATGATCAGTGCAAACAACGTAACTTACCGTGTGGGTAAGAAAGCATTATTCGAAGATGTCAACATCAAGTTTACCGAAGGCAACTGTTACGGACTCATCGGAGCCAACGGTGCCGGTAAATCCACCTTTTTGAAGATCCTGTCCGGTCAGCTGGACACTACCAAAGGTGATATCGTCATCACCCCCGGTCAGCGTCTCTCCGTGTTGGAACAGGATCATTTCAAATACGATGACAACGTGGTTATGGATACCGTTATCATGGGTAACGAACGTCTCTTCCAGATCATGAAGGAAAAGGATGCCATCTATGCCAAGGAAGATTTCAGTGACGAGGACGGTATCCGTGCCAGCGAACTGGAAGCGGAATTCGCCGAGATGGACGGTTGGGAAGCAGAGTCCAATGCTGCCATGCTGTTAAACGGTCTTGGCATCGGCACCGAGTTCCACTACTCTCTCATGAAGGATCTGGACGGCAGCCTGAAGGTGAAGGTCCTGTTGGCCAAGGCACTGTTCGGTAACCCCGACATTCTGCTGCTCGATGAGCCGACCAACCATCTGGATCTGGATGCGATCGCATGGTTGGAAGATTTCCTGATTGATTTCGAGAATACCGTTATCGTAGTATCCCATGACCGTTACTTCCTGAACAAGGTATGTACCCAGATCGCCGACATCGACTACGGCAAGATCCAGCTGTATGCCGGTAACTACGACTTCTGGTACGAGTCCAGCCAGCTGCTGATCAAGCAGATGAAGGAAGCCAACAAGAAAAAGGAAGAAAAGATCAAGGAACTGCAGGAGTTTATCTCCCGTTTCTCCGCAAATGCTTCCAAATCCAAGCAGGCTACTTCCAGAAAACGTGCACTGGAAAAAATTGAGCTGGATGATATTAAGCCTTCCAGCAGAAAATATCCTTATATTGACTTCCGTCCCGAGCGTGAGATCGGTAACGAGGTACTGGCTGTGGAGCATCTGTCCAAGACCATCAACGGTGAAAAGGTGCTGGATGACATTTCCTTCACTCTGGGCCGTGAAGACAAGGTGGCTTTCGTAGGTAGCTGCGAGCTGGCGAAGACTACTCTGTTCCAGATCCTGGCCGGGGAAATGGAGCCGGACGAGGGAACCTACAAGTGGGGTGTTACCACTTCCCAGTCCTACTTTCCGAAGGACAATACCGCAGAGTTCGACAACGATATGACCATCGCCGACTGGCTGACCGGTTACTCTCCCGTGAAGGATGCCACTTATGTACGTGGTTTCCTGGGACGTATGCTGTTCGCCGGTGAAGACGGTGTGAAGAAGGTTCGTATTCTCTCCGGTGGTGAGAAGGTGCGCTGCCTGCTGTCCAAGATGATGATCAGCGGTGCCAACTGCCTGATCCTGGATGAGCCCACGAACCATCTGGACATGGAGTCCATCACCGCACTGAACAACGGTCTGATCAAGTTCCCCGGTGTGGCACTGTTCTCCTGCCATGACCACCAGTTCGTACAGACCACCGCCAACCGTATCATCGAGATCCTGCCAAACGGCAGCCTGGTAGACAAGATCACTACCTACGATGAGTATCTGGCAAGCGATGAAATGGCAAGAAAGCGTACCGTATTCACTGCACAGACCGAGGACGACGAGAACTAAGACAAATAAAATGGATGCCGGTAATGCCGACATCCATTTTTTGAAAGGAGCTTTACTATTATGGTAGATTTACACGTACACTCCACCTGCTCCGATGGCACTTTCACCCCGGAGGAATTAGTCGATTACGCGATGGAAAAGGGACTGCGTGCCTTCGCCCTCACAGATCATGATACCGTAAACGGATTGGACCGGGCGATCCGGTATGCGGAAGGGCTACGACAGACACAGGAAGCATCCCCGGCTGACGCTCCCGCGCCTCAGGTGCCGGAAGTCATCCCCGGTATAGAACTTTCCACAGAATACCAGGGAAAAGATATCCACATGGTGGGACTTTTCATTGATTACCACCAGCCGGATTTTGCTCATTACCTGGAGGATTTCATCCATTCCCGGGAGAACCGCAACAAGAAAATGTGCGCACTCCTTCGAGAACATGGCATTGATATCACCTATGAAGCGCTTCTGGCAGAATTCCCCGGTGCAGTTATCACCAGGGCGCATTTTGCAAGGTATCTGCTCTCCCACGGCTATATCCAGAGCATGAAGGAAGCATTTGACCGCTATGTGGGCGACCACTGTCCCTGTTTCGTTCCGAGAGAAAAAGTGACCCCCGCTCAGGCGGTAGAGCTGATCCTCGGTGCCGGCGGCGTTCCCGTGCTGGCGCACCCGATCCTCTACCATATGAGCGACGAGCGATTGGATAACCTCGTGGCAGAATTAAAGAGCATCGGCCTCGTGGGTATCGAAGCCATCTACAGCACCTACAACACTGCTGAAGAACGCCAGATCCGGGGGCTTGCCTCCAAATACGACCTGAAGATCAGCGGCGGCTCCGACTTCCACGGTGCCAATAAGCCCAAGATCGACCTCGGCACCGGCTGGGGCAAGCTGTATGTGCCGGATGAAGTGCTGGAAAATCTGCGCCCGGGCCGGAAATAACTAGAAAGTTAGCATAGCTACGAGCCATGCAAAAATAGAGTGGAACACCTCGATGGGCGCTTGCGCACAAGCGAGGCTGGTTCACTCTATTTTTATACGGCGACAGCCGTCTATGAAATAAGATTGACAGCGTTCCTTGCTGACAATCTTATGAATAGCGTGGCTCATTGCGGATGGTAGTTTCAAATCCACGAACGTCCACAGCAAACGGAACATCATTCCACGGTGGGCATCGCGGCATTTATTATAGCCTACGTTACGAAATGCCCTGTAATCTACGTTTTTTCTCTGTTGAGCCCCGGAAGTTTGTGACAAGCGGGGCGTAATCCATGTTTTTTCTCTGTTGAGCCCCGGAAGTTTGCGACAAGCGGGGCGTAATTCGTGTTTTTCCTCTGTTGAGCCCCGGAAGCTTCCGACAAGCGGGGCGTAATTCGTGTTTTTCCTCTGTTGAGCCCCGGAAGCTTCCGACAAGCGGGGCGTGATTCGTGTTTTTCCTCTGCTGAGCCCCGGAAGTTTGCGACAAGCGGGGCGTAATCCATGTTTTTTCTCTGTTGAGCCCCGGAAGTTTGCGACAAGCGGGGCGTAATCCGTGTTTTTTCTCTGCTGAGCCCCGGAAGTTTGCGACAAGCGGGGCGTAATCCATGTTTTTTCTCTGTTGAGCCCCGGAAGTTTCCGACAAGCGGGGCGTAATCTACATTTTTCTTCTACTATGTCCCGAAGATAAAACCCTCCGCAATGAGCCACGCTATTCATAAGATTGTCAGCATAAAACGCTGCCAATCTTATTTCATATCGCGGCGTTCGCCGCATCTCGGCATAAGTAAAGACAGCGAATCATGCGCGAGCGCCCATCGCTGTCTTCACTATGCCTATGCGCGGCTCATTGCTCGCGTAACTTTCCATTTAGTTACCGCACTCTACGCTGATGCGGTTGAAGATCGCCATGATCTCCTCGGTGTTGATGGTCTTCTTCTCTTCTCCGGCTTTGTCGAGGATGGCTTTTCCCTCGTGCATCATGATCAGGCGGTTACCGTATTCCACGGCATAGCGCAGATTGTGGGTGACCATAATAGTGGTCACTTTCTTCTCCTTTACGACCTGATCGGTGAGCTCCATGATGATCTCCGCAGTCTTGGGATCCAGCGCAGCGGTATGCTCATCCAGAATGAGGAAATCAATCGGTGTCATGGTAGCCATGAGCAGCGCCAGTGCCTGTCTCTGTCCTCCGGAGAGGGAGCCGACCTGCACCCCCATCTTATCTTCCAGTCCCAGATTTAAGGGACGTAACATCTCGCGATACTCTTCCAGCTTTGCTTTATTCACACCACGTCCCAGGTTATAAGGCTTGCCCTTATTCTCCGCAATGGACATGTTCTCTAAAATCGTCATGCCGGGGCAGGTTCCCTTGGAAGGATCCTGATAGACTCTGCCGATCCGACGCTGGCGAATATAATCCTTCTGTCTCGTAATATCTTCTCCGTGGATCAGAATCTTGCCGCTGTCCACCGCAATGCTTCCACAGATGATGTTCAGCATGGAAGTCTTACCGGAACCGTTGCTTCCTACAACGGATACGAATTCTCCGTCCTTTACCGTAAGGTTGAAATCCCTGAACAGGCACAGCTCGTTGACCGAACCGGGATTGTAATTCTTGTTGATATTGATAAGTTCTAGCATGCTTTCACCTTCTTTCTGTCCATGCTGACCACCAGAATGATCAGGAACAGGACTGCTGTGATCAGCTTGATGGCATTAGGGCTGATACCTGCGAACATGGCTACTGCCACACATGCCTTATACAGAATGGATCCCACCACAACACTGCTGGTCACACGGAAAAATGTTACCTTCTTGAACAGGCTGGTGCCGATGATAACGCTGGCCAGACCGATGACTACCGCACCGGTTCCGATGGAAATCTCAAAACTTCTCTGCTGCTGTGCATAGATACAACCGCTTAAGGATACCAGACCATTGGCAATGGACAGCCCCACAATCTTCACCAGTCCTTTATCCACACCGAGGCTGGTAACGATAGTATCATTGTCACCTACGGCACGCAGCAGGAATCCGGACTTGGTACTCATGTACCAGTCTAAAAGATATTTTGCCACCATGGTGATCAGGAAAATAATGATCACATTTTTGAAATTCGACAAAAAAGAGGGGGTAATACTGTTCACAAAGCTGTTGTTGAAAATATTTTCCTTATCAAAAATAGCTACATAGCCGGAGCCTGACACCCACAGATTGATGGTATACAGACCGGTCATCATAATGATACCGGAAAGTAGGTCTCTTACTTTCAACTTCACATGGATCAATCCGGTACAGATTCCCACCAGTGCTCCGCCTAAGAATGCAATGGGAAGGGTAAGGATTGCCGGGACGCCGAAACCGTTGATCAGACGCACAGTGATGGCAGCCCCAAAGGGGAAGCTGCCATCGACCGTAAGATCCGGGAAATCCAGTATTTTATAAGTAATGTAGACACCCAGTGCCAGGATGCCGTAGATCATTCCTTGTTCCAGTACGCTTAATAATAACGCCATATTTTTCTCCATTCTTAAAATCCTGTATATCCGGATTACTCTATTATTTTCTGCCTGTCGGCAGCTATTTCCTGATTACTGTACTACGATCTCATCAAAGGACTGGTAAGCATCGGTCTTGTAATTCTCGGGAAGTTCCAGGTTGATCTTCTCTGCTGCTGCAAAGTTCACATACAGGCTGGGCTCGGAGATTACTTCGAAATTCAGTTCGGAAGCTTCTGCCTCTCCCTTCAGGACTCTTGCTGCCATCTTACCGGTCTGCTTGCCGAGTTCGATGTATTCCAGACCCATGGATGCCACACAGCCAGCCTTAACCTGCTCTACTTCGGAACCAAATACAGGGATGCCTGCCTTGTCAGCCTCATCCAATACCGTCTGCAGTGCGCTTACTACGGTGTTGTCGGTCAGGTTGGTAATGCAGTCTACCTTGGATGCGATATCCGCTGCTGCCAGAGCTACCTCAGACATTGCGGTAACACCGCTGTCCACGATCTCGAATCCGTAGTTGCCTGCCAGAGCCTTGTACTCTGCGATGGTACTGATGGAGTTTGCTTCGCTGGTGGTGTAGATGATACCGATGGTCTTCGCTTCAGGAAGTACCTCACGGATCATTTTCAACTGTGCATCTACTGCCAGTGCATCGGAAGTACCGGTGATGTTGCCTACGGGAGTACCATCCTCATTGGCCAGACCTGCTTCCACAGGATCAGATACTGCGGTGTAGATCACGGGAATATCTGTATTCATTGTAGCATTGTATGCTGCCATAGCGCAAGGAGTTGCGATAGCACAGATCATATCTACTTTCTTACTTACGAAGTTGCTGGCAGTCATGGCGGAAGTTCCGTTGTCTGCCTGTGCATTGACATATTCGATCATCAGGTTCTCACCCTCTACAATACCTTCCTCTGCCAGCCCCTGAATAAATCCTTCACGACAGTTGTCCAGGGAACCATGTACGGCGTACTGCATGATACCAATGGTGTAATTGTCCTTGCCTGCGGTGCTGCCACATCCGGTGAGGGCACCCATTGCCATAACTGCGGTTAATACTGCTGCCAAAATTCTCTTCTTCATAATCTTATTCCTCGCTTTCTGTACGTCCTGCGTACCATGATATGCAGCGCATACCATAAAATAGTTTGCTCATAAGATTACTGAACCTTTCACTGTCATGAAAGCCAGATGCTTTCGCATCTGTACCCACATTCGTATTTGCATACAAGCGTCATGTGGATTGAAAGACTTTCATAACAAAAACCGCCTCAAATGTATATTGCTATACACTTGAGACGGTAATAAGCTCTTGCTCATCATCGTGGTGCCACTCAATTTGACAAATCCTTACGGATTATGTCCACTTTTCTCTGGATACTATCATATCCATCGGCTTGATAACGGGTCCGAATCCCGCTGACGCCTAAAACTGATCTGTTCTCGGGCCAGCCTCGGAAGTCCATTCGGCGAAAGTTCCTTTACCGTGATCCCACCATCCACGGCTCTCTGCAAAATTCCCTAAGGCTTACTACTCTTCCTCACAGGTTTGGTAAACTTATGAATGTTGTTTATGTGTCTAAGAATAATCTTTCTTTTCTGTTTTGTCAATACTATTTTTAGAAAATTTGTTTTGCGAATGAGGCTGAATAGTTACCGAAACAGTTTACACCGTCTCCGGCAGTGTGATCACCACCTTGAACAGGTCACCGTCCGTGACGATCTCCATATCGCCCTTCTGCAGCTCCGTCAGGCTCTTGGCAATGGACAGTCCCAGTCCGTTGCCCTCCATATGGCGGGATCTGTCCCCCCTGGTGAACCGCTCTTCCAGTTCCTCCGGTGACATCTCCAGCGGATATGCCGACATATTCCGGAAAATAATTCTGATATTCTGGCTGTCATGCTCTACATTCAGGTAAACACGGCTGCCTGTCTGAGCATATTTGTAAATATTGTTTAACAGATTGTCGAACACTCTCCACAGATGTCTGCCGTCCGCCATGACCTTCACGGTCTCCTCCGGCTGTTTTACGATGGTCTCCAGCTTTTTTTCAGCAAAGCGCTGCTCATATTCCCCCACCGCCTGTGACAGCAGTACCGACACATCACAGACCTCCGGATGGACCTCCAGATTGCCGGTGGTGGCTTTGGATGCCTCCAGCAGGTCATCCAGCAGCTTTTTCAGCTTCTGGGACTGACGCAGCAGGACCTCGGCATACTCCGATATATGCTGTTCTCTCTCCTGTGCAGTCTCTGTACCGGCACCGTCTCCGGTATCCTTCGCATCACCGGACGCTTCCTTCCCGATGAGATCCGCATAATTGATAATGGAAGTCAGTGGTGTCTTAATGTCATGGGAGACATTGGTAATGAGCTCCGTCTTTAAATGTTCGCTTTTCATCCTCTGTTCCACGGCTGCGGAAATCCCCTCGCCGATGCGGTTCAGGTTCTCTCCGTGCTCCTTGAAGGACAATACCATATGGGAGGTATCCAGCTTATGATTCAGGTCTCCGTCCGCTAATGCTTCACTGCCCTCCTGCAGTTCTTTGCACATCAATGCGACAAAAGTAATCGCACCGCACAGAATAAATTTCTCTATGGCCCAGAAAAAGAGTAATACATCTGTATTATTATAAAACAGCATTAAACCGAAAAACTCTACCACGCAGACTGCAAGGCACAAAAGTGATGTTCTCCATACCATAGGAATCCCACGGATCAATTTCACAATACCACGGAAAAACCCCTTGCAGAATCTTCCGAAGAACCGGAACACTCTATACAGGATCGTATTCTGCCACCATTTTCCCATTTTCAGGCGAATGGCCAGCTCCATGCAGTACAGGGTGCACCATATCACCTCTGCGGCAAACAGTACCACCAGCACGATCAGATTGATCATACCTGAGTTCATACCGATCCATCCAAAAGCCAGGTACAGACCGGTAAAAACTCCAATAGCAACGACCACTGTATACACATCCAGGTGGATCTCATGGATCGCACTGGGGGTAATACCCTCCCTGCCATTCTTATGTCCGGCACTGCACAACAGGAAGATAAAGCATAATAATGCCAGTATCGTTCCCGTACAGCATATCACAGGGATCACATTTCGGTTATCATAAAACTGCTCTGCCTGATGATAGATCAGGGCATATTCGTCTTCCTTCGGCAGGCTGGGATTCACTGTCAGGGTAACCACAATACGCTTGTTACGCTCTGCTAATGCTTCCTCTGCAGCCTCTTCCTGCTGCCGTTCTGTCTCACTTAAGGCATCCTTGATCATCCATTTTGCATATTGTTCCGCCCGTTCAACCGGCACATAGGTCTCTCCACCTAAGGATACGCTGTCCCCCAGATCCAGATATTTCTCCAGATTACCAGAGGAAAGGGCTTCCTGCTCCGCTGCCGTTATACTTTCCACATCAGACCCGGTATCGACAGATGGCGCAAGTTCCATGATATCAGAGCTTTCAGAGCTTCCATAACTTTCATAGCCATCATAGGCAGAGGAAGTTTCTGTGTTGATATAGGTGTTATCATTCCTATGCTGCACCTGGGACTCCAGCCGGTAAGTCAGATCATTTGTCTTGTCTACATAATCCTCGTTCTTCCATTCTCCCAGGAATTCATCCGTATCCTGATCGTAGCTCTCCACCTTTACCCAGATGTTCCGCTGCCTGCAATAAGCTTCCATGGTCTGCAAGCTCTCATTCTCATACCAGTCGCGTATCCGATACAGATCCTGATTGACCTGCCGATACAACAGCTGATCATGGATAAACATCATTTTACCGGAGGAATACGCTCCACTATCTGCAAGCATGCAGGTACCATAGAGTCCCAACACCCCCACAATTGCGGCTGCGATCATCAGAACAAATGCCACGACCTTTGCCAATGTGCTGCCCAACAGACTGTTTCCCTGTGCCGGCGCATTCTTTTTTTTCTCGGCTTTTTCTCTTTTTTTCCGTTCCCTTTTATTCTCTGACAAAGCTGTTTCTACCATCGTACTCACTGTATTTTCCACCGGATTATCCACTCTGTCCTGTTCTGTATTCCTGCTGTTTTCTTCCCTGTTATCCATATTCCTGTCTCCTTACTTCCCAGAGCAGCTCCGCGCTCCTGCCTGCTCTTATCCCTGCTTCTCACACTTGTAGCCCTGTCCCCAGACCACCTTCAGATATCTGGGTTCTGCCGGATTGATTTCCAACTTTTCCCGTAAATGCCGGATATGTACCGCCACGGTATTCTCGCTGCCCAGGGGCAGGTCGTTCCAGATTCTGGTATAGATCTCCTTCGGGGAAAATACCTGTCCCGGATTCTGGATCAGAAGCTTTAAGATCTCATACTCCGTGGGCGTCAGCGTCACCGGCTCGCCGTCCAGCATCACCCTTTTCTCCTTGTCATCCAGTTCGATACCACCGACTCTTATCACATCTGGCCGGACAGTACCTCCACCCAGCTGCATATAGCGACGCAGTTGGGATTTGACTCTGGCGGATACTTCGATGGGGTTAAAAGGCTTCGTGATATAATCGTCCGCTCCCACGGTAAGTCCCAGCACCTTGTCGGAATCCTCGCCCTTGGCAGTCAGCAGGATCACCGGCACGTTACTCCTTTCCCGAATCTTGATCATAGCCTGAATGCCGTCCATCTTCGGCATCATAATGTCCATCAGCACCAGATGTACCTCTTTCGTCTCCACCACATGCACGGCTTCTTCACCGTCAAAAGCCTCCAGAAAATGATAATTGGTGTCATTTAAGTATATCTTTAACGCGTTTACGATATCCTTCTCATCATCACAGATCAATATATTGTACATACTCTCCCTCATTTCCATACCGGCCATTGCCGCCCGGCACCTTTTCCGCAAGGGCTTCCCTTACGCTAAAATCATTGTAACAGAATCCAGATTAATAAAAAACAGGAAAAACCTTTAAGATTTGTTTAAGACGTCTTTACATAAAACACCCTCTGCCATTCCCAGAAGAGCAAAGGCAAAGGGTGTTGACAACACATGTTGAAAAGTGAACAGTGAGCAGATCAAATAGCCGGTGAGGCCGAGGAAAACTGCAAGTGCCCGGGGATCCCTGGTTGCGGAGATTCGAAGGTTCCGGAATGCGGTGAGGAAGATTCCACCGTAGGCAATGACTCCCAGAATTCCCTGCTGTACCAGGAGGGTCAGCCATTCGTTGTGGGCATTGGAATAGATATTGTTGTCCAGAAGTCCCCGGTTGATCCAGTCCATGGCGTCACTGCCCCATTGATAGAGCGCATAATAGAAGCTGTCAGGACCCATACCGAATATCTGAAACAGGAGTCCCTCTTTTCCGTAAGTAAGAATCGTGACCTTCCATAGTGCCAGTCGGCCGTTGGCAGCTTCCGACACTTTATCACTGCCGGGCAGATATCCCGCCACCAGCAGACAGCCAAGAAGCAGTGCCGCCAGCGTCACCGTAACCGCAAGCCCCACAACGGTCCGAAAAACCCGGCCACTCTCCAGCCGGTCACTTCTCTCCTGTCTCTCCCGCAGTTGCAAAATCAGATATACCGCCACTTCCACAACAAACACCACATACCAGGCCGGGGTAAAAAAGAGTCTTTTTTCGGCATCCCCTGCCAGCACCAGGCCGGTCAGATGTAACAGCAAAAACATCCTGACCATAAATACCGAAAGCGGTAAAAGCATCAGGATCTCCAACGCCCGCAGCAGCCGGCCTCTCTTCCGCAGAGAAAGCAACAGTAACAGCAGGCTTAATCCGCAGGCTGCCAGTATAGCTGTAGTACTGTTGGAAGTAATAGCCGATGCAAAAAACAAAAAGCTCCCGAGCAGTCCCAGTGCTCTGACCTGTTGTTTTCCCATAAAAGCTGCTGCCAGAGAGATACCTGCCGTCACACTGATATAGCCTGCATACCAGTTGTTGTTACCGATGGTGGACAACAGCTGGGTCCGGTTCCATTCTCCGTTTTCCATTCCGCGGAAAGTTCCCAGCACATCGATGTCCAGACGGTTCAACAGTCCGATCAGTGCCACGATTCCCGCTGTGATCCCGGCAATCCACCAGATACTTCTGCTGCCGTCATAATACCGGGATACCGCAAAATAGATTCCTACCAGCAGTCCCTGGGTCACCAGCCCCATATACCAGCCGGGATACCCTAAAAGGACATCCTCCCTGCAGGGACTGATTCCATAAGAAAAGATTGCAGACACCAGATACAACAGCATAAACACATCCGTTTTCTTCCACGTCCGTTTCGTTGTCTGTTTTCCCCGGATCCTCTGCCACAGTACAGCCAGCACCACAAAAGCCCCCAGCACCAGCGTAGTATTCCGGAAAAACAAATATTTTGCATTTCCTATCATCACCAGCTTGTTCTGCATATACAGCGGTAAACCGGCAAAAAGAATCACCAGATACCCATAAACCAGCATACTCACGGTCTCTTTTGTATTTTGTTCCTGTTTCTTCATAGCTTACATTATCCTTCAGACTGAAAAACAAGGCACCCCTCATTGACTGAAGAGTGCCTTATATTTCCCGGTTATTTCATTTCCTTACGGTTACTTATTTGCCGTAACGCATCTGCAGGTACAGAGGACCATACCATTCGATAGCATTGTCTTCTGCCTTACCGGCAGGGATGGTTACCGTATACTCGTTGCCTTCGAAGGTGTACTCCAGCTCCAGATCTACCGTCTGCTTCTTGTACAGAGCCTGCATGATATCGTTGGGCAGAGCATTGATGTTCTTGTCTCTGCTGATCTTAACGGTAGCACCGTCCTTGGCATTAGCGATCTCGCTTGCCACATTGTCACGATATCTTCCAAATGCGTTGTCAGTACCTTCTGCTGTTGCGGTATTATTAGCTTCTGCAATAGCAAAAGTGGAGAAGTGATTTACAGTAAAGGTCAAAGTGTTTGCGGAAGCATTGTAAATAGGCTTGATTTCTTCCAGTCCACCATTTACAAAGTGGAAAATCACTGCCTTATTACCATCTACACCTGCAGGAGTCTCAATGGTAACTGCTACGGGAATAGGCAGAGATTCAACTGAATAAGTACCAGCCTTCAGGCTGATTTCTACATATACGGGAGTAGAAGTTACTGCGTATGTAGAAGAAGTAATCTCAGGTGTAGCCGCCGGTGCTTCTACACTCAGTGTTGTGTCAGGAGCAACAAATGCTGCACCAACAATGCCTACAGCCTTTACAGCGCCGGAGTTAGCAAGAGTAGTATCCTTAATTCCCTTTGCCTTTTTGTATGCTGCTTCGATGGCTGCAACATCATTAACAGTATCCTGTCCTGCATTCATTGCTTCCTTCAGATCCTGAGAACCGATCTTTATCAAAGCAACTGCCGCATTATCTGCAGATGCCGCATCAGTAATCTTGGATGCATCAATAGCATCTACCGCATTCTTTACCTCTTCTACCGGTTTGGTGCTCGGTGCAGGGGTCGGTGTAACCACCGTATTATTCTCACTTGCTACAGATACGGTAGACAGTGCACTGCTGCCGTAAGGAACTGCAAATACTGCAAATGCAATGGCTGCGGCAATGATTAATTTCTTTTTCATTATCTCATTCCTCCTAAGTATAATGTTATGGATTTTATTTTTACCGTTATTTAGTTTACCTCCCCCCGCTATATTGTCAATACTATTTCTTCCTATTTTTCCTTTTTTTCTCATTTTCCATGTGCAAAAAAAGCATGCCCTTCCGCCCCCTAAAAACGGGCATCACAGACATGCTTTTTCTGCTTTTTATTCATTTTTCTTATTGGAGTGCTCTTTCAGTTCTTCCAGAGCTTCCTTGAACTTCTCGGAACTCATGGTCGGATTGGAACGGATCATGTCACGCTGGAAGAAATCTCTTAAGCTGCTGACATTCTCTCTGTCTACCACGCTTCTGGTGTACTTCTGCCGCAACTCGGCTACCTCGTTCTTCACGCTCTCCAAATACTGATTGGGAGATTTCTGTGCGGAAGTGCGGAAGCTCTCCAGCTTGCCCTCAATGTTGGACTTCAGGTCCTCCACTCTGGTGGTAATACTTGCAGTAAAGTCTTCCTTCTTCTGTGCCAGGCTATCACTGAAGCCTTCCCTGCGGTTCTCCAGATCTTCACTGGTCACAGCAATAATGACATCCAGCCGTTTCTGGATCCGCAGCATATCTTCTTTTGCCTTCTCCATCTTCTCCAGTACATCCCGCAGATCCAGGGCTGCCTTGAAGGATAATGCGAAATCCGCACCGATCAGCGCCGTCAGCACCAGTGTCACAGGAGTGAGGATGCTGTCCGGAATGGACAATACCAGATGTTCAATGGGCTTATGGATAACCTCCGTCATCAGGATCGTCAGACCACCCCATGCCAGCGAGGACCCCAGACAGATATGTCCCTGGAAATTGAACTTATTCTTGGAATAGTCCCAGTATCTGACTTTAAATAATGCCTCCATGGTCACGCCTGTGACATACTCCAGCACCGTAGCCCCGATACATCCGGCGATGTAAACCAGCACCAGATTGTCCTGAAACGGCATGGACACCACCAGCATCATGATGGCTCCACTTCCATACAGCGGCAGAAACGGTCCGCGGCAGAAACCACGGTTGACCAGCTTCCTGCTTTTCAGGGATACATAGGTGGATTCAAAACACCAGCCGAAAAAGCAATAAAAATAAAAGAAAAATAGCCATTGGATCGCAGTATAATGATACACTGTTTAACCTCCTTCACGTCTTCGTTTTTTCCTTACGAGCAAGGTAACTGTCATCTCATGACCGAACCGCTACGGATATACCTCAGCCTCTATGGCAAGCTTCCCCTTCCTCGTGGCATGGGGTTCTCCACTTATGCGGAATTTACCGTAGCCTCTGGCATTTACCACATCCCCCGCCTCCAGGGGCTTGGAATTATTTTCACACAGCCTGCCGTTCACATATACCTTTCCCACCCGGAACAGCTCCAGGCAGTCACTTCTGGATTTATTATATACCTTGGAAATGACAGCATCAACACGTGGACTTGCCACCTGAATGACCTGACGCACCGGTTCTTCCTGCGGTACTTCTGCCGCCACATCCACCACCTCACACTTCACGTGGGTGTGGCGGATCTGCTCCAGATTGTCACAGATAAATTCTGCAATGGTATCCAGACAGAACAAAAATGCTTCGCCCTCTCCCGGCAGGATATCACCGATGGTGCTGCGTTCAATACCCAGGTTCATCAGTGCCCCCAGATAATCCCTGTGGGACAGCTTGTCTGCAAATTTCGCGGATAGAGGTCTGATCCGGATACAGCAGATAGGAAAGGGCTGTTCATAGCCCAGCTCCGCCTCACTGCCGAAGCGAAGGAGCTTCCGCTCTGCCTCTTCCCTGCCGCCGTATAAGGTGATCCCTGCGAACTTCACTTCCCGTTCCACCTGCCACAGGGCATCCTGCTCCGCCAGTCCTAAGAATCCGGTAAATGTGTACTGGTTCTGGTTGTAGGATTTGTCTGCCAGTTCACGGATCCGGTTTTTCAGCTGTTGTATTTCTTTTTCATTTTCCACGGACATTCCCGTACATCCTTCCTACTGTTCTCACTTTGCTTTTGCAAATGTTACCCTGTACACATTATCCCAGTGCCACATCCAACATCATCATCAATGCAAAACCAATCGCAAAGGCAATGGTTCCCAGATTCGAATGCTCTCCCTCACTGGCTTCCGGAATCAGTTCCTCCACGACCACATAGATCATGGCTCCGGCTGCAAAAGCCAGCATATAAGGTAAAATAGGTGTCACAATGCTTGCCAGTGCAATGGCCAGGATTGCTCCCACCGGTTCCACTGCTCCCGACAATACGCCTAAAGCAAAGGACTTTCCTCTCTTATTTCCTTCACTCCGAAGAGGCAGGGAAATAATGGCTCCCTCCGGGAAATTCTGAATGGCGATACCGATGGCCAGCGTCAGGGCTCCCGCCATCGTAACCGTTCCGTCACCACTCAGCACGCCGGCAAAAATAGCACCACACGCCGCACCCTCGGGGAAATTATGAATGGTCACAGCTAACATCAGCATAGCCGTACGGTTCAGACTGCTCTTATGGCCTTCCGGTGCATCGCTTCCCACATGCAGATGGGGTACCATGCTATCGATGAACAACAAAAAAACAATACCGATCAGGAATCCGATCACTGCGGGAAGAAATGCAAGCTTCCCCATCTCTTCGCACATATCCATGGCCGGTATCAGCAAAGACCACACCGAAGCTGCCACCATGACACCGGCAGCGAATCCGGTAAATATTCTCTGAATATTGCCGCCAATCTGTTTTTTCAGGAAAAACACGCAGGCTGCCCCTGCAGTCGTTCCCAGAAACGGAATCAGAAGACCGGCTACAATGCTTAAATTCATGAAACACTCTCCTTTCTTTTATTATTCTATGTAACTCGCAGCAAGATGGTATCTTGTCTGCCTTTTCAAATCATTTTTACTAAAATCCCGCCAGATCGTTGCCCAGGACGGCATACATCAGGAAATTCACACCACACACCAGATGGTAGCAGAATACCGCGATCTCGCCCACGACGAAGATCACCTTCCAGCTCTTCCACCACTCCCTGATATTCCGCACCATGACGATCAACGTCATCAGGAAGACAAAGAACATGCCGTGCATATAGCCCCAGGAAAAGTTGGCATGCATCATGCGGAATCCTTTTTCATAGAAGATCAGGAACATTACTGTACCCATAAGATAATTCAGCCATGCAAACCAGTAATATCTGTTGGACTTTATATTTTTAAAATCAAATACCAGATTCAGGAAAAGTACGCCGATGGGCAATGCCATTCCCATGATAATACTTAAAGGAATGCTTTTGGAATAATTGCTCCATACTTTGGCAAAGCCGATGGCGATGCCTGTCTCCTCTCCCATGGCATTCGTCCCGGTGAAAATTCCGGAAAACTGGTACAGCAGGGCAATTCCCGTGGGGATCATGGTCACACACAGACAGAAGGCATTGCGAAAACTTTTTCCTCTGCTTACGATCAGCTGGATCAGGAGGATCAGACCGATCAGAGGCACCACTACCATCGTATAGCTTGGTTTGGTCATGGTGGTCAGCAGAAGGCTGACTGCGAAGAGAACGCAGTTCTTCCACTGAAAATCCTTCTCATATTCTGACAGCACCTTCACCGTCTCAAAAAAGCAGATAATCGCAAAAGGTCTGGTGGCCAGATAAGTGGCATTCCAGAAAGGATTCGGCGTATAAATCCCCATACAGCGATACGCATAATCAAAGCCGAAAAAAGCTGTATTCTTGGGAGAATACAGGTTAGAAAGCAAAAATAGCGAAAAGACAAGCAGGGTCACAAGAATGTCCGTCATAGCCTGTCTTCCCTGAGTTAAGTCATCATAATGACTTACTTTCCGGATCTCCCGGTTCATATAATATTTTGTGATCACCACCGCTGCCAGATTGAACAGCGCGGTGGTGATGGCCATGGCCGCTTTCGCTCCGATCAGCCAGGCGGAAAGTCTGGCTGTCCAGAACAGGATCGGATAGGGAAACTCATAATTTCCCGCAATACCTGCCACCTTATTCACATAGTCCGGCATATCCGACTGAAAGCCCGGCACCTGATAGCACTCCATCCAAAACAGATATAACATAACCCCGGTATACAAAAACAGCAGGAAAAGAAATGTCACTTTTCCTGCCATTGTCTCCCGCAGGCCGCTCTTTATGGGATTCTTTTTCATAGAGCCGATCCTTTCTAGTTGAAACTGATCACGGGATCTTTGGGAGCCTTTGCCTTCTCCACACTGATGGCATGGAGTACAGGGCCCTCTCCCTTATAGTCTGCGAAGTATTCTCTGGCAACCTTCGCTGTCACTTTAACCCATTCCTTCTGCTTCAGGTCTTTCGTGCCTGCAAACTCACAGGCATAGCCCAGAAATGCCATATCTTCCGCACAGCAGGTCATTGCCATGCGTCCCGGTACGAAATAGCCATCGGGATATTCCTCGGGCTTCAGTACCATGGCCAGAAACTGGATATTTTTGCCTTCATAGCGCTCCAGATGATCCATGGAATCCAGATACCAGATGCCATAGCCCTGGTTGTCCAGTACGATAGGATCCTGATTCAGATCGTAGGGCAGATCCTCCTCGAAGATCTCATCGATCTCACCGTTGGAATCCTCGAAGATCACATCTGCGGAAGGATTCACCGCTTTGATGTTGCGCTTGTATACATTCAGATCCTTGATACCGTCGCAACGGTTGAAAATGATCATCTCGGACTTACGGATCATCTCTGCCAGCAGAGATTTCATATTTGTGTAGTACATAGGGAAGGTGGAGCCGTCAATGGTCGTGATCTGCTGCTCTACTTTCCAGTACCAGGGAAGCGTCATGTTCTTACAATTCCACATACCGTTATACTCGATGATGATACGGGCGGGCTTGTACTGCTTCTCCAGCTCGATCAGATGATTCGGAGTAAACTCCTCTTCCTCTTCGATCAATACGACATCCGTACGACTCTTTTTTAATAAAGCGGGATCGTATTCATTCTCGCCCTCTTCACAGAGGATGAGCAGTGTCTTTCCTTTGATCTGGAAATACGGCTGTCCCAGTGTAAATGTGATAAATTCTGTCTTACCGCTCTCCAGAAAACCATTTATGATATAGACTGGTTTCGTCATAATTCATACCTTTCTCTTTCTTATCCTGCTGCCTGTAAAATCCGTTCCGGCAATTTATTTACGGAACAGTTCTGCCAGCTTGTCCTCGTCCAGTTTGGAACCGATGACACAGATCTTACCGGTAACTTCCGGCTTACCGCTTCTGATGTCATGCTCTTCTGGAACATAATCATAATATACCCATGTTCCGTCGGGAGCGGGTACCATACCCTTGGCACGCAGGATCGCACCGTACTCTCCGCTGTCCAGAGCAGTAAGGATCTTCTCGATGTCCTCTGCGCTGTAGGTGTTGGGTGTCTCGATACCCCAACTGGTGAATACTTCGTCTGCGTGATGGTGATGATGGTGGTGGTCATGATCATGATCGTGGCAGCCGCAGGTGCAGTTCTCGTCATGCTCATGATGATGCTCATGGTCATGGTCTTCATCATGGTCATGATGATGGTGATGCTCATGCTCGTCTTCATCATCATCGTCATCGTGGTGATGTCCACAGCAGCACTCATGGTCGTGGCCATCCTCGTCATGGTCGTGATGGTGATGATGCTCGTGGTCACAGCACTCATCCTCATCGTGATCGTCATGGATATGCTCCAGCATTTCCTTCATCATATCTTCCAGCTTGTCAGCGCCTTCGATGGTCTTCAGTACTTCCCTGCCATCCAGCTGGTCAAGAGGAGTGGTGATAATGGTAGCCTTGTCGTTATGCTCACGGATCATCTCCACGCAGGCATTCAGCTTTGCCTGATCCACTTTGTCGGTTCTGCTTAAGATAATGGTTCCGGCGTACTCGATCTGGTTGCTGAAGAATTCGCCGAAGTTCTTCATATACATCTTGCACTTGGATGCATCTACTACTGCTACCGCACTGTTGATCTCCACATCCAGATCTCCTGCCACGTTCTCCACAGCCTTCAGGACATCGGACAGCTTGCCGACACCGGAGGGCTCGATCAGAATACGCTCGGGAGCATAAGTGCTGATAACTTCCTTCAGGGAAGTACCGAAATCACCTACCAGCGAGCAGCAGATACAGCCGGAGTTCATCTCTTTGATCTCGATACCGGCCTCTTTTAAGAAACCGCCGTCGATACCGATCTCACCAAACTCATTCTCGATCAGAACGGTCTTGCTGCCGTCCAGAGCTTCTTTTAACAGCTTCTTGATCAGGGTGGTCTTACCGGCACCCAGGAATCCGGATACTACATCTATTTTCGTCATTGTTTTTTCCTCCAATCTGAGTCTAAGACCCATCCTTTTTATTTTCTATCATATTTACAGTATTGTCAATAAAACGATTATTAAATTTTTATCAACTAAGCCATAATGTTCGTCAGACACTGTGCGGATGCTCGCATACGCAGCTGTGCTACGGTCTCTCCGTCTCGATCATGCTGTAAGGCACCACGGCCACTTTTCCCTCTTCATCACCGCCACACAGGATTCCTACGAACACACCGTCCTCCGTAAAGGCTCCGCCTCCTGACATTCCGGGAGCGATCAGTCCCTGCAGCAGAAGCATATACTGGTCAAAATCCTCCACATAGATCCAGGGATCCACCACGAAAGCATAGACCGGCAGCCCACTCTCCCCTCCGTACATCCATACATCGTCATATTCCTTCAGTGCATCGAATACTTCCCGATCCGTCTGCACCGGCAGACAGACCTTCCATGCTTCCTCTGACAGTTCCGCCTTGTCCACCCACAGGAAAGCCAGATCGCAGCTGTCCACTGTCTCCACGCCGGTGGCAGCCACCTGTGTTCCGTCCGGAAATGTCACCCGGGCCTCTCCGGTATCGTCCGCCAGTACGTGCCCTGCCGTTGCGATCAGAATCCTGTTTTCCTCTTCATCATAGATCACACCGCTGCCCTGCCGCTCTCCCGTCTGAATTCCCACCAGGGATTTCATTACCTTAAAATCATTCTCCGTCAGTTTCTGCTCTGTCTGCACCGGCAGTTCCACAAATTCCATTCCTGCGTCAGCCTGTCCCATGCCACTGTTTTCTTCCGAAACCTTCTGGCCTGCGGTCTCCGTGGAGACATTTTCCTCACTCCCACCGTTTTCCCCGCAGCCGGCGAAAAGTAACAGGCAGCTCAGTATCATAGTGATCCCTTTTATCCGCATTCTCTCTCTTTTCTCCATGACTTCTCCATAGTTTCTCCGTGAAACATGCTCTGCATTGCAGTCGCTTATAACAGAAAACGGACCGCATCCGCAGTCCGCATTTTTCTCAAAAGGTGTAAGCAAAAAATAAGCCGAGTTCTGTATATGACGATCATCTATCTAGTACGACTGTCACCAGCCGCATCAAGCGACCTACCTGAAAGCAGACCGGGCCGGTCTATAGCTCTCTGTTTGGTCTTGCTTCGGATGGGGTTTACATGGCTCCGTCTGTTACCAGCCGGACGGTAGTCTCTTACACTGCCTTTCCACCCTTACCGGCCAAAAGCCGGCGGTATATCTCTGTTGCACTAGCCTTGGAGTCACCTCCACCAGACGTTATCTGGCATCCTGCCCTGTGAAGCCCGGACTTTCCTCACCTGCATAAAGCAGCCGCGATCATCTATCTTACTTACACCTGTTCGATTATATCTTTTTCTTCCTGAAAAAGCAATATTTTTCTGCCAGACGTATGATTTCCCCATATCCCAGCGCTGCCAGCGGGAACATCATCATGTAATAGGCATACATGTACCTGGCCTTTGCTTCCCAGAAAATACTGAACAAAAAGCCCCCGATCACAGCCACTGCCAACAGCTGCTGTGTGATCTCACTGTCTTTTCGGACACAGAAGATAAAGTAAAACAGACACCCCAGATAGATAATAAACTGTAAACGATCTGCCATCCTCACCACACTGTCAAACAGATCTCCACTCAGCCGGTCTTCCAGTGCCGCCAGTTTCTCATGGTACACATCCCCGTGGTTAAAGTTGAAATACAGTGACTGATAGGTCGGGACATTCCACTGGGACAGAAGTTTTCCCTGATAAAAACCTCTCAGATACCCCGGCTGTGCTTTCATGGCCTGCATGCGCTCCTGCATCATCTCCCGGTAGATCTGATCGCTCTGCTCTGTATTACAGTCCGTTGCATAATATTGTGCCCAGCAATCGCTGTAATACCAGCCGTACCGGCCACCGATCTCTTCCATTCCCAGATACAGGTAAGCCGATGTGGGCAATCCCCGGGAATGCTCCATTCCGGATCTCATCTCATACATTTTATAGATTCCCTGATAGCACAAGAGTGGCAGTGCCAACGCCAGCACCAGTGAAATCAACAGGCGTCTGTCCCATTTTGAGAATATCCGTACCGCGCCGACCATGCAATATGCCACCACCAGGACCAGTGTGTTCTTACGCAGCAGAGTTCCCAGTGTAAGAGCTGTCACAATGCCCACCAGTGATCCCGTTTTTCCATATTTGATATATCGGACCAGCATCCATGCGGAAAACAGGGAACAGAATACCCAGGGAATCTCTCCGTAGACCCAGCTGGTATAAAAGACAGATGCCATACAGCTGCCCGCAAGCAGTGTCCCCATGGCCACCACCGCAAGTCTGCCGGAAACTTCCTTCAGAATGCCGTAAATGCAATAGATACCCGCCACGTTCAAAAGTACGAACACTATCTGGATCACATGATAATCCGCCTCTCCAAGAATCCGGAACAGCATCTCTTCCATGGCCGCCGGTCCCAGCTGATGAGCATACAGACCGCAATAATGATCCGGAGCCAGCGTCCCATAGTCACCCTGTATAAAATCTATGGCCGCACCAATAACCGATGCCTGATCTGCACTCGGCACTCTGTCTACCGCCAGAACCCAGCACAATCCTGCGATTCCCTGCCAAAGCATGCCGAGCGTTACGGCAATTCTTTTACACCAGATGGTGATTTTGTCACCGGCCTTTTTTTCCACTGCCGTCAGAACTGCATACAATAGCAATATCAGCGCTGCTGCCGCCAGATTCCGTATTACGGAATCCGGAATCTCCACCAGATCTTCATGACCTGCCACCGGAAGCATATACTGCAGGGTACGCATGGCATACCATACAAGGAACAGAAGGATCAGGCTGCCCATGATCCGGATCACCCAGTTTGCTGTCTGCTTTACTATCGATTTTATCTTTGGTAAACGACTCTCCACAGGTATTCTCCTTTTCTTACTGTAGAGTAAACTATTCAGCACCACATTCGCAAAATCGCATCTCCGACGCTTCCTTTTTGCTCATGTGGTTACTTCGTCGCATCAATTCTGCCGCACAGTCTTACGAATGCAAGCATTCGACGCCTGTCAGCAGAATTGCGCTACTCTGAATAGTTTACACGTTGAAGCAGCTTCCACCCACAAATTCCCTGCACAGAGAATTATTGGGAAGGCTTTCACTGGTCACACCCAGGAAATACTCCAGGAACTTAAGCAGTCTCTTGGCTTCGTAATATTCCGGTTCTCCCTTATCGATCTGGAACAATAACGGCTCTGCGAACTGCTTTAACACTGCCAGTTCATAGATCAGGACGGAATTAAACATGGCATCCGCATCCTCCTGGAACGGGAAAATATTCTGTTCCTCACCCCGTCGTACAGAAGCCCACATATCGATGGTGCGTCTCGCATCCGCACCTCTGGTCCTCGCATCTCTGACCATACGGCGGAGAAGTCTTCCGTCCGTAGTCGGGATCCGGTTATGCTCATCAATATTGATATTGGTCAATGCACTGATATAGATCTTGTATTTACTCTCCTCAGGAAGTGCATAAGATGTCTTCTCATTCAGACCGTGGATACCTTCGATCACCAGAATATCATCCGGTCCCAGTTGTTTGAAATTGCCCTTATATTCCCGCTTTCCGGTCTTGAAGTTAAAGGAAGGCAGCTCCACACGTTCACCGGCTAACAATCTGCACATGTCGTCATTGAACTGCTTTACATCAATCGCTTCCAGACATTCGAAATTGTAATCACCGTTCTCATCCCTTGGCGTGAATTCTCTGTTCACGAAATAGTCATCCAGTGCAATGGGATGCGGTGTTTTCCCCAGGGTCTTCAACTGAATGGATAATCTGTGGGAAAAACTGGTCTTGCCGGAAGAAGAGGGTCCGGCGATCATGACAAATTTCACGCCGCCCCTGTCTACGATGCTCTTGGCAATCTCGCCGATCTTACGCTCCTGCTGCGCTTCCTGTACCAGAATCAGTTCACTCAGCGACCCACGGCAGATCTGATCATTCAGATCACCTACGGTCTCAATACCGATCTCCTTTCCCCATTCCTCAGATTCTTTCAACGTCCGGAATAACAGCTTTCTCTCTTGAAACGGCTTAACATGTGTAGGATCTTTTTTATCCGGCAGCAGCAGCATAAATCCATCCTCATACGCTATGACATCGAACCACTTTACATAGCCGGCATTGGGCAGCATGTAGCCGTAATAATAATCGTAATAACCGTCCATTTCATAAATATTTACGAAAGAGCCTCTGCGGTAACGGAACAGCTTTTCCTTATCCTTCATCCCCTCTTTCCGAAACAGTTCCATGGCATTATCCAGGGAATAGGATCTCTTCAGAAAAGGTGTCTTTGCCTCCACCAGCTCCCGCATCCGGTTACGGATCTTTGCAGCATTTTCTTCCGTCGCATTGATCTTCTCTTTTGGAGAGATGTAGGAGCCGTTGCCGATGGCAAATTCCACACGACAGCTCTGGGCCGCCTCTCTGCCGTAGACATCAAATACCGCTTTCAAAAACAGCATTGTGGCAGAACGCACATAAGTCTTGTTGCCCACATCATCCTTCAAGGTAAAAAAGGTAACCTCGCAATCCCTTGTCAGTTTCTTGAACAATTCTCTGATCTTGCCGTCTCTGGCTGCCAGTGCGATCAGATTCTCATACTCCTGCTGATAATCGTTGGTCACATCCTCGTAAGTGGCTCCCTGAGGATATTGTCTCTCTTCCCCGTTTATCTTCACTGTGATCATTTTTCTCACCCTGTCCTTCTGTAATCTGCTTTTACAGGTCTTATTGCCTAAATACAATCCGCTTCCTTGCCATTATCATACCAATCCAGTGCACGGGTAATCAGGGTGATCTCGTCTGCGATCTCCTGTCTGCGGCATATGGTTCTGGGATTGTCCGCATCTGCCTTTTGCTCCATGCGTCCCACGATCTGCCTTCGCTCGGTCAGCATCCATTCCAGATACTCCCGAAGTATCCGGTCTCTGCGGGATAAAAGCAGCGGGCCGAACTTTTCCGCCAGTCCGGGATCCAGACCTTCCGTCTTCCAGGAGTCCCCGACCTTCTGCCGTACCGCATCGTCCGTCATCGCACCCAGCCAGCGCACCTTCATCATAAAATAATATTTTCCTTCTTCGTAGATGATATTCTCATCCAGCAGAAGATATCCCTCATCCATCAGGAATGTCCGAAAATGCGGGATCTCCGACTGTGGCTGCAGGATCAGCTCTGCAAATCCCTGTGCCTGTTCTCTTCCTTCGGTAAGAATCTTCTCCATGAGAGGTCCGCCCATGCCGGCACAGATCATCCCGTTCGCCTCTCCGGTCTTCAGGCCGTGCAGACCGTCGGAAAGTCTGGTCTCTATCCTGTCCTGCAGACCATATTCCCGGATATGCTCTCTGGCACGCTCCAAGGGCCCTGACCGCACATCCATGGCGATCACCCGTGGGGAGAGCCCCTTCTGCACGAGATAGACCGATACAAAACCATGGTCACACCCCACATCTGTTATCACAGTGCCGGGAGTGACCATGTCTGTTAAAGCCTGCATTCGATTGGATAATATAACTTCCGCCATTAATCCAGATAATCCTTCAGCTTGCGGCTGCGGCTGGGATGACGCAGTTTGCGCAATGCCTTTGCTTCGATCTGACGGATACGTTCACGGGTAACGTTGAATTCCTTACCTACTTCCTCCAGAGTACGGGCCCGTCCGTCATCCAGACCGAAACGGAGTCTCAGTACTTTCTGTTCTCTCTCTGTCAGAGTACCCAGCACTTCCACCAGCTGTTCTTTCAGCAGGGTAAATGCTGCAGCATCGGAAGGAACCGGTACATTATCATCCTGAATGAAGTCGCCTAAATGGCTGTCTTCCTCTTCACCGATAGGAGTCTCCAGGGATACGGGCTCCTGGCTGATCTTTAAGATCTCACGCACTCTGTCTACCGGCATTTTCATCTCTTCCGCAATCTCTTCGGGGGTCGGTTCTCTTCCCAGCTCCTGCAGCAGCTGTCTGCTCACGCGGATCAGTTTGTTGATGGTCTCTACCATATGCACCGGGATACGGATGGTTCTCGCCTGATCGGCGATCGCTCTGGTGATGGCCTGACGGATCCACCAGGTCGCATAGGTGGAGAACTTATATCCTTTACGATAATCGAATTTCTCTACAGCTTTGATCAGACCCAGGTTACCTTCCTGGATCAGGTCTAAGAACAGCATTCCACGGCCTACATATCTCTTGGCAATACTGACTACCAGACGTAAGTTGGCCTCTGCCAGACGCTTTTTCGCTTCCTGGTCGCCCTCTTCCATTCTCTGGGCCAGTTCGATCTCTTCCTCAGCACTTAACAGGGGCACCTTGCCGATCTCCTTTAAGTACATACGGACAGGATCCTCAATGCTGACGCCTTCCGGTACGGACAGGTCGATGTTCTCCACATCCACTTCGTCCTCATCGGTCAGAATGATCTCTTCGTCATCCACATCATCGTCATCGGTAATACGCAGCACATCTACGTTGTTCTGGTCCAGATACTCCAGAACCTTCTCCATCTGTTCCTCTTCCAGAGGCATGTCCGCAAAGAAGTCACTGATTTCCTGATACTCCAGCACATTCTTTTTCTTTTTCGCCATATTCAGGAGCTCTTTTATCTTCTCCGCAAATTTTGCCTGTGTGTTTTCATCCATTTTCGTGGTTCCATCCTTTCATTGCCATTATTTATAGCCATATTTCGTATTTTTTATAACTGTCCCGAGCCGCAAACCCTATTATTCCAGAGAAATGCGGGCTCTTTGTAATTCTTCCAGTGCTTTTTTGCCTTCCACCGCTTTTTTGACCGCGTTGACATCTGTACCCAGCTGCGCCATATAGTACTGGTAGCTGTTGCGTTTGACTGACACCAGAATGTCATGGAAAGCTCTTTCTCTCTCCTGCTTCGTGGACAATTCGGGAAGCGTTGTATGGAACAGCTCCGCTGCCTGCCTCTGCTCCTCTTCATCCTCAAACATGCTGATGATCCCCGCCGGCTGAAACTGTCCGTTGTCCAGCTCTGCAAACATCTTCTCCGCCACCTTGCGATACAATTCCTCCGTGAAATCCTCCAGAGAAATGTACTTACGTACAATCGTATACAGAGAAGGATCATCTCCGATCCAGGTGATCAGCAGTCTCTGGGACTTCCGTCCGCTCTCCGAAGGATCGCTCTTATTCTGTACTCCGCTGCGGGGACGGGGAATCGGTCTGGCGATTCCCGTCTGGGAAGCATATCCTATGACCATTTTGCGCAGATCATCGGGACGGATCATATATTTTTCGGCAATGGCCTGCAAATAATTCTCCCGCTCCAGATCTTCCGAAAATTCGCACAATTTCTGTGCGATCTCCCGGTGGAACTTCGTCCGCTGTTCCGGATCACTCTGATCGTATTGTTCACTCAGGATACGGATCTCGAAGTAGAAACTGTTCTCCGCCTGATCGATTCTCTCCTGAAAAGCCTCTTTCCCCAGATTCTTGATAAATTCATCCGGGTCCTTATAAGGACGCATATTGATGACTTTACCGGTAAGCCCGGCCTCCCTGAGAATACCGATGCCCCGGAGTGCCGCCTTGGTTCCGGCACCGTCGCTGTCGTAGGCCAGCAGGATGTTTTCCGCATAACGGTGTAAAAGGTTAGCCTGTTCCACCGTAAATGCCGTTCCCAGGGATGCCACCGCCTGGGTAAATCCCGCCTGATGCATGGCTATGACATCCATGTAACCCTCGCACAGGATAATATTGCCCGTCCGGGCAGTCCTTGCGAAATTCAGTCCATAAAGATTCCTTCTCTTATCGAAGATCATGGTCTCCGGTGAATTCAGGTATTTCGGTTCCCCGTCTCCCATGACTCTGCCGCCGAAGCCGATGACACGGTGGTTGATATCCTGTATAGGGAACATGACACGATTCCAGAACTGGCTTCGCAGTCCCCGCTGTTCAGAAAACATTGCCAGTCCGGAGTCTTTGATCTCTTCGTCCGTAAAGCCCTTTTTCCGCAGGTACTGTACCACCTGCTCGCCGTTTTTCCCAGCATAACCCAGTCCGAAATGATGCATGGTCTCATCGGTCAGCTTCCGCCCTGTCAGATACCGCATTCCCACTTCGCCGCGGGGATCCCGCAGCATATAATAAAAATATTTTGCCGCTTCCTTATTGACTTCCAGCAGCCGCATACGTTTGCCGGCTTTTTTCTTCTGTTCCGGTGTCTCCTCCACTTCGGGAAGCTTTACCCCGGCGCGGTCCGCCAGGATCTTAATGGCCTCCGGGAAGGTATCGTTTTCATATTTCATAAGAAACGTATATACATTTCCGCTGGCATGGCATCCGAAGCAATAATACATCTGTTTGTTCGAAGACACCGAAAAGGAAGGTGTTTTTTCGTTATGAAAAGGACAGCAGCCCCAATAGTTGCTTCCCTTTTTTTTCAATGAGACATAGCCCGATATCACATCCACGATGTCATTTCTGGCTCTGACTTCTTCTACCAGTTCTTCGGGATAATACACGTTTTTTAACTCCTATTTTATCTTGTACCTATCTCTGCCAGGATTTCGGTATGTAAATATCCTCGTATACCGCTATGGCAAACCGATCCGTCATCGCTCCCACATAGTCGCAGACGACCTTCTCTCTCGGTTCTCCCACGGAAAGAAGATTGAGATATTCTTCCGGCAGATCATCCAGATGCTTCAGGAAATGCTGGTACAATGTCTCCATCAGCATCTCTGCTTTCCCCTCTTCGCTCTTCGCTATCGGGTTCTTGTAAACTCTCTCAAACATGAACTGTCGTATCTTCGTCATGGCTTCCGCCACCGGCTCCGACATCAGGATGTCTCCCTTGTCCATGCTGTTGGTCACGATGTCATGAATGAAATGATCCAGTCTCTCGGTGGGGCTGCTGCCGATCACCTCACAGATGTCCTTCGGCACATCCGCTTCCGTGAGGATTCCTCCGCGGATGGCGTCATCCATATCGTGATGAATATAGGCAATTTTATCGGAAAGTCTGACGATCTTGCCCTCCAGGGTGTGGGGCTTTCCAATGGTCTGGTGGTTTCTTATACCGTCTCGCACCTCGTAGGTCAGATTCAGCCCCTTGCCATCCTTCTCCAGAATGTCCACGGTGCGGACGCTCTGTTCGGCATGTTCGAAGCCAAAAGGGCATACTCTGTTCAGCGCACGCTCTCCGGCATGTCCGAAAGGCGTGTGTCCCAGATCGTGTCCCAGAGCAATGGCTTCCACCAGATCCTCGTTCAGCTTTAATGCCTTGGCTATGGTTCTGGCCGTCTGGGATACCTCCAGCGTATGTGTCAGTCTGGTACGGTAATGGTCACCCTCAGGTGTCAGAAATACCTGGGTCTTATCCTTTAGCCTTCGAAAGGCCTTGCAATGGATAATACGGTCTCTGTCTCTCTGAAACACCGGCCGGATATCACATTGTTCTTCCGGTCGCAGACGTCCTTTGGAGTTCACACTCAAGGATGCGTACGGACTTAAATAATCCTTTTCCCACTGTTCCAAGTTTTCTCTGATCGTCATAGTTCCTCCTGCCCCTACTTCTAATATTCTGTGCCTGTCTTAAAAATCCTTTTCTTTCTTTTGAAAAAAATAGTCATTTTTTCTGATTTAAATTATCTGCACACAGAATAGATGAATTCCGCATTCTTATCCATGGCCTCACTGGCCTTTTTGAAGGGTGACATCTGAAAAACATGCCACATTCCGGGGAATCGGTCGATATGGGCAGCGACCCCGGCTTTGATCAGATTTTTATATAGCCGCAGAGAATCGTCCAACAGGATTTCATTCTCTCCCACCTGAATATAGACGGGCGGGAAACCATGAAAGTCTCCAAACAGCGGAGAAATATAAGGATCCGTCAGATCTCTGTCCGGGGCATAGGCCCTGGTCATACGGTCGATGTACTCTTTATCCAGTACCGGATCCAGTTCCGCCTTGGTCTGGAAAGTCTTGCCCTCGCCGGTAAGATCCGTCCAGGGAGACATCAGCACGATTCCTCTGGGAAACAGGCGCTCCTGCTCTTTCAATTTCAACACCAGTGAAAGCGCCAGATTACCTCCGGCCGAATCTCCGGTAATGATCACATCTCTTGCTCCGTAGCCCAAAAGCATCAGATAGTTCCAGGCTTTCATGGCATCCTCCGCAGCTGCCGGATACGGATGCTCCGGTGCCAGTCTGTAATCAAAGCACAGCACATCCATGGAAGTACCCGCCGCCAGCTTCGATGTCAGGGTTCTGGCATAGATACTGCTGCCGGTGGAATATCCGCCTCCGTGGCAATGCAGGATCACGTACTTTTTCATATGAGCCCGGTTCACGCTGACCCACTCCGCATCCATGCCATCGATGTCCACGGGACGGTACTGGATCTCTTTACTGTTGCCGAGCAGCTCGCCAATGTGATCCTGGGATTGTCTGTGCTTCTCCAGATCCGGATTCTCCACAAGACCATGGGCCCTGCGGATGAGCTGCATCAGATTCTGGTTGTTCTTCTCACTGTTTTTTCCTACCAGTGCCATAAGTTCCTCCTGTTCACCAAGTTTTCTCGTAACTATTCAGCGCCTCATTCGCAAAATCGCATCTCCGATGCTTTCCCGAACAACAAGTTCACTTGTTGTTTGCTCTGAATAGTGATCAAAAGTGCAATCTTCTGCGCACTGCATTGCGCAGTCTCCTCCGGGATAAAAGGGTGGCGATGGTGATATCGACGATCACGCAGATCGTCAGCACGATAGCCGACCATCCCAGTGCGATCTCCTGTCTCAGGAACCGGTCGATCAGAAGTTCCAGTCCCACGCACAAAACAGCGATTCCCGAGATCAGGTACAGGGCTCCTGTCAGGAAGGACATGGGGAGCTTGCGGATACAGAACGTCACCGCTTCCACCACTGCCGTCACCAGCAATACGATCGGCAGTCCCAGTCCATAGAACCAGCTGTTATGTCCCGTCAGATAAGTCAGCAGATATAGATACACGATCACTGCCACTCCATCCAGCAGAATCGACAGATAAATGGGCTGCCTCGTATAAATAACCACAGGGATCATAATAACCCACAATACCAGGACTACGCCGATCACCGCCAGAGACCACAGACTGCTGCGGAACACAAAAGCGTTTAACAGCCCACAGGTCACCGCCGTAGCCAGTACAATAACCGTCAACAGTACTCCCAGATCTTTTCTTTTTACCACTTCCACCTGTCCCTTTTCCTTTGGAAAAGGGGATGGCTGCTTCTCCGGTTCCGGTGCCTTGGGATTATACACCGGTGTGTCGCACAGAGGGCACTTCTTTGCCGAAGCATCCAGTTCCACACCACAGTTCACACAATATGACATAAGCATTTCCTTTCCAACCGGAGGATCTACCGGTTACTCTCGATCTTCACATGAATACCGTCCTGTACCAGCTTGCGGAAAAACAGTCGTTCCACATCCGTTTCCGCAATACTGCTGGCAAAATTGATGGTCAGAATATCTTCAAAGCTGGCAATGGCACAGTTGGTTCTCGTAGAGAACGGCTGTCCCATATAGATATCAAAACGTTCGATATAGGGCTTCATGGTCTCCGGCACTTTCAAAGCTCCCATGTTGGTCAGTCCCGCCGAAGAGTTTTTGTCCTGGATCTTCGTATAGAACTGGCGGACCACCAGATCCTTGATAAACAGCGGTACCACACGGATAAACGGGTTCCTCTGGGTCTCTGCGTTGGTGGTGATATCTCCCCGCAACAGCTTTTCATTCAGATAATACCGCATGTAATTGTGCACCTGGGTCACGATCTCTTCAAAAGTGTATTCTCCCAGTCTTGGGTCGATCCCCGGATAGATCATGGTGATAAAATTTCGCAGAGTCTTCGATGGGAAAAAGCGCCGCAGATTCACCGGCATGGCAATCTTTACCGGACGTAATTTTAAATGCCACTCACTCTCCTGCTTCTGCATCAGTGCATAGAGCAGAACCGCATTGAGATATTCCGTAATGGTGGCATTATAGCTTTTTGCCACCTTCATGACCTCTGCCACCGACATAATACCGTCTATGATGTTCAGGGTATAAAAGGGCTCCTTGGTTCCCCGGACACGGTAAGCCTTCTCCCCCGGTCTGGGCGGGCACACCTTGGCATTGGCATATTTCATGTAGGCATCTTCCAGTTCTACCGGATCCGGTGTCTCTAAAATATCCAGCACAAAACCGCCGTTCTCAATCTCCGTATGCCCCTTCAGGCGCAGATAAGTGGCCGTCAGAGTCTGCAATACGCACATGCCTCCGGTACCGTCTCCCAGACTGTGATGGGCCTCCAGGGCGATCCGGTTCCGGTAATAATAGATTCTTACCAGATACCGGTTATTGGCCTTGAAATACATGGGCTGACAGGGATTTTTCACGTCCTCCTGCACAAATGGGCCGGGGCGGTCATTGGGCTCCAGGTATCTCCAGAAGACACCCTTGCGGATAGCCGCCTTATACGTCGGAAAACGAGGCATTGTCAGATTCACGGCCCGCTGCAGCATCTCGGGATTGATCTCCTCCTTTAAAAGAACGGACAAACGATAAACGGAAGAAAAATCTCTTCTCTGTAAGGTCGGGTATACGATGGCCGACAGATCCAGTTTGTACCAGTCCTTGTGTACTTTCGATGCCCTGTCTGTCTTCGTTTTGTCTCTTCTATTAATTGCCACGGTTTTCGCCCCTTTCCCGGTTTTGTATTATATTTTTCAGAAACGACAAAGGCGGCAACCTTTCGGTCACCGCCATGTGATGCAGAAAGAGGGACTTGAACCCTCATGGTATCACTACCACACGGACCTGAACCGTGCGCGTCTGCCAATTCCGCCATTTCTGCGAACAAATGTATATTACAGTATTTAATTAAAAATGTCAACACCTTTTTCAAATTACCTTAAGTTACTTGAAAAAGTGATGCAGAAAGAGGGACTTGAACCCTCATGGTATCACTACCACACGGACCTGAACCGTGCGCGTCTGCCAATTCCGCCATTTCTGCGAACAAATGTATATTACAACAACCGGCTCCAAATGTCAACACTATTTTTCGAATTATTTAAACTGTATGCAAAATAATTACGATTTCTGCGTTCTTCGGCCTTGTAACTATTCAGACCCCATTCGCAAAATCGCCTCTACGAGGCTTCCTTTTTGCTCATGAGGTTACTTCGCCATGTAAAACTGCTTATCTGCCTGAATGCAAGCATTCGCAGAACACAGTTTTGCATGGCTCTGAATAGTTACCAATTATTTTACATTTACATGTAGGAGCTGAACAGGTTACCTGCATTATAAAGGCCGGTATATCCTGCGCTTCCGGTGTACAGACTGCTTCTGGTGGAAGCATGGTCTGCTGCGAAATTGATCATGGAACTCTGTGCAGATACACGATAACCATAGGAACCGTTCCCCTGGAACAGGTTCTTCACAGTATTCATATCCGCTTTCATAAAGGTATCCTTGTCCAGAGACAGAGTGCCGTCATTTTTCATAGTGATGCCGATCTTCGCCAACTGCTTACTGTTGGCAATGGTGGTATTCCCCAGCGATTCCGTGCGGTTGTTCACTGTGGTATCGCTCACATCATCCACAGCAGCCATCACGCTGTTGTAATTCTTCACAAAGCTGTTCACCGCATTGTAGATGGCACTGGTATCATAGCCCTTGGTCGTGGTCTCTATACCATTCTCATCCTTGGTGGTGATATCCTTTTGTGCGAACAGATCATTTTTACCGGCAGCCAGTAATGTATCTGCGGATTCCTTCAAAGCATCAGTGGCGGTCTCTACCTTGGCCAGTGCTTTCTTCGCGGTCTCCTTCGTGGTGTCTTTCTTCGTTATGTCGGAAGCTGCGGTTTTGGATGCGTTGTTCTCCTTGCCGTAATAAGCCTTCATCAGCTTGGCATAGCTACCGTTCTTAATACTTGCATAATCTGCCAGCCAGTTGCCGCTTAGCGCATTGGATGCAGAGGAACTCAGTCCGGAAAACAGAAATGAATAATTGGTTTTTGCCTGAATATTAATACTCATCACAGTCACCTCCGTGTCAACTGTTTTGAATCGGCCTTTCAGCCATTAGTCCTTTTATATCAGTTACAGTATACTACTTATTTCGGATTTTTCCAAGGTTTGTTAACTGTTTTTTGAAAAAAAAACATTAATTGAGTATTTTTTCCAGCATGGTCACCCGGTTGAAGGGAAAGGAGAAATAATAGCCGTCCGCAAAATCCTCCGTCATGACGATCACTTCCTTTGCCAGCTGCACACCGGCCTGCTCTCCCTCTTCTCTGGTCATGTCCGCCCGGTATCTTGCCAGTACTTCGTCCGTCACGTCGATGCCTGCCATCTCGTTCTTCATAAAGGTGGCATTTTTAAGACTCACGAAAGGCATGATCCCGCAGAGAATCCTTGCTCCGGTCTCCTCCTTGATCCGGCGCACTCTGTCGGCACTCTCCTGTGTGGAAATGGGCTGTGTCAGAAAAAAGGTGGCTCCCGCCGCCATTTTCTTCTTCACTCTGCCGATCTCCACCTCAAGATTACGCCTGCTCTGATTGATGGCTCCGCCGTAGTTGGCCGGAGCCTGCGTGAACTGCTCCTCGTTCATATCCGCCAGAATCTGCATCAGTCCCACAGAATCAAAGTTGAACACACTCTTCACCGTGGTCCGCACCATGGAAGGAATGGGGTCTCCCGTGATCACAAGGAAATTCTGAATGCCATTGATATAGGCTCCCAGCAGCTGGGAACGCATGGCAATGGCATTTTTATCCCGGCAGCAGATATGGGGCATGACACACATACCGGTCTCTCTTGCCACCTTCTCCGCCATGAGAATGGAATCTGCTCTGGTACGTCCCGAAGGAGAATCCGGGAAAGTCAGCACATCCACTCCGCTCTTCTGTAGCAGATGTGCCGCATCCATCAGTTTTTCGTCATCGATTCCCATGGGAGGTGCCAGTTCCACGGCGATCAGCTTTCGGTTCCTGCCCTCCGCCTCTTTGGTATGATAAAAAGAACGGTCTTCCTTCGGTGCCTGCTTTTTCTCCGGTTCTGTGTCTTTTTTTGCCTGTGGGTACTGGGTCAGATCCAGCTTTCCGGCAAGCTCCGCGATATATTCCGGTGTCGTACCGCAGCAGCCGCCTGCCATATCCACTCCAAGGGCAGTCATCTGCTGCATTCTGTCCACAAAATAGTCTTTGTTATCCCCGGTGAAGAGCATACGGCCGGTGACCATCTGAGGATACCCCGCATTGGGAAGGGCTGTGAGAAGTTTTCCTTCCGGTTTTTCCAGTATCTGCAGGATCCGGTGCATATGGGACGGACCCACACCGCAGTTAAAGCCCACGGCATCGATCTCCTTTGCCTCACCCGCTCTCTGTAAAAGCTTTCTGGCACTTAATCCTGCATTGCTGTAGCCGAACTGGTTTACAGAGAATTGTACCGTAATAAATGCCTGTTCCCCGATCATTTTGATCGCAGGCAGGAGCTCTTCCATCTCGGAAAAAGTTTCAAAGACAAAAAAGTCCGCTCCCTCTTCCAGAAAAATATTACAAATTTCTTCATATTCTCTGCTTAAAGCATCTTTCTGTGCCATGGCCTCCCCTGGAATCTGGCCAATGTCCGCCGCTATGTAGATCTCTTTCGTCTCTCCGGTGGTCTCTCTCCACTCTGCCACTGCTTCCCTTGCCAGTCGAAGCCCACTGCGCAGTGTCTCTCCGATCTGTTCCCGGGGTATATCCATGCAGAAGCTGTTAGCAGCAAAGGTATTGGTTCGTAAAATCTGTGCTCCTGCTTCCAGATACTCTCTGTGGATCTCCTTTACCCGCTCCGGAGCCTCCAGATTCGCCAGCTCCGGCAGCTGTCTCGTGTCGTATTTTCCTCCGTAATAAGTGCCGAAAGCTCCGTCAAACAGAATCTTTTTCTGTTGGATTCTTTCACGGATCTGTTCTTTGGTATGTTTTGTATTGCCCATTATTGTTTCCTTTGTCCTGTTGATTTCGTTCATATTCCTTTAAAAACGAGCAGGTCTGCTCTCGCAAGCCTGCTCGTTGATCAGCTTCCGTAACTATTCAGAACCACATTCGCAAAACCGCTCTTTCAGAGCTTACTTTTTGCTCATATGGTTACTTCGCCATATAAATCATGTCAAATGTTCTTACGAATGCAAGCATTTGACGTACATTTGACATGATTTGCATGGCTCTGAATAGTTACAGCATACCATATTATTTTTCCGAAAAACAGTAGCAAATTTAATGATTACATTAACTTGCGGAACAATGCGGTCAGATCCTCGATGCTTGCATCCTTAGGGTTGCCGGGTGCGCAGGCATCTGCATGAGCGGATTCTGCCAGGAAAGGAAGATCCTCTTCCTTCAGTGCTTCCAGCTTGGAAGGAATTCCTACATCCTCGGACAGCTTACGAACTGCGTCAACTGCAGCCTTACGGTAGGCGGCCTGATCCATCTGATCTACACCTTCCACACCCATAGCACGGGCAATCTCACGATACTTTTCACCGGTGCAGTCAGCATTGTATTCCATAACGATAGGAAGCATCATTGCACAGGCAACACCATGAGGGGTATCATAGACAGCACCCAGGGTATGTGCCATGGAATGAGCGATACCGAGACCTACATTGGAGAAGCCCATACCGGCAATGTACTGACCCAGAGCCATGCCTTCACGGCCTTCCTTGGTATTGGCTACAGCGCCGCGCAGGGACTTGGAAATGATCTCGATTGCCTTCAGGTGGAACATATCGGTCATCTCCCATGCCGCCTTGGTGGTGTAACCTTCGATAGCGTGGGTCAGAGCATCCATACCGGTAGAAGCGGTCAGTCCCTTGGGCATAGAAGACATCATCTCGGGATCTACCACAGCGATAATAGGCATATCATGAGGATCTACGCATACGAACTTACGCTTGCGCTCTACATCAGTGATAACGTAGTTGATGGTAACCTCTGCTGCGGTACCTGCTGTGGTGGGCACTGCGATGATGGGTACGCAGGGCTTCTTGGTAGGTGCTACGCCTTCCAGGCTGCGTACATCTTCGAATTCAGGGTTGGCAATGATGATACCGATGGCTTTGGAGGTATCCATGGAAGAACCACCACCGATGGCGATGATATAATCTGCACCGGATGCCTTGAAAGCAGCCACACCGTTTTTCACATTGTCAATGGTGGGGTTAGCCTTAATATCGGAATAAATTTCATAAGCAAGACCTTCCTTGTCAAGCAGTCCGGTTACTTTTCCGGTCACACCGAACTTGATCAGGTCGGGATCGGAACATACGAATGCCTTCTGAAAAGCATGAGCCTTTGCTTCATTTACAATTTCTTCGATTGCTCCGGCACCATGATAAGAGGTCTGGTTGAGCATAATTCTGTTTGCCATGATACATAATCTCCTTTCGAATTGAGAACAAATCTTAATGATAATTTTATTTTAACTACAATCTGGGCATAAAAAAAGTGACAGTTTGGCTTGACTGTCACTTTTTACAGAAAGTTCACAATGTGTACATTTTTTTTAGTAATTTTTCACAAATAGCTTTGGTGATTTTTTCACTAACGCAATACGCCCAACTGTTGAAACAATTCTGTCACCGGCATAGGAAGTGCACTGACCAAAAGCGCCGCCATCTGCTCCGGCGTTCTCTCCTTCGGAGCGAAGATCCATTCCACGGTCATATCAATAGAACCTCTGCAATAGAGCCGCAGCGGGAATAAAATATTCTCTTCGGGCTGTCTACCGGTCTTACGCCCGATCAGCTGCGTGTAGAAATCCAGGATCAGTTCGTAATCATGTTCCCTCAGAGAATTATGATCATCCGAGCGGAATGCTCCGGCGAAAAAAACTCTCTCCTTCTGAATGAATTCAAACTTTCTGGTCAGTCCTTCGTATACGGTAAGTCCGTCTCCCATCTGGGCAAAAGATTCCAGTAAGAGCTTGTCGAAATACCAGTTGATCAGGTCATATTTGTCCTGAAAATTCCGGTAAAAGGTCTGCCTCGTCACGCCGCAGGTCTGCACGATCTGCGTCACTGTCATGGCATCGGTGCCGGACGAAGCCATACACTTTTTCGCCGCTTCCGCCAGACGGTATTTAGTTTTATCCGCTGAAGTTTCCTTCGTACTCATGCTGTCACACCTCTACGGTACTACCGGTTTCGGCGGGCATAACCTTCCGTCATATCCGCGAAATCCCGCTCCTGCATATTCTGTGTGGATGCTCCGTTATTGTGTCCCTGGCAGGCACATAATCCTACGGCATTGACAACACATAATACTGTTGCCAGAAATACTCTCTTCATATTATTTTCCTCCTGTCTGTTGTATGATCTGATTACATTTCCGGTAATTCTGCTTCCAGTAAAGCCGCTGCATCTCTGACGCAGTCGATGCATTCTCTCTTTACAATGCCATCGTTGATACCTTTTAATTCCTTACAGATCACGGTTCCGTTCTGCTCCTTGAAGCTCTGAATTATCCTTCTGGACCCTTGCATGGTCTTCTGCGGATTTTTATTGATCAGTCCCAGTACATTGACCGCCCCGATGACAGCTCCGCAGGTAGCTTCCATGCTGCCGCCGATACCTGCCGCAAATCCCTGAGTAAGATTCCTAGCCGTCTCTTCATCAATTCCCGCCAGATCACAATACGTGCATGCCACTGCCTGCGCACAATTGTAGCCACACATTTTTCTTTCTGCTGCTTTTTCTACTCTTGATTCCATAACTGTTGTTCCTTCTTCTGTTTATATTTTTCCAATAATCATCTGTAGTGTATTTTCTGTTATGTATTATATCAGAAATAAATCTAAGACGCCATCGTCATAATTTTCTATCTTTACATTTCTCCCAAACTGTTCTAAGTGTATAAATAATTCCTACAAATTTCAAAATCATGTTGACATTGCCATGGGAAGATGTTATTATCATTCTTGCCTGATGCGAGATAGTAATTATTTTGTGTCGCTATGCGGAAGTGTCGGAATTGGCAGACGAGCAAGACTAAGGATCTTGTGGTAGCAATACCGTGTGGGTTCAAGTCCCATCTTCCGCATTAGGATTTTGTTCTAGAAAGCTTGAGAATATGCGGTTCTTGAGCTTTTTTCATTTGTATAAGTAACGATATTTTGGTGAGACCTAGGTGAGACCTCAATCTCTTCATTCAGTATTGCACAGATATCATCCAAGCTGTCCTTTCCGGCAAAACTATAATATCTTAAATTTGTCTCTACTGAATGCCCCAGCAATCTTGCTCTCTCTGTAGCAGGTAACCCATATTTGCCTATAAAAACATTGCTGTTTAAGCTCATACAGAAAGAATGGTTGTTTGTCACATCATACCCCACCCCAGACATTAAGCGTCTAAGACAAGTTTCATAGGCATCGGTTTTTATCCACTCCCCATTTTTATGACAAAACACATATTTTGAATGTATGCTACCTGTTTTCCCGCTACTATTCGAAGCCGTTGTTGTCTTCGGAGTTGCTGTAAGGTTTGCCGTCGTTACGGGTGCCGATACCTACTCAATAATTATGCTAAAGATAGCCTGGAAAATCAATAAAAACGTTGATTTTCCAGGCTTTTCAAAGTCTTTTATTCGATTGAGTACTAACCCTCATCGGAAGTTAAGAATTTTAATTGTGATATTTTCTCTTCAATTGTCATTTTTTGACAATTTCTTTTGCCTGTGCATCTGCTTCTCTTCTGTCCATCTTATTTTCCCGTTACCACACATTTTTTTCATAATAATCCTGGAGTTCCTGAAAAGCCTCCTGAGGAGTTGCATTTTGTAAATAAATTTCTACAATAGCATCATCAAATATATCTCCTGCTTCCGTTGTGGCCAGAGATTCATTATAAAATCCGAATGTAGCTGTTGTATTATCCAAAACCTCTTCTACATAATTATACTGTTTTGGTGCCACAGCAGTATCAACTTCTACATTTGTAGTCGGTATTTTCCCCGCTTCTTCCGCCACATATTTCTGTGCCGTTTCATCTGTGAAATATTTCAATAATTCAATTGCCGCCTCTTTTTTGTCACCTTCAGCTTTAGAACTTAGCATGATATTATCTGTTTTAACCATCATTCTATCAGGATCGGCTCCTCCCTCAATAGCCGGGAACCGGAAAGCCCCGCATACCTCTTCAATCTCAGGCACACGCCCATTAATTTCACCGATCACCCAAGATCCCTGAACTAACATAGCTGCCTTTCCTGAAGTAAATTCCGCATTTGCCTGATCGTTGGAATCTCCGGCTGCTGTCGGCTGAAAATATTGAGAGAGTTCTATAAGTTTATTTCCGGCATTAATATATGATTCACTTGTCCAGTCTAATGTGCCTTCAGAAACGCCCTGCAGATTATCCGGTCCATCCTCTCTGTCGCAAAGGTAACCTGCAAGCAAAGAGATACACCATGGGTCTTTTGCAGAACAAGCTATAGGCGTATATCCGGCATCCTGTATCTTTTCACATACTTCAAGCCACTCGTCATATGTTTCCGGAGGTGTTACACCAACCTCTTCAAATATCTGTGTATTATAAAAGACAAGTGCTGCCGAAAAATTAGTCGGTATTGCCATAATTTTTTCATCATACGTCAATTTATCAAAAATACCGTCTTTAAATGATTTATACCAGTCCGGATTATCTTTCTGAAGTATCTCAGTGAGATCAGCGGCAACGCCTGCGTCTACATATTGTTCCATAAGCGGTCCGGGATGACAGGTAAATAATTCAGGGATATTTCCCGATGCAATTAATGCGTTAAGTTTTGTATCATACTCTTCCCTCGGAGTACTAATAACATTTACATGATACTTTCCCGCATAATCTTCATTAAACCGTTCAATCACATCCTTATAGCCTTTTGTTACAAGATCTTCTGATACATTTAGGTCATCATAAAAAATCCATGATATTTCTGTAGCATCGCCAGATGATTCTTCATTGGAAGTATTTCCTTCATTGGAAGTATTTCCTTCATTGGAAGTATTTCCTTCATTAAGGGAAGCATCACCTGTATCCGTTGAAACACTGCATCCCAGTAACATAGATACACATATAACACTAATGGTTAACACTGACACTAATTTTTTTCTCATCATTTCATTTTCTCCCTTCTGCTAATTGTTTTATCCTTTAACGGCCCCCGTAGTCAAACCTTCTACTATTTGATTGCTGAAAATAAGATAAACTATTATTGTCGGCGCCAAAGCAATAATAATTGCAGCAAACATTTGTACATAATTAACAGCATAAGGTCCTACAAAATATGTCAGGGTCACCGGTAAAGTCTTTTTATTTACATCAGATATAAATACAAGTGCCATTAAAAGTTCATTCCAACTTGAAACAAAAATCATCATTCCCGCTACTGAAAATCCAGTTTTGGTAAGAGGTGCAGCAATTTTAAAAAAACAGGAATAAATACTGCATCCATCTATACAGGCAGCTTCAAAAATTTCATTCTGTAAAGATTTAAAAAAACCTGTCATTAAAAAAATTACCATCGGCAATGCAAATACCGTATATGGAATAATTAACCCGATCAATGAATCTGTCAGCCCCAATTTTGAAAACTGAACAAATAAAGGAATAAGTACACAATGCACAGGTATCATCATCCCAAACAGAAAATAACTCAAAGTCCATTCTGAAAGTTTCCATTTCATTCTTGCAATGGCAAAAGCCGCCATAGATCCAATCGTCAAACTCAATATCAATGATACTGAACAGACAATAAATGAGTTAAGCATAGCTATCCCCAAATTTCCATTGACCCATGCATAGATATAATTTCCCAACTGCAGAACTTCCGGCATACTGAATGGATTTGTCATTAATTCCTGATTCGTCTTCAACGATACATTAATCATCCAAAGAAACGGCAGTATATATATTAACGTTAAGATTATCAGAATGATATATATAATTATTTTCTTCGGTTTACATTTCATAATTTTCCACCCTTATGCCCTTCCGTATTATCAACGACACTATTAAACAAAGTACCAGCAAAACTACAGCTATAGCGCTGGAATAACCATATTTAAAATAAATGAATCCTTGTTCATATAAATGTGTTGCAAGAACCTGGGTCCTGTTGCTAGGTCCGCCTTGAGTCATGTTATAGACCAGATCAAAAAATTTGAGGGAACCAATACAATTTAATGATAACGATGTTATAAACATTGGTTTTATCAAGGGTAATGTAATAAAACGAAATGTTTTCGTATCTGACGCACCATCTATTCGTGCCGCTTCATACAAATCCTTAGAAATGCCCATAATCTGAGCCATATATAACATCATATTCTGTCCCACATATTGCCAAAGTGCTACAAAAGCAATCACGATCATAGGAAGAACAATAAAACCGTCTGATTCCATCAGCCATAAAGGTCCCTGTATTCCCAACTTATCCAACAGATAATTGAGTCCAAATTTCGGATTAAAAATGAATGCCCACAACAACCCCAGTGCGGCTGATGATAAAACCGTAGGGAGATATATTACATTCCTAAAAAAGTTTCTTCCTCGTCTGATATTGGTCAGCATAACAGCCAGAAGCACTCCTATTATCTGTTGTGTGACGGCAGAAAATATCATGAAAAACAAGGAATTCTTTAAAGCCATCCTCATTGTTTTGTCCTCAAATAAAAGGGTTTTAAAATTATCCAGACCTATAAATACCGGCTCTTTTAATGCGTTATAATCACATAGAGAATAATACAGCATCTGCAGAATCGGAATAAGCAAAACAACTGTAAATAAAACAAATGCGGGAGCTACAAAAAACACTATTGCTTTCCTGTTACGCAACATCCTATCCATACTCTAACTTTCCTCTCTAACAACAGCTGCCGATCTGGCTGGCATTTTCAATCTGACTTTTCCTTTGACTATATTCCTCCAGTATCTTTTTTCATATCCGTTTATTTCCACGAAAACTTTTTGTATATGTTTCATATATGAATCTACCGGTATATCTACAATCTTTGTCTCATCTGACACGTTTGCCAACGCGCAGGCTATTTTACCTGCCGGATTCTTCCAAAACATACTGAGTACAGAAGGTACCGTTATGCTTTTCCTTTTAAAACCAAAATCTAATCCCTGAATATAAATGTCCATTCCGGGTACAGGCAGTTCTTCTGTGGGGAGCATCTCCCCATATATAAGATAGGACGTCGCATTTTTTAACGCTGCACAAACATTGCATGCCATCTCCATTATTTTAGGATCTGCCTCTTCTGGTTCATGATTTTTTATTTCCCCCAACATATTCAGGGGGGATCCTGCCGGAAGATTACCACAGATAAAATTCCATCCATGGAAATATACGCCGGTTTTATTATCAGGAAGCAATGATGTCCAATCCCCCGCATAACAAGGAATATATTTATGATATAAATATGAAAACAGTGGTATACTTTCCAGACCACCCTGAGGTTTATCATAATTTCGGCAATGGTAAATATCCAGATACTGAATAAATGGTTCTGAAATCCACTCCTGTGACAGTGCAAAATCTTTAGAAATTTTCTTTGCGTCTTTTCGAGTCTCATCATATATTTTTTTAAGACTTTCTATCTGCCAGATGCCTCTGCCCGGTGGATGTCCATGCCCGAAATTGTAACATTCGGAAGTGCCCCCTCCTAAAACCTGATCCGCCTGCTGCATAATAACACCATATTCTTTTAACATCCGGATTGACGCTCCGTAAATCTGACTTTTTGCCTGTTCTGTAGCAGGGCAGGCATATGCATGCACCCCATCCCATTCGTCAATATTAGAGTCTACAATAGGAACTCCGTTAATATCTAACGCCGCTGATTCACGATACTGCTGTTCAAATATTTCTCTTCCATCATAGTCTAATGCCAATTGAGGCTGATCTTTTGATTTTGTTCTATGTCGTCTTATAAGGATCTTTAAACCCGATAAGCCGAAAGTAAATGGAATCTCCCCGTTTCTCATAAGTCTGCCACACATATTCCGAAATCGTCTTTCTCCTCCAAAAGGAGGAAAATAATCAGGACCGGCCCATTCACCTATTTTTTCCCAGCCACACATCATTGCAACAATCGGAATGTCCAATATCTTTTTCCATTTTTCGATATAATCAGGTACATAATCCAGATAAGCCTCTCCTTTGTTCTGGTACCTCAGGCGAAAGCTCAAGAAGAATGCCCCTTTTTTTATCCAGTCCGGGATATCTTCACGCTCTGAAATAGTTTTATTACACCAGGGTGCGGTTTCCGCAAATTTCTTATAGATTTGGGCTGCCTGCTTCCAGTCGCCTTTAAAAAACCTGGTAACAATCGTATATTCTAATGAAAAATCCATTTTCGGAATTTCCGGTCTAAGATGCACCGGACTCAGATCTATAAATTTATTTTTATAATAAATTGGGCCCATTTTTTTAGGATATCCATCCGTATCTGCCGCATAAATTAAAATTCCTTCCTTTTCATCGTAATAAGCGGTCATCTGCACTGCCAAATTATTCGGTTTTTGTTTTCCTTCTCCCGGATACCAGTATCTTTCCGCAACTATTTCGGCGTTAGTGTCTTCCCATGGATGTAACTCCGGGTTGCCTAGAAGGATACCGTCCATCTTAGGCAGTAAGATTCTCTCGCTTTCCGCATTTAATCCTAAATACGGTTTAAACAGAAGCACCGGATATTCTATTTCACTGACAGCGAACCTTGTCTTATTCTCTATTAATATATTCCAGTGAATTTCTTCATCCATAAATCCTATTGTACATTTTACCGTTACTGGCATACCGTCCAAATTTCTATAATCAATCTCCAAACACTGACTTTGCTGTATAAAGTCAATCTGCTCTGCCATATCACCGGTCAGGGCCAGTGTTCCCGGCATAACACGGTTTTCTATTATTTCTGTCATAGTCAGACGGAATAAACTACATCCATCTTTCACAATATAATTTCTGCCCGAGCTTTTACTAACTAAAGCCAAAAGGTTTCCTCTATCATCAAACTGAAGCAGACAATGTATGTTTTCTAATATCATCTGTCATCCTCCTTATCCGCATCGCTAACCTTTACATTCAGCTCTTTAAAATATCCCCTTCCTCTTTCCGCAAACATTGCCAGATAAGTTCCCGTAAATGTCATCGTTCTTGTGCCTTCCGTAGCAAGTCCGGCTACCAGACCTTTTCCCAATTCAAACATCCCCCCTGCCTTATCTGTATATAAAAATCTATACCACTTCTTATCGCTTTTTATTGCTAAACGTATTTCTCCTGATTCTCTGCACTAAAGCTTTTTAACACTTTCACCTTCTAAAATTGAAACTTTAAATTTATATATATACTTATATTTAAAACCATTTAGAATATCAATCAGGATTTCTGCACACTTCGCGCCCTGAAGTTCCGGATACATATTTACCGTAGTTAACTTAGGTGTATATTTATCGCGCGTAAACAAACCGTCTATTCCCATTACGGATACATCATCAGGAACCCGAATTCCAAGTTTTTTCAAATATTCAATAGTGCCGAATGCAATATCGTCATTAAAACATAAAATTACTGTAGGCTTATATCTCATAGAGACATAAAATTCAGCCACTTCCTTTCCAATATAAAACCAATCATAGCAGAGGAAATCCCCTGATTCCTGAGGACATGGAATCTTTATTCCTTTCGTATTGCTTCTCCTCTTTACCCGGTCCTGTACATCTATAATGTATTTTTCATATCCTATGCCAATCTCCTGTTTCATCCGCTCTTCCCAGTATCTAAAACGCAAATCTACATAACCATAACTGAATGGCAATGTCATACCTATTTTTTTATGTCCCAATCCGATCAAATAATCTATGGCTTTATTAATCACCTCTTCATTATCAATCGTCACAGCCGGCATTGCTTTTGAAAACGACATGCCCGGATTAAAACATGCTGTCACAGCCGGAAGATTATAATTTCTCCCCACCGAAGCTGCATAGGCTTCCGCTACCATTTCATTTGGAAACAAAATTCCATCCGTTATTGTTTCTTTTACCATTTCAAAATCATTTTCATCCATTACCGTCAATACATGATATCCTCTTTCCTTGGCGGCTCTTACCATGCCATGATACATTTGATTGTAGTATGTAGAAGTAAGATCTTCGCAGAAAAAAAGTAACTGCTTTGTTTTGTTTTGCTGAAGGGCCATTGCAACAGGATTCTGTACATATCCCATTTCTTTTGCCGCCTTTAATACTTTTTCTCTTTTTTCTTTACTTACATATCCACTATTATTTATTACTCTTGAAACAACAGATACTGATACTCCAAGTTTTTCTGCAATGTCTTTTCTCGTAACATTTTTCATTTACCGGACCTCGCAATATTATGTACTTTAAATCTGCCATTTATATGTCCTTTAATTAATTTTCAGTTTAAGACAATAAATAATAATATACAATACGGAAAAATGTGGTCGCGCGACCATATGTATTTATGCATAAAAAATGAATTTAAAGATTATTCCGTTCTTTTCCTGAATCAAATACGAAGCGCCAGGAAAACTATTGCTGAATTTGTCATTTACTGCAGCTTCAGTGACTCCTGTGTACAGCTCTCCGGTAAGGAGAAAGAGGCAACGATGTCCAGGACTATACAGAAAAATACTCAGAGAAAAGGAGAACAGTATAATGGAAATATCAAAAGAATCATTAGAAAATTTATTGGAAAGAACCGGTCTTAACGGTATTACAGAAGTGTTACTCCCCCACTTACGGAAAATGGAGAGGCGCTATAAAGAGCAAATGAATCCGCCGAAGTATATGTCCGAGTTCTGCGGCAGATTATCTTTTATAAAAATGGTTGAGGATTAGCTTATGATGACCTGATATATAGACTGCCATTAAAAGAATACGCAGTACAGCACAAGTGTACGGAAATATATATCTTAGACCTAAAATATATGTTATACCGAAAAAAGATATTGACAGTAAGGCTGCAATGATTATGGGCCTCCAGGCGGCGCGTACCTGCAAGGCAAAGCGTGCCAGTGCTAAATGGCAGTGGCACGCTTTGCCTGATATTTATAATCCCGGAAATATTATACACAAATGCAGAGGGGTATGTTACCCTCTGCTGTTATAAAAGGCCCATTGGAGTAAAGGAACGAAAAAACTATGAGTATATATAGTCTCTCCATATATCTCAATCTCATATCATTAATCACGACCGAAAAGATCTCTTGTATATACCTTCTCCTTTACATCGTCCAGACAGCTGTCATACCGGTTGGCAATGATGGACTGGCTCATCTCCTTGAACTTCGCAAGGTCATTGACCACCTTGCTGCCGAAGAACGTACTGCCGTCCTCCAGAGTAGGCTCGTAGACAATCACCGTAGCTCCTTTCGCCTTGATCCGCTTCATCACGCCCAGGATGCTGCTCTGGCGGAAGTTATCGGATTTGCTCTTCATGGTCAGGCGGAATACACCTATTATACATGTTTTTTCTTCATCTTTACTGTAGTCACCTTTATTATAATAGTCATAATATCCTGCCATAGAAAGTACCTGATCAGCAATAAAATCTTTTCTCGTCCGATTAGATTCTACAATTGCTGATATCATGTTCTGGGGTACATATCATAGGGTGTTCCTGAGCTTTTTTCATTTGTAAAAATAATGATATTAGGGTGAGACTCTTTCAAGCTGCCTTCTCTCTGTGAATAATCTACCAAGGATCTGTGTCGGCTCTTCAGCATTTTCAGTTAAGTTCAATCTTCTGACCAATACTTCATTGAAATAGGTTCTATTACAACTGCAATTATATTATTATTTTGATCTACTCTAAATCTAAATGCATAAAAGTAGTCTTTGGTTGAATCAATTTTTAAGAAATAATTATATGCTCCGGAGTCCTTTAACCCATCATGTGAGAATACATCTTTAATATCTGCGGAACGCTGCTTTGTATCTCCATATAATTCAATTACTTTGTCTATACTGTCTCCAAGTTTGATGCCTCTTACTGTACTTTCTATTACATTACCATCATCTGTAAATTCACCTGATACTATCATGTTTGCATTATCGGCAAGCATGTATGCAGCCTCATCATTTCCCGCCTCTACATATTCATTATATGTATCATATCCCAAAAAACTAAATGCAAGGTCTTTTTCTGAAAGTGGCTCTGCTTCTTCTATGTTGGTTACTTCTGTGGTCTTTTCTGCCTCTGTTGATTCGTCTTTCGCTTCTGCTTCACTTGTGTTATTTTCTACTACCTCAGTGCTTTCTATTGTCTCCGTGGTTGTTTCTGTAAGTTCTACTTGTGCAGATTCAACGGCATTGGGGATGGATTCTGTTGTCGCTGTAGCTTCCTGTTTTCCGCAGGAAACAAAAGATAAAGTACATATTGTCATCAGCGCTAAAATAATTTTTCTTTTCATAGTCTATTTCTCGCTTTGTTAAAATCAATATTCTTTTGCAATCTCTCCCTCAATCCCATACATTATCTTAAATGTCTCAAGGTCTTCCGCCCGGCGGATCAGCATGACCTCTTCAAATTTTCCCGTGCGAATATCCTTAAATCCTGCCACCTGTTCACCGTTGCAGATGCTGGCTTTGATAACAGGTTTTTGATTGCTTCTGTCGTAAGTCTTCTTTTCGGTTCTCTTTGGAAAAAGTCTCATTTCTCTTCCTCCAGTGCTGCTTTTACCATCCGTTCAAAGGATTGTGCAAATCTTTCGTCATCCTCTTCTGTCCGCTTCTTCGGACCTTTTAAATGATTTTTATGAGAAGCTCTTCTTGCCTTTTTATTCAGATGTCGTTCCATGAGCATCTGGTCGATGTTCTCATCCGTGTACCATTTACCGGACTGGTGGATGGCGTAGGCACTCTTGCCCAGCGTCATGGCTGCCACGCCATAGTCCTGAGTTACCACGATGTCTCCCCTGCGGCAGAGACTGATCAGCTTATAATCCACAGCATCCGCCCCGGCTCCCACGACCACCACCTCGCTGTAACCGGAAGTCAGTATATGATTGGTATCGCACAGAAGTGTCACCGAAATCTGATATTTCTTTGCAATCTTTTCCACTATGTCCACCACCGGACAGGCATCTGCATCCACATAAATCTGCATAAGTAAGTTCTCCATCACCTTTTTCTGTAATTGAAATTATAGTAACTTTATCAGACGTTTACAAGTGTATATTTAGCCATAAAAAAACCGACCTCCTATCGTTAGATTTTAGGTCTAACGATAGGAGGTCGGTTCAGGATAAGGCTATTTTTCAATCCATATCAAAAATTATCCATTTTGAACAATTCACTTCTTGTTTTTATTCAGTTTCGTTTTCTTCCTCTAATAGCTTTAATAATGCAGAAGGTTCACACACCTTAACAGAAGATTTCATATAATCTTTTACATTTCTGGTTACTATACAATCCATTTCTGAACGAATTGCCGTTTCCACCATAATAGCATCTTCATAATCACCAATTTCAGAAGATATTGCTTTCCGGCAATCTAAAGAAGTGGTATCCAACAAATGAAATAAAGTAAAAAGCTTGCTCAAAATCTTTCGTGTTTCTACGTCGTTATGTGTTAAACGGTGTGTCAGATAATAGATATCTGTAACTGACTTTGCTGTAATATAACCCTCAAATTGCTTATTTGCAGAATATATAAAGAGTTTTTGCGCTACTTCTGAAAATGGAGCACGAGACTGTAATGCATCGATGATAACACAAGTATCAACTAAAACTCTCATATCGTATTCAACCTTTCTTCCCGTGCTTCTTCCAGAGTCATATCATTTGAAAGAACGCCAAACAATGATTTAGCAACATCTACTCTATCCTGATATGGATTAGACAATTTTGCAACAACTTTTCCGTTACGAGTAATATAAATATCCTCTGTTTCTGCAAGCATAAGATATTTGCCAAGATTAATTTTTAATTCAGTTGCAGTAATGGACATATCATCATCACCTTTCTTGAAGAATAACTATTTATCGTCTCATAAAGAGAATCTCTCTTTTCAATTATATTATACACAAATCGAACGATTTTATCAATAAAATCGTTCGAAAATCGACTATTGAATGCTGGTCGGAGCACTACTCCGCCAGATACATCTTCAGGCTTCCTTCCACAGCATCCATGGCTTCCTCCACACTCGCCTGCCCGTTTAGGTATGCCTGCAGGCTCTCGGTCAGGGAGGTCTCGATCTGAGTGTCTTCCTTGAGGCACAGGGTGGCTGCCCTACACAGCTCCGTCAGATGGTTCGCTGTCTCCTCAGAGTAGGATTTGATGGCGAACTCTACGGTGCTGCCGTCGATATCATAGGTGGTATAGGCTTCCGCCATGCTGCGGTCTGCTGCAGCCTGCGTCTCCAACGCTTTTGCATTGACAGGAAATCCCTCATAGGTATCCACGCTCTGCAATTCTTCGGACAGAGCAAACCGCAGGAAATCCTTTGCGATCTCCACGTGTTCACTCCGGCTGTTGATTCCAATGACCATCTTCGGATAAAATGCATTTTCCACGGATACCACATTGGCATTTAACAGTTCTGCCACAGCATAGGGTGTCATTGCCTGATTAAAGCCGTCAGTCTCCTGAAGTACCAGCTTCACATCAGATCCCAGATCCCAGATATTCGCTGCACGGCCTTCTTTTCTGGAAGGCAGGATACCGCAGTTATCCGCAATCTTCTTCAAATCTTCCAGCCAGGGACGTAAAGAATCACGATTCACCTGACGGTTCTGTAAAATATCATCGACGATCAGGGGATAGAACTCTTCCACCAGTTCGCCGCAGGTACGGTCTCCCATATAACTCTCCGTCTTTCCGGATATCGCCTTTGCAATAGCATCCATGCTGCTCATTTCCTCTGGCTGCACATCCCTGCCGACAGCTAACAATAATCCGAATTGCAGCGGCACCGCATACCGTGTTCCATCCGCCTCTTTATACGCTGTTGTAATGTTGGAAAGCAGGGTTCCGTCCTCTTCCATGGGCTGCAATATCTCTTGCAGATTAAACAGCAAGCCCTTAGAGGCATATGTGTCCAGTTTCAGATGATCCATCACCATGAGATCCGGTCCGCTGCCGGAGGTCAGGGAGGTGTTCAGGTCCTGATAGATCTGCTGATAATCCGCATTTCCGCTGTATTTATCCGTCATAGAGATTGCCGCATCCACATGGATCAGTATCTCCGGATGCTGCTTATGATACTGCACCGCAGCCTGCTGTAAAAAGAAGCTCTCCTCTACGGTATACAACGTCAGTTCTTCGGTCACCTCTGTCACCGCATCGGGATCATATCGATAAATCATTATTTTATCCCCGCTCTCACTTCCAAACCATGCGTATACACTGCCGTCCGACAATGCCACAATATCCCTGCACCACTGATCCGACAGAGAAAAACCGGTATCGATTCCCTGAAGCAGCTTCTGCCAGTTGGTATCTCCTGCGTCGCAACGGAAGAATCCGTCTGCATCCGCCGCATAGACTGTGCCGTCTTCCAGCACACTGAAATAAGCAGAGCTGTAGCTGTCCTGGGAAAAGGGAATCTCTCCCTTAGATTTTGCCCCATTGTTTCCGTCCAGCTGCATCTGCAACAGACCGTTCACGTTTCCCTGTTCATCCGCCTGTGCCAGATACAACGTATCTCCCACAGCACTGACCCACTTATTATCCGACAGACTGCCACTGTCTGTCAGGCTGTCGCTCTCCTGGCTGCTCACCAGGCTTCCGTCCTGTGCCAATACAACATCCAGGGAAAAATAAGACAGTCCCACTAACAATCCGTCCTCTGTCAGTGTCACATACTGCGGCGTATCATAGAACCGATAGCCATCCATATCCATAGGCTCCAGCCACTTCTGTGGTGTAATATCCAGCGCACTGCTGTCCGCTTCCTTCCACAAATGTGCGGAAGAGCTCTCCTCGTCCCGGTAACAGTTGCCGTACAGGTACTGATACCCCTCCGCATCCTGCAACAGTGTAAAACTGTCACTGCTCTCCAGACTCTCTCCCTCTGGAAGCGCCTTCAGCCAGTCCTTCGTCACTTCCGTCAGAGTATCTCCTTCTTCCAGCTTCCATTCCTCTAAAGAGACCTGACCTTCTGCGCCTCCTGCCACAAGAAAATGTAATTCATCACCTGAACGGAAGATCTGGCTGATATTTTTGTCCTTCCATTCCTCCGGAAGTGAGAGTTCAGTCTCTACATATCGTCCTTTCTGCACTTCATCAGGTGACGCTGCGATCTGCTGATCGTTCTTATTCCCACACCCGGTGAACAGTCCCATGACGATCGCCATACAGGTTGCCAGTGCGATTCCTTTTTGCATGTTATTGTTGTTAAAGTAGTTTCTGTTTCGCATCTTAATATCCAGTCCCTTCCCGTAATCTGTAAATTTGCCATTCCACAGCTTTTTCTTACAGGAAAAGTATAGTGGTTTCTTTTTTAAGATAACAGTAGGCATGGTTTAAGATGCCATTAGCACCTCTTTAAGATTTGTTTAATTTGCTCACACAAAAACGGAACCGGCACAAACGCCGATTCCGTCTTCTCCGGAAACCCTTTTAGGAATTCAATATCTTCATAAATTCTTCTCCGGTAATGGTCTCTTTTTCATATAAATACTGAGATAGTTCATCCAGTTTAGCACGGTTTTCCAGCAGGATCTGCCCTGCCTTCTCATGTTGCTTCTTCACCAGCTCCACCACTTCCTTATCGATGGCAGTCTGGGTCTCCATGGAACAGGTCAGGGAAGCATCCCCACCCAAATACTGGTTCGTCACGGTCTCCATGGCTACCATGTCAAAATCCTTGCTCATACCGTAGCGGGTGATCATGCCTCTGGCAAGCTTGGTTGCCTGCTCGATATCGTTGGAAGCTCCTGTGGTCACAGAACCGAAAGCAATCTCTTCCGCGGCACGTCCACCGGTCAGTGTAGCGATCTTGTTCTCCATCTCTTCCTTGCTCATCAGATAATGATTGCCTTCCTCTTCCACCTGCATGGTATAACCCAGTGCACCGGAGGTACGGGGCACAATAGTGATCTTCTGCACCGGTGCGGAATTAGTCTGCTTCGCTGCCACCAGTGCGTGTCCGATCTCATGGTATGCCACGATCCGCTTTTCCTTATCTGTAAGGATGGCATTCTTTTTCTGATAACCGGCAATGACTACTTCAATACTCTCTTCTAAGTCTGCCTGGGTTGCGAACTTACGTCCATCTCTGACTGCCCGAAGAGCTGCCTCATTGACGATATTGGCAAGCTCTGCACCGGAGGCTCCGGAAGCCATACGGGCGATTTTATTGAAATCTACATTATCTGCGACTTTGATCTTACGGGCATGCACTTTCAGGATTTCTTCTCTTCCTTTCAGGTCGGGAAGCTCTACCGGCACACGTCTGTCAAAACGTCCGGGACGTAACAGTGCGGGATCCAGACTCTCCGGACGGTTGGTGGCCGCCAGGATGATAACACCGTTGTTGCCTTCGAATCCATCCATCTCGGTCAACAGCTGGTTCAATGTCTGTTCTCTCTCATCGTTTCCGCCCACCTGTCCGTCACGCTTTTTACCGATGGCATCAATCTCATCGATAAATACGATACAGGGAGCCTTTTCCTTCGCCTGTTTGAACAGGTCTCTGACCTTGGACGCACCCATACCCACGAACATCTCCACGAATTCCGAACCGGACATGGAGAAAAAGGGAACATTGGCTTCTCCGGCTACTGCCTTGGCTAACATCGTCTTACCGGTTCCGGGAGGGCCTACTAAGAGGATACCCTTCGGCATGGAAGCACCGATCTCTTTGTATTTGTCGGGGTCATGCAGGTATTCCACGATCTCTGTCAGATTTTCTTTCGCCTCGTCCTCTCCTGCCACATCGGTGAACTTGATACCGTTGGAAGACTTCACATAGACCTTCGCATTGCTCTTGCCCATGCCTCCCATGCCGAACATCATGGAGTCGCCGCCGGCCTTTTTCGCCATCTGACGGTACATCAATTGTCCGAAGCCAATAATGATGATCAAAGGCAGCAGCCAGCTGATCAGGAAGCTTAAAATCGGCGATGCTTCCTCCACGATCTCACTGGAGAATTTTGCCCCGCTGTCATACAGTCTCTGCGTTCTGTCCGGATCATCCATCAGACCGGTCTTGTAGATGGTCTTGTCATCTTTTGCCGTGAATACAATCTGATTGTCCTGGACCTGTACCTCATCGATCTGTTTATCATAAGTCATCTGCATAAAAGTGTTGTAATCCACTTCCTTCACTGCCCTCTGTACGATCTGAGGTACCAGAAGACTGTTGATCAGGATAATCACGATCAATGCAATCATATAATAGAATATGAACGGTTTTTTGTTTGGTTGTTTGACTTCCTGCATACATTTTCCCTTTCTCATTCCTGTATTATTGTCCAAATCTGTTGTAATAAATCAATCATAGCCACTTTTCATCAGACAATCAATGGATATTCTCTTACCTTATTCTAAAAAAAAGATAAACTTATGCGGTGAAAAGACTACGTTTTTCAAAATCTGTTTCTTTCCATTTTCAGGCAAAAGAGAGACAATCAAAATAGATTTTTACTTGCCAAAAGGTTCAAAAAGGAGGAAACGTCTGTGTCGGATACTACCAAAAAGAGATTAAAATTCGCAGGAAAGCTTCTGTTTGTCTGTCTGTTATTAGGTATCCTGTATTACAGCTTCCGGGATTCCATGGGAGATATGCTGACGGAGCTTGCCAATGTCTCCCCGCAAGTGGTCATGTCCCTGTTCCTGACCGTGATCCTCTACCATATCTTTGAAGGGCACATCACCTGGCTGATCGTGCATAAAACGCACCCGGAATATCCCCGCTGGAAGGGATTCTGTAATGCTTTCTACTGCTCTTTCTATAAGACAGCCACTCTGGGCAGCGGTTCCGGCATCGCAGGAATCTATTACCTGAACAAAGCCGGTATCCCGGTTCCCAATGCCACCGGCATGTACTTTTTCCAATATATTGTCCACAAGGTCTCTATGGCAGTCTATAGTCTGCTATTGTTTTTGGCAACCTATGGATTTATTCATGCTTCATTTGCCGATTATCAATGTTATATTCTGCTGGGATTTGCAGGTGTCTGTGTGATCGCAGGAGTTCTGTTAGCTGTCGCTACCGTACCCTGGATGCAGACTGCCTGTAATCTGCTGGCCAACCGGTTCCGTGCAAAGCATCCCTCCTGGGAGGAAAAACTCACCGGTGCCGGGCATAAGCTTGCCCTGCTACAGGCGGAAAGCCGGTCTCTGTTACAGGATCCAATATTGCTGCTTCACCTGTTCCTGTGTAATGTATTAAAGTTCACTATCTGGTATATCATCCCCTGGATCGTGTTCTGCAATTCTCTTGGGGGAGAATACGGCGATCTGCCTTTTTCTTTCCTGCAATGTTTTGCTCTGACCTCTCTCAGCCAGTCGCTGGCGGGTGTCATCCCCACCCCGGCGGGGATCGGATCCGTAGAAGCTGTCTTTACATTGCTGTTCCGGCGTCTCCTGCCAGAGGCCAAAGCCCTGTCTGCCGTGCTTCTCTACCGTTTCGCCACCATGCTGTTACCTTGTGCGATCGGTGCGTTCTTTGTACTGGGGGAGAGGATTATTTCTCTGCACAGGAAAAAGAGAACGGCAGACTAATATGCTTTCCTAAAATCTCCACACAAAACAAGCCACTACACAGTATTCTGTGTCGTGGCTCTTATTATGTTCCGTTATTATAAAAACAAATGCTAAGTATTACTTTCTCTGTAAGAAATCAGGAATCTTCAGAGATTTCTCTTCTACAGAGCTTCTGATATCTGTAGGCTTATGAATACCGGGCACCGGCTGTATGGGTCTCGGAGCCTGTCCTCCCTGTCCCTGGGATGTCGTAGGAGCGGTAGACTGTATATTCATTCCCTTCAGAGAACTGGGAGTCATATGGGAAGCAGGCTGTCTGAATGCAGCGCCTCCTCCCAGACGATTCTGTACACCGTTGTTGGCCTTGTCTTCCAGACCGGTAGCAATAACCGTAATGGTGCAACTGTCGGACTTGGACTCATCATACATGGCACCGAAGATAATATTTACATCGTCTCCTGCCAGCTCCTGAACATAGCTTGCCGCATCGGAAGCATCTGCCAGGGTAATGTCACCGGAAATATTGATGATAACATGGGTAGCACCGGAAATCGTAGTCTCTAACAGAGGGCTCTCCACTGCCATCTTGACAGCTTCCATAGCCTTGTCATCGCCCTTGCCTTCACCGATACCGATGTGAGCAATACCCTTGTCCTTCATAACCGTCTGTACATCTGCGAAATCCAGATTGATAACTGCGGGAACATTGATCAGGTCAGTGATTCCCTGTACTGCCTGCTGCAGTACTTCATCCGCCTTCTTCAGTGCTTCCGGCATGGTGGTACGTCTGTCCACGATCTCCAGAAGCTTATCATTGGGGATTACGATCAGGGTATCCACGTGTTCCTTGATACGCTCGATACCGTTTAATGCATTGACCATACGGGCTTTTGCTTCAAAACGGAAAGGCTTCGTTACCACACCAACGGTTAAGATGCCCATATCCTTTGCAAGCTTGGCCACTACCGGAGCAGCTCCGGTTCCGGTACCTCCGCCCATACCACAGGTGACGAATACCATGTCTGCACCCTTCAGAGCTGCGGAAATCTCTTCTGCACTCTCCTCGGCTGCTTTCTCACCGATCTCAGGCTTGGCTCCCGCACCAAGACCCTTGGTCAGCTTCTCACCGATCTGTAACAGTTTCGGAGCTTTGCAGAGCTGCAATGCCTGCTTATCGGTATTCACCCCGATAAAATCCACTCCGTCAATCTTCTCATCTATCATTCTATTTACAGCGTTGTTACCCGCGCCACCTACACCGACTACGATGATCTTGGCAGCTACATCCGCGTCATTCGTCTTAATCTCCAGCAAGGTTAGTTCCTCCTTTTAACCCTTTTCAACTTCACATAGACTATCATATAATCATTTTACAAATTTAGCAACCTATTTTTTCAAAATGTTTCACAAATGTTTCACGCGTCCGGTTTGAATGTAAATTTACCCTTTCCTTCCTCGTAGTTTTCCATTTGCAGGGTTCCGCTTTTACCCTGTAACTTCTCCAGGAAGTCCGGCAACAACTGCAGCTTGTCCTCTATATGGCTGTTGTCACTGCCCATGGACACCTTGATCTGTCCGAAGTAGATCGTAATGTCACCGGAAGAATGCAAATAGATCTTGTCCGCAGCCAGTGAATATTTGTTCAAAAGCTTTGTCAGATCCATGATCCTGGAAAACACCTGCGGATCCTCCACCGGCAGTTGCTCTCCCAGCACCACATGGTTGAAGGAAAGCCCCGTGATCTGCGGTATTCCCTGGGTGCGGATCCCGGAACTTTCCACCACATAGCCGTCTTTATCAAAATACATATAAGTATCCAGATATTTCACATATCCCGCCAGTGCTTTTTCATATACAGTGATCTTGATCGTGTCGGGTGCCAGAATCGATACATTCATCACATCCACAAAGGGAATGTCCTGAATCCCTCTGTCCCGGTATTTCAGAGACAGATACAGGGAATTATCTCCCAAAGGTCCCGACATCACGATCTCCATGATCTCGTCCTCGGTATAATGCACATTGCCCTCCACATACACGGTACGTACCGTATACACGGAGTGCAATGCCACCGCACCACCGCCCAGTGCCAGCAGCAGGATGCCTATGATCACTATTCTTCTGATAATTTTGCTTCGGTCTCTATACACTGATGATCCGTGCTCCTAATTCTCTCAAGTCTCTGCAGATATTTTCATATCCGCGTTCTATAAAGTGCTGTCCTGTCACGAAACTCTCGCCTTCTGCCGCAAGCCCCGCCAGAACCAGTGCCGCACCGCCGCGAAGTTCACAGGCTTCCATCCGGCTTCCCCGTAAATGCTCCACTCCGGTGATCACGGCATGTCTTCCGTCCTTCAGAACAATCTCTGCTCCCATGCCCTTTAGCGGTTCCGCAATACGAAAACGATTCTCGAAAATATTCTCTTCAATGCAGCTGCATCCTTCCGCTTTCGTCAGCACCGCCATTGCCACCGACTGCAGATCCGTGGGAAACCCCGGGTAAGGTCCGGTCCGTAAATACGGTATGGCCTGCGGTCTTTTGGAACACTGTACGAACAGACCTTCCTCCGAGGTGATACACTGTGCACCCATTTTTTCCGCCACAAAGGTCTCCGCTTCCATCTGCTCCCAGGGAGCCTCTGTCAAAAGTACACTGCCTCCACAGCCGATACAGGCGAACAGATATGTCCCGGCTACAATCCGGTCTGACGGAACTGTGTACCGTGTACTATGAAGTGGTCTGTCACCATGAACCAGAAGTTCCGATCCTCCAATCCCCTCAATCTGTGCACCACATGCCGTCAGAAATTCGCACAATGCCGTCACCTCCGGTTCTCTGGCGGCCCCCAGTATCCTGGTGTCTCCATCCGCCTTCACCGCAGCCAGCAAAATATTCTCCGTAGCTCCCACACTGGGAAACTCCAGTGTGATCTCTGCCCCGTGCATTTTCCCATCCTTCACCTGTGCAGACAGAAGCCCTTCTTCCTCCCGGAATTCGACGCCCATCTGCTGTAGTGCCCTGATGTGCAGATCGATCGGCCGTTCTCCGATGACGCACCCACCCGGATGCTCCATGGTCACATAACCACATCTTCCCAGCAATGCTCCCAACAGGCACAGAGATGAACGCATTCCGGTGATAGCTTCCCCCTGCATCCGTCTGGCCTCCGCTCTCTCGCAGGGAAGTTCTTCATTTTCTCCCGGCTGTACCCGGATCCCTTTTTCCTGCCAGTGCACCAGACATCCCAGTTCCCGAAGCAGATGCACAAAACGATGTACATCTGCAATACGTGGGCAGTTCTGAATATAGGATACTTCATTGGTAAGAAGCGTTGCCGCCAGGATCGGAAGTGCCGCATTCTTTGATCCCTGTATGCGTACCTTCCCCTGCAGCGGAATGCCTCCCTGCATGCGGATTCCTTTCATACAGCACCATCCCCGTTTTTATGATAATCTTATCTTATGTAGGAAAGCACTGTTTCGTACCATGTCTTCTGAATATGTATTTTTCTACAGCTCTTTTAACTGGATCCGGCGCGCCACGCTTAATACCAGTCCGATCTCCGACAGCAAAAACAATGCCGAAGAACCACCGTAACTGATAAACGGCAGGGAAATTCCGGTGTTGGGAATGGAGTTGGTAACTACGGCAATGTTTAAGATCGCCTGGATCGCGATATGTCCCATAACGCCCACCACCAACATGGCACCGAACAGGTCCGGCGCATTGTTGGCAATGACCATCATTCGCCATAAGAGCATAATGAACATGAGAATAATGGCAACCGCTCCGAACAATCCCAGTTCCTCGCAGATAATGGAGAAGATCATGTCGTTCTGCGCCTCGGGCAGGAAGCTTAACTTCTGCATACTCTGCCCCAGTCCCTTGCCCCAGATGCCACCGCTTCCGATGGCATACAATGCCTGCAGGGTCTGGAAACCTTTATCCTGCGCCTGACTTTCCGGATTCAGCCACGCCTGGATTCTCGCCAGACGGAAGGTACCAATTTTATCTCCCATCTGTACGACTGCGACTACCAAAAGTCCAGCCGCCGCCAGTACGCTGCCGCCCATGATGATGAATTTCTTGTAATCCGGGCTTGCCACGAATACCATCAGCACCGCAATACCCATAATAATAATGGCGGAACTCAAATTATCCGTAATGAGGTACACCGATGCTGCGATCGGCAGGGGTGCCGCCATCATGGTAAAGAAGCCTTTCATGGTACGGACGCTTTTTCCCATCTTGCATACCAGACTTGCCAGAAACAGGATCATACACAATTTCGCTACTTCCGCAGGCTGCAGGTTGAAGCCCGTATGTGGGATACCGATCCATCTGGTAGCGCCGTGGGAAGTGATACCCAGGGGTGTCTTTACCAGGAAGATCAGGATCATGGACACCACATATCCCAGGGTGGCAAACCGTTCCCAGAAGGTATACGGGATATTGGCAATGACCATCATGAAGACCAGACCAATGATATTGGCGATCAGCTGTTTCTTCATATAATAGGCGGCATCTCCATAGGAATCATAAGCCTCATAGGAGCTGGCCGAATAGATCATGATCAGTCCGAATCCCAGTAAAAACAGCACAATAAAAAGCAGGCTGTAGTCAAAAAAGTATTCGGATTGTTGTTTCTTTTTACGTCTTCTTCCCCGCGTTTCCGCCATGCCTGCTTTTACTCCTTACTTCTGTTATGATTTCTTATTCCGCCAGTCCGTGTACATATTCCTTGAAAAGCTGTCCTCTGACTTCATAGTTCGGGAACATGCCCCAGCTTGCACAGGCCGGAGACAACAATACAGCGTCTCCCGGCTGGGCCAGTTCGGTACACAGCTTCAGGCATTCCTCATAAGTGTCCGCAAAACGGATCTTGTCAAAGCCATGCTTTCTGGCACATTCGGCAATCTTCTCTCTGGTCTGTCCGATGAGGACAAGGCACTTTACCTTGCCATCAAAGCTGTCGATCCACTCATCGTACTCGCTCTGCTTGTCATAGCCTCCGCCGATCAGCACGGTAGGCTTGCTCATGGCTTTGATGCCCTGGATCGCCGCATCGGGATTGGTTCCCTTGGAATCGTTGTAATAGTCCACACCGCCCTTGGTAGCCACGAATTCGATCCGGTGCTCCACCGCATGGAAACCGCGGATCACAGTAAGGATCGTCTCCATGGGCACCTGCATACCTTCTGCAATGGCTATGGATGCCATGACATTTTCCACATTGCACAGGCCTACCAGATTCATATCCTTGTGAATATCCATCAGTTCGGTCTCTTCGCCGTTCACACTCTTGATAATCTTGTCTCCCCGCAGGAAGTAACCGTTTTCCAGCTCGTGATGGGAGGAGAACAGTACCGGAGTCGCAGGACATCTTCCTGCGAAATCTCTGGTATAATCATTGTCATAATTCAATACACAGATATCATTTTTTGTCTGGTGGGAAGCCACTGCTTCCTTGGCTGCCACATAGGCCTCCATGGTATGATGTCTGTTCAGGTGATCCGGTGTGATGTTCAGGATCGCAGATACCACCGGATGGAATGTATGTATGGTCTCCAGCTGGAAAGAACTGATCTCTCCCACGGTGACACTATCCTTTGACGTCTTCGTTACTTCCAGTGTATAAGGGTTGCCAATATTACCCACTACAAAGGTCTTCTCCGCACCGAAATGAGCTTTCATGATCTCACCGGTCAATGTGGTGGTGGTAGTCTTGCCGTTAGTGCCGGTAATGGCGATCACTCTGCCTTGCTCTGCAAGGAATCCCAGTTCGATCTCTCCCAGGATCTGTACCCCGCGGTCCCTCATACGGTTTACCAGAGGAATATCCGTAGGTACTCCGGGGCTTAAAACGGCTGCCTGAATGCTCAGTTCTACCTCCTCCGGCAGTTCTCCGGCGATACAGACCGCCTTGCTTTCCCCGGGAAGCTTCGCCTCCAGATCTTCCTTTGTCAATTTATCACTGCTGTCATACAGAACCACGTCTGCATGGTATTTTTCCAATAAAGCCACTGCACCGATCCCGCTGATGCCGGAGCCGATGACCAGACATTTTTGTCCTTCTAACATTTTCCTTACCATACCTTTCTGTAAAAGTCCATTAGTTCATTATAACGCATTCCCTACAAATGGGGAAGAGATTTTTACAGGAGACTTACGCAAAGAAGCCCTCCAACATATATATGTCAGAGAGCTCCGGTTCATTCCAGTTTCTGTGTACAATAATCTTCGGTTCTACGCTTCTACGATCAGATATCTGCCGTCTCCGATATCGAATACTTCATCTGCCTCCAGAATCTCATCATCCACAGCGCCGTCCACATCCATGCCGGCCTCATCAAAATACTCAATGACATCCTCCACGGAATCTACCACGACTGCCATGCACTCTTCCAGAAAATCTTCTGCCTCATCCAGTGTCTCTGCTACAGCTTCCGGAAAAAGCTGGAGCTGTTTGTCCAGGAAGCATTCCAGTACCGCATCATCATACTCTCGCATGCTATTACCTCCAAATTCTTACAAAAATGTCTTATTTATTTTCATAATAATATGGATATAAGATTACGTCAATTAGCAATTCGATATAGATGTAAATTGAGAGTTAGTAAAGAAATGCTATCAAATCCCCGTAGCCCTTGGCAGGGTATAAGAAACGCGGCACTGCTTATTCTTATACCCAGCCGGGGCTACTGGTTTTTTGAAAGCTTTCCAAAACGCAGAACTCCCGGCGTATGCGGTGCCATGTCGAAGATGTTTGTCGGAGGATGTTGATATTTTCTAGAAAAGTGCTGAAAGGCAGGGGGAAAGCGGACACGATGTCCGCGTCAGCCGATTGTCGACATGGATGTCGACTGTAGGCGGCCCCGTCATGACGAGAACTACTCATCACTTTTCGTAGAAAATTCACATCCGGAGACCTTACATCGAGACATGTGTATCGCATGCTCCGGGAGTTTGTCTGGTCTAAGGCTCCCTCCGCTACGAGCCATGCCTATTCATAAGATTGTCAGCAAAGAACGCTGTCAATCTTATTTCATAGACGGCTGTCGCCGTATAAAAATAGAGTGAACCAGCCTCGCTTGTGCGCAAGCGCCCATCGAGGTGTTCCACTCTATTTTTGCATGGCTCGTAGCTATGCTAACTTTCAATTATTCGCAATACTTCAACAATTCCAACGGGTGGGCGATAATAGCATCGGCGTGGCCTTCTTCCAGTTCCTTGCGGTTGCGGAAGCCCCAGAGGACTCCTACAGTGAAAGCACCTGCCGCCTTGCCGGTCTTCATGTCTGTAGCGGTATCTCCCATGTAGAGTACTTCGTCTGCGGTGAGACCGAACTTGTCTAAGATGCGGAAGACTCCGGCGGGATCGGGCTTGATGGGCACGCCGTCCACCTGTCCCTGCACTACATCAAAATAGCCCTTACCAAATAAACTCTCAATGACATCTACGGTGGCATGGTGGGGCTTATTGGATAATACGGCGATCTTCATTCCACGTTTCTTCAACTCTTCCAGCAGTTCCGGAATTCCCTCATAGGGCTTCACCTGATACATACAGTTCGCCTGGAAGATCTCCTTGTATCTGGCATAGGCTGCTTCAAAATGGGTAAGTCCGGTATCTCCGCCCTTGATCAGCGCCCGCTTCACCAGATTGGCGGCACCGTCTCCCACAAAATATTTATAATCCTGTACCGAGAAAGGTCCATAGCCGAATTCCGCCATGGTCTTGTCTCCGCTGTATTTCATGCTCATAATAGAATCAGATAAGGTTCCGTCCAGGTCAAAAATTGCTGCTTTCTTCATTCTGTTCTCCTACACTAATCTCAATCCATGCAGTTCCTGATAGACTCTTCCCACGGGAAGGCCTACCACATTATTGTAATCTCCTTCAATGCCGCGGATATACCGTGCACAAAATCCCTGAATGCCATAGGCTCCCGCCTTGTCCATCGGATCCCCGGTAGCCACATATTCCCGGATCTGTGCATCGGTCATAGGATAAAAATGCACTGTGGTCTTCTCATGAAAAGTCAGCGTCTTCCTCTCACCATTTTGCTCATAGAGGATCGTCACGCCTGTGTATACCTCATGTCCTCTGCCCTGCAGCATAGTAAGCATGGCTGCCGCAGCTTCCGAATCCGCAGGCTTACCCAGAATCTTGCCGTCGCAGGCGACCACAGTATCGGCTCCCAGCACAAGGGTGTCCGTCATCGTAGCTTCTCCACTTTTCTGTTCCGGATCAAAGACACCACTTACCGCAAGCTTCTCCCACACCGCTTCCGCCTTCTGCGCTGACAGTTCTTCCACCACTTTCGCCGGCTCTGTGGAGTTGATCTTCTCCTCGGTCTCGCTGACCACAACATCGAAATCCAGTCCGATCTGTGTCAGAAGCTCCCGTCTCCTGGGGGAGGCGGATGCCAGTATGATCTTCTTATTCATGATGTGTCTCCGGGATAAAAGTTCTGCTTTCGATGGCAGATTCTCCCGCAGCCTCCTTTGCTTTTTGAATGGCCTCCAGGCAGAACGCATCCTGGGAATTGAACAACTGCTTTCCTCTCTTGTCCTGCTTCTCATAGCTGCCATCCGGCTGTAAAATAGAAGCCTTCACATTATCCTTCAGCTGACTGTTCAGAATATGTAATAACTCTTCCTTCAGCTCCGGGCGATCTACCGGGAAGAGGATCTCCACACGACGCTCCAGATTACGGGGCATCCAGTCGGCACTTCCACAATAGATCTCATAATGGTCATCATTTGCAAAATAAAAAATACGGCTATGCTCCAGGAAATTGCCGACGATGGAGCGGACACTGATATTCTCGCTGACACCGGGGATTCCCACCTTCAGGCAGCAGATACCTCTGACGATCAGTTCGATCTTCACGCCGGCCGCACTTGCTTCATACAGGGCACGGATAATATCCTTGTCGCAGAGGGAGTTCATCTTCGCAATGATATGAGCATTCTTTCCCTCCAGCGCATAATTTTTCTCACGCTCGATCAGGTGCAGGAACTTATCCTTCAGCCATAACGGTGCCAATGCCAGCTTGTTCCAGAACAGTGGCTCAGAATAACCGGACAGCATGTTGAATACTGCCGTGGCATCCTCGCCGATGCGCTCCGCGCAGGTCAGCATACCCACATCCGTGTACAGCTTCGCCGTAGCATCGTTATAGTTACCGGTACCCAGATGGACATATCTGCGGATGCCATCCTCTTCTCTGCGGACCACCAGTGTGATCTTGGAATGAGTCTTTAATCCCACCAGTCCATAGATAACATGACAGCCTGCCTTTTCCAGCATTCTCGCCCAGACGATATTATTTTCCTCATCGAAACGGGCTTTCAGTTCCACCAGTACTGTGACCTGCTTGCCGTTCTCGGCGGCCTGAGCCAATGCCGCAATAATGGGAGAATTGCCGCTGACACGATACAAGGTCTGTTTGATAGCCAGTACTTCCGGATCTCTCGCCGCCTGACGGATGAAATCCACCACTGGCGTAAAGCTCTGGAACGGATGATGTAAGAGGATATCTCCCTTACGGATCTCCTCGAAAATATTGCAGCCTGCGGGAAGCTCCGGTGACTGCTGGGGCTCATACTTGGGAGTCTTTAAATGGTCAAAGCCCTCCAGCCCGTAGATCTTCATCAATACAGTCAGATCCAACGGTCCGTCGATTTCATAAATATTCTCGGGCTCGATGTTCAATTCCTTCTTAATGATCTTCAGCAGCCGCTTATCCATGCCGCTTTCCACTTCCAGGCGGATGGCTTCGCCCCACTGACGCTTCTTTAACTGCTTTTCGATCTCCTTTAACAGGTCTGCCGCCTCATCCTCATCAATGCTCAGATCCGCATTTCGCATGATACGGAAAGGATGGGCACAGACAATATCATAATTCAGAAACAGCTTATCCATGTTCCGCTCAATGATCTCTTCTAACAGAATGATCTTGCAGGCCTTGCCCTTAGACGGGATCCGTACCACACGGCTCAGGACACTGGGCACCTGTACGGTGGCGAATTCCAGTTCCTCGTCACTGTTTTTCTTCCGCACCATGGCTCCGATGTTCAGAGATTTGTTGCGAATCAGAGGGAACGGTCTGGAAGAGTCCACGGCCATGGGGGTCAGCACAGGATACACATTTTCCTGAAAATACTGATCCACATACGTTGCCTCCTCCGCCGTCAGCTGCTCATGCTCTCTGATGATATGCAGACCGTTTTTCTCCAGAAGAGGGAGTAAGGAACGGTTATAGGTGGAATATTGCAGATCCACCAGTTCATGGATTGCTACATGCAGCGCCTTTAACTGCTCTGTGGGCGTCATGCCGGCAATATCCTTTTTGGTATAACCCGCATTTTCCATATCCTTTAAAGATGCCACGCGGATCATGAAAAATTCATCCAGGTTCGATGCTGTGATGCTTAAAAATTTCAACCGTTCGAACAATGGGATGCTCTTGTCTCTGGCCTCGTTCAACACTCTATAGTCGAACAGTACCCAGCTCAGTTCCCGGTTGGTATAATATTTCGGATCTTTAAAATCGATTTCCATTTTTCCCTGCTGCCTCCCTTAAAATTTCTTTTTCTGCCGGATCACCGGGGTAATGCTGTATACTTCCTTGAAAAATTCCGTGCTGGTCTGGAAGAATCCCTTTTCCAGCGTAATATCTTCCTGGGTGTCCACCTTCAGAATCAGTTCATTCTCCTGTAAAACGGCCTTGACACCTTTCATTTTCTGTTTGTGGCTGCGGTCAAGGCTGTTGGCCAGACGTAAGATGGCAGTCAGTTTGGCAACCGTTAAGTAGCTCGCCTTATCCAGTCCCATAGGGCGCTCCTGTGCCTGCCCATAATAGACGAAATCGCTGTGGTTAAACCTTACCACGTTGGCCACGATCTCCCGCTCCATATGGGACAATCCGATCATTTCCGTTGCCATGATGATGTCATAGGAAGCCTCGCCGACATTGAGCAGGCTGATATATTTTCCACAGTCGTGCAAAATAGCGGCCAGCCGCAGATACAGGCGTTCTCTCTGCCCCATGCCATGCACTTTTTTCATACTGTCAAAAATCGTGGTAGTGATATGTTCCAGGGTATCCGCTCTCTTACTGCTGCCATTGTAGCGCTTGCTGATATTCAGTGCGCAGGCGATAATATCCTCCGCAAAATCATGCTCGCCACGGAACATTTTGTTCTGCTCCGCATACTCATAGGCGATACCGTCGCAGAGTGTTACGCCCGGTGCCCAGACCAGTTCCGCGCCCATGAGTTCTGCAATTCGTCTGGTCAGAATGGCACTGATGTACACCAGAGGCACTTTCTCCTCCGCAATATCCATCCGCTTCGCCAGCTCCGTGGTGCCTTTGGTACGAAGGGCTTCCATCAGCTGGGAAAATGCCTTGCGATCCACTACGGCATTGACTTCTCCCCGCTCGTGAGCCTTGCGCACCGCCCAGGGAGACAGGTAATCGTCCACGATGATGATATTTTTGATCTCGCGGTCCTTGAGATACAGCTTCTTGTAATCATCCAGCTGCGCCGTAGCCAGTTCGTCCACCAGACGCTCCATCTGAGTGCTGCCCGCGTTCAGATGATTCAGCAGTTCCTGCAGCCGCAGTACCCCCAGCCGCAGGTTCTGCGTGGAGACCAGTGTATCCTTGTCGAACAGGGAAATCTGGATACTACCCCCGCCGATGTCCAGGATCGCCGTCTTTTCTTCAATGATTCTGCGGAAAGTCTCTCCCTTGGAAGCAATGGACTTGTAATCCAGGAAACGCTGTTCGGAGTTGCTTAAGGTCTCCACCCAGATGCCGGTACGCTGTTCAATCTGATCCTGTAGGATCAGGGTATTTTCCGTCTCCCGGATGGCACTGGTACCGTAGGCTTTGTAAGCTGTCACCTTGTAGGATTCCATGATCTGTGCAAATTCTTTCAAAGTATGACACAGGTCATCTATTTTCTCATTGCTAATCTTCCCGTGGGCATAGGTGTCCGAGCCCAGGTCGATCCGCTGGCGGATACAGTCGATCTCCCGCATGGTATTTTTCCCGGAGAGATCAAATATTTTCATGGTGAGTTCAAAGCTGCCCACATCAATGGCTGCGAAGGTTTTTACACTCATAAGGTTCCTCACTTTCCTAACAGGTAATCAATGAACTGCTGGGCACTTCTTCCGGACAGTCCGCCGTGGGACAGTTCCCATTTGTTGGCTTCCAGTAAAAGTTCTTCTTCCGGCATCTCCACATGATAGCGCTCCGCCAGAGTCTTCACGATATTCTGGAATTCCTTTTTGTTGGGAGCACCGAAATAAATGGTCACGCCGAAACGGTATACCAGCGACAGCTTCTCCTGTACGGTATCGCTGGTGTGCATATCCTCTCTGGTCTCCTCCTTGTCACTGTAGTTCTCGCGAATGAGATGGCGACGGTTGGAAGTAGCATAGATCAGGACGTTCTCCGGCTTTTTCTCCAGACCACCCTCGATGACAGCCTTTAAGTATTTGTATTCGATCTCGAACTCTTCGAAGCTCAGGTCATCCATATAAATGATAAATTTGTAATTGCGGTTCTTGATCTGGCTGATGACCGTGTTCAGATCCTGGAACTGATGCTTGTAGACCTCGATAATACGCAGACCCCTGTCATAATATTCATTGGCAATGGCTTTGATGCTGGAAGATTTACCGGTTCCCGCATCACCGAACAGCAGGCAGTTGTTGGCCTTTTTACCGTTTACAAAAGCCTCGGTATTGTCTACCAGTTTTTTCTTGGGAAGCTCGTAACCTACCAGATCATCCAGTTTCACATGGGCAATGTTCAAAATCGGAACGATATGTACACCCTCCTCGTCATGGGTAATGCGGAAGGACTTGTGCAGGCCGAATTTGCCGACACCGTATTCCTTATAGAACTGGGTCAGTGTAGCCTTCATCTCCTCGGCCGTTCCGTCTGCGCAGAACTTTTCCGCCAGTTCACAGATGCGGGCACAAATTCTCTTATTGTACACCTTGCTCTCCTGCATGCTGCTGGCATAATTTTCAATGATGGAAAATTCCGGCACATGAAGCTGCTCCATCATGGGTGCAAAATCAAAGTCATAGAATTCCTTGAAAATGCGGATGTCATGCAGTGCCGCATCGTTGATGGAACCGACGATCTCTCCGCGGATCTCGCAGCCACAGCTGTAGCTGTTCTCGTTATTCACCAGGAGATTGGCCAGATAGCAGTGCCACAGATTCCCGTGGAAACCGTAATTACCTGCCAGATCGATCAAATCATGAATGCACTCGTAAAACAGTGCCGCCATATCTTCCGTGTTGTAATATTCGTCATCGTAATGGGACATGAGGAACGCCATGTCATACAGCAGTTCTCCGTCCTCGAAATCACGGTATACGATCAGTTCTTTTTCTCTCATATGTCTAACCTTCTTGTTTTATATGTTTTAACTATTCAGAGCCAATGGGCGAAGTAACCACATGAGCAAATAACATGCAGGCATGTTATTTAAGTAAGCCTCGCAGAGGCGGTTTTGCGAATGGGTTTCTGAATAGTTGTTATGCTTAATAATTGCCCAGTATCTTCATGCTGCGGGCTTCTTCTCTGAGTCCCCGCAGTGCGTTTTTCACCGCGCTGTCCGCAAGATTGCCTTCGAAATCAATAAAGAAGCGGTACTCCCAGTTCCTCTCGGGGATCGGGCGGCTCTCGATCTTGGTCATGTTCAGATTGTTGTAGATAAAATGGGACAGAATGTGGTACAGGGATCCGCTCTCATGGGGGATTTCCAGACACAGGCTGATCTTGTTGGCATTTTTGCGGAAGATCTTCTGGTTCGTCACAATGATGAAACGGGTGGAGTTGCTGTCGGAATCGTTGATCCCTTTTTCCAGAATTTCCAGTCCGTAGGTCTCTCCTGCGTATTCGCTGGCGATGGCTGCCTGGGTTTTATCCTTTTCCTTCGCTACTTTTAACGCTGCGAAAGCGTTGTTCTGCATGCTGATCTGCTGCCAGTCATGCTCGGAGAGGTATCTGGCGCTCTGCATCAGGGACTGGGGATGGGAATAGACTCTTTTGATCTCTTCCATCTTCGTGCCGGGCAGTGCCAGCAGGCAGTGTTCGATGGGGATCACCTGCTCTCCCACGATGTAGTTTTCGAATTCCACCAGCAGATCGTAGATTTCATTGACAATGCCCGCCGTGGAATTTTCAATGGGAAGTACGGCAAAATCCGCACTGCCTTCATCAATGGCACTCATGGCATCCCGGAAGGATTCCACATGGAATGCATTGACATTCTCGCCAAAAAATTTCCGCATGGCTGCCTGGGAATAGGAACCTTCCGCACCCTGATAGACCACTCTGGCACACTCGGTCTCCAGTTCATCCACACCGATGAAGGGGAGTCTGCCTTCACTGCCATGGGCTGCCAGCAGCTGGTACTGGAGCTTTCTGCTCATGGACATGATCTGTTCAAACAGTTCCTCCACGCCGTGGCTGTTGAAATCATTATGGGTCAATGCCTTGACTCCGGCGATCTTCTCCTGCTCTCTCTGTTTGTCAAATACTTTTTTGCCGGTCTCTATTTTATATTCCGCCACCTGTCTGCTGACATCCATGCGCTTCTCATAGAGATCCACGATCTGCCGGTCAATGGTGTCGATCTGTTGTCTCAACTGTGATAAATCCATGCTGTTCTCCTTAACTTAACTGATATCCACGAATTGCTCCGCTGCAAAGCAGCTCCCGCAATTCTCAAACATTCGGAATCCGCTGACTCCAAATGTAACTATTCAGAACCACATTCGCAAAACCGCCTCTGCGAGGCTTTTCTGAATAACATGCTTGCATGTTATTTGCTCATAGTGGTTACTTCGCCCTTTGGCTCTGAATAGTTACATTTTATCTCACTTTTCCCTTGTTAGCAAGCAAGAACCAAGGTATAATATTAGATATTACAAAAACTTTACATTTCATTTTACATAAAGAAGGATTGCTTATGAAAGATAAAAAAGCCTTATTGATTCTGATTCCTTTTCTTCTGTTCGTGATCATCATCGGTGCATTTGCCATCGTGGGAGACCGGATCCCTGACAATCCCCCGGAGACCGTGGGGAACACCGCCGGAAATCTGAACAATTCCGGCTACTTCTGCGAGTATGATGGAAAAGTGTATTTTGCCAATGTCTATGACAGCGACACCCTGTACTCCATGGACCCTTCCGAACAGGACATCAAAAAACTGGGGAATGCCTCCGTACAAAATATCCTGGCTGGCGGTAAATTCCTCTACTATTATCAGACTGGAGCTTCCGGGGATGCCGGGATCGGTGCGCTGCGAACTGTGCGTTCCTTCAACCGCTGTAAGCTAAACGGCAGCGACGTCACAGGACTTACCAGAGATCCCATTTCCACCGCCCAGCTGGTGGGAAGCAACCTCTATATTATGACCGTGGATGATAACGGACCTTTATTTTACCGTATGAAGATCGACAAGTCTGACAAGACGGAACTTGCCAACTTCGAGATCAATCCCGCCAGCGCCGTAAACGGCACCATTTATTACAACGGTACACAGGACAACCACTATCTCTATGCCATGAATACCGCAACGGACGGAGTTTCCACCGTATGGGACGGCAATCTGTGGTATCCCATCGTACAGGGAGATTATGTCTACTATATGGATGTGGAAAACAATTACAGACTGTGTCGATACTCCCTGTCCCGAAATGAGATTGAAGTCCTGACCAATGAAAGAATCGACTGCTTTAATGTGGGATACGGTTATGTATACTATCAGGTAAACGGCGAGGAAGCCTGCCTGAAATGCATGCGGGATGACGGAAGTGATTCCTGGGTCATTGCCGAAGGCAACTATACCGCCATCAATATGACTTCCCAGTATGTCTACTTTCAGATGTTCGGGGATGTCTCTTCCTGGTATCACTCCCCTTTGGGCAGTCAGAGCTACAGCGGATTTGATGCAGCCAGCCAGGCAGCGCTGGATGCTTTGAAAAAATAATGTAACGATTCAGAGCCATGAAATATGAGCGGATGTTCGTCGAATGCTTGCATTTGTAAGAGCATCCGCTCATATTTCTTTGGCGAAGCAGCTTGTATGAGCAAAAAGAAAGCATCGAAGATGCGATTTTGCGAATACTGCTCTGAATAGTTACAGAATAATAACATAGCAAGAGCCGCAGACATTCCGCCTGCGGCTCTTATTTTTTCGTTCCCGTTGCAAATTGATTTTAACCTTCCTCGATATGGTTCAGGCCCTGATTCAGAATCGTGATGATATGGTCATCCGCCAGTGCATAAAAGATCGTCTTGCCGTCTCTGCGGTTCTTCACCAGATCCATCTGCTTCAATACCCGTAACTGATGGGAAATGGCAGACTGTGACATACCAAGCAGAGTGGCTATGTCATACACACACATTTCGGAGCACAGCAGTACCGACAAGATCTTCAGTCTTGTAGCATCTCCAAATACTTTAAAAAATTCTGCCAGATCCTGTAACTCCTCCTCCGGCGGCATCTTCTCATCGATCTGCCGGATGGTTTCCGGATCTGCGGAAAGATAACTGTTCTTCTCTTCCATTTTATTTCTCCATTATTTACTCTGTGATCCCTCTCTCAACAGAGGTTTTCTGCACTGACTGTTATCTACGGTTAACTATATTTACTATACACTATTTCTGCGAATTCGACAAATGAAAATATTGCCGCATGCCCTCTGTCATGGTGATCGTTCCCTCATGGTCGATGAACAATCCTTCCGCATCATACTTTTCCAGAAGTTGCTGGCCTTCCTCCTGTCCCAGTACAAAGCAGGCCGTAGACAGGGCATCACTTAAGAATCCGTCCTTCGTCACGATGGTGACCCCCGCCACATCACTGTGGGCCGGTGATCCGGTCCGTGGATCCAGTATGTGATGATATCTGACACCATCCACTTCCACATAGCGTTCATAATCTCCCGATGTGGATACACAGTGCCCTCCGTCCAGTGTCAGCACGCCCACACTTTCCGAAGGATCCAGCGGATCTGTCACTGCGATCTGCCAGGCTCCGCCCTCCGGCTTGCTTCCGTAAGTCAGGATGCTGCCGCCCACGGAAATCACGGCACCACTTACCTCCGGATGCGCTTCCAGTATCTTAAGGATCTCATCCAGCGCCACACCTTTTCCCACAGCTCCCAGATCCAACTGCATTTCTGCGGGAATACTCACCGAATCCCCGTCCGCCTGTTGTTCCAACTGAATTTTCTGCCAGCCTGTGGTGGCAAGAGCCTCCGCGATCTCTTCCTGCCTCGGCAGTTCATAATCCCCGGAATCTCCGGCAGCCGCCCAGGTATCAATGTCCCACAGACGGCTGAGCCGGCCGATACTGACATCAAAGGCCCCGGCACTCTCCTCTGAGATCTGCCGGCATCTTCCCAGCCACTCAGCCATCGCAGGAGATACGGAGGTCTGCCCTTCTCCAGCGGCTGCATTGATCCGCGCCACTTCCGCACTTTCCAGCCTCCAGGAAAGTTCTTTTTGTTCCAGATCGTTTAGTTTTTGTAAAAGAACATCTGTTATTTTCTCATTTATTTCACTATTTGTTGTGGTTGCGGAATTTCCGGTAACATAAACGGTCTGGGAGATCACGGTTCCCATGGCTGTATCTATGCTTTTTTCGCATTCCGTTTTCTGCCCGCATCCCGTCAGAAAAAACACCGGGAGCATTGCCAGTAACGTTGCCCGCCGCAACACCCGGGGCGTTTTCAAATACTTCTTCATTTTTTTCATTCCTTTTGCTATACTGTTCTCATCAGAAAGGAGTTCCTTATTCCTATGAATCTTTCCATGAATGATCGAAAAAAAGCAGTTCTCCTTACCACCGCTCTGCTTGTAATAGCTGTCCTTTGCGTAGTGCGGATCTATGTAGTCTCGCACAGTTCCGTAGAAAACGGTCAGGCTCTCTATGCCGATCTCTATCAGAACGGCGAATTATTGCAGACCATCCGTCTGGATACAGTGACCGCCGAATATACCTTTGAGGTCTCCGGGAATGCCGGTGCCACGAATACCGTCTGTGTCCGTCCGGGCAGCATTGCCATCGTCTCTGCGTCCTGTCCGGATCAAATCTGCGTGCATCAGGGATTTATCAGCACCTCCCTGCTCCCCATCACCTGTCTGCCCAATCGGCTGGTGATCCGGGTCAGAGAAGAGGTTTCCGTTCCGGATGACACTGCACCGGTTCCGGACGGCGTGACCTATTGACAGAATACCATTTTTGCCTGCACAGCGTACCAAAATGCACGGTACCAAACCACCGGACCATTTACGAATTACGAAAACACGGAGATTTTTATGAAACCACCTGTAACTACCAGAAAACTGACGACGCTTTCTCTGCTGGCGGCCATTGCACTGGCGCTGTATGCCGTGGAAAGTGCTCTGCCCCCCATTGTCCCGATCCCGGGCATCAAGCTGGGGCTTTCCAATATAATAACGCTTGTTGTTCTATGGAAATATTCCGCAAAAGACGCCTTTTTCGTGCTTCTGGTGCGGATCCTTTTAGCGACCATGTTCTTCGGGCAGGCCATGAGTCTCCTGTACAGCCTGTCCGGCGGTATACTCTGCCTGTTTGCCATGTTGCTTGTGAAGCTGCTGTTGCATGGGAATTACCTGTTCCTCGCAAGCATGACAGGTGCTGTTTTTCACAATCTGGGGCAGATTGGTGTTGCGTTTTTACTGACTTCCGTTCCCGCCGTGCTTGTCTATCTGCCGTTTTTGCTTCTCAGCGGTCTGGTGACCGGTTTGTTCATTGGTCTCTGTGCCCGCTTTACGCTTCGCTTCCTTCCGTGAGATCCACGGGAAGCTCCGCCAGCATCTGTGCTACGGTCTTGTGAGTAATGGGATGACGGAAATTCGGTGCCAGCTCACTTAATGGCTTCAGTACAAAATAACGGTTCTCCATATCTACATGCGGGATCACCAGATCCTCGGAGCTGTAGATCAAGTCATCATAGAAAATAATATCCAGATCCAGTGTCCGGGGGCCCCAGTGGATCTTGCGTTCTCTTCCTTCCATCTGCTCAATACGGTGCAGCTCCTGTAATAGTTCTTCCGGTGCAAGCAGCGTCCGGATCTCAAACATTCCGTTTACGAAGTTATTCTGTTCCACACCGCCATATGGCAATGTCTCCAAAAGCTCCGATACCTTTTCTACTCTGATATCTTTACTATTCTTAAGCTGGCCCAGTGCCCGCGCGATATGTTCTCTGCTGTCCCCCATATTGGAACCCACGGCAATATAGGCTTCATGCCATTCCCTGTGAATTGCCACAGATACACTGCCAAAGGGTAACGGAATCGGAGCCTCAGGCTTGCGGATCTCCAGATCCAGTCCCTGTACCAGTGGAAACTGCTGTAATACTTCGTAAGCAGTCCGCTCCGCCACCGTTTCGATCAATTGAAAAGTATGCTGTTGCATGAACTCCGTGATAAACTGACAGACCTCTCCGTAATTGGTGGAGAGACTTAAGTCATCCGCCAGTCCTGCCGGACGGGTATTCGTATACAACGTGGCATTCACATAAAAATGCTGTCCTTTTTCATTTTCTTCCGGATATACGCCGTGATGCGCATATACTTCCAGTTCTTCGATACGGATCTGATCTTTCCGATTCTCATTTCTCATTTGCTGACTCCGCCTTTCCCGATACCTTTTCAGAGCTTTTTATTTTCCACTGTTTAAAATAGCTTCACACATTTTAATGGTGCGGACATTTTCTTTCACATCATGCACCCGGACAAACATACATCCCTTCTGGACGCCGAACATGGTAGTCACCAGCGTTCCCTCCACTCTCTCCGTCACCGGCAGATCCAGTGTCAGCCCGATGACCGACTTGCGGCTGCATCCCAACAGCAGGGGATAGCCGAACATATTCAGTTCTTCCAGACAGTTGATGATCTCCAGATTGTTCTCGTAGGTCTTGCCGAACCCCACGCCGGGATCCAGAATGATCTTCTCATCCGCAATGCCTGCCGCTTCCGCCAGATGGATCGTGTCTGCCAGATCTGCCGCCACATCCTGCATGAAATCCTGATAGTCCGCCTCTTTGCGATTGTGCATCAGACAGCAGGGCAGGCCGCTCTTTGCAATGACTTCCGCCATGTGTCTGTCGTATTTCAATCCCCAGATATCGTTGATGAGATCCGCTCCCGCGCGGATCCCCGCCTCTGCCACACCGCTTTTGTAGGTGTCCAGGGAAATGGGAATATCAAAATTTGCCTTCACCGCCTCGATCATGGGTACGACTCTGGCAATCTCCTCCTCGTCAGATAGCAGGGTATAACCCGAACGCGTGGACTCTCCGCCGATGTCCACAATATCCATCCCCTCAGCGATCATTTCTTCCACATGCTTCAATGCCCGGTCTCTGTCATTCCACTTTCCTCCGTCGGAAAAAGAATCCGGGGTCACATTCAGGATCCCCATTACATAAGTATGTCCTTTGGTCTGAAACTCTCTGTTGCCAATCTTCATTTGTTTTCTCCCTCATGTTTGTATTATTTTTTGTCCGGATATGTTCCCCTACCGGGTACAGCTTTGCGAATTTCTCGGTTCAGCCTGTTGCACTCAGTACCTGATCGTCAGGTTCTTCTTGCCGTCTTTCCAGTTGCAATCCTTCTCCGCATCGCAGGCGAAGCAGGCACGGCTTGCCTTGTCCGCCCGGTAAAGAACGCCGTTTAGGTTCTTCTCTTTCGCGGCCTCGGGATCTCTGTGCCGTGAGATTGCAGTTACAATAACATCCGTTTCTTTATCGTCAAATCCACAGTCCTTAAGGATCTCCGGTGCGATCCGGGCACTGGCCTGCTCATGAGGCGTGCCGTTCTCGTACTGTTCATGCTTTCCGCAATCATGGAGCAATGCCGCCGCATAGATCCACTCCCGGTCCAGTTCCAGTCCTTCCTCCAGAGCTATGATCGTCCCGATCCGGGCCACATCCAGAAAATGTACCATACTATGACGGCAGAAGCGTCTGTCTGCTTCTGCCGCATTGTTCTTTCCTAAATGGTATAAAAATAAATCATGATTTAATATTTTATCAATTCTGTCCACAGGAGTTCCCCCATTTCGATCCGGTCTTTCCGCAGCTTCCTCCGGTCTTCATAATTTCTATCGGTTCACCAGCTGTAAGAATCTGTCCTGCAATTCCTTATTCTCCGCAAAGACTCCCCTTGTCACCATGGTAACGGTCTGGCTGCCGGGCTTTTTGATCCCGCGCATGGTCATGCACATATGCTCTGCTTCCAACATTACCATAACTCCCTGGGGTGCCAGATATTTCATGATATCATCGGCGATCTGCGCCGTCATCCGCTCCTGGATCTGTAATCTTCTGGCATATACCTCCACAGTCCTGGCAAGCTTACTCAGACCCACAACCTTGCCATCTGGGATATACGCAACATGAGCTTTGCCATAAAAAGGCATCAGATGATGCTCGCACATAGAATAGAAGGTAATATCCTTCTCCAGTACCATCTCGTTATTGTCTACGGAGAAGACCTTCGACAGATGCTCTCCCGCATCCTGATCCATACCGCCGCAGATCTCTTCATACATCCTGCCGATCCGCTCCGGTGTCTCCTTCAGTCCTTCTCTATCGGTATCTTCCCCGATTCCTTCCAGCAAAAGCTTTATTGCTTCCTGTACTTTCTTCTGATCTACCATTTTCACCGCCTCGCTTTCCGTTTATTCCCTGCTGTCTGTCTCTTCTCCATGAGCTTCAGGATTCTTCCCAGATAAGAGAGAGAGCCGAAGCACAATATCACATCATCCCGTCCTGCCAGCAGGTGACTAAGCTCCACTGCCTCTTCCAGGCTGTCCACCGCCGTCACATTGGGGTGTACCTTTGCCACCTCCGTTGCCAGATCATAAGCATGCATGGCTCTGGGATTGTCCGGAGGTGTCACCGTGAGAATCTGATCCGCATACTTCTCCGTCAGCGCGATCACGCGGTCCACTTCCTTGTCCTTTAATATTCCCATTATATAGATAATTCTTTTGTTTGTAAAATAGAATTCTATGGAATCCGCAAGTTTTGCGGCTGCATCCTCGTTATGCGCGCCGTCCACTATAAATAACGGGTGTTCTTCCAGTATTTGCAGCCTTCCGTTCCAGACAGTCTCCTTCAGGCCTTTCCGAATGGCAGTCTCTTTGATCTCATAACCGCATTTCCCCAGAGCCTGCACCGCTTCTACCGCCAGCACAGCATTTGCTACCTGGAATTTCCCCGCAAGGGTGATCTCCAGCTTTTTATAATTTCCATAATCGAAGGTCTGCTTTTTCAGTCCGTATTTCACATGCTTTGCATTTGCCGCATCTGCGATGGTCAGCATGCAGCCAAGCTCTGCCGCCGTCTGCTCCACGACTTTCTGGGCTGCTTCCTTCTGCCGCATGGTAACTACCTGACAGCCCGGCTTACAGATTCCGGCCTTATGTGCTGCGATCTCCTCCAGACTGTTACCTAAGAATTTCATATGATCCATACCGATGGAAGCCAGTACCGCCACCTGCGTGGTAGTGATCAGATTTGTAGCATCCTCCCTGCCTCCCATACCGGTCTCCAGTACGACGATATCACACTGTTTTTCCCGGAAATACCAAAAGGCCAATGCCGTCTCGATCTCAAAAGGCGTCGGATGATGGAAGCCGTCACTTACCATAGCATCACAATGCTTTTTTATAATCTCCAGTCCTTCGCACAAATCCTTATGGGTGATCTTCTGCTTTCCGATCTGGATTTTTTCACAATAATCAATAATAACAGGTGATATATATTTTCCCACACGGTATCCGGCAGCCTGTAAGATATTGGAAATATAGGCAAGTGTGGAACCTTTTCCGTTGGTTCCCGCAATATGTACGAATTTCAGGTCGTTCTGCGGATCTCCCAGCCTTCTGCACAGCTCTCTGATGCTGTCCAGCCCCGGAACAATGCCGTAGGTTCCCACTTTTTCCATATATTTCATTGCTTCCTGATAGTTCATAGCAGTCTCTCCCGTATCATACACTGAAAATTTCATATACTATGTCCATGAAAATGACAAAATCCATCGCAAACTCTTTGAAAACCTTCGGCAGGAGCTTTCTCCTGTGCGGACTGTGTGGCTGGTGCATAGAGATCCTGTTCACAGCGCTGCACTCCCTCCGGCGCAGGGATCTGCGTCTTACCGGTAATACTTCTCTGTGGATGTTCCCCATCTACGGCTCCGCCTGCCTGCTTGCACCCTTCAAACGGCTTTTTGAGCACCTGCACATCAGTCGTCCCGGGCGCGGGCTGTTCTATATGGCAATGATCTTCACCGTGGAATATCTCAGTGGGCGCCTATTGTGGAAGCATGGTCTCTGCCCCTGGGATTACGGTAAAAGCCGTTTCCACATCCACCGGATCATCCGGCTGGACTATGCCCCCTGGTGGTTCCTGGCAGGACTGTTTTTTGAAAAAATCCTGCCCTGAGCCGTTTTACAGCATTACTGCATTGCTTCTGCCAGCATCCGTTCCTCATGGCCCTTTTTGTCCCTCACCATCTTCTTCATGAGGAAATGATAAGCGATCCAGAGGAAAATACCTGCGGTCAGCCAGGCTGAGGCATTGGCAAAGCACACACCCACATAACTCATCAGATGCGCTGCCGCAAAAGCCACGATACCACGGCTCAACAATTCCACCACACCGCCCATCATGGGCATGAAGCCGAAGCCACAGCCCTGCAGCGCATTTCGGAAGATAAATATCATTCCCAGCGGAATGAAGAACATGCCGCAGATCGTAATATACGTTCTGGCATATCCACATACCATCTCAACCTGTTCGGAGATGAACAGCGGTACAATATAAGGAAGTGCTATATATACCAGTCCGTAGACAAGCACCGCATAGACACCGGACATGATATTGGCAGCTTTCACGCCCTTACGGATCCGGTCCAGATCATTGATGCCGCGGTTCTGCGCACAATAAGTTGCCATAGTCACACCCATTGCAGCAAAGGGCTGTGTTACCAGCTGTTCCACCTTGCAGGACACCGAATAAGATGCCACCACGGTAGAACCCAGCAGATTCAGTGCTGCCTGTACCAGAATAGTACCGATAGCTGTAATGGAAAACTGCAGTGCCATGGGAATTCCCACGGTCAGTTGATTTTTCACACACTGGCTTTCCAGTCTGCAATGCTCCGGACGGATATGCAGTGTAGGTACGCTCTTAATAATATAAATCAGACACAGTACACCGGATAATCCCTGAGAAATGATGGTAGCATAAGCTGCACCGCCCACTCCCATATGACCGTAAACGATCAGTACATAGTCCAGGACAATATTCGTCACCGAAGCGATCACCAGCAATACTAACGGCACCACACTGTTGCCGATGGCACGCAGGATACTGGACAGCAGGTTATACAATACATTGCAGGCAATTCCCGCACAGATGATCATAATGTATTCCTTCGTCATATCGAAAATATCTTCCGGAGTATTCATCACCCGAAGCAGGCTGTCCATGCCGGCCATACTGACTGCGGTCATCACGATCGTCACGATCACCGACAGGATGGCAGCGCTTCCGATACTTTTACGCATACCTTCCCGGTCCCCTGCTCCGAAGCGTTGTGCCGTCAGCACAGTAAATCCGGTGGTCAGTCCCTGGGTAAATCCCAGGATCAGGAAGCTTACCGACCCGGTGGCTCCTACTGCCGCCAATGCATCCACACCTACGAACCGACCCACGATAATGGTATCCACCATACTGTATAACTGTTGGAAAATATTACCTATGATAATAGGAATGATAAATTTTGTAATCAGCTTGGAAGGGCTGCCCTTCGTCATATCAAGTTCCATAAATCTCTTCTCCCGAAAAAACAGGGTCCCGGAAGGCCCCGTCTCTTATACACATGTATACTTTACACATGTATACTTGTTTCTCAATATTACTGTAAATCGTCAATATCCCCGACCTCTCCGGAACCGATATCCAGCATGTTCACGGTTCTGCGCTTCAATCTGGCTTCTTCCGACTCCTTCAAAATAAACTCCTTGATCGCTTTGGAATTGCGGATATGCTCAATCAACAGTTTGGGATGAGTGGTATCACCGGTATAACAGACAATGGTGCCAAGTCCTACCATTCTCTCCCAGATACTTGCCGTATGCTCCACATCCTGTACCTTGTACATATAGCAGTCATTCTCCACCTTGGTGAACACACCCGTATCCACAGTGATCATATCCTCTTTGATCACATACTTGGTAAAAGTAAAAGGTAATCCTAAAAATAACCAGCGCTTCTTTTCCACAAATTCTACTGACATAGTGCCCTCCTTTTATTGCCTGGTCCGGTATTCCACAGCCGCTGTAACGTACAGTAGAACCGTCTTTTACACAACCGGCTTCATCAATATAGTTCTCTTTGCCTCATTATATGATATCCTATCCGGGAATGCAAAACCTTTCTGTCATATCCACACAAATTTTCTATATTTTTTCACTCTTTCCTGCTTGATTCTCCTACGGAGAAATGGTATTATGTTACAAATGTAAAAATACAGGAGGATAAACAATGACCGCAAAAGAATGTATCACAGGCCGCAGAAGTATCCGTCAGTATACGGATCAGCCGGTATCTCATGAGCTTCTGGCTCAGATCGTAGAGACAGCTTCTTATGCTCCCAGCTGGAAGCATACGCAAATCGTTCGTTATATCGCTGTGGAAGGCGAAAAGAAAGCGAAACTGGCAGCATGTACTTCCTCCTTCCCGGGTAATGGCAAGATCATGGAGAACGCTCCCATGGTCGTTGCAGTAACCGTGATAAAGGGCAGAAGTGGTTTCGAGAGAGACGGCTCCTTCACTACCGCCAGAGGCGATGCATGGCAGATGTTCGATGCCGGTGTTGCCAGCGAAGCCTTTTGCCTGGCTGCTTATGAGCAGGGCCTTGGCACCGTGATCATGGGTATTTTCGATCAGCAGGAAGCTGCTGATCTCCTTGAGATTCCTGAAAATCAGGACCTGATCGCACTGATCCCCATCGGTTATTCCGCAGAAGCACCCGTTGCTCCCAAACGGAAACCCGTAACGGATCTGTTATCTTATCAACAGTAATTTTAAAGTCGAAGAGTTTTTCCTCTTCGACTTTTTTCTGGTCAGGGTATGAGTTGTCCGCTTCCTGCGGTCCCTGTTTCTACCCGCATCATAAGAAAAGCGCTGTATTCTTATGATGTCGCATACACAAGTGAACACGGATTCTCCTATTCCGTACGGTCACTGTGTCGAAAATAGCAGCGCAGAAACGAGGAAATGAAAAAATGAGACACTTGATGAACCCACTTGACTTCTCTGTTGAGGAACTCGACAAGCTGTTCGCTCTGGCAGACGACATTGAGAAGGATCCCGCCAAATACGCCCACAAATGCGACGGCAAGATCCTCGCCACCTGCTTCTACGAGCCCAGCACCCGCACACGCTTAAGCTTTGAATCCGCCATGACCCGTTTAGGCGGCAGAGTCATCGGCTTCTCCGATGCGGCTTCCTCTTCTGCTTCTAAGGGAGAAAGTGTATCCGATACCATCCGCATCATCTCCTGCTATGCGGACATCTGTGCTATGCGCCATCCCAAGGAAGGTGCTCCCATGGTAGCTGCAGAGAAATCCCTGATTCCTGTGATCAATGCCGGTGACGGCGGCCATCAGCATCCCACCCAGACCCTGACGGACCTACAGACCATCCGCAGCCTCCACGGCGATCTGAATAATTTTACCATCGGTCTGTGCGGTGACCTGAAATTCGGTCGTACCGTACACTCCCTGATCAACGCACTGGTGCGCTACGAAGGCATCAAATTCATTTTCATCTCTCCCGAAGAGCTGAAGATCCCTGATTATGTCACCGACATGCTCCGCGAGAAAGGCATTCCTTTCCAGGAAGTTATCCGTCTCGAAGACGTGATGCCGGAGCTTGATCTCTTATATATGACCCGTGTACAGAAGGAACGTTTCTTCAACGAAGAGGATTACGTCCGCTTGAAAGATTTCTATGTACTGACCCCGGAAAAAATGGAACTGGCGAAGCCCGATATGCTGGTGCTGCATCCCCTTCCCAGAGTCAATGAGATCTCCGTGGAGATCGATGACGATCCCAGAGCCGCCTATTTCAAGCAGGCACAGTTCGGTGTCTATGTCCGTATGGCTCTGATCCTGACTTTGCTGGGTCTGGCATAATTTTCCGGCATCTGACCGCAAAATTATCTTATGAATATTATAGGATTCGCTGTCTGATCTGACCGACACGAATCTGTTGTATGAATTCGTATATAAAAGTTAACATACGCAGCACTCTGTGCCTGCAGAATGGAGATTACTATGTTAAATGTAGGAAAAATCGAAGAGGGCTTCGTCCTCGATCATATCAAAGCCGGAAAAAGTCTCTCGATCTATGAGCACCTTCAGCTGGATAAGTTAGACTGCACCGTTGCTATCATTAAAAACGCCCGCAGCGGAAAAATGGGCAAGAAGGACATTCTGAAAGTAGAATGTGACATTAATATGCTGGATCTGGATGTACTGGCATTCATCGACCATAACATCACCGTCAACGTGATCAAAAACGGCGAGATTGTGGAGAAAAAGGAACTGGTACTTCCCAAACAGATCAAAAATGTCATCAAATGCCGCAACCCCAGATGCATCACTTCCATCGAGCAGGGACTGCCCCACGTATTCGTCCTCTCCGATGAGAAAAAAGAGATCTACCGCTGTAAATATTGCGAAGAGAAATACAGCGAAAGCTAAGAACCTTATACAACAAATGCCCTATCAGCAGCCGCTGGTGGGGCATATTTACAATACTTATTCCGCATCATCCTCTGTTTTCTTTTCACTATCTTCCTGCTTCTGCATATACATTATTTCTAACCTTACCTGAATTGGCAGTAATAGCAGAAAACCAATTAATCCATATACAATTCCATTTAATGCAATTGAAATGGAAATACTTAATCCTGTAAAAAGAAGTGTTCCTTCCCCCATAGGTTGAATTGCCATAAAGCTGATACAGCTTTCGAGGAATCCCATTCCCAAAAATGTGATTTTCGCAAGATTTATCGCTGATTTTGCCTGAAACAATTGTTTTATTGATACTGATTTCTTTTTTCCAAAAATAATCCGAAAGGAATCGAAAAAGGGTAGTCCCAAATTTGTCCCCAGCAAAAATAAAGCAGTAACTAAAAACATACTCAATAATGTAGGCATATCCACAAAAAGCATATTCATACTGATTCCCATATTGGTAATAACAGAATATAAAACAACGAATAAAAAAATTATCACAGTTATCCCAAAAGCCAATAATGAACTTCGGCTTTTCTTTTTGCTATTCTCTGTTTCCTGTAAAAGATTTATCATATTGACTTCAGCTTTTTCAGTGTAACCGTTTTCCAACAAATGTTCACCTGACAGGAACTCATTAATACTAATTTGCAGAATGTGGCATAACGGAACAATCAATGCCAGTTCCGGCATTCCTTTGCCACATTCCCATTTGGATATTGTTTTGTTACTGACACCAATCGCATCCGCCAATTGTTGTTGCGTCATTCCCTGCTCTTTTCTTAATGTAGAAATGAATACCCCAATCTTTTCCTGATCCATTGCTGTTCCTCCCGTAAAACTATAAAAATACGATTTTCATGACTGTATTTTACAATTTTATCGCTATGAGGACAACTTTTCCTTCGTAGACCCCAGTCTATCTATCGTAGATTTTCATTGTACATAACATCTTTCTGCGTATTTCAACAATCTTATCTACACATTATCTGCGACATAAAATGTGGGCGCCGGCATATTTTCCCACTCTGTTAACGTAATATTTCCTTTTGTAATTTCCGCTGCTTCCAATAATCCCTGCATTGTTTCATCAAAAAAGTTACTCATAAGTTTTCCTCCGTAGTCTGTTGCGTTTTCTCTTTATTTTACTCAGTCTCATTATGTATCAAATCTCGTTCAATTCCTTTTCCATAATTGTTTTAATTGCTCTAATATCTGTAAAAGTCAACCTTACGCCGCGATTATACATAGCCAATACTTCATTCAAATTTTCTACTAGCAATTTATTAAGCTTTTTATGTATTGTCATCGGCTGATCCTGCACTGTATGAATATGATCAAAATATTTTTCAATAACAGGAAATGTATTCAGTATTAAAAAAGCATTTTCCTTTCCTGCAAATTCAAGGTCAAAAAAGAGGTGAGAAAAATATTCCACACCCCTTTTTCAATATGCAAACAACATAAAACAAACGGTAAATCATAATTAATAACTTTGTTCTTTAATACAAACAATTGCTCCTGTCGCATTATTCTCTTCTACCCACTTCTTAATCATATCAGTGGAAAACCTGACATCCCCAAAAATCCGACTATCTGGTTTCAATATTATCTCTGTACCTGACGAATGTTCCATTTCACAAGAATTCACGTCATGTTGGGCAATTCCCCTTGCATAGTCCTGACTATAGCAGTTACTATCTCTATACACATTAATCCGCAAATTTTCGCATAATGAATTTATCACCTGCATGCCACCTTGGGCAAAATCACCCATCTGTGCATATTCTATACTCGATATAGGATGACCTGAAAGTATTTTATCCAGTACCTGCTGATTTGTCTTTTCATTTTGTGAAAGAGGAATTCCTCTTCCATTATCAGTTATCTTTACTCTTCCATCCTCATACAGTGTAATATTAATTTCCGTGCAAAATCCTGCATCGGCCTCTTCAAGCGACGTTTTAAGTACTTCATAAACAATCTGATGCATATTATCTATTAAGCTTTCCTTATCTGCTCCCATACGCATTCTCCTTCCTTCTATGTTTGGCACACAATATTCTGGCACCTTATACGAAGTAAGATATTTTTTCACCTTACTTGGCGTGGAACCAAACAATTGTGTAAATGAACGTGTAAATCCTTCGTGAGAATCAAATGCATACATAAGTGATACATCAAGAACTTTCCTACCCTCCAGCAAAGAACCAAGCGCATATTGTAGCTTTCTGATTCTAATGTATCCGGTTATTGGCATACCCATAATTTCTGAAAATAATTTACTGAAATAGAATGGACTATAACCAGCCATTTCTGCCAATTCCAGCAAACTGATTTTTTCATAAATATGTTCATCTATATAAGCCAAAATCTCCTTTAAAATTTCTGTACTCATTCCCTTTCTCCTCACATACAGTATCATGGATGAAGCCCACCATACATTCTACAAGCAGGATGCTTCATATCCAACCTGTATATATAGCATACACGCTGGGAGTAGATATTTCTTGATTCCATATATGAAATAATATATTTTCTATCTCAAACTTTTCATAACCCTTTTTGCCCAAGCATCAGAATCATTACGCTCTCTTTTCATGAGCTTTATTCAAAGGCTTCTTATCTTCTTTGTCCCTGCACTTCCATAATGCCATTGGATGCTTTGCTACATTTCTAAACTCATCACTATCCCCGAATACCCAGTCAGGATAATAATTTCCTTCTGAGAAAGCCTTCCAGAACAGCTTTTCCTCCTTTGTGGGCACCAGAACAGATGTAAGATAGTCTTTTACTTCCTTTTGTACAAATTCCAGGTCAAATCGTTCTCCTTTACGAAGCACTGAATTCAAATCACGCTTAATCTGCCGGAATGACACGTTCCCGATATTATCAAGCGCAAATTTTTCCGGTGGCTGCGCTGACCCGATTGCACTATAGAAGACGACACATTTACGAAGCATCGCTTCCTCACTTTCATCAAATAGTCCAAATTTTACCATGTTATGCATATCATATAAATCTCGTGGAGCTGTTCTTGTAAGTAATGCTACTGTTTTAGAAGCAAATATCTCCAATGGTGCTACGGAAAAAACGGTAAGCTTTTCCTCATTCCATGGCAGTCTTACTTCTCTCCGTGCCACAGGAAGCACATGACAGCGCAGCATATAGTTAATCTCAATCTTAAGATTATCCTTTGTCCCTCCGCAATTTATATATTCATACACAAAGGAATCCAGTGCATGATAACTCTTTGATTTCGGACTCAGGACATATCCGTTTGCCATCATATACTTGCTGATTTTTTCTGTGATAATCCCCCTGTCTACAAGCATTTTTTCCCTTTCAATACTTCTGCAATAATCCAAATCAATATCCACCGAAAGTCTTGGCAAATCAAAAATAGTAAGATTAATGGCAGTTCCGCCTTTTAAAGCAATTCCTTCTGACAAAAGCTCATCCGATTCCATGAATCTCAACACATCCGCCAGACGGCATACCTTTTCCAACGTGTCCCTCGGAAAACCCAGTTCTTTTGCCATTCTGCCCAGAGTTAATCTATCCCATTGCATCATAAGCATCCACCCCCTTATCTATCAGTCCTTTCAACGAAACCGGTGCATAAAGCTTCCATCTTTTATGAAATACATTATCCTGCGATTCCTTCATCAGGTAGCGCTTTGCATCAGAGGAACCATTCTCACACGTTTCAAAAAACTGGGCTGAAAATTGGAATTCTTCCTGCATTTCTTCAAAAAAATATCCGCATTTCTGATACAGAAAACCATTGTTGTTTCTTGCCAGACATTCCAACACTTTCTGTTCATTCAGTCCCGGCACCAGCATCATGCACCGTATTACTTCCTCAATTCCTGCTATCTTTTCAAAATCACGTATACTGTCTACAACAGTCTGTTCCATGGATGTCACTCGTATTTTTCCCTGCTGTACTACTTCCATATCTGGTTTACGCTCTATGTGGCGGTACAACACTCCGTCATACTCAAAATCGTGAAATCGTTTATCCGTTGCAACATAACACTCATAAAACACCTGACTTCCATACCCAAATACCTCAAATGCACTGTGATGGGTGATACAAGCATCTGGGAACAGATTGGAACCTATCTGATAACGGGATAACACAGGCTGTTTCGTTTCCATGCTGATTACCACATAAAAATCTCTTTTCACTTTTTCTATCAGCCCTTTTTTCTGGTACTCATAAATTACCTGATTCGCTGCGGTTGCTGTTCCTACAATTTCTATCAGCTGTTCTCTCGAAAAAGAACCCTTTGCAAGTAGCTTTTCATAATGCTTCATCATGTATCATCTCCTAATGTTTTAAATTCAACGCAATGTATTATTTATTCTTAATACTCTATACTTTTTTAATAATCCATTTTAATTTTATTACATAGTATTAGAAATATCAAATACATTGTGCGCTTTTTGAAATTACATTTTCCTCATCATCTCAAAACACAGCAGACAAAAGACAAACATTACTTAAAATGTTACTTCTTTCAACGTTTTTGCAGACCATATATACACGTAACTTTGATTATTTGGTATTTCTGCACGAATCTCTGCAAAATCGATAGACGACACCAGCCTACGCTGACAATAGATTTTTATAAGAAATGTTTATGGAAGAAGTATATCCTATATCTTCTGTTTTGGCAAGAAAAAAACTCACCTGTATGTTACCACACAGGTGAGTTCGATTTATTTTTACACTATTCTGTTCACAAAAGCTTATCTCTGTACACGTCCGGAAGCATCGCCGCCAGCCAGGGTCTCAACTTCTTTTCTGGATACCAGGTTGAAGTCGCCGGGGATGGTGTGCTTCAGAGCGGATGCAGCTACGCCGTACTCAAGAGCATCCTTGAAGTTCTTGCCATCCAGCATACCGCAGATCACACCGCCTGCGAAGGAGTCACCGCCGCCTACACGGTCAACGATGGGATGGATGCTGTACTCTTTGGAGTGATAGAACTCCTTGGTATCTCTGGAGTAGATGCAAGCAGACCAGCCGTTATCGGAAGCGGAATGGCTTACACGCAGAGAGGATACGCAGTACTCGAAGTTGAACTTGTCAACCATCTGCTCGAAGATGGACTTGTAACCAGCCAGCTCCAGCTCACCGCTGGTAACATCGGTATCGCCGGGCTTGAAGCCAAGTACCAGCTCAGCATCTTCTTCGTTACCGATACATACATCAACGTACTTCATCAGGTTGGTCATAACCTTCTGAGCCTTCTCGGAGCTCCACAGCTTCTTACGGAAGTTCAGGTCTACGGATACCTTTACGCCGTGCTTCTTAGCAGCGATCAGAGCCTTCTCGGTCAGCTCTGCAGCAGCATCGGATACAGCGGGGGTAATACCTGTGAAGTGGAACCAGTCAGCACCTTCGAAGATCTCATCAAAGTTGAAATCAGCCTCGGTTGCGGTAGAGATAGAAGAATGTGCTCTATCGTATACAACCTTGGAAGGTCTCATGGAAGAACCGCTCTCCAGGTAGTAGATACCCAGTCTCTCACCGCATCTTGCGATGTGCTTGGTCTCTACGTTGTACTTTCTCAGAGCTGCTACTGCGCACTCACCGATCTCGTTGTCAGGAACTGCGGTAACGAACTCAGCATCATGACCGTAGTTAGCCAGAGATACTGCTACGTTAGCTTCACCGCCGCCGTAGTTTACATCGAACTCGTCTGCCTGGATAAATTTCTCGTTGTTGGGGGTGGACAGTCTCAGCATGATCTCACCCATGGTAATTACTTTTGCCATTTTGGTATATTCCTTTCTCAATCTATAACATTATTGATTATTACTTTGCGCTATACTATCGATCGTTTAGAATAGGCTTCTTTCAATACACAGGTTGCAGTGACTGCGTGTTTTAGTTGCAGACTCTAAACGACCGTCGGTACTTAGATGCCGTACTTTGGCATCTTATGTACCGCTACGGGAGAGCCGAAGCGGAAGCGCGTCTGCAACTGAAATATGCAGTTGCTGCAACCGTACGGCTTAAAATTTGCTTATGATTTATTTCTGTACCAGATGAATAGCGAAGCCGCCGATCTCCTCTTTCAGGTAGATAGCCTTCAGGTTGCCCTTGGCATCTCTCTTAGCGGACTCCTCGTTGAACTCAACGCCCAGAACGGTGCTCAGGTAGTTGACAGCTCTCTCGATGTAGTTGGTCTTAACAGCGATGTGACCGTTCTTGCCCAGGTAAGGAGTCTTCATAACTTCCAGAGCAGAGCCTGCGAATACGGAGCTGTTGCCAACCTTAGCAGGCATACCGAAGATAAATGCGAAACGGTTTGCAGCCTTAACAGCCTCTTCCTCGTTCTCTGCATTAACACCAACATGAGCCAGTTCGAAGCCCAGCATAGTCTGTACAGCTTCTCTGGTCAGCTGCTCGATCTTGTCCCACTCACCAGCGTTGATCAGGTCGCCGGGAACCATCCAGGAACCACCGCATGCGATGATCTTGGGGAAGTCAAGGTAAGAAGTCAGGTTCTTAGCGTTTACACCGCCGGTAGGCATGAACTTCATATTTACATAAGGAGCTGCCATAGCCTTGATCTTAGCCAGACCGCCAGACTGCTCAGCGGGGAAGAACTTAACTACATCCAGGCCAAGCTCGATAGCCTGCTCGATGTCGCTGGGGCTGGAAGTACCGGGAGTGATAGGAATGTTCTTCTCTACACAATACTTAACGGTTCTGGGATTTAAGCCGGGGCTTACGATGAACTTAGCGCCTGCTGCTACTGCTGCATCAACCTGCTCTGCGTTCAGGACGGTACCTGCCCCAACACACATGCTGGGGAAGTTGTCGGTCATGATCTTGATAGCTTCTGCTGCTGCGCTGGTACGGAAGGTAACCTCTGCACAGGGAAGTCCGCCTGCGCAAAGTGCTTTTGCCAGAGGAAGTGCATCTGCTGCGTTGTCAATTTTTACAACCGGTACGATACCGATTTTGCTGATTTGCTCTAATACTGCGTTCATAAATAACACCTTTCTGTCTTATAGACTAATAGTTATGTGAAAAATCTTCGCAGGAGATCCTGTCGAAAATATTTCTGCAAAATGAAACCAATACTTTTATGCCAGTACTTCCTTCACTGCCTCAGCGATCTTGTCGCACTTGCAGTTTGCAAAGAAATACTCCTTAAACCTGGCACCGGATAAAGCACCCTTTACCAGTTCACGATCCAGATTCTTCAGGATGGTAACCATATCGGTATGAGTTACTTCTTTTACCTGATCCAGGATCTTCTTGTTGCGCTGCTCGGGAACAACTCTCTCAGGGGGATATCCACCGCCGCCGGGAGCACAGAACAGCTTTTCAAAAGTATACTGTAAGTTCAGTTCACCGCCCCAGCCGAAGTTCTCAGCAAAAGGAAGTGCTACACAGTTACCGTCGTTTACCTGAGAGAACAGGTAAGCATCCAGAGGGGACTCAATGTGTCCACACAGAACCTTGGGGAAGGAATTGCATGCAAGCATGGCACCTTCGCCGGTTCCGCATCCGGTGATAACGAAATCCGCTGCCCCGGAGTTCAAAAGAACTGCTGCCAGAATACCGTTCTGTACGTAGGTCAGGGAATTGGGATCCTCTGCGCCGCACATACCGTAGTTGAATACTTCATGACCCATGGGCTCTACTACTTTTTTAAGAGTAGCGCAGATCATTTCATTCTTAGCAGCCTGACTGTTTTCATTGATCAAAGCTATCTTCATGAGATACTCCTTTTCCAAACGCCACAACAGTCAGCCGCCGAAATTCTTCTGCGACTGACCTGATGTGAAGTGTTTATTCTGTTTTTGATATCCTGCGTAAATGCACAAGCTCCATAGCTACTCACTCGCAAATTCGTGCTTCGCACTCTGCATCCGGCTCGTAAACTCACCGGATATTTACTCGTGAGCTGTGCAAGGAAAACAAATGTCTGCTACGCAGCCGCTTACTTTTCCCCTGCGCTGGTTCTACTGGGGCTGCTTGCCGATGTAAGCAAGGATACCGCCATCTACATACAGGATGTGTCCGTTGACTGCATTGGATGCCTCAGAAGCAAGGAATACAGCGGGGCCGGTCAGCTCTTCGGGCTTTAACCATCTGTTAGCAGGGGTCTTAGCGCAGATGAACTGGTCGAAAGGATGTCTGCTGCCATCGGGCTGGATCTCACGAAGAGGTGCAGTCTGAGGAGTCTCGATATAACCGGGTCCAAGGCCGTTACACTGAATGTTGTACTGGCCGTACTCGGAGCAGATGTTCTTGGTCAGCATCTTTAAGCCGCCCTTAGCTGCTGCATATGCAGATACAGTCTCACGACCCAGCTCGGACATCATGGAACAGATGTTGATGATCTTACCATGACCCTTCTTGATCATTGCAGGGATAACTGCTTTCGATACGATGAAAGGTGCATTCAGGTCTACGTCGATTACCTGACGGAACTGATCTGCGGTCATCTCGGTCATGGGGATTCTCTTGATGATGCCTGCGTTGTTAACCAGGATATCGATGGTGCCTACTTCCTTCTCGATCTGAGCTACCATAGCATTAACTGCTTCTTCGTTGGTAACGTCGCATACATAGCCGTGAGCCTTGATACCTTTCTCAGCGTATGCTGCGATTCCCTTGTCTACCAGCTCCTGCTTGATATCGTTGAAGCAGATGGTAGCACCGCACTCAGCGTATGCGGAAGCGATAGCGAAACCAATACCGTAAGATGCGCCGGTAACCAGTGCAACCTTACCTTCCAGTGAGAAATTAGTGAATTCAGACATTGTTTTTTCTCCTTTTCTTTATAAAAACTGTTATTTTAGTTACATGTTCCAAAGGATCTTATTTCAGATCTCTGTTGTCGACACCGTCCATATCGTCGAAGTCCTGATTCTCTCCGACCATACCCCAGATAAAGGTATATGCTCTGGAACCGCATCCGGAATGGATGGACCAGCTGGGGGAGATCACTGCTTCTTCGTTACGCATTACGATGTGGCGGGTCTCATCGGGCTCACCCATATAGTGCATAACAAAGGCATCCTCAGGCATATCGAAATACAGATATACTTCCATACGTCTGTCATGTGTATGACAAGGCATGGTGTTCCATACACTGCCGGGCTCTAACTTCGTCATACCCATCTCCAGCTGACAGCTCTCTACCTGTCCGGGAAGGATATACTTGCAGATTACTCTGTGGTTGGCATCCTCCAGAGTCCCCAGTTCTACTTTATTCTCATCCTTTACAATGACCACGCCCTCTTCGGGAGTACCTTCCGGCTTGATCAGCACGGTCGGATAAGTCTTATGTGCGGGAGCGGAATTCAGATAAAATTTAGCGGGCTGTTTCTCATCTTCACTTGCGAAAATGATCTCCTTGGAGCCCATTCCTATGTACATAGCTTCCTTGTAACCTACCTTGTACACTTTGCCATCAACGGTAATCATACCTGCTCCGCCGATATTGATCACACCCAGTTCTCTTCTCTGACAGAAATACTCTGCACGGAGTTCATCTCCGGCGGTCAGAGTGATAGGGCTTACAGGAACTGCTGCTCCTGTAATGATTCTGTCGATGTGGCTGTACACCAGCTTGATCTCGCCGGGTACGAACAGATTCTGGATCAGAAACTCTTCTCTCAGACGCTCTGTGGTGTAATGCTTCACATCTCTTGGTGATACTGCTGTTCTAAGTTCCACCTTACGCCTCTCTTTCCTCAATGACCGGTCTGCGTACCGTCATTGAATGATACCTTTTCATGAAAGCACTTACATTATAGCATATCATTGTAACCATTTCCAACACATTTTTACTATTTTTTATAAAAATTTTGGAAGGCTGTAACTGCTTTTCTCTTTTGTATGAGTTAAGTATACTAGAAAAGATTCTCAAAGTCTTTTCATATTTTAATCTAAACATTGCAAATTTTGAACTTTTGGTGTTTAATAAAAGAAAAAGCGAAAAGGATGAAAGAAATGGAAGAACTTACCTCCTGTAAAACAGCCATAGATAACTGTAAAACCTCCGGGACTTTTGCCATTGCCCACTTATATAAAGAAGAAAAAGCCATGGACATGCACATCCATGACTGCTACGAGATCTACTATTCCATCTGCGGCGGCAAACAGTTTCTGATCGACAACTGCTTCTACACCATCGCCCCAGGCGATCTCTTTATCATCAACCAGTACGAAAGTCACAAGCTGACCCAGATCGACAACTCCGTCCACGAACGTATCGTTCTGTCGGTGGCGCCGGATTTCATGAAGCTGATCTCCACCAAAGAGACGGATCTGAGCTTTTGCTTCACCCACCGCAGTGCCCCCTTTTCCCATAAGCTTTCGCTCAACAAGGAACAGCAGAAACGTTTCCTCTATTATATCAACAAAATCACTTCCGCGGAGGGCTTTGCCCATGACATCACGGAATACGCCGCTTTCATGGAGCTGATGGTCATGCTCAACACGCTGTTCATCCGCAGTGCAGAGCAGACGGCGGCCGGGGAAACCGTAACAGTTCCCGCCGAATACAAGGACAGTAGCTACCGCTACAACCATCAGGTGGACGATATTCTGGCTTACATCAACCAGAACATCTCCCAGCCTATTACAGTGGAACAGCTGGCCGGACAGTTCTACTTAAGCGAATCCTATATCTGTCGGATTTTCAAATCCGCCACAGGCACCACCATTAATAAATACATCACCGCCCGCCGCATCAGTATCGCCAAGGCGGTTCTGAACGAAAACGGCAATGTTATGGAAGCCTTCGAACGCAGCGGTTTCACGGACTACAGCAATTTCTTCAAAGCCTTCACCAAAGCCGTGGGTGTTTCCCCGAAAAAATACGCAAGCCTGAGTGTCAGCTAAACTGCTGACGCTCAGGCTCTTCTTTTTACATTTCTTAATCATTCGGTCTCTGGTAGAACCGGCCCGCCAGATTCTCCGTACGGATCATGTTGACAAAGGCCTGCGGGTCCGTCTCCCGCACCGTATTCACAACTTTGCTCACCTCGTCTCGTCCCACCACGGAATACAGCACGTCACATTCCTGTTTGGAATAACAGCCCTCACCCTTGATCAGGGTGGCATCGTGATGGGTGATCTCCGCAATAGCTTCGTAGACATCCTCCGGCCGTTTCGTCACGATGATCAGTGTCTGCTTCTGGTAGCGCTTGTACAGCACATGGAGTACCTGCGTGGAGGTATACTGAAAAATAATGGAATACAGCGCCTTGTCCCAGCCAAACAGTGCTCCGGCGATTCCAAGGATCACCACATTTCCCGCAAAAATATAATTCCAGGAATCAATGCTGTACTTTTCCGACAGGAAGATCGCGATAAAATCCGTACCGCCGCTGGTGGCATTGGCGAACAGACACAGGCTGATGGCCAGTGCATTGATCAGTCCACCGAAGATAGCAATCAGCAGAATATCCTCCGTTACCGGCCAGGCGGGCACCATATCCGTCAAAATACCGCTCACCACGATCATCAGACAGGAATAACCGGTGAACTTTTTTCCGATGAATTTGAAGCTGATGACCACCGGAACCGCATTTAAGATAAAGTTGATCACCGAAAAAGGAGGCTCCCAGTGCCACAACAGCACGCTGATCTCCTGGATCAGTCGGGTCAGACCGTTGAATCCACCGGGGATCAATCCCCCGGCCCGGACAAAGCTTTTCAAATTGACTGCCATGATAAAGGATCCCGCCAGGATCAGGCAGGTACGCCGCAAGGTATCACAAATACTCTTCTTCGTCATAATTCGCTCCTTCTTACATCCTTCCTGCCTCTTCCTTCACAGAACCTTCCTCTGTGTGCGTTTTTTCCGCATTCCCGTCTTCCATCGTTTCGTCTGCTGCCTTTTGCAAAGGCTCATTCTCCGCACAGTCTTTCCTTTTCCTGTCACACCTCTGACACAACACGCATCCCAACAGGATCAGTACACTTCCCGCACTCACTAAAATACCGATATTCCGTCCTTCCGGTACATAGTGCATCTGTATCGTATGTTCTCCCGCTTCCAGATCAAATGCCATGAGCGCATTGCCAAACTGCTCAGGCTCTGCATTTTCTCCGTCGATCTGCACCGTCCAGCCCTCCTCATAAGGCACGGACAGGATCAGTCTGCCGGCTTCTTTCAGACTTAAGGTTCCGGAAATATGGGTGCTGTCCATCGCTACATTTTCAAGATGTTCTTTTGACAATATCTCCACTGCCTGTGCCAGCACTTCTTCATTCATTACATAAGCTTCCGCCGATACCTTCGGGGTATCGTCCGTGTCATCCCCATTGGTCAAGGTAACTCTCTCGCCTTTTTGCAGATAGCCCAGATACAGGATAGCTCCGTCCTTCAGATCCCCGTAATCCTGGGTCTCCAGCGTTCCCCCAAGCACCTGAACCTTTTTCGTCCCTGTGGCATTGATTCTCGCATAATAGTAGCCTGCCCGGTCCGCCGTAATACATACATTATCTCCGCTAGTCTCACTGGTCGCCCGGTCCAGTAAGGGCTCTGCGATTCCCAGATCCTCGGTCAGCTGATTCTGCACTCTCACACCGGTGCCGATCTCGTCCGTAACATTCCAACCCATCGGTGCCACATAGCCAAAAGGCAGCGTATATTTACAATGATATAAATAAACATCTCCGCTGTTATTCACGATCTCATACAGACCGTTTTCGTATTTATCCGATTCGCCGAACATATAATCCACATTCAGGAGTGCCGACACGAAAGCTGTCGCTCCGTCAAATCCGTAATAAACCTTGCTGTGACGCATACCCAGCATTTTATACAGGTCCATGACGTTGGAATTCATGGTGGAGGAAAATACGGAAGCCGTAGGGTATCCCGTAAGAGTACCGTCATTTTTCGTCTTGCGGGTAAACTTCTCGATACGGAAGAAGTCATCCCCCTCCTGTTCCTGCGCAAGGGCGTACAACGCCTTATAATCCTCCTGGTCTCCCAGATAAGCGCTTCGTCCGGTAGTGCCCAGACTCGTATTAAATGTATTGATGCTCAGCTCCGCCACTACGCACGCCAGCACCAGAATCCCCAGCACCTGTCTCGTCAGTTCGTCTTTTCTCGTCCGGTACAGATACAGAAGCACACCATAGATCGTAACGAACACCAGCGTCAGCACTTCAATACCCGTGTCGAAATCCTCGCTCTCCACGAATTTCTCACAGGCAAGTAAAAATATCACCGCCGCCAGATACCCATAGATGATCTGCCTGGGAGAAGTGCCCTCCACATTTCGGAAAGCATCATAGCACATGACAAGGATCAGAAAAATATATAGAAAAGACTGTCTCGCCGGCAGGGAATCCGGATAATTCAGACCGTGCCATAAAAAGTCCAGGACATTGGTTCCGAAGCTGAGCAGCAAAAATCCCGCCAGTGCCAGATTGCAGAACCGTTTTCTCACTGATATTTTTTCATTCAGTGCATACATGGGCACCAGTAAAAATACTGCCACACCACAGTAAATGTTCGGCCAGTGTTCCAGTCCCCTCTCCGTGGTCACGCACAGGCAATGTCTCGCCAGCATATCAAACACGGAAAAATAGGACTCCAGCGTACCGGGGAAATCCGAATTGCCAAAATCCGTCCGTAGAATAGCACAGACCTCCGGAATCAGCAGTACTGCAGCCAGCCCTCCGGCCAGCAGGGAGGCAAATGCAAATCTTCCGATCCTGCCGAATACGATCCGTGCTTTCCTGCTCTGCCCTTCCGTCATGGTATAGTATTCCGTGATCAACAACATTCCAAAATACAGCACCAGAAAGATACAGATCATAATGGAGATGTAATAATTGGTCAGAATACAGAGTCCCAGAGTCACGGTATACATGACCCATTTGCCTTCTCTGACCAGCCGCTCTGCTCCTAACAGGATCAAGGGTAGCAGGATCAGGCAGTCCAGCCACATCACATTCCAGTTGTAGGCCGCCAGATAGCCGGACAGAGCATACGCAGTGGAAAACAAAAGAGCCGCCGGATCCTCCTTGCCGAACACTTTCCGCAGATAGATGCTGAAGGTAAGCCCCATAAGGCCGATCCGCAGGATCACCAGATAACTCATGAATTCCATGATCAGGCCTTCCGGCAGCAAAAATACCAGCCAGTTAAAAGGACTTGCCAGATAATAGACATACAGTGCCAGGAAATTCGATCCGATCCCTACATTGTAGGAATAGAACAGTCCCTCTCCCGCTTTGATCTTGTGTACAAATTCACTTAAAAAAGGCATATACTGATGGTACATGTCGGAGAACAGAAAACTCCGGTCACCAAAAGGATATATGCCCCGTATGATAAAAAGAACCAGCATAATAAATGCAGGCACAAAGAACGCAAGCACAGAGATCCCTCTCTGCATCCTGCGCTCCTCACTACTTGTTGCTGTCGTTTTATTGCCGTTCATATTATTTTTCTCCCACGATCTCTTTTCTTACCTTCCGTAATCAAACAGCAGATAATACTCCAGCCTCCGGTAATCGTTCAATGCTTCCCCACATTCCTTCACCGTCGTAAGAGTGCCGTCCGCCTCTCTCACACCTGCTGCGCTGATCACCGGGTATTCCTTCCGAAGCCCGGTCAGACTGCTCTGCAGGGCAGGCAGCGGCAGATCACAGTTCTCCAGCACATCCATGGCCAGATAATTGGCACTGGTCTCTCCGTCCATCTGCTCCTCAATGTCAAAGTTGCTCCAGATCACATAAGGTACTTTATATTTTAACAGATTTTCCTCATCTGTTAAAGTCTCCGGATTCACTTTATTATTTCTTAAGATCGGATTGCTCACATAGGTCGTAGGCTGATGATCCCCGAAGAATACGATCATGGTATCCTCTTCCGCCTGAGAGAAGTAATCGATCAGACCCTGCAGGGCGGAATCCGTCTGTTTTACCAGTGACAGATACATGGACAATGCTTTGGAGTCAATACCATCCACGGTAATATCCGGGGTAAAGTTATGGAATTCCTCTTCGTAACCGCTGTGATTCTGCATAGTTACGTTAAAGACAAACAGAGGCTCTCCCGCTTCCTTGTTCTCATACAGTTCAATGATCTTGGCAAAGCTGCTCTCATCGGAAATATAGTTACGGATCCGTTTCGGATTCCTGAAATCGTCCTGTGACAGGAACTCATCAAATCCAAGCAGCGGATAGACTCTGTCTCTGTCCCAGCCGCTGGCATAATAAGGATGGATCGCCACAGTATGATAATCCAGTTCCTTCAGGTAGGAAGCCAGAGAAGGCATCTCCTTCTGCACATACTGCTGGTAAGCCACGCTGCCCTGCGGTAAAAATCCTATGGTGCTGCCGGTAAGGAATTCAAACTCCGTATTGGCAGTATTCCCGCCCAGCACGGAAACATTCAGGTAACCGGTTCTGGTATTCTCTGCCCCCTGTTGTAAGCTGTGAATAAAGGGCATATAGTCTTCGTTGGTGGTAAACTCTCCCCGGACTGCCAGATCCGAAAATGCCTCATCCATGATCACAATGATATTCGGACGCTTCACGCTCTCCGGGTCTTCCACAGCTGCTGCAAGCCCAGCGGAATCCTTCCCGGCCTGCTCATAATTGCTGCCGGTGCCATCTGCAGAATAATCTGCGGGTTTCTCCACATCCAGATATTCCATTTCCATCAGAAATGCCACGATATTGCCATCTCTCTTATTCATGACGGTAGGGGTAAACAGCTTGTCGTATAATCCAAAGCTCTGCACAAAGCTCTCGCTCTGTATCATGCCGGTATAACCATAGATCATGACAATGCTTAACAGGATCAGCGCCGCTCTCTTTGCCACTCTTCCCGGTGCCTTCATATGAAAACGGCTCTCGATCAACAACAAAATCAGGAATCCCACAATGACCAGTATCGTACTGGTGGACAATTCATAGCTGAAATTGCCCGCCACACTGGCTGCTGTACTGATGGAATAAATATCCCAGGGCATGATGGGTGCGGAACGGAAATTCAGCACATAATAATTCGCCAGTCCTGCCACCATGAAAAAGGCCGTCTGCAACATCAGAGCCGCCCGGACATATTTCACGATTCCGAATAACAGAAGTGCGGTCAGTACATAGAACGCCATGTTCAACAGCTGGGTTTTGAAATGCATTGTCGTAAAAGGATTATGGGTATACATTTCAAACAGATAAAATGTCACCAGCGGACATACTGCCAGCGCGATACAGGAAGGAAGCTTCTCCCTGGTAATTCCTATTTTTCGAACGGAATGACGCAAAAAGCCTGTAATGGCAGCTGCGACACTTCGTATTGATTTTTTCTGTAAATAATCCATCGCTTAACTCTCCTTACGATTCTGAAGAGATTTTATCGCAATGACAGAAAAATAACAATTTCCGAATTGCACACATTTACTAACATTACAGGCTTAATTTTGTTACTTTTTACTTATATTTTACGTATTACTACTTGACTTCGTATTTTCCGGCTTCCTTCAGGCGCAGCATTGCTCTCGCCATGGATGCCTGGGATACATGATACTCCTGGATGCTCTGCTTCTGACGCAGCTGTTCCTTCGCACGCTCCAGGGCAGCCTCCGCACGGACCCTGTCGATATCCTCCGGCCGTTCTGCCGTATCCACCAGCATGATCACACGGTTATGAGAAATATAGACAAACCCCACACCTACTACAACCTTGGTCCAGTCGTCATCCTCTTTTTCCTTAAACCGTACCTCGCCTTCCTTCGTGGCAATGACCATATCCTCATGATGGGACATGATGGCCTGCTCGCCGTCCAGAGCCGGTACGATAATGATGCCGCATTTTCCGTCGAAAAATACTTTATCACTGGCAATGACCTTCAAGCTGAAGGTGTTCATACGCACACCGCCTTTCCTTACTGTGCCATGAGCTTCTTGGCCTTCTCCACTGCCTCGTCAATGGTTCCTACATTGAAGAATGCAGCCTCGGGATACTCATCCATCTCTCCGTCGATGATCGCACGGAATCCACGGATGGTCTCCTTCACAGGCACATACTTACCGGGTACACCGGTGAAGTTCTCTGCCACATGGAAGGGCTGGGACAGGAAACGCTGAATCTTACGGGCACGATATACGGTGACCTTATCCTCATCGGACAGCTCTTCCATACCCAGAATGGCGATGATGTCCTGCAGTTCCTTGTACTTCTGCAGCATTGCCTGTACCTGGCGGGCGGTCTCGTAATGCTCCTTACCTACCACATCCTCTTCCAAAATACGGGAGGTGGATTCCAAAGGATCCACAGCTGGGTAAATACCCTGCTCCACGATCTTACGGGACAGAACGGTGGTGGCATCCAGATGAGCGAATGTAGTTGCGGGTGCAGGGTCTGTCAGGTCATCCGCAGGCACATAGACAGCCTGTACGGAAGTAACACTACCCTTATTCGTAGAAGCAATTCGCTCCTGCAATTCACCGACTTCGGTAGCCAGAGTGGGCTGATATCCTACTGCGGAAGGCATACGGCCTAACAATGCGGATACCTCACTACCTGCCTGTACGAAACGGAAAATGTTATCAATGAACAGCAGCACGTTCTGGTGCTCTTCATCACGGAAGTACTCTGCCATGGTCAGTCCGGTCTCGGCTACACGCATACGTGCTCCGGGGGGCTCGTTCATCTGACCGAAAACTAGCGCAGTCTTCTCCAGAACTCCAGACTCCTTCATCTCACTCCACAGATCGTTACCCTCACGGGAACGCTCTCCGACACCAGTGAAAATAGAATATCCACCGTGCTCGGTAGCAATATTACGAATCAGCTCCTGAATCAGCACGGTCTTACCTACACCGGCACCGCCGAACAGACCGATCTTACCACCTTTTGCATAGGGAGCCAGCAGATCGATAACCTTGATACCGGTCTCCAGCATCTCTACTACAGGACTCTGCTCTTCGAAGGAAGGTGGATCTCTGTGGATGACCCAATGCTCCTCTCCTTCCAGGGATTCTCCACCGTCGATGGTCTCTCCCAATACGTTGAACAATCTACCCAGTGTCTTATTACCTACCGGCACCTGAATTCCTTTTCCGGTAGCAATGACATCCATATCCTTGCAAAGTCCTTCACTGGCACCCAGCATGATGCAGCGAACGGTATTGTTGCCAATATGCTGTGCCACTTCCATGACCAGACGCTTGCCTTCACTGTATACTTCCAGGGCATCCTTGATAAAGGGAAGATCATTGTTCTCGAACTCTACGTCTACAACAGGTCCCATGACCTGGACGATCTTACCATGATTTTTTTCCTTTACGTTACTCAATTGTTCAGGACCTCCTTTCTTGCCTTTTTCTTCTTTTTCTGAGCCTTGGCACCGGCAATGACCTCAGTGATCTCCTGTGTGATCATAGCCTGACGTACCCGGTTGTACTGAATGGACAGATCATGGATCATGGCGGAAGCATTCTTATTTGCTGCCTCCATGGCCATCATCCTGGCGTTCTGTTCACTGCAGAACGATTCTACCAGTGCACCGTATACATATCCCATGACAAAATCCGGAACAATGTTATCAAGCACTGCTTTCGGGGACGGGGTCATGACAAGCGGATCCTGATACATACTCAGATCCTGTCCGTCTTTGGTAATAAACCGTTCTTTTACGATAGGTAGCAGACGCAGCATCTGCGGTTCCGTCGTCACGCTGTTTACCATATTGGTATAAATAATATATACCTCATCCAGCTGCTCTTCTTCGAACTGCTCCAGGATCGTCTCTGTGATGATCCTGGCACGATGCAGGGTCGGGTTCTGTGCTGTATAATGGAACTGCTCAGCCACCTTGATTCCTCTGTGTCCGAAATACTGACGTCCCAGCTCACCCACGACAAACAGCTTGTAGCTTCCTGTCTGTCCGGCTTTCTGCATCTGTTCTTCTGCCATTTTCAGTACATTATGGTTATAGGCTCCGGCCAGTCCCTTATCCGCGGTGACTACTATCAGTCCCGTAGTCTTCTCCCCAGCCGGTTTGTCCTTCCGTTCATCGAAATATTTATTATCGATCTCCGGTAAATGACGGACAATTCTGCTGACCATCGTCTGCAGAGTATAGAAGTAAGGCTCTGTCTCTTCCAGATTCTTCTTAGCTTTCCGAAGCTTTGTGGAAGAGATCATATACATGGCATTGGTGATCTTCATGGTATCCTGAATGCTTTTCATACGACTTTGTATTTCTCTCGTATTTGCCATGTTAACCTCCTGTTATTTGTAACTATTCAGAGCCAATGGGCGAAGTAACCACATAAGCAAAAGTAAAGCCCTGAAAGAGCGGTTTTGCGAATGGGTTTCTGAATAGTTACATTATTTCTGTAAAAATTCCTTTTTAAATTCTGTTGCAGCATCACAGATCTGCTTGTTCAGCTCGTCATCCAGAGCCTTGGTGGTCTCTAACTGACGAACGATGTCGCTGTGCTGTTCCTTCATGTAGTCTAAGTACTTCATCTGGAAATCCTTTACCTGACTTACAGGCACATCCAGCATCACTCTGCCGTTGGCTGCACACAGGGTCATAACCTGCTCTGCCATGCTCAAAGGTCTGCACAGAGGCTGCTTCAACAGTTCCATCAGTACATGTCCGTGCTGTAACTGTTCCTTTGTGGCGTTATCCAGATCAGATGCGAACTGGGTGAACACTTCCATCTCACGGAACTGTGCCAGGTCGATACGGATACTTCCGGCTGCTTTCTTCATTGCCTTGGTCTGTGCAGCACCGCCGACACGGGATACGGACAGACCGACATTGACTGCAGGTCTCATGCCGGAGAAAAACAGATCACTCTCCAGGAAGATCTGACCATCGGTAATGGAGATAACGTTGGTCGGAATGTATGCGGATACATCGCCTGCCTGGGTCTCAATGATCGGCAGTGCGGTGATGGAGCCGCCGCCCTTATCTGCACTCAGTCTTGCGGAACGCTCCAGCAGTCTGGAATGCAGATAGAATACATCTCCGGGATATGCCTCACGTCCGGGAGAACGTTCCAGCAGCAGGGACAGTGCACGATAAGCTACCGCATGCTTGGACAGATCATCGTATACGATGAGGACATCCTTGCCCTGATACATAAAGTACTCAGCCAGTGCGGTACCGGAATAAGGTGCGATGTACTGTAGAGGTGCAGGATCGCTGGCGGTTGCGGATACGATAATGGTGTAATCCATGGCATCGTTCTTTTTCAGGGTTCCTACCAGTTTTGCAATGGTGGATGCCTTCTGGCCGATAGCCACATAGATACATACCACATCCTTGCCCTTCTGGTTCAAAATTGCATCGATGGCAATGGAAGTCTTACCGGTCTGACGGTCACCGATGATCAGCTCACGCTGTCCACGACCGATGGGGAACATGGAATCGATAGCCAGAATACCAGTCTCCATAGGCACGCCTACGGACTGTCTGTCCACGATGGAAGGTGCCGGCTGCTCGATGGGACGATAGCCTTCTTCCTTAATAGGACCTGCACCGTCAATGGGTGCTCCCAGAGCATCCACGATTCTGCCTTTGAATCCGTCACCTACAGGAATACCGGCTCTCTTACCGGTACGAACGACTCTGGTGCCTTCGCGGATCTCGGTATCATGACCGAACAGGATACATCCGATCTCATCTCTGCGGACATCCTGTACCATACCTTTGACACCGGAATCAAAGATAACGATCTCGCCGTACTCTGCATGGTCGATACCATTGACGTTGGCGATACCGTCACCTACCCAGCTGACAGAACCGATCTCATTTTCCTGTGCCTGTAAGTTGAAATCCTCGATCTCACCTTTCAGAATGGAAATAATGCCCTGCTCACTGGCGGTCTTTCCTACCTGGGAAAGCTTGTCTGCGAACTGCTTCATACGTCCATTGGTACTCCAGTCATAGACCTCGTTACCGGCACGGATGATGAAACCGCCGCCAAGAGAAGGATCTTCTTTGGTCTCAAAGACCATATCCTCTCTGTTGTATTTCTTCTGGATAAAATTACGGATATTCTGCAGCTGCTCATCGGTGGGCGCTGTCACATAGGACAGGGTTACAACGAACTCTTCCTTTTTCTCGGGAGAGACTTCTCTGTATGCGGTGCAGATATCATCCCACAGATAGACGTCTCCGTTGTCACACAGGACTTTCAGAAAATCTCTGATCTGTAAGGGGAATACTTTTTCTATTACATTGTGCTTGGCAGACAGCGACACAGCAGGGGATTCGAAATCCAGCTTCACCTGCGGTACGGCTTTGAAGATATCGCCTGTCTGACCTACAATGTCTCCGGGGATATTCAGTTCACGCAATCTTTTTGCGTATTCTAAAGCTGTACTAATCAATCTTTTCACCTGTCTTTGCTATAAATTGGTTGTAAAGTTCTCTGTCTGAATCTGCGTTCTGCTTGGCAGCTACCAGTTTTGCAGTAGCTTCCACTACCAGGCCGGCGATCTGTTCCTGTGCCTGCTCGATGCGCTTCTGCTCTTCCAGTGTGGCATTCTTACTGGCATTGTCCATGATCTTTTTCGCTTCTGTCTGGGCATCTGCCACGATGCGGTCATATTCGTTGCTGGCCTTGCCTCTTGCCTCGTTCAGAATGCTTTCTTTTTCTGCCTGAACACCGCTTAAGGATGCCTCGTACTGGCCTTTCAGTTCATTGGCACTGTCCTGTGCAGCTTTTGCATCTGCATATTGCTTATCGATCTCTGCCTGTCTTGCATCCAGGATCTTGTGGATGGGCTTGATCAGGAAGATCTTCACAATGGCAAAGATGATCAACAGATTCAGGATGGTCCATACAATATTAATATCTAATCTCAGCATGTGCTTTCATCCTTTCTTACGTTTCGCTTTCTAATTTCCTTATAACTATCCGAAACTTCCATTCGCAAAACGCTCTTTCAGAGCTTTCTTTTTGCTCATGGAGTTTTAGTCGTCGTAAATCGTCACAAAACAGCTTACAAATGCAGGCATTTGACGCTTGTCTGTGACGTTTCCGGCTTCGGATAGTTATGCCATGAACAGAATGATCAGGATACCGATAACGAATCCGTAAATAGCGGTTGCCTCTGCCAGCGCACCACCTAACAGTAAGATCTTGGTGATCTTGCTCTCTGCTTCCGGCTGTCTTGCGACTGCCTCTGCTGCTTTACTTGTTGCGATACCGATACCGATACCTGCTCCGATACATGCCAGTGCTGCAATACCTGCTCCAATAGCTATCATAATTCTTTTCCTCCGTTTTTGTGTGAATTAGTGTTTCATAACTATTCATAATCGCATTCGCAAAATAGCTCTGAATAGTTATCCAGTTACTCAATGGCTTCCTTAATGTACATGGATGTCAGGAATACAAATACATATGCCTGAATCAATCCATCAAAAATATCAAAGTAAAAGCTGAAGGGTACCGGCAATGCTACCGGAACCAGAAGCTTCAACAGCTCCATGATAACGAATGCTCCCAAAACGTTACCAAACAATCGCATACACAGGGACAGGGGCTTGATGAACACCTCCAGGATATTGATAGGTGTTACAATCGCGATGGGTTCGGTAAAGCTCTTGATCCATCCGCCCACACCTTTTTTGCGGATACCTGCGGCTTCCACCAGAACGATACTCATCAGGGCCAGTGCCGCCGTTACGTTCAGATCCTTGGTAGGGGGCTTCATACCGAACAATCCAATGATATTGGATATGCCCAGATACAACAGTACGCTAACCAGATACGGTACATACCGTTTGCCTTCTTCTCCAATCATTCCCGTAACAATGCCTTCCAGCTTTGTCACGATCGTCTCTGCCACCAGCTGTCGTCTGCTGACATTGTGTACTTTGAGGTTGCTTGTAAGGATAATCGACAAGATCAGAATGACTGCCATGACCACCCAGGTGATAACGACCGATTCCGCAATGTCCAGCTGTACTCCACCGATCAGGGGTAGACCTGCCGGAAGCTTAATAGAAAAAGCCGTGTCACAATTCAGTTCCTTGAGCAGTTCTGATGCCAATTCCTCCATAATACCACTTCCTTTCCGTGAACATCCTTGAAAGAGCCTTCACTCCCTCACGGTCGTTGCTATTTTACTCCTATTTATTGAAAAACGTAAGATACATTTTTGCTAATTTGTTTCATGCAAAAATGAAAAGTTATGGCATATATTAACTATAAAAAATGAGGTATCAGAAAATCATATGACAAAATTAGTCATTTTGGGACGCAAATCCCAGACGGGCAATTATGAGACGTTTTTTTCGAAACTTCCCGCCAGAACCGTAACCACACTGGTCCCCGGGGAAGTCACCTCCTGTGATGCCCTGATTCTGCCGGGCGGCGGAGATATCACTCCGGCTTTCTTCGGAGAAAAAAACAAAGGTTCCCGTACTGTTGACACCGAACTGGACATCCTGCAATTTCAGGCCCTTGACACAGCCATTGCCGCCAGGATCCCCGTGATCGGGATCTGCAAGGGCATGCAGGTCATCAATGTTGCCTTCGGTGGCACTATTTTGCAGGATATGTCGGGAGATTCCCTGCACAGTATCCCTTCCGGTGATGCATTCCATACGTCCATTATGACGGAAGATTCCCGTCTTTTCAAGTATTTTCCTGTCAAAATGCACGTCAACAGCGCCCACCATCAGAGGATCGACCGCTTAGGTCAGCATCTGAAGATCATTCAGCGCTGCCCCGATGACGGCTGCCCCGAAGCCTTGGAGCATGACGAGCTGCCGATCCTTGGGCTGCAGTGGCATCCGGAGCGTCTTCCGGAACAGGCCGGTGAGCCTCTGCTTTCTCTTCTTTCTTCTTATTTCTGAATCTGCGCCCGGGCTTTTTCGCCGGGGCCAGCTCCTCTCTGACCTTGACTTTGGCGATTTCGAACAGGGAGCGGATGATTCCCCGCAGCATCTCCGCGGTCTGGTCGTCCACTTCCTTCAGTGCAGTAACCACCGCATTCATACTCTTTTTCCAGTCAGCGGTAAACGTGATCAGATCATCCGCCTGGGATGCGGAGATGACCTGATAGAGTGTTTCCACGAAGGTGCGGATCTGTTCTTCATTTAAGGACAGTATCCATTCGTTCAGTGCTTCATTCATGATCTTCTGGCTCTCATAAATGTCACCCACATCCACGAAATGGTCCTCCTCCACCAGCCAGGAAAAAGGATCGTGCTGCAAAAGCCCATGGCTGTTGCTCTCCACCACGCGGTAATGAATATCCCGCTCGAAAATCATACCGATCATGGAAGAATGTGGCAACAGCTTCACCACCTTGCCTTCGATGGCATTATAGTGACACTCCTTCAGCACTTCCGGCCGGAATCCAGGCCCATCCAGACTGTAGATCTTCTGGATCCGTTTCTGCACAAAAGGGGCGCATTTCATGCCACTGTAGACTGCCAGATTGCCGCCCTTGGAATGCCCTCCGATATAAAAGGGCTGGTGTAGCCATCCGGTGACCATATTTACATATTTTACACTGTACTCCTGCCCCGGCACCGGTGACAGAAATGCCATGTTGAAATCTTCCTTCCAGCCTATGATAGTCTCATCCGTCCCCCGGAATGCCAGAAACAGGGTTCCGTCATCCAGAATAAAAGTGATGGCGGAGAACTGGGTCTCCCATTCCTTTTCCACCAGATTGATATAGCAGTTCAGCTTCATATCCCGGAAACGTCTGCCGCTTAACATTCCTTCGAACAGCGCCCGGTTCTCCTTCTCAAAACGGACATCCCCGAACAGTTTGTCCACGTCCGGACGCTCTGCAATCTCCCGCAGGGTCACGGAAGGGCCATTGTGCCGCACATCGCTGACCATCCCGTCGAATTTCAGATAAGAGAGCTGGCACAATGCCAGACTGTCCACATCATTCAGAGGTTTTTCCCGAAAAGAAATGTTTCCGTATTTTTGCAAATATTCTATTACCGTTCCTGCCATATGCCGCTCCTTTCTGCGAGGAACTTTCCTTGCGTATTTCGCCGGATTGTGTTACGTTCTATATAATTATATGGTAACTATTCAGAGCCATGCAAATCATGTCAACATGTACGTCGAATGCTTGCATTCGTAAGAACATTTGATATGATTTATATGGCGAAGTAACCACAATGAGCAGAGAACAGGCCGGCCTGTTCTCCAAGGAAGCCTCATAGAGGCGACTTTGCGAATGGAGGTCTGAATCGTTACATTATTAGGTAGAAATCATAAAGAAGGTGATCCGTCATGTCCACAAAGAATTCCAACTTTTTTTCCAGAGATTGTATGGTACAGGCTCTGATCCAGCTGCTGAAGACCAAATCCCTGTCCAATATTACAATTACCGAGCTGACCGAGCGTGCCGGTGTCTCCCGCATGACCTATTATCGCAATTACCATTCTCTGGATGAGATCTTCAGCAGTTATCTGAAGGATCTGGTAGAATCCTACCGTCAGGATGTTGCGACATGGCCGGACAAGGGCAATTACAATGACTCCCGCAATATGCTGCATTGTTATGAATATTTCAATCATTACAAAGAATTCATTGCCTGTCTGGTGCAGACCGGTCTGGGGCACCTGCTGTTACAGGCACTGGACAGCTACATTCTGGATACCTATTATACCGAAGACAAGGGGCAGGATTTTTATTACACGCTCCGAGCCTTCTCCGGTTCCCTCTACAATATTTATGTCACCTGGATTCTGGAAGATTCCAAAGAATCCGCTGAAGAGATCGTATCCATTATCTGCAAGATCTATTCGTAGGTTCCCCGATCTGTTCTCCATAGTAATTCAGCAAAGGACTGCGCAAAATACGCAGTCCTTTATTATTTGATAATTTATCTCTGATTCAAAGGAACATATTCCAGTTCCTGCATTACGCTCTTGTAAGCGGGACGAATGATCTTATCCATATTGATCAGCTCTTCGATACGATGTGCACTCCATCCTACGATTCTGGCAATGGCGAAGATCGGGGTATACAGTTCCAGAGGAATCTCCAACATGCTGTATACGAAACCGCTGTAGAAATCAACGTTGGCGCTGACACCCTTGTAGATCCGGGATTTCTGGGAAATGACCTCCGGTGCGATCCGCTCGATCATGGAATACAGGGCGAAATCCTTGTCTCTGCCCTTGGCTACCGCCAGTTTTTCCACGAAGCTCTTGAATACCTGGGCTCTGGGGTCAGACAGGGAGTAGACTGCATGCCCCATACCATAGATCAGTCCCTTGCCGTCGAAGGCTTCTTTGCTCAGAATCTTGTTCAGATATGCCCTTACCGCATCCTCATCTGTCCAGTCGGACACATGTGCTTCGATATCCCGCATCATCTCTACGACTTTGATATTGGCACCACCATGTTTGGGTCCCTTCAGGGAGGAAAGTGCTGCCGCAATGACAGAATAAGTATCGGATCCGGAAGAAGTCACGACTCTGGTGGTAAAGGTGGAGTTGTTACCACCGCCATGCTCCATATGCAGCACCAGTGCGGTGTCCAGTACCCTCGCCTCCAGTTCGGTGTATTGTTTGTCCGGGCGAAGCATCATCAGCAGATTCTCTGCGGTGGAAAGTTTCTTCTGGGGACGGTGTATGTACATACTCTCATCGTTGGAATAGTGATTATATGCATGGTAGCCGTAGACTGCCAGCATGGGGAACACAGCAATCAGTCCCAGGCACTGTCTTAATACATTTTCAATGGAAGTGTCGCTGCAGTTTTTATCATAGGAAGCCAGTGTCAGAACGCTCCTGGTCAGTGAATTCATAATATCACTGCTGGGGGCTTTCATAATGACGTCTCTGGTGAAGTTGGTCGGCAGAGTTCTGCTGGACGCAAGAATATCGTTAAAATGTTTCAGTTCCTCACGGTTCGGCAGCTTACCGAACAGAAGTAAATAAGCCACTTCCTCGAATCCGAAATGATCACCCCGGAAGCCGTTGACCAGCTCGATGCAGTCATAGCCGCGATACCACAGCTTACCTTCACAGGGAACTTTTTTGCCGTCTTCCATTTTGAAGGATTCGATCCGTGAAATATTGGTAAGACCTGCGACTACGCCGTTACCGTTCTTATCACGCAGTCCCCTCTGTACACCGTATTCGTCGAACATCTGGGGTTCCAATCTATCTGCCGCTCTGCACAATCCGGCATGTTCCAACATATACTCTTCGTTTTTCTTCATCCAAATACCTTCCTTTCCCTCACATTTTTATATACTTATTTATCATAACTTTTTGGAAGGGGCGATGTCAATTAACAAAATATAAAATATTGAGTGATATTTATAGGGCGAAGGAATATTATCCCAGAATCCTCTTTGTATTTTCTTTTATTTTCTCCGACAGATCTGCGTATTTTATCAGTTCTTCCTCGGTAAATCCCACAAATCTCGCCTCATCATAATCCCGCTGTGCCAGTGCCAGTTCCTTCATGACCGCTTCCGCAGTGGGAAGGATTGTCACTGTGACCTTGGTTTTACGGTCTTTGCGCCTTGTCTCCGGCTTTTCCGCTTTTCCCTGTACTTCTCCGGCTGCCTTGCTTTTTCTGGAAGGCTTGGGTTCCTTCACTTCCTCTATTTTCAAGAATCCCTTCATGGTCAGGCGTTGCAAGCCGCTGGTCAGGTTCGTGCGGGAAATTCCGGCGAAATCCGCCAGTTCCCGTCTGCTGTCCCACTCGTGCTTTTCACACAGGCACAGAAGCAGCCGCACATCCGCTACCTTCAGATCTCCTTTTAATGCCACCGGCTCCAGATAATGTTCCAGAAGCTTCCGCTTACGGTAAGCATCCCCCGCCGGTCCCTCGGCCTGCAGGATCTCGGTGTTGACAAAGACTCTCTCGTCTCCCAGCTTCTTGGATCCGGGCAGGATGGAAGGCGGCACGGTTCCGTCTCCTGCCGCATCAATGAAGAAACGATATACCTGCAAACGGTTCTTCTCGTAGTCCTCTTCTTCCAGCACATGCTTGTAGAAGTTATTGTAATACTCAAAGACATTCAACTTCATCTTTACCGTCTTGGAGATGCTGATTCCCTGACTGGCAAGGGAGCCTTTGCGCTTCACATAATAATAGATTGGGGCATGCAGGGCATAGAATACTTTCGCGTAACGGATATATTCCAGATTGAACAGAAAATCCTCACACCAGTTGATATTCGTATCCATTCGCAGACTGTGCTCCTCCACCAGATCCCTGCGGTACAGTTTGTTCCACAACACACCATAGTAAAAGTCTGCCGGATTCTCCATCATATGTGCCGCGAACTCCTCCTGGGTGAGCACACCCTCCTCTTCAATGTCTCCCTTGGGGGACAGACGCTCTCCCACCACGCGGTAAAAGTCTGAAATGACCATATCGCAGCCATACTCTTCCGCCGCCCGCACGAACAGTCTTGTGGCATCCGGCGTGATCCAGTCGTCGCTGTCTAAGAATTGCAGATATTTTCCCCGTGCACGATCCAATGCCAGATTTCTGCTGTCGGAGACTCCGGTATTTTCCTTCTGGATCACAATGACTCTTGTGTCCTTATTGCCGTATTCCTCGCAGATGTCACCGGAGGAATCCGTACTGCCGTCGTTTACCAGAAACACTTCAAAGTCCGTGTATTCCTGATTCAAAATGCTGTCGACACAGCGTCGTAAATATTGCTCCGCATTGTATACCGGAACAATGATGCTTACCATGGGACGCATAAGCTCATCCTTTCTGAAATTACTTCATAACAATAAGTTCGTACACCCTGCTGCCGATACCGATCTTCTCCGCATGCTCCAGACAGGTCTTGTACTCCGCATTTGGAGTGGTATTTTCAAAATGATCATGGTGATCACAAAAGCCCTCTTTTGCCATGGCATCCGTCAGCTGGCTGTTCGGCAGCGGTGTCTGCTTCAGGCAGGCATCCACACAGGCCTGATCCAGCGCCAGAGGATCGAAGGAGGCGAACATACCGATATTGGGCAGGATGGGTACATCATTCTCCCGGTGGCAGTCACAGTTCGGAGACACATCCACCACCAGAGAAATATGGAAATTGGGTCTGCCGTCCACGACCGCCTTCGCATACTCTGCCATACGGCAGTTGAAATCCTTTGTTGCCGCATCACAACCGCTATGGATTGCGTCGAAGTTACAGGCACCGATACAGCGTCCACAGCCCAGGCATTTGTTATGATCAATATGCATCTTATGGGTAGTCTCGTCGTATACCAGTCCCTCATTGGCACATTCTCTCATGCATCGTTTGCAGCCACGGCACAAATTCTCATTGATCTCCGGTTTGCCCTGAGCGTGCTGTTCCATTTTACCGGCTCTGGATCCGCAGCCCATACCGATATTTTTGATAGCACCGCCGAAGCCCGCCGTTTCATGCCCCTTGAAATGATTCAGGGAAATAAACACATCCGCATCCATAATGGCCCGGCCGATCTTAGCATTTTTCACATATTCGCCGCCCTCTACCGGCACCTCAATGTCATCCGTTCCCTTCAGACCATCACCAATGATCACAGGACACCCAACCGTCAACGGTGTGAAACCATTCTCCCAGGCACAGTACATATGCTCGATGGCATTCTTACGGCTGCCGGGATACAGGGTATTACAGTCCGTCAGGAAAGGAATTCCTCCCAGTTCCTTCACCACATCCGCTACCGCTTTCGCATAATTGGGACGTAAGAATCCCAGATTGCCCAGCTCACCGAAGTGCATCTTGATGGCAACAAACTTGTGATCCATATCCATATCCTGAATCCCCGCCGCCTTCATCAGGCGCTTTAACTTACTGGGAAGTCCCTCTCCCAGACGGGTTCTGAAATCTGTAAAATATACCTTTGATTTTTCCATAACTTTATCCTCCGTACCTAAAAAGATATTACGATTATAACACATCTTTTTTGTTTTTGAGAATTTTTCTGCAAAAAAGGACGAACCCAACTCTCGCCAGCCGGTTTCGTCCTTTTAACGTATTTCATCCGAAATACTTCCCTATTTCTTTGTACACCGTACATCGATGTACGATGCAAGTGTTTTTTTATTTTTCTTCCACAATTTTTGAAGATACCGCCAAATATCCTGCTATTTAAAACGATTTTTGTACTGCGCAGCCTTTTCCACAAATTGCTCTGCGAACTCGGGGCAGGAAGGATAATAGAGGTGGGGGAAACCATACCAGTGGTTCTCACCGACATGGATGCAGGGATATTTTCTTCCGATGGTTGGTTTAGTTGCGGTACAGTCTACGCCGTTATCTTCACTGTCATAGTAGTGAAATTCATGTGCCCGGATGCGGCTGCCCCGGGGCAGAAAATATTCACTGTTCTCTTCCAGTTCGATATATCCGAAGCGCACCAGGCTTCCGGTATCGAAGCATTTTTCAGGCAGCACTCCTGCCATAAGGCAGGAATGTCCTTCTCTGTCTGTCAGGGACGTATGCAGATATAAAAAGCCTCCGCACTCCGCTACGGTGGGGAGGCCACCTATGACTGCTGCCCGGATGGCCTTGCGCATGGCATTGTTCTCACTCAGCTGTCCGGCATATAATTCCGGATAGCCGCCGCCCAACAACATCCCATGGATATTTTCCGGCAACGCCTTGTCATGTAATGGAGAAAAATACACCAGTTCCGCTCCGGTCTGTTCCAGCAGGCGCAGATTCTCTTCATAATAAAAGCAAAAGGCTTCATCCCGGGCTACAGCGATCCTCGGGCACTTTACCCTATCGTTTTCCACAGAATCCGGATCTTGCTCTTCTGCCGTTTCTTCACTGCGTTCCTTCTTTTTGGTTTGGGAGGTTCTCTCTATTCTCTCAGCTCCCAGCGGTTCCGCCTCTTCTGCAATCTGCAACAGCTTCGAAATGTCTACGCTCTCCCTTAGTTTTGCCGCCGTGACCCGGATCTTTCCCTGCAGATCTTCCAGTTCTCCCGGCAGGCACAGGCCAAGATGTCTGCTGGCGATCTGTAAGTCCTTATTTTCCGGGAAATATCCCAGCACCGCAATACCAAGTTCCTCTTCCGCCAGAGGCTTCAGAATCTCATAGTAAACTGCTGACATACGGTTGAAGATCACTCCCCGGATCAGATGTTCTTTATCATAAGCCAGAAATCCGGTGATCAGAGGAAGCACCGATTTTCCCATGCCTTTTGCATCCACCACCAGTATGATGGGGGTCTGCGTCACCTTTGCCAGATGATAGGAGGAGCCTTCCTCTCTTATTCCGCCCAGCCCGTCATAGAGTCCCATAACACCTTCCATGACCACAAGCTCGTCTTCCCTGCGATCTCTCAGAAACAGGCTTCTCGTGCCGTCCTCTCCGGTGAAAAAAGTGTCCAGATTTCTGGCAGGAATCCCCAGCACCTGTCTGTGGAACATGGGATCGATATAATCCGGGCCGCATTTACAGGAAGAGATATCCTCTCCGTTTTCCTTAAAAATCTGCAATAATCCACACGTGATCATAGTCTTGCCGCTGCCGCTTTTCGGGGCAGCGATCATGATGCGTCGTATCTTTTTTTCCTGTGCTCCGATCATCTCTGCACTTCTCCATTTTCCCTGTTTCCGTTTTCTTCTTCGGTCAGCAACGCTTTCTTCACTTTGTCCATAGAGCCTGTTTCTCCCTCCCTGAACGTAAATGAGCAGATCCACACCGGATTCTCCGCCTGCGGCAGATGATAGTTTCCCAGCTTCTTCACCCGGTTTACCTGCATCTGCAGGATTTCCTCGTCCTCCACAGGAAACGCTTCCAATACTTTCTGAAGCTCCGCAATCGTCTCCATGCTGATGGCATTGATCACAATGCGCATATGAGGATTTTTCCGATACAAGGTCTGTAAAATATCCATTAATCTGCCTCCACTGCCGCCGATAAAAGCATGGGTGGGCACAGGCAGTTCTTCCAGTCCCTCCGGTGCCAGTGCTTCGATGATCTCCATATTGTCCATATGGAAATGCTCTCGGTTCTTCCGAAGCAGTTCCACCGCCTCCGGTTTTCTCTCAACGGCATAGACATGCACCGTTTCCGACAATCCGGCGATTTCCACCGCCACGGATCCGGTGCCGCTGCCGATATCATAGACTACGGCTCCATCTGTCAGGTGCAGCTTGCAAATACTGACTTCCCGGACTTCTTCCTTGGTCATAGGAGTTCTGCGAAGTTTTCCCTCCGTCCCGGAAGCATCCCGTAGGAAACAGGTGTCCGCTCTGCCGTGGGTCAGGAGTTCCGGCTGTGGATGAGGATTGCGGATCAGGCAGGTATACAGACCCTCTTCGGTGACCTCCACACACTGCTCCGGCATCAGGATCCGTATATTTTCTTCCGGATAGGACAATTGATATCCCACGATCACTTCACAATCTGTCAGTCCCATCTCCGTAAGCATCCGTCCGATCTTACGGATATCCTCACTTCCCGAGGTCAACAGGAAAGTCTTCTCATGACTCACCACAGTTGTCGGAAGATGGTTCAGTTTCTTGCCGTGCATGCTTAAAATGGCGGCATCCTCATAGCTTTCTCCCACCAGGGCCGCCAGAGAAACCACCGATGAAATTCCCGGCAGGATCCTCACACTGCCTCTCAGTTGTCCTGCTGCAATCGCTTCCTGTAATTCCACATACAATTTTCTGCATCCGCTGTAGAATCCGGTATCTCCGGAAAACAGAACCGCTACCCGAAGTGTCTCCTGCTGTGCCAGTTCCTCGCTTTCCTGTAATTTTTCCAGATAGGGCAGGATCTGGGCAGCCATATAGTAGGGCTTTTTTTCTATTCTGGCAGAATAGTCTGCAATCATGCGCTCCGCCCCCAGCAGGATATCCGCAGTTTCGATTGTCTGCTGCACTTCTTTTGTCATGCAGTCTCTGCTGCCCATACCGATCCCGGCAAGGCAGATTTCCAGACTTCCCTGCTGCGAAATCTTACAATCACAGAGTTGTCCCAGTTTTCCACAGATTCCTGCAAACGAATACGAGTCTGTCCCCGGAATATTCCCGGCAGCATCCGATGTCTTCTGCGCAGACTCAATCACATACACCGGGATTCCCAGCATTTTCGCTGCTTCCAGCTTCTCCTGGCAGCCTCCGGCCCGGCCGCTGTTTTTCGTGACCATATGGCGGATGTCGTACTGCCTTAGGATGGCAGCGTTCATCTCTGTGGAAAAAGGCCCCTGCAATGCCAGGATCTGCCGGCCTTTGATCCCCTGCTCCATGCACAGTTCCAGACTCTCTCTTCCCGGAAGGATCCGCACATGCAGGCGGTCTTTCAATCTGCCGGAAGCGCAATACACCGCCAGTTCCTTGCTTCCCGTGGTCAGCAGAATATTGCCCTCTGTATTCTCCAAAGCTTTCGCACAATCTGCATTGTTTTCAAAATATTGGACATTTGTAACAATGCCATCTGCTTCTGTAATCCCGTCGATTTTCCGTTCCAGACGCAGGTAAATGGGAAAATGTGCATCTTTTTCCAAAGATTTCAGTGTATCCACAGCTCCCCGCAGATTCTCCGTAACGACCCTGGCGTAAGGATGTGTGGCATCCACTACAATCTCATAGCCTTCGTCATGCAGAAACTTCTGCATCTGCTCCCGGTCCATTCTGCCGCAGTGAAGGTTTACAATGGGCTGCCCGGCTGTCTGCATCGCTTTTGTGCTTTCCGTCTGTTCCCGCATTACGATTTCACCGTATTCCGTTGCCACGCATACCGTATGTGCGATTCCGGCATCCGCCAGAATCTCCGACAATCTCCGTCCTTCTGTGGTTCCAGCAAATATTACAAGCTTTTTCACTCTGCCTTTTCTCCCTTTTCTGCCTGGTAGCCTCTTCTGGTGATCATCTTGTCCCCCAGGATCTCCGTCTCCGAATTGCCAATAAATACAGTGGTGAACATATTGACTTCCCGGTCCCTTAATTCCCGCAGCGTACAGGTCACCACCCGGGTACCTTCTCTTCCAATATTTTCCACATAGCCACAGGGACGCTTCCCTTCTATGGTTTCCAGTAAAATATCACAGGCTCTCTGCAGATAATCTTTTCGTCTATGGCTGGAAGGATTGTAGATGGCCATGGCAAAATCTCCCACTGCTGCCGCCCGCAGTCTCTTTTCAATCTTCTCCCATGGAGTCATCAGATCGCTCAGGCTGATAACGCAGAAATCATGATTTAAAGGTGCTCCCAGTACCGCCGCACCGCTGCTGGCCGCCGTGATGCCGGGAATCACAAGCAGTTCCGTCTCCGGGTGCTTTGCCCCCAGCTCGTACATCAGGGATGCCAGACCGTAGATGCCTGCATCGCCGCTACAGATCAGTGCCACCTGATTTCCTGCTTCCGCCTCCCGGAAGCATAGCTCACAGCGCTCCGTCTCCTGCCGCATGGAAGTGGTCAGCAGCCTTTTCCCTGCAAAACGTTCTCCCAATAATTTGACATATACGGTATAACCCACAATCACATCTGCCTGCTCCAGCGCAGCGATGGCTTCTCCGGTCATCATTTCTTCCCTGCCGGGACCCATTCCTATGATATAGATTCTGTTACTCATCTGATTTTCCTCTTTCCATCATTTGCAAGCCCTCCGGATCCTCTCATGCTTCCATCACTTGTAGGTATTGTCCCAAGGATGCCTAGCTACATGAAAAAATCTTTGTTTTTTCTGACTGTCCTTCCGATTGGTCTTTACGATTACATCGATACTTTCCATGCTTTCTCGGCAATTGCCACGGTCATGCCATCCTGTGCCTGCTTAGCTCTGCAGATTCTTCCATCTGCCCCCGCCGCCTTCATAGCGGCACGTTCACACACATTGTCCACACCCACCTGTGACTTTACAAAATCGGAGCCATGAAATGTTCCGTACACCGTCTGTAATTTCTGTGCCGGATAGGTCTGAAACGGGATTCTGTACCTTTCGCTGAATTCCAGCAGACACCGTTCCTCTTTCTTTACATCAATGGAAGCCAGTGCTGCGACCTGTTCTATGGCAATGTCCTGTTCTTCCAGTATTTTTCTTAAAAAGGCTTCCAGCTTCACACTGTCCGTTCCTTTTTTACAACCCGCACCCAGAATATATTTCTTCGGCTTCAACAACAGTTCTGCTGCCTCTTTTCGAAATATTTCTTCCGTGTTGTCCGCTATTAGGACATCCACCTTTTCCACCGGAGGATATGCACACAGCCTGATCTCTGACGGAATAGTCTCGTCCACTGCCAGATGCCCTGTCTGTACGGACATGGTAATTTTCTCGCCTGCCAGTATTTTTGCCGACACTCGGGCAATCCCCTCCCGGTTGTGGATCCACAGATCATTTCTTTTGGCAAACAAATCCACCGCAAAGCTGCCATGCAGGTCTGTGGCTGTCGTGATCACAGGGACGGCTCCCAGTTCTTCGGCCAGACGGACCGCCAGTTCATTGGCTCCGCCCACATGCCCGGACAACAGCGGGATCACATACTGCCCCTGTTCATCCATGACCAGTACCGGGCTGTCATGCAGCTTGTCCGTGATCCAGGGGGCAATAGCCCGAACCGCAATACCGCAGGCACCGACGAACACCAGCGCATGATGGGCAGCCATCTGCTCACCGGCCCAGACTGACACACTCTCCTGTACCGCTATTGTATTCCCGGTATTATCTGTCGGTACGTTAGTGTCTTGGTTCGGAATCACCCCGAATGTCTGCGTTGTAACGTCCCCACTGTTTTCCGCTGTCTGCACTGTCTTTTTTCGGGAGCATTTACTATATAGAATAATCGTCTCGTCTCCACCGCACATGCTCTTCAGAATCCGTTCCGCCATCTTCTGTCCTGTTTTCGTAAAGCTGATCACACTAATCTTCACGCTGCTCCTCCCGGTTTTCCTCTGTCTGCCGGACACTGCTTTTTGCCTGACGGAATTCTGTGGAAAAATCCGCCGCATACAGCCTCGACTTCTGATAATTTCCATGGGTGATAACATCCCCCACCAGTACCAGCGCTGTCTTAATGATGCTGTGTTCTTCCGCTACCTGTGCCAGTGTCTCCACCGTACAGATATAAGCCTCTTCCTCCGGCCAGGTTGCCTTGTAGATCAGGGCTGCGGGGGTGTCCTCCGCATAACCGCCCGCCATCAGTCTGCGGCTCAGTTCCCTCAGCATTCCCGTGCTTAAATAGATCGCCATGGAAGCCTGATGGGCTGCCAGACTTTCGATGCTCTCCTTCTGTGGCACTCCGGTCCGTCCTTCCATACGGGTGATGATCAGGGTCTGGGAGACACCGGGCAGGGTATATTCCAGATTTAACGATGCCGCTGCGCCGAAGCAGGCACTGACTCCCGGACAGCTCTCATAAGGGATATGTAATGCATCCAGTGCATCCATCTGCTCCCGCACCGCACCATAGATGCTTGGTTCTCCGGTGTGCAGACGCACCAGCATCTTCCCCTGTTCCTGTGCCTCCTGCATAATCTGCAGCACTTCCTCCAGGGTCAGTTTTGCGCTGTTATGGATTTCACAGTCTGTTTTGGCATATTGTAACAGCTCCGGGTTCACCAGTGATCCCGCATAGATGATGACATCCGCCTGTTGCAGCATGTGCATGCCCCGCACTGTGATCAGATCTGCTGCCCCGCTTCCTGCGCCAACAAAGTAAACCATTCCTCCGCCTCCTTACTTTTCGCCAATGCTCCGAAATCATTGGCATACATGATACATTCGATCGCAAGCTTTCCCTGCGCCCGCTTCTCCAGATAAAATAAAATACGCTCCATGGCATAATCCATGACTTCCTGTCTCCTGCCGCACTCGTCCAGAATCCGCACAGCTTCCTCTGTGGTGACACAGGACAGGAGTCTGGCAGCATCCACTGCCGCTACACCGCATTTTACGGCAAAAGCGGTCAACAGCTCCATCCTGCAGTCGCCCTCCCGGGAATGGGTATTCATAATACCTCCCGCCACTTTGATGAGCTTCCCGATATGTCCCGCAAGAAGCAGACACCTAAATCCCTCTTCCACCGCCATATCGATCGTCAGACCGATAAAATTACTGCATTTTACACTTTTATCCAGATCATAGTGATAGGTATTTTTCAGAAAATCCAGTCCGTAATTGCCCGGAGAGATCACCACATCTTCTCTCCCCAGTGCCCGCTGTTGCCGCAGTTCCACGCGGATCGTATCCAGAATAGCCTGTGTGCTCATAGGCTCCACGACACCGCTGGTGCCCAGAATAGAAATACCGCCCACGATGCCAAGCCTTGGATTAAATGTCTTCTCTGCCAACTTTTCACCTTCCGGCACAGAGATCTCCACCGACAGGATTCCACGATAATCCAGCACCTGGCACACCTGTAATACTTCCCGTTCGATCATTTCTCTGGGGACGTGATTGATAGCTGCATTTCCCACGGGCTGATCCAGTCCCGGCTTCGTCACCCGGCCGACACCGATGCCGCCGTCGATCACGACCTGTGCCTGTTCAGGTGCATGTCCGGTTCCATTCTTCCTACCGGGTTCTTCTCTGGCTTTCCTATCCGTTATTTCCGCAAAAGAAACCTTCGCACAGATCAGCGCCCCTGTGGTAATATCGGGGTCATCCCCGCCATCCTTTTCCACGGCGCAGCTGACCTCCTGCTCCTTGCGGCAGATGTTGCGGATCTGGGCTGTGTAAGGGATACCTTTGGGTGTCTCTATGGTGATTTCTGTTTTCTCCCTTCCGGTCAGCAGCATATAGGCGGCCGCCTTGGCCGCTGCCGCTGCGCAGCTTCCTGTGGTAAATCCGTACCGCATACTTTCTACCTCACTGTTACTATATCATGATCCGTCGTGTCAATCGCCGGGTGTAACGTTTTCCTGTTCTTTTCGCAATTCATACAACAAAGCATTGCAGATGGCCGCTGCCACGTTGCTGCCGCCTTTTCTTCCACGATTGATGATATAGGGCACATCCGTCTCCATAATCAGCTCCTTGGCAGCTTCCACATTCACGAAACCCACAGGGACCCCGATAACGAATGCCGGGCGCCAGTCCCTTTCCTGCATCAGCTCATAGATCTGTATCAACGCTGTAGGCGCATTTCCAACAGCGAAGATCACTGGTTTTTCCAGCTTCGAAGCCAACTCCATGCTGATAGCCGCCCGGGTGGTCTTCCGTTCCTTCGCCATAGCCGCCACATCCGCATCCGCCATATAGCAGTGGGCTTCCCCGCCAAAAGAAGCCAACACCTTCTTATTGATCCCCGCCAGTGCCATATTGGTATCCGTCACAATATCCGCACCGTTTTTTATCAGGTTTTTAGCGATCTCCACCGCGTTTTCGGAATAGGTCATCGTCTCCGCATAATCAAAATCTGCGCTGGTATGGATCACCCTGCGGGTGACAGGATCCTGCTCCGCAGGCAAAGTGATGCCCCGCTCTGCCAGTTCTGCGGCAATAATTTCAAAGCTTCGCTTCTCGATTTCTTCCGGCAATACATATTCAATGCTCTTTTTTTCCATAAGTTACCTTCCCCCAAAATTCATTTTCCGTCTTCCGGCTGCTCCTATTTACTGCTTTGCAAAGAAAACGAACTCATTCAGCAGTAATCTGCGCAAGTTCCTGTAACAGCACTTCATTCTCTTCATGTTTCTTCACCGCGATCCGATAATAGCCCTCACCCAGTCCCCGGAAATTCTCACAGTTCCGAATCAGGATACCTTTTGCAAGCAGGCTGTCATAGATGGGCTGTGTGGTATACAGCAACAGGAAATCCACTTCTCCGGACACCACCCGGATGCCAAGCTTTTCCAGTCCTTCCCACAAATATTCTCTCTCGTTTTTCACATATTCCACTGTGTCTTGCAGATATTGCTCTGACTGCTCCGCGCAGGCGATGCCCGCTCTCTGGGCAAACACCGACAGGTTCCATTCCGGTAGCTGCCTGCGTATTTTCTCCCGAAGCTCTGCGTTGCTGCATACCAGATAGCCCAGACGCACCCCTGGCATAGCAAAGCTTTTCGTAAAGGCCCGTGCCAGCAGCAGATTTTCATACTGTCCGATCTCCCCAAGCAGAAACTTTGGCTGTTCCCGGCCGGACTCGCAGAACTCTATAAAACATTCATCCACTACTACGGTGATTCCCTGCTGCCTGCAATGCTCCAACAGTTCCTGCAGATATTCTCTGCCCATCAGCTGCCCCGTGGGATTGTTGGGATTCGCTACAAACAGCATGTCTGTATCCGCTGTCAGCTCCTGTAACAGCTCCCGCCCCGGACGGAATCCGGTCTCTTCCGGCAGATATACATATTTTATATGGCTGCCTGCTGCTTCTGCCACATACTCGTATCCGTAAAAGGATGGCACGGGAATCACAATATTCCGGGGCTTAAGTGCATGCACAACCGCCAGAAAAAGTTCTGATGCCCCGTTGCCAAACAGCAGATACTCCTTTGGGATTTCTCTGCCACATTCTCCGGATAACATCCGGCTCACGGCTTCCGTCAGGGCCGCCGCAGTAATATCCGGATATTCTCCCACATGCTGCACTGCTTCATGAATCGCCTGCACCGCCGCATCCGGCATCCCTAAAGGATTGCCGTTTACCGAAAAATCCAGCCGTATCTGTCTGCTGTAAATATCACCGCCATGTATGTTCTGCTGCATTTTCCTTCCTTTCCGGTTCCTGTTACCATAGGACTTTTCATGTCCTCTATCGTCTGCAAATCATCAAAAGCTTTCACGCCCGGCCAAACTCTGCTTTTCACACTGCCACCGCAATCAGGATCCCCAGACACAGAATCTCACAGATCCACGCCGTCCGGTTCATCAATCGGTTCGTTCTGCGGATATCCTCCGGTTCCACTGCCCTTGTTGGATCCCCGATATAGGGCTTTTTCACGACCTTGCCAAAATAACTGGCATCTCCCGCCAGCTGGATTCCCAGCGCTCCTGCGCACACGGATTCCGTCTGGGCGGAATTGGGGCTGGCATGCTTTCTGTTGTCTCTGCGCCAGATATGCCATGCCTGCTTTCCGTTATAGCTTTTCCCGCTGATAAAAGCCGTCCCGACCATCAACAGCGCGCTGATCCTCGCCGGGAGAAAATTCATCACATCATCCAGCTTCGCCGCGGCTCTGCCAAAGTGAAGATACTTCTCATTCTTATATCCTACCATAGAATCCATGGTATTGACTGCCTTATATAAAAATCCCAACACCGGGCCTCCCAGTGCAGTATACAGCATGGGGGCAATCACACCGTCGGACGTATTTTCCGCCACGGTCTCAATGGCCGCCTTTGCCACGCCTTCCTCTGTCAGATGTTCCGTGTCCCTGCCTACGATCATGGATACCGCTTTTCTGGCTTCCTCCAGGCTCCCGGCATTCAATTGTTTCCACACCTTGCTGCTCTCCACCTGAAGACACCTCGCCGCCAGAATCTGGTAGGCCATGACCGCTTCTATGACCACTCCCAGTCCCGGATGCATCGCATAAGCACCGAATAAAATCAGTGCCGACAGCATTCCCGTAAACAGTAAAACGATCACCACCAGAAGTTTTCCCTGTCTGCGCTCCGCCCCCTCTCTCTCGGTCGGATTGCCCTGTGGATTGCCTGCTCGCAGTGTCTTTTCTGTCTTCGCTATCAGCCAGCCGATTCCCCGGATGGGATGGGGCAGAAAATAGGGATCTCCAAAGAGCTGATCCAGTAAAAATCCCGCTCCGAATGCCAGAATATGATATTTCATCAATATGTTTCTCCTTTTGTAAATTCCGACAGTGGGCGAAATTCTTTCCACTCCGGGGTTCCTCCGCCTGCCAGGAATACCAGCCTGCCGCTATAACCCTGTCCGCATTTTACCTGATAATTAAAATATTGCTCTCCCAGAAAATGACTGAGCAGTGCCATGATGGTTCCACCGTGGACGACTGCGGATACGCTTTGTATCCCGGCGTCCTGTGCTCCAATTTCATCGCTTCTTTCCAACTCCGTTTTCTCCGATCCTGTATTGTAATCACCCTGCTCAGATGCAGCACTTCTCTCCAAGATCATTTTCATGTAGTATAACATTTTTTCATATCCGGCAACGTTTCTGTGAATGAATTCCTCTCTGCTCTCGCCTTCCGGAAACGGCAGTGTACCGCCGCTGTCGATCCATCTCTGATATGCCGGATCCCCGGAAAGTTCCTGATAATTGTGTCCTTCGAATGCACCGAAATCCATCTCCGTCCACTCCGGGACAAAAATGGGAGTCTGCCCTGGATACAGGATCTGTGCTGTCTCGAGACACCGCTTCATGGGACCGGAAAACAGAAGGTCAGCAGTCGGATAGTTTCCTCCCGTCACAGCTTTTTTCAGCATTCCTATTCCTTCCGGGCTCAATGCTTCATCCGTTTTTCCAAGATAACGTCCTTCTTTATTGGAAAGAGTCGCTCCGTGCCGGATCAGGGTCAGGCGGATCTCTATTTGATTTTCTGGCCGATTCCGCATACGACTCTCACCACCTCATCTGCCTGCGCCGCCAACCCTTCCAGAATTTTGCCGGTGCATTCTCTGTAAGTTCTCTCCTCCGCTTCCATGGGGACGATACCGTTGCCGATCTCGTCACAGATCAGAATGCAGTCCGGATATTCCTTATAGAAATTCGCTATCATTGCCTCCGGATCTGTTCCCTGTCGCAACTGCTCCCGGATATATCGATGCAGATGATTGACGATCACCTGCGGGCCAGCCGTCTGCCGCCCTGTAGGCTGCTCTGTCTGCTTTCCAGGCATTGTTTCAACCGCGCTCTCAATTGCCCATGTTATTTTACTATCCGATGCCAGCCTCAGTGTTCCATCCAGAACCGGCACTTCCTGCCTGTCTTCACGCTGAACGTAATGCTGCTCTACATAATGTAATTTTCCCTGAGCAAAGCCGCCAATAATTAATATCATTTCCCTCTCCCATTTCAAATGTGCTTCTGCACCACTCTATCCGGCAATACATTTTACACTGTCAGCATCATATGTTCTGCGATTGCTGCCGCAACCACCACGCATCCTTCGCAAAACGTCACAAAATACCCCGCCGTATCTCCGGTGATGCCGCCGAACTCTTTTTTGCTGCGATAGTAATAATACGCAAAAGTAAGCAGGGCCGCTGCCACCGCGATTCCTCCCGTCACGAAAGATGTCCACATCATAAAGCCGATGCACAGGATTCCCTGTGCGTACAAAGCAGTTTTTACCACTCTTTTATGCGCCTTATCCGCGAACAGATACAGCGTCCCCTCCTGCTTTGCGGAAGGGAAACTCACCACTGCAACACCGCTCAGCACTCTGGACAGGAAGCTTCCGGCTCCCACCACGACCAGCGTCCGGCATTCCGTAATCTCCGAAAAGCCTCCCAGAAAAATCAGTCCATACAGAGCCAGCATGATCACCGCAAAGGCCCCGATATGAGAATCCTTCAGAATCTCCAGTTTCCGCTCTCTCGGCTGGTAGGAATGCAGGGCATCACAGGTATCTAAAAATCCATCCACATGAAAGCCCCCGGTGATCAGAATCGGTATCGCCGTTCCCACCACCGTATAGCACAAGGTTCCCACCGCGAACCGGTCACAGAACCATTTCCACAGATACCACAGAGCACCGATCACCGCCCCCACCCATGGAAAAAAGCAGAGAGCGTACCGCATGTCCTCATCCTTCCACTGAAACTGTGGCATGGGGATCTTGGAATACATAGAAAACGCTATGAAAAATGATTTGATAATTCGCATGTCTGTTTCCTTTCTATCCCCGGCTGTCCTGCCAGTTCTGTGCTTTTGCTCCTGGTGAGCCGGGTTTGATCCGCTGTGGGATCCCCGCTACGACTTCCACAACCTCGTCCGCCTCCGCGGCCAGCCTCTCGTTTACCCTTCCCAGCGCCTCAATATATTCTATAGTAGCACTGTCATAGGCAATGCCGTCTTCGAATACATTATTGGTCACGATGACTAACGGATCCGCCTGTTTTCTTAATCCTTCCATGCCTTGCAGAATTTTTGCGATCACTGTCTCACGATCCACAGGCTGCTCCCTGGAAAACATTTCGTTGGCCGCAAGATTCGACATACATTCCAGCAATACTGCCGCCTCCGGCTCCATTTGGGAGGCAGCCTGCTCCAGTGCAGTAGGCTGTTCGATGGTAGTGAAACCTTTTCCCTGCCGCAGTCTGTGATGTCTGTCCACTTTGGCCTGCATTTCCTCATCCCAGATCTGCATAGTAGCGATATAATATTTTTTCTTATCACCGGCAGTACGCAGCAGATAATCTTCCGCATAAGCGGATTTCCCGCTGCCGCTGCCCCCCAGGATCAATATCATCATGTCGCTTCTCCATCCGTTCCGTCTTTCAGCTGCGCCAATCGCAAGGTCGCGCTATCACGCTTTTGCGTCACTTCGTGACTACCCTTGCTTCTGGCGGAAATGTTAGCGCTTATATTGTTCCACTGCAATCTCCGAAAATGTAGCGCTCTGTCCATAAATGCTCATTGCCATATCCAGCAGTGTGAACATCATAACGGCTCCGGTTCCTTCTCCCAGTGCCATTCCCGCGTGGATCACCGGAGACAGCTGCAAAGCATCTGCCAGCTTCACTGCCGCCGGTTCTTTCCCCTGATGGGAAGGAATCAGATATTCCCGCACGCCGGGAAACAGCCGCTCCGCCACCAATGCTGCCGCCATGCTGATCACACCATCCAACACAATGGGTATATGCCACAACGCGCCGCCGATGCACATACCGGTAAGTCCTGCAATGTCCAGTCCTCCGACTGTCTGCAATACCGTGAAGGCATCAGCATGCCACAAGTCATAGGTTTCCAATGCGGTGCGGACAACCTGTTGCTTACGAGTCAGTCCCTGGTCCGTAAGTCCCGCGCCTCTGCCGGTGACTTCCTCTGCTTCGCACTGCAAAAGAGCTGCCGTCACCGCACTGCTGGTAGTCGTGTTGCCGATTCCCATTTCCCCAGTGGCCAGAAGTCCGTACCCCTTCTCCTTGCAATCCTGTACCAGTTCGATTCCTGTGACAATGGCCCGGACAGTCTCTTCCTCCGTCATCGTCGGTTCTTTCAAAAAATTTCTTGTGCCGGGACGCACCTTACGATCCAGGACGCCGGGAATGGATTCCTCACTATTTATTCCGATATCCACAGGGATCGTCTCCGCGCCAATGCTCTGCGCCATCTTGCAGACGGAGGATCCTTTCCATGCCATGGACTTTGCCACCGCCAACGTGACCTCCTGCCCCGTCTGGCTCACGCCTTCCTCCACGATTCCGTTGTCTGCACAGAAGATCAGCACACCTTTTTTCCGAAGGTCGATCTGTTCCGTTCCCAGTATAGCTCCGATCTGCGCCGTAATGGTTTCAAAGCTGCCCATGCCGTCCAACGGTTTTGCCAGGGTATCCCAGTGTTTTTTCACAAGACTTCTCACCGCTTCCTCCGGTGCCGTAATCCGGATCTGCGCCAGTTCCTGTCTGGTATAGTTATGAAATATGGGCTTCTCTGAGCATTCCATAAATGTCCTCCATATACAGATATTCCCGCAGGGTATCCGCCAGTTGATCGTACTGTCTTTCTTTAATGGTGCTGTAATCTTCCCAGACTCCGCCCTCCAAAATGATGCCTTTTTCCCGTGCCAGAGTCTGTATCATATGCCCGGCAATCTCGCCTTTGTCGAACAGGCCGTGGATGTAGGAACCGTAGACGCACCCGGTCGAATCGCTGACTACAGTTTCTGTAATTTTTATATTCCTCATGGCATCGTCCGCGCAGGAAGTGCTCCGCTTGCCGTCTTCCCCACAATACACCGTCTCCCCCATATGAATCTCATATCCGGTGAACTCATATCCCGTAAGTCCGGCGAAAATGCCTTCCACCGCTTCCAGTTTTCCATCAATCTGGCAGCGATGTTTCTCCTTCTGCAACACTGTCCGTACCGGAAGCAGTTCCATGCCGCGGATCCGTCCGCCTTCCTCCACGCTGTCCGGATCTGCGATCTCATAACCTAACATCTGATAGCCTCCACAGATCCCGAAAATGGAAACTTTTCCCGCAGCACGTTTTACCGCTGCCTCCAGTCCGTTCTGCCGCATCCATTTCAGATCTCCCATGGTATTTTTACTGCCGGGGAGAAATATCAGATCCGGCGTTCCCAGCTCTCTCACATTTGTCACATACCGGACACTGACCTCCGGCATCTGCTCAAACACATCAAAATCCGTAAAATTTGAAATTCTGGGATAGTGGATCACCGCCAGATCGATCTTCCCCACATGTTTTGCATCAAAACGGTCCGTCAGACTATCCTCATCTTCCAGCGTAAGTTCCATATAAGGTACAGTCCCCAGCACCGGCACCTGTCCCCGTTCTGTTAACATCTGAATGCCGGGATCTAAAATTGTACTGTCTCCACGGAATTTGTTGATGATCAATCCCTTTACCCGCTCCCGCTCCTCTTCGGTCAGCAGCATCAGGGTTCCCAAAAGCTGTGCGAACACGCCACCTCTGTCAATGTCTCCCACCAGAAGTACCGGTGCATCCACCATGGCCGCCATTCCCATATTTACGATGTCATTCTGTTTCAGGTTGATCTCCGCCGGACTTCCGGCGCCCTCGATGACAATAATATCCGCATAGGTCTCCAGCTTGCGGAATGCGGCCTTGATCTCCGGGATCAGTTCCGTCTTGTGGGCAAAATAGTCTCTGGCGGACAGATTGCCCCGTACTTCCCCGTTCACAATGACCTGGGATCCGGTATGGCTGGTTGGCTTTAACAAAATGGGATTCATGCACACCAGCGGTTCGATCCCTGCGGCCTCTGCCTGCATGACCTGTGCCCTGCCCATTTCCAGTCCTTCCTTGGTGATATAGGAATTGAGCGCCATATTCTGTGATTTAAAAGGAGCCACCCGGTAGCCGTCCTGCCGGAAAATCCGACAGAGGCCTGCCACCAGCAGACTTTTCCCGGCACCGGACATGGTGCCCTGTATCATGATTACTTTTGCCATCGTTCTCTCCATCCCACAGATGTCATAGACATCCCGGGAATTTCGTTTCTCTGTTTTCTAACACCCGCTCTGTTGTTCCGGTCTTTCTAGCTTTTCTATCTGCTTCCCCAGCTGTTCTGCATACTCCAGAAGTTCTCTCTGAAAAGTCTCCAGACTGCCGAAATTCTCCCGGCAACAGATAACACGTTTGCACTTATCTATCGTTTTCTTTGCTGCCTGTATTTTTTCCTGTGCCACCGGCTCAAAAGGATGCTCTGCGATCACCTCCGCCGCCAGTGCCTTCGCCACGGGATAATCCAGATCATTTTCATACAGGATCCCGGTGACAAAGGGGATTCCCGCTCTCTGCAGACGCCGGTAAGTTTTCCGTCCGTTTCCGGCTCCGGCGATCACGAAGACCTGTGGTGTTCCTTCCGGCGCCGCCAGCTCCATATCACTGCTGCCCTCATCATAGCTTCCCATCCGGATGCCATATAACTGTGTAATATACCCGTCGGTCATGACCTCCTCCGGCGTTCCGATCCGGTCCACCGCCCTACCGTTCACACACAGGATCCTGTCGGAGATTTTCTCCGCCAGCTCCAGTTCATGTAAGGACAGGATCACCGTAAGTGCCTTCTCTCTGCAAAGCTTTTGCAAAATGGATAAAAATTCCAGCTTATGCCGCACATCCAGGTAGGAAGTCGGCTCGTCCAGGATCAGTATCTCCGGCTCCTGGCAGATGGCTCTGGCTAACATCACCCTCTGTCTCTGTCCGTCACTGATCCGGTCAAACAAAGAATCCCCAATCTCTGCCACCTGCACCAGTTCCATGGCGTTTTGCACCGCTGCATGATCTTCTGCCCGCAGCACGCCAAAGCGTCCGGTATAAGGGTATCTTCCGGTGGCCACCACATCTTCACAGGTCATCAGTTCCCCCCGCAGACGTTTTGTCATTACCACTGCCATTTTTTTCGACAGTTCTGCCCCGGTGAGTGTCCGCATATCTTCTCCGTCCAGCCGCACCGTTCCTGCGATCAGTGACAGCTGCCTTGCAATACTTTTTAAGATCGTGGATTTGCCTGCACCGTTTGGACCCAGTAACGTCAGGATTTCCCCTTTTCGAAGCATAATCTCCACTTCTTCGATCAGAGGCTTTCCGTCGTAGCCCACGCTCATTTTTTCCGTTGTAATATAATAAGACTTCTGCGTTTCCATAGTTATCCACGCTCCTGTCTGTTTCGTGATATCATGATCCACAATACTACCGGTGCTCCGAAGATGGCCGTCACTGTGCTGATGCTAAGTTCCGTGGGTGCCATCCATTTCCTCGCCAGCAGATCACAGAACAGGCAGAATACACTGCCTCCCAGAAAACATGCCGGTATCATCAGTAACGGCTTTGTAGTGCCGAACAGTTTACGGATCAGCTGCGGCACAGCGATCCCCACAAAAGAGATCGGTCCGGCAAATGCCACGATACATGCCGAAAGCACGCTGGACAACACCACCAGAAGGATCCGCAGGGTCTTGATATTCACTCCAAGATTCTGCGCATAGGTTTCTCCCAGCTGGTAGGCTTCCAGCGGCTTGGCCAACAGGATCACCATAAGGAAAGTCACTGCCACCACGATACTCATCACTTTCACATTGTCCCAGGTCATTCCGGAAAAGCTTCCTCGCGACCAGTTGTGGAGATTCACGATATCCGCATCCTCCGCAAAAGTCACCACCAGCTCCGTAATGGCAGAACAGATGTAACCGATCATCACGCCGCTGACCACCAGCATGGACATGCTGTCTACCTTTCTCGCCATAAGAAGCACAAATCCCATGGACAGCATAGCACCCAGAAATGCCGCCAGGATCAGCAGTCCGGAGCTGACCCGGATCGTATTCCCCAGCAAAAATACCATCACCAGTGCCACTACCATCTTCGCCCCGGAAGAAATTCCCAGTACAAAAGGGCCGGCTATGGGATTGTGGAAAAATGTCTGAAGCAGATACCCTGTCAGTGCCAGTGCCCCACCCAGAATTGCTGCCGCCAGTGTCCGGGGAAAACGGATCTCCCACAGGATCTTTGCGTTCATGCCTTCCTGTGCTCTCCCTGTGGTTAAAATTTCTGCCAGTGGAATTTTCACCGTTCCGATTCCTATATTGCAAAACAACAGCACAAAAATGCCTGCTATCAATAGAACAAACGCTATGAGATATCTGATTTTCCTGCGCTGCTGCATGTTTTTCTCCTTCTTTTCCTATTCGTGTTCCAATCGTATTCTAATCTCATTCTAACGCTCTTATACTTACGCTGTGTTTCTAGGTCCTCCATCTTACTGTAAGAGAAACAGATAACGCAACTTAGCGGTATCATCGTCCGTCAACACCGTATGCATGTCCTGCAATAAATACCCTACTGCCATGGACTGCTGGTACATATCATTGGTGGTGCAATAGACCTGCCCCTCCTGTACCGCTTTGAAATCTTTCAAAATATTGCATTTGCCGATCAGCTCATCCACCGTGGTCACGCCTCCGTCAATGGAACTGTTGTAGATCAGGATGTCTGCGTCTTTCGCTCCGGCATAAAAATCTTCGACCTGCATGTTCAGCGTGGAGCGTCCGCTTCCGCTGTCTTCCAGATTCTCAAAAATATATCTTCCCCCTGCCAGCTCGATCAGCTTCGGAATATAATCCGTGCTCTGTCTCACCTGGATCAGTCCGTTGGAAGTCACATAGAAAAACGCTATGGTCTTCCCTGTTTTTTCCCCGCTTTCTACCTCTTCCAGAATTTCTGTCTGCTCCGCAAAGGCTTCTTCCGCCTTCGCTTCCTTTCCGGTCAGAGCTCCGAAAAATTTGACCCATTCCACTTTTCCCAAAGGATGCTGTTCATAGCTGGAATATTCGATCATCACCGGAATGTCAAAGCTTTGAAGCATTTCCACCACCTCCGGCGAATGCGTGATCATCCGGTTCTCGATCGCCAGATCACAGCCTTCAGACACCAGTAATTCATAATCCGGTTTACTGTATTTTCCGGCATAGATCATATCCCCTGCCGCCATGGCATCCTTTGCTGTCTGAATGTACCAGTTCTCCTGCTTCTGTCCGGAGAACCGGATCTGATCCACAGCGTCCAGCGAGGCGAACATGTCCATCGCGCCGGATGCCACCAGATATATATTTTGAAGTGGTTCCTGCAAGATACTGACGTCCTCATCCAGTCCCTGTGGTACCGGCTGTCCCTCCGGCACTAACAGATACCGCTGACTGTCGGGAAGAGTTGTCAGCATCTTATAACCATCTTCGTAATAGTCCACTGTAAAATTTTCCGCATATTGCAGCTCCATGCTGCCTGTCTTTACTAATTTTGTCTGTTCTTCCTGCGTGGTCTCTGCTGTCTGGGTAACCTCAGATGCTGCTTCCGATGATGTCTCCATAGAAGCAGAAGAAGGACTGCCGCAGCCACTTAGCCCCAGCAGTCCCATAAGAAGCAGAACATAGATCCATTTTCTTCTATTTCTTCCTGACCTCAAAGTTTTCATGCCTTTCATAGCCTGCAATATTTGTGCCTGCGGATTGCTCCGTGCTACGCACTCCCACGTCTCCGCTCCGCTTCGGTCCGTGCTAAACATGTGCCACTGGCACATAGGACCCTGGCATCATATGTATTACTTGCCGCTCTCTGCACTCTCAAGTGTCTCAGAGTGGAAGGTTACGGTGTATTCCACTTCATGAGGTGTGCTCATTGCCACGGTATCACCGATCATGGTAAGAGGTGCATCCAGTGCTTCCACCGGCACTTCAAATACGGAATTGCCCTCCGTATTTACCGGCAGATATTTTTCTCCGTTCACCAGCATATAGTCATAGTTCGGGCTGCTCCATTCCAGAGTCACCGTTGCCGCTCCGTCAGTTATCGCAAGCTGTGCGGGGGACTGGATGCTGGCTCTGCCGCTTCCGCCCTCCATGGCCAGTTCGATGGTGTAGCTGCCGTCTGCCAGCGCACTCATATCATAGGAACCATTCGCAGCTTCCCGGCTATCTTCCGCTACCGGATCGGATACCTTTACTTTATGGTCATACCATTTTCCCTTGGTACCGATCAGTGCCAGATCGAATTCCTCTCCGATCGCAGGTACGGGAACATCGAAGCCGTAGACTTCTTCCGTCATGCCGTCGCTGTAAGTCACGGTATCCGTGGTGGGCTCCAACAGTACCGCACCTTCCTTCGCCGCATCTTCTGCCAGACCCGGATAAAGATTCAGGATTTTCTTGGAACCTAAGGAAATGTGGATGGTCATAACGCCATCTTTTACCGTCAGGGTTCCCTTACCATCGCAGGCTTCACTGACATGAAACATGGAGCTGTCCGTGGAAAATTCAGCAGTGTAGACACCGTCAGGAAGCTGTGCTTCGTCCTGCGCCGTCTCCGTGCTGACAGTTTCCGTCGCTTCTGTGCTCTCTGTCGGTGTTACGGTGCTTTCCTGTGCGGCAACCGTGCTTTCTGCAGATGTCGCATCCGCTGCCTGACCGGCACCACAGCCGCCAAGCAGCAGACAGGCACTCAGTCCGCCCACGATTATGATTTTATTCATTAATGTCTTTACTTTCATTACTTATTTTAATCCTTATTTTATTCCTGATTTTAATTCCTATTTTAATTCTTATTTATTTCTCAGCCATTGCTGCTGCGGTATGTGCTACATACAGATCCTGGATAGCCTTGATCCCGCCGAGACCTGCGATCTGGGTATCCACGCTGTCGAACTTACCAGAAGCATTGAACTGGCTTAACCAGGAATCCTCATCCTCGCCTGCCATATCGTTGTTGGCATGGTCACCTGCTACTACCATCAGGGGACGAAGAACCACTTTGGTGTAACCTGCTTCCGCAACAGCCTTGATGACTTCTTCACAGGCGGTCTCTTCCGGCTCACCTTCTACGGTTCCGATGAATACATTTTCATATCCCAGTTCATTCATCTGTGTCTGCATCTGGCTGTAAGATACCTTTGCAGTGTGGGAGGTTCCATGACCCATGAATACGAATGCCACGCCATCTTCCTTTGCAGCGTCCAGACTGTCATAGCCTGCAGTCTTTACTGCTTCTGCGGTCAGATCTTCCGCTACTGCTTTCTTATCTGCATTGACAACGGTTGCATCGTCTCCCACTTCACCTAACAGGGGCTCAGCGACTTTTACAGATGCAAACTGATCCTTGTAGGCTTCTACAGTTTCCATCAGCTCGTCATACTCTGCGCCATGCATCAGATGTGTGGGCTGTACTACCAGGTTCTTAACACCGTTTGCCACAGCGCGGTCCAGTGCCTGATCCATATTGTCGATATGCTCGTCATCTCTTGCCTGTATATGATTGATGATGATCTGTGCGGTAAATGCTCTTCTTACAGACCAGTCGGGATTGGCTGCTGCAATCGCATCCTCGATACCCTTGATATCAGCCACACGGCTGTCGTTAAAGGAAGTACCGAAGCTTACTACCAGAATCTCGTTCTCACCGATCTCATCCTGATTACGGGGATCATCCTTGGAAGCATCTCCGGTATCTCTGCCGAAATAATCGGGATCTGCATTTTCTCCCTCTACCAGTTCCTTCTGTGCGTCGGTCAGTGCATCCCATGCTGCCTTGGCATCTGCGCACTGCTGGTCAGTATTTTCAGTTCTCTCCTGTACATAGATAGCGTCGATCAGGGCTGCTACTTCGTCAGCTGCTGCCTGATCTGCATCTTCGTTGCTCTCGGTAGCTGCGGTGGTTGTCTCTGCTGCCTGTGTGGTCTGTGCCTCAGTGCCTGCCTGTGCAGTGCTTTCTACAGTTGCCTGGGTATTACCGCATCCGGTGATGCATACAGCACCCAGTACGGATGCCAGTACTACTGCTACGATTCTTTTTTTCATGTTTCCTCCTCTGACAGATCTTCTGTCTCTTTTGATTTTGGGGCTTGCCCCGGTATTCTTAAATATGTAAGTCAGAAACATGTTTTTCGCAACAAAAACAAAAACCCTTTCCTGTATCAGGTAAAGGGTTTGTACACATAAGAAACGAATGCAAAAAGCTTCTGTCGCTTCTGCATTCCACACGTACAACCAGTTACTCGTGGCTTTGAAACAAATGTTTCTGTACAGCATTCAGGCAGGTCTCCCGGCTTGAAGATCATTGCATCCGCCATCTTCCCGGTCTCCCAGTGATCTATCGGCTTCAGCTCCCTAATTACGGTGACGAGTTCGTGCAGGACTTACACCTGCTTCCCTTTTCACCGGAGCCAGCTACTTACGTGGCTGCTCCGGCACCTGAATACTCCATATTCAATTGTGGCTACTATATCACAGATTTTCTGAAATTGCAATGTCAATCAGTCATCTGTTCCACCGGCTGTCGGAATCAGTATACCTGAAAATTAGAGATTGGCGTCATTCCGGGCATAATTCAGGATCATTTCCTTTAAAAGCAGCAGATCACCTGTATAATCCTTGTTGTCCGTTGCTCCCCAGATAAAACCACCTGCGTAATGGGTACACGCTGCCATCATGGTATGCACCGTCACACGCATGAACTGTTCCTCCGGAATATCCGTGCGGAAGGTCTTGTCCTCTTTTGCCTTCGCATACATCATATGAAGTCTTGTGTCGACGGAATTCAGGGATGCGTGGAAATTCGCCAGTTCCTCCTGCCGCACCGTCTGGTGTGTTATATAATTGTTGAAGTTGTCATTATACTGCAGCAGATCCTTATGGTTCTGATACATGCCGATATAACTGTCCAGCGTAAAAATAAATCTTCCGATGGCCGGAATATCGTGTATCGAAGAGATTGGTCTTGCCTCATCCAGCTTGTCCAGATAAGCCTTCCATTTCGATGCGCAGACCGCAATAGCCAACTCCGTCTTATTGTTGTAACAGCGGAACAATGTGGCACGTCCCACACCGGCTTCTTTTGCGACCTCATCCATGCTGACCGCTTCGATTTTCTTTTCCACAAAAAGCCGGAACGCCGTATCGATGATCCGCTGGTTGCGCCCTTGCTCTTTATCCATCTGTTTCTCAGATTTTCCCATTTTTCTCTTCCTTTTTCATACATTCTTACTGTTCATTTTATGGTAAAAGGCTGTGACTGTCAACGACTGTAAAAAGCTAATGTAAAAGTGCCTTGCAGATTCCTACGAATTTTCTTGTATTTAAAACGCCAATATCGGCGAAAAAAATACAAAAGCAGGTAATTTTGTATTATAAAAATGCTTTATTTTCGCCAAATACGCAAATAAAAGAAATTCCGTACAAAAATTCCTGATTTCGGAACTTTTTTGTACGGAATCCAATGTTTTTATACTGTTTACACCAAACTGACTTCTCTATCAAGGGTTTTATCAAATGCATCTAGGCTCTTTTTTGTTTCTTCCTGAATATGCTTATTTACTGTTTCCATCAGTGCTTTTTGTTGTTCTTCCGAAAGATTAAGCATATAAACTATCCCCCTAATAAACTTAAATTCTATTTATTCTCTTTGACGATAATCCAACGTCCTCTTCTGTTTGTGCCTTCTCTTGCAATTATGTGCATCTCTTGTAACTCTTTCATATCCTTTTGCACTTGCTTTCTAGTCAAATCTAATTCTTTCATAATTTCAACTTGTGTAATAGTTGAGTTTACCTTTATCAGCTTCAAAATTTCCTTTTTTCTTTCAGCTCCTTTTATTGGCTCCTTTTCGGCTCCTTTTTGGCTCCTTTTTGGCTCCTTTTCCTCTTCGCTTGTTTTTATCGTTTGTTTTTTCGCAAATTCAAGCGATAAACGAGTCCTGTCAGGATTATAACTTTCCTCTACAACAGGCATTGGCCAGCCTTCATTCTCCCAAACCTGATAAATATCTGGGATACCACTACCGGCTCTTTCACCAATACCAATCATATTAAACATCTTCATTAGTGTTTTATTTCTAGGATCTGAAATACCACCACGAAGCATCTGCTTTTTACCAGTGCGAATGCTACCAGGATTCTCGATAACCAACTTGTCATCTTCCTTCTTAATCACTACACCGCAAGGCAAGAAATAATCTGTATTAACCAAACAATTAACTAAAGCCTCTCGAACTGCCTTATGAACTGGAGTATCATCCACCCTCGTAATACCTTCAAGCTTAAAAGGCTTCTTAATATCCTTTGCAATTTTGCTATTTACTCTAAAGAAGAAATCAAATACATTACCGCTCCAATCACCGGAGCTAGACTGCAAGCGATCTGTCCAACGTATTGTTGGGTCCAGCATCTCTCTATAATCTAGGAAATACTCTGGAAATTCTCTTACGATATGATATTCTTCACCGAACATAAGCAACCCAGCTGTAGTAGGATGTAATTTACCATCCTCACCAAATCCTGCTGCACCTATTCTCTCTAAATACTCATCATCTGATAAATTATTAAATACGTGCTCTGGACGATAGCTCTTATGATGATTTCTGAATCCCTTCAAGGACTCTGTATCAATTGCAGAAATATCAAACTGTTCTACAATCTTCATATCCTCTGTCTCATCCGCAGCATCACGGAGCATACCTTTAATTTCTGCCTTTGAGCAATGATAGTCGCCTTCCCAATCTCTACGATAGCAGCCACCAAATAAATCGTTATTAATATAAACAGGCTTCTGCTCACGTTTAGCTCTTGGTACATAAATAACCAAAATGGTATCGCCATTAACCTCGTAGGACTCCACATTTTTATCCGATAGCAAATTGATGCTTACCTTCTTAGTATCATGAATTGTGTTCCAAAAGTTTCTCTTAAGTTTATCCGCATTCTTAAGTCCAGTAGTATACCAAGTTCCATCCTGCCGCTCTCCAACGCCAAGAATAATAACACCACCATTAGAATTGGCAAATGAGGAATACGACTCCCATAATGCTATAGGCAATCCACCTTCTGCCTTTTTCACTTCTCGGCAGTTATCTTCTTTGTATTTATCAAAGTTCGACAAATCAAACAAATCTGACATATGAGATTCTCAGCTCCTTTCCTCCATATACATAAACGAATTCTCAAAAATTATCAATTCAATTTTTCAGCCCATTCTGCTTCCTTGAAGCCAACAAGCACAGTATCTCCATTTACAACAAGTGGACGCTTTACCAACATTCCATTTGTAGCAAGTAACTGAATCTGTTCCTCTTCACTCATTGTAGGCAGCTTGTCCTTAAGCTGCATTTCTTTATAAAGAAGCCCGCTAGTATTAAAGAACTTCTTAAGGGTCAGTCCACTCTTCCCATACCATTCCTTTAATTCGTCATAAGTAGGATTCACCTCTACAATATGGCGCTCAGTATATTTTATATTATGCTCATCCAGCCATTTTTTAGCCTTTTGACAGGTTGAACATTTGGGGTAACATATAAATAACATTTGTGGTTGCTCCTTATCTTCATTTTCCATTGGCATAACTTGGCTAATATCTATATCTAGTGTATTAACAGTATACACTTTTGAACCTGTAATATCATAAACTCTTGTTTTCGCATCAACATCAAAAAGCAACACATTTGTACCAGTTGCTGATACTGCACTTTTAAACTTAATTCCATCAAAACCAAGTCTTTTAATATATTCACAGAGAAATTGTGTCGGTGCATACTCTATTTGATCTCCAAAATTAGGCTTAGAAAACTCTTCAGAAATTCTATGTAAGTCCGCAACTATAGAATACTCATCCTCCTTTATTTTTTCGGGCGAATATGTAAAATCAAATATCTTAGCATCTCTGATGATTTCTATAGTGGCTATGTTATACATTTTCTGCATCTGTGGCCGCATTTCCAATATTGCCGTTTTAATATCTTTTGCGGTATATAAATAGCTTATTCCTTTTGGATTAGCTCTCCCCTCTTTTGCATAAGCATTCGGCGGAGCATCAGAATTACTTTTATCAAAACCATAGAAGTCCTTTTTATTATTCAACAGATTATCTATTTTTTCTGTAATTCTTCTCCTCTTTTCCTCATCACCACATAGGTAAATGGACGCAATATTCATTGCTGATTCATTAAAAATGTCAGTAGCATCAAATTCTAAATTAGAAAACTCATCCTTCATTATCTCAGAAAGAGCTATTACCATATCATTTTTAAAGAAATCTTGTTCGGTATAATCTCGTGCACGATACAAAATATCACCTTTTGATATAGTACACGTTGCTTTTTCTGCGATATCAGATATCTTTTTTAGCAATTCACTTTCTGGAAAAAATCTGTTTTTTGTCTTTACTTCTTCTGCAAAACTTTCCCATAACTTTTGTGTATTGTAATCAATATACATCAATAGGATAAACAGCATAATAACCCAATACGTTGTTTCATCATCAGAATCCTTAAACGCTTCGATATTTTTATATTTGGATGCAAATTCTATCATTTCTTCTTTCGTAGCAGATGCTTGTTCACTTATTGAATCATTTTTTGTTTTATTAATACTTTTCATTTTAAGCTGGTCTCCTACAATCCGAATTAGACTATCAATTACTATCGTGATGAAAAATTTTTTAATATTGTTTCATCATCATTTTCCATTGTTTCATCGGAATAATAACAAAAACTGATACTCTCATCGTTACTAAAATAGGTATATAAGGATGGTCTTAACAGTTTGGTTTTATCAGCATTAAATTCGCTTCTATGCCCATTATTAGGATTTCTTCGAACTTTAAATATATTTTACTTGGATCCTCCGAATCACTCTTACTCAAGGATTGTATCATTGCATTTTTTCTATTTCAGATACATTGTTGGGAATACTTGTAGGAATAAAAGTTCCTAGCCTTTCTATAAATTCTTGAAGGATATCTCCTAAATTTTCATTATACTCTATTTCAAAATATTCTCTTAATTGCCTTGCATCTATTAATATACCAGAACTATTGGCTTCAACTTGTAAATCATACTAAATGTTCTTCCCCATGGCTTTTATTGTTATCTAACTCGCCCTCAACATATCCACTAGTGTTGAATTTATTACCGACAAGATAAAATGTCCATTTAACATTTCTCATATTAAATCCATCGTCTTTGCGTATTACTTGCATATATTTTTTAACCTGTGATAATTGATCTTCTCCCAGGGCAACAGTAGGTCTTTTTAACTCAACCACAACATTTTCCGTACTCGTAGGGAGTTGAGTTGCCGGATTTCACCGTCTCGACCTGATATTCGGTCATCATTTTATCAGTATCACATATGCCCTAGCTTCCATTAGATTTGAACTATCCGGAAATTCCGAATAGTTCATTTAAACTGATCGGATAACTGACCACTCTTGTAATTATGAGTTCTTCGAATTTTTCGAATAACTGAATCCTGTTGCAGATAAATGCTATAAATAAACCTTTCCTTATTTTTCAAGCAATTTTATCATTCGCTGAACAATACGTTCAACCTGCCCGAATTCTACTCTTTGATCAAACGAACCATTACAAAAATGATCTTCTCGCAATAGCATCGTTAGCAAAGCTGAACATAAATCATAGTCAGCATGTTCCAATCGTTTTAACTCTTCGTTACAATTTACAGGTTCTGTGGTCATGTAATCCCAGTAGTTTGTTTTTAGGTCACCAGTCTCTTCAAGCACCTCATAGCTATTGGTAACATTTATATTTGAGAGCAACTGCCTAAACTTCATTATCTTTTCTTCGTTTGTCATCCCTTGCTCCTCTCCGGTAAATCAAAGTGTGTTTCCGCAATGGTATTCAGTTGCCTAGCAATATCCGAAAATGGCAAATTCAAGTCCAATGTTCTGACGGTAATCTGGTTACCGTGCATTTGATACACGTTGTCCGGTTGAATCTCTTCTTCCGTTTTTGCATACAGCAACATCCCGGAAACCTTATGATCTTCATCTCCAAATTCATAATCTCGATTCTTCACATACGTGAATATCTGGTACATATTATTTGAATGGAGCGTATGTTTGTCATACTGCGTTTGAGTTGTATGACTATAATATTTTGCATCAATAATCAGTACGGTATTACCTTTTTGCAGATGAATATCACTCTGCATTACCGGCAGCATCGTTCTGCTTCCGTCGTCCACAGACCAAGGTATCTGAGAGGCACTGACTGACAGCTCAGGAAAATGCTTACTGTAATACTCAAGAATAAATTTCTCATACAGCCTACACATACGTTGCTCATCCGCAAAGGATGCAAGCCTATACTCTCCTGCATCTGTTGTGATAAGCATACCCTCAATTATCAGCTGGCAAATACTTATAAGCATCCTGTAAGTCTGATTATTTCGCTGAAATCTAATTGATAACCACCGTATGGAGGTTGGCTCAAGCGTATCAACGTCGGAAAAGAATAACATCTTCTTTTTCAAATCATCCTTGTACTCCGCCTTAACCTTGGCGTTTCGCAGTAACATCATAACCGTCGTCTTGATTATTTGATTAAAAAGATTATTCTCAGACAACTCGTCATAATCACATGTCAGTAACTGCTTACGTACCAGTCGATTCTTAATCGTTTCCGGCATGTTAATCTTCCCGCGCATTACCGGGAGTTCCTCCTGACGGTTTATATACTCCCGGTAGAGACCTTGTTTCAGCTGAATTCCAATCCCTCTTGCAAGAATCGCAGCCAATAGATCATACATCTCATCAAACGATTCAACTGCTACATCTTCATAGTTTTCCTGATTCAATGTTTGAAAAGCGTATGATAGCATATAATATATGTTTTTGATTAGTATGCTCTTATCTCTTGTCATTGAAACACACCGTGCAAGATGTTCTCCCACCGCTGTAACTTTGAACTTTCATCAAACCAGTATTCACTGAGCATCGGTAAAATCTCAAAATCAACCACGTCCTTCATCCATTCTTCTGTGCAGTCATCCGCATTACAGAAATAGCTATGCCCTATGCAGAAGCCTTTACCCAGCGACTTATCCTGAGCTATTTCCTTGTTGAGTTCCTTAATACGCTCAATGAGAGTGTTGAATGTTTCATTTGCAAAACTATTCTGATAATTGATAAATCCTTCCGAATCAAAGCCTGGTTCCATATCGAAAAAGCTGAATCTACGTCTTAATGCATAATCAATCATTGCCAGACTTCTGTCTGCGGTATTCATCATTCCGATAATATGTAATCTCTTAGGAACCGAAAAGCTCAGGCCATTATATGCAAGCGTTGCTTTTTTATCTCGATAATCTGCCTCTATCAGCATCAGCAGTTCTCCGAAAATCTTGCTCATGTTTCCACGGTTGATTTCATCTATGATGAAGAAATAGTCTTTATCTGGATGGTTTGCAGCCTTTTTGCAAAAACGATAGAAAATACCATATTTTAGTTCAAATCCATTTTCCACAGGCTTATAACCCATCATGAAATCTTCATAAGAATAATTCTGATGGAACTGAACAAATTCGATACGGTCATCATCTTTTTCACCCATCACAGAGTAGGCTAATCTTTTAGCTGCAAATGTCTTTCCAACTCCTGGTGCTCCTTGCAGAATAATGTTCTTTTTCTTTTTCAGAACCGCTGCAAGCCTATCGTATTTGGCTTCTGTCATATAGACTTCTCTTAAAAAATCTGTTTTCGTATATTCGGTATTGCCTTTCCCTGACGGAGCCGGATTTTCCTCTCGGATCATGTCTATGATAAAATCATATTCTCCGCGTGTAAGCTTAAACAAGCTGCCCTGTGTCATAGAGAAATATTCCATCTTCTCAAGCTCTGAGCATTCTTTCAACGTCGAAAAATCAATAGGAGAGGAAAGGCCTTCTACTTTCTCAAAATAGATTTTTTGCCCATCTTGCTCCGCACTAACGCGTAGAATTGCTACGATCTGCTTTACTGGTGTCGATTCATAACCAATTACCATATCACCAGCCTTAGCATCTAAGAAGTTCTGAAAAATCCTGCGTTTATTTCCATTGTCGTTATAAAGGGTATAGTCCTGAACCTCACCAATCGGCATACTGGACATACTCCATATTTTAGGATTTGCATTTAAAAACCAGTAGCGCAAACCTGATGTATCATTCTTCAGAAGTTCTTCTTTTGTAATGTCAAAATAAGGCTTTAAGATATAGTCTTCAAAGAGCTGTGTTTCACTTTTGGGAACAACAATGCAAGTCGAGTTCTCGTTTGGCGTCCACCACTTTTTATTTCCAGAATAGGCACTTGTATCACGAGACTCCGTAATAACCGTATAACTTCTCTCATACCAGCCATCCTGCTTTTCTGGATTTTCATTTACTTCATCCGAATCAATACGTCCCAAAAGTCGTATGCTGTTTCCACGGCACAAATAGAAGAAATCACCTTTCTTCATTGTAGCCATAAAATCTTCGCCCTGAGATACTTTTGATTTACCCTTTGCAGCTGTATCCTTATGCACCACAATTACTTGTCTTGTTTCAAATGTTGCTGCCTCTACATCCGAAATACAGTCATTACCATGGCTTATCTTCCAGAAATTAGGCTCCAAATTTGCATACAAATTCACCTTAGACAAATCAACTCGTCCAAGAGCCTCTGCGAGCTCATCTCTAAGCTTCCAAACATAAGATCCTTCTTCATCCTTCTTGGCAATCTTGCCAACATAAAGAACTGTCCACCATTTACTTTCATCGTTGTCCCGCGACATGATTGGACAGTTTGTTTTATTTACAATCCTTCTGGCCAGCGCTGATGATCCTGAATTATAGAAATTCTTACTTTCACCGTATTTTATCGCAAGCTGAGTGCAGGTAGCCTTCCCTCCATAATCAAGAATGCGCTTCATTATTTCAAGGCTACTGTCTGTAAAAATATCCGCATCATTAAGCAATACTTCCCAATCATCGACTGATAATGCCGGAGTATAATCTGTTGGCCACCATTCATCTGATGTCAGTGCTGATTCATCTTTATTTAGGTATCTACTTATAAAGAATCCTACATCAATTGTCAGTGTTTTTAATTCCGGATCCGGATAGCACGTTCCCATTATTTGTGATGCAAGCATATTTTTGAGTTCTTCATCTTGCTTCAACTCGTCACAGATTTCATTATAGAAAGCAAAAAAATTACGAATGTTATCTGCATACGCGCCCTTTTTGAACGTATAATCACTTTCCAGCTCATTGGAAACTGCTTTGATCTCTGTAAGTTTATAAATGTAATATTTATCCGGATAACGCAGCCACAAATAGGTGCATATCGCATTTTCATACTGATAATGCTGTGCCGCACCATTGCCATATCTTTCGAGAAGGCTATTCGATTTCTGCTTGAAAGAGTCAATACGTTCATACACATCTTTGCCTTCATCAAAGAGCTCGATGAACATTGCTCTGACTTCTTCCTGTGCTATCTCCGCAAACTTGATAATCATTTTGGCAGGAAAGTTATTTACTGAAGCCAGCAGATTGCCCGTCTGCGACAATGCCTTTGTAAGCATTGCCGCAAAATCATCCGCATTAACATCCCAGTTCACCTGAAAGCATTTTACAGCTTCCCACTTATATTTTTCGTCCGGCCACTGTGTCTGTACAAATCGTTTCTTGTATTCAACAAGCGCTGACTTTAGTCGCATTTTATTGAACATTACAAATCACCACCTTATCATTTTGCATTACGAAGACTCTTGTATATCTCATCTGAGAAAATACCAAGAACCTGCCGCTTCATCTCATCATTGGAGAGAAGCATGGAGAAGAAGTCCTGATTCTGTGACAATCCCTCAATCAAAGCGTCATCAATATCATCAAAATAGGAAAACTCAAAATCCTGCTGCGTATTGTTGCGTGCACTTGTCTTCAACTTTTCTGACTTCATCAAGATATCACGAATTTGCAGCATCGCTCTAACCACTAAATCATTGTCATAATTCTTACCGGTGCGGCTATTAATTTCATCTATGATCTCAGATAGTCTCTTTTCCTTGTCTTCTGTCAACCCAAAATGCTCTGCTGTCGGGAGCTTCATAACCGGATTGGCAACAAGATCAGCCGACTTATGCTCTTCGCCCTTCTTCTGTACGAAATTAGTAGCCTTAATCTTTCCATTCAGATTAAAACCACCGCCTGGATGTTTGATATTGATATAAGCCAGCAGATAAGACACAAAGTTATATTTCTTATGTAAATCTGTATCTTCAAAGCTGGACACCTGCAGCAGAAATTCATAGAAGCGGACAAAGCTTCTCATATCAGCTACGCACTGGCGCTGCGTATTGTATTCATAATGTTCCATCAGCTTCTTGCTCTTCTGAAGGAAAAAGGTTAATCTCTGTTTCTGCTTACCATTCACTTTGTCGGCATACAAGATATCATTAGCCGCTTCGATATCAGCCGGATCTAATATGCCATAAGCATCAATCTTAGCTTCCAGATCATATACAGCACTCGGTGTTACAGAATTAGCCAGTAATGTCGTTGTATAATATGGTGCGAAAGCAGATTTGATATCTTCATAGCTATTTACAAAATCCAGCACGAACGTCTTTTTATCATAAGGTGCACAGATACGGTTTAACCGGGACAACGTCTGTACCGCATTGACACCTTTCAGCTTTTTCAGAACATACATGGCACAGAGTTTCGGCTGGTCAAATCCGGTCTGATATTTATTTGCTACCAGGAGAACCTGATATTTATCCGTATCAAATTCCTTTGTAAGACGATCCTCTGGAAATCCATTCAAAGAGCTTTCCGTATACTCCAGCTCATCATCCGGAAGCTTTACTTTTCCAGAGAAAGCCACCAATGCATGAATGCCCTCGTATCCTTTCTTCGCAATGTAATCTTCAAATGCCTGACGATACTTTACTGCACTCTGACGAGAAGCGGTAATCACCATTGCCTTAGCCTGACCGCCTAATTCCTGCATGACCGTGGTGCGAAAATGTTCTACAATCACTTCTACACGCTGCGCAATATTGGTATCATGCAATTCTATGAAACGTGCAATCTGGCGTTTCGCATCATTTGTTTTACAGCGCGGATCATCCTCAATTTCTTTGTTAATCTGATAGAAAGTAGAATACTCCGTATAGTTCTGCAGTACATCAAGGATAAATCCCTCTTCAATCGCCTGCTTCATGGAATATACATGAAATGCTTCCTTCTGTCCCTTTGTGTTCTGATGCCCAAAAAGCTGAATCGTGGTAGGCTTCGGTGTTGCTGTAAAAGCAAACATTGATACATTGGCCTGCTTACCATTTCGCTTGATTTCACTGGAAATCATATCTTCCACATCCGCTTCCGTATCTTCTCCGGATCCAAGCGTCATCGTGATAGCAGCCATATCTTTACCGGCTGTCGAAGAATGCGCCTCGTCAATGATGACTGCAAACCGCTTGTTCTTCAAATTAGCTACACTATCAACGATATATGGGAATTTCTGAATCGTTGTCGCAATAATCTTTGTATTGCCATTCAGCGCAATCGCCAGGTCCGCGGACACACACTTATCATCCATCACACGGATGAGTCCAGCCTTGTGTTCCATACCCATGATAGCTTTCTGTAGCTGCCTATCTACAACAACTCGGTCTGTAACAATAACAACATTATCAAAGATAATCTTGTTGTGGGCATCATGCAGTGAAGTTAACCGGTGTGCCAGCCACGCAATAGAGTTAGTCTTTCCGGATCCAGCGCTATGCTGAATCAGATAATTCTGTGCTGTACCGTTCTCACGCACATCTGCCAGTATCTTACGTATAACATCCAGCTGATGATAACGTGGAAAAATCAGATTTTCCGAACGCTTCACTTTTCCGGTTTCTTCATCAACCTTTTCTTTTACTTCCACAAAGATAAACTTGCTAATCAGATCAAGAATCGTATCCTTCGTAAGAATATCTTCCCACATATAGGACACACTGTATTTATCTTTAAATGCCGGATTTCCAGCTCCTGCGGTAACACCATGACCATTACCCATGTTAAAAGGCAAAAAGAATGTGGCCTGACCATCAAGTTTAGTGGTCATATACACTTCTTCTAAATCCATAGCGAAGTTTACAAGTGTTCCGGCTTTGAAGCGGAAGAGTCTCGTCTTCGGATTTCGGTCAGTACGGAACTGATAAATGGCATCCTGATAAGACTGACCTGCTGCATTACATTTCAGCTCAAAAGCCATGATCGCCAGACCATTCAGGAAAATAACTACATCGATTCTTTCCTTGTCGCTGGCCCAGACCTCCTCCATCACAGAGAAAATATTCTGGCTGTATTTCTTCGTCAATTCCGGATTAAAGGTAGTCGCGGGCTTCGTATACATGAGCTCAATCTTCTGATTCGAAAGCTCAATGCCATGCTTCAGCACCTCAATCAGGCTGCCACGTGTCTTCGTAGTCTCCGCATTGATGAAGCTGACAATCGTCTCTTCCAGATCGTCTTTGTAAATCTTGCGCAGATACTCCATGGTATCCGATTGAGTATCATTCAGGAACTTAAAGAGCATCTCACGATCCACGGCATAATAGCGGTCAAAATTCGTAGCCTTACGGACTACAAAACCATTGTCCTTTTCCAGTCGCTCTAACAAGAACTTCTGGTATTCCTTCTCAGAGAGGATGGATGCCTGATGAATCAGGCGCTTATGGTATTCTGCGGCTCTTTTTGCAGTACCGTCGGTATCCTGCTGTTCCACATGAAGCTCAAGTATATTTTTATCATCCATTCGCTTTAATCCTCCTCTCTGATCCATCTGCCGGTTTTCAAATCGATAAACTCATCCAACTTGATTTTTCCTTCAAAATCCGCCCCATATTCACCGGCACGAGTCTGGTCATCGAACTTGAAGCTGTTGTTATAGTACCTACCGGTCTTAGTTTTCCGAATCAGATCATTGTCCATCATAAACTGAATCACACGCTTATGATTCTCAATGTCATCACCATTCAAGTAAAAACAAATCACTCCCGTCGGAGCAAGCTGCACTTCCATGTCGGTACACTTGCACTCATAGCATACTTGCTCCGCAATGGCCTTCTCGCATATCTGCTGTGCAAAGGACTGATCTTCAAAAAAATACATCCATTTACCACATTTATGCCTTTCGAGCTTTGCCCCTTCACCGGAAAGAAACCAGTACCATCCACCTTGTCTGATCATATAGCTGGTACCTCCTTCTTTCCCGTAACGTATTCATAGATCAGGGATTTTTTATATTCATCTAGGACTTCTAGCTGCTCTTTTTTTTCGGCAATAACTTTTTCAATTGATTTACATTGCCTATCAAGATAATCGCAAATATTCTTTTGCTCTTCCTTGGTTTTTGGAATAGCTATCCAAATATCACTTACTTTATCCCAACTCCGAAAATCACTTGTGTTTCCACGAACGCCATTGGATATCAACTTATAAACGCCTTGAAATGCCAAATGCTGTAAATAGTAAACAATAAATCTTTTGTCTTCCGTGCTGTCACACACATGCACTACGCGGGTGATTTTACCGTCAGAATCGGATAATGCTATTGCCCCATGCCACGTATCCATCCCATGAATAGCAATATCACCTGCATGAATTCCCTGCATTGCATTATCATCACTAACCATTTTTCCAGTGACATCATCCGGACGAACTAGTACCTTGCCACTATTAGAGCATATTAAGGCCGTATCTTCTGGTGTAAATAAACGGGACAGCTTCGTGCAAATATATCCAATCTTTGTCAGCCTCCATTGAGCATTCATAGGAGCCATATAGAATACACCACTGTCCTTCATCTCCGCGTCTGGATTTAGCCCCTTGGTTACCGCTTCAGTAATGACAGAACGCTTATATTGCTCCAAAGTGTCAATCTGAGTCTGAATATCCGCTGAGAGAGCGTCAATCTCGGAACACTTGGCATCAATGAAATCTGCTATTGATACCTGCTCTGCATAACTCGGTTCGAATACCATAAGCTTTGAAAATTCAGAATAGTTCAATCCTTGGCGTACACCATTTCCCATGTTGTAAAACACTTTCGTCACGTCATAAGCATGAAGTAAATAATGAAAATATCTCGAATCAACATGTTTAATAGGGCATAGATCTATATAGGCAGAAGTGATAATTCCATGTTCTTTTACCAACCCTGTTCTCAGACTTCGTTTGTCATTCTGTAAATCTGTAGGACGAATGATTATATCGTCTGCTTCCACTATGTTGTATGTATTAAAGCTTTCTGGTAACAATCCGCCGTTTGCATTTATATCTTTTCTTATAACACGACCATAGCTTAGGGACAGAAGATTATTCTCATTTCCAAAGCTGTTTTTATTTTTTCTCTCTCCGAAATAACTATAAACAGGATGTATGTCCCATGTAACTGGAATTTGTCCTACCCACTCAATACCGCTGTCTTTCATCTCTCGCATATCTTCACCGCCTTACTCGAACAACTTTGACACACGTTCAGAAACTGAAAGCTCTAGATCCATAAACTTCACTTCCAGTTCTTCACTAGGTGTTGGCTGCTGATATTTGTAGAAATAGCGTGTAAACGGAATCTCTGCACCGGTCTTTATGACTGGTTTCTTTTTGCCCAGATCCTCTTCAAAGAATGCCTTAGCATCCGGGACATGCGGCAGTACTTCTCTCGTCATATAATCGTCGATGCTTTCTTCCCATTTCACCAGCTCTGTATCTTTGGTTTCCTTATCATAGAGAATATTGCCTTTTTTGTCTTTCTGAATTTCAGCATCCTTATCCATGACAGACAAACCATCCGCAACCTTATCAAGCAACTTCTTATCTGCTGTTGCATTGGCAAGGACCTTTGTCAGAACCGGCATAAATGCTTTCGGTGAATCATAAACCTGCTCTGATATTGCCGCCTGCATCGCCGCAATGATTGCTTCGTAGAGTGGCTGGTTATTCTGATAAGCCTCCAACTTCTTTAAATCCTTACCGGACAGCTCTTCCATATTCTCCAGTTCATCCACCTTTGCCTGGTCGTAAAGGGAAGAAAGAGAGCCTTTTGACAGCATTGCTTCAATTCTATCTTCTGTAATGGCATAGCTTCTCTGAAGAGGCTGCATCACCGTGTACTCGCGGTAGATAAATTCCTCATTTTTATAGATCTTGCAATACTCATTTTCAGCGAAATCTGCATATAGTTTCGTGATCTGCGTACGATTTCCCGATGAAATCTCGTTTTTCTTATTGCCCAGTGCCTTTCTCAATTTTCCATAAAAACCAGACGCATCGATCAGCTGAATCTTACCTTTTCTTTCACGTCTCTTATTCTTAGAAAGTACCCAGATGTATGTAGCGATACCTGTGTTGTAGAAAAGATCCGTAGGTAGTGCAATAATTGCCTCAATCAGATCGTTTTCCAACATCCAACGACGGACCTGGCTTTCACCGGAAGCAGTTCCACCAGAGAACAGTGGACTACCATTTTCAATAATCGCAGCACGGCCAAAATTGTCGTCCATCTTATCTATTGCAGACTGTAAGAACAACATCTGCATATCGCCAGAGCCAGGGAGGCCCGCACCCCAGCGACCGTCGAAGCCTTTTGCATATTCATCATTAACAGCCTGCTCCACACCTTCTGCTGCATCTTTACCGCCCCAAGGTGTACCGAATGGCGGATTTTCAATGACGAAACGCATCTTTGTTCCCTTGAATCGGTCAGCTTTCATCGTGTCCTGATAGCAAATATTCTCTGCATTCTGGCCTTTAATCATCATCTCAGCCAAGCAGATCGCATATGATTCTGGATTGATTTCCTGACCAAACAGGCGCACATCCGCAGATGGATTGTAGCGCTTGATAAAGTTGTAGCTGGTGGAAAGCATACCACCGGTTCCACACGCCTGATCCAATACGGTGATGACCTTTCCATCGTCAAAGATATCATCACAGCCTTCTGCCAGCAGAATATTGACCATCAGCTTGATGATGTCTCTTCCGGTATAGTGATCACCAGCCTCAGCATTTTCTGAAAATCTTCTGATCAAATCTTCAAAGATGTATCCCATCTTTACGTTATCGATTGTCACCGGATTTAAATCCAATTCCGAGAAAGCCTTCACCACACTGAGCAGACGATTGTTCTTATCCATCTTGTCAATCTGCTTATCAAAATCCAGGCTCTTAATAATGTCCTGAATATTTGCAGAAAAACCTTGAATGTAAGACTTAAAGTTTGCAGCCAGATAATCCGCATCATTTACCAACTCTGCAAGATCAAACTCACTAGTGTTGTAGAACTGATATCCGGATACACGATACATCGCCTTTGCCGGATATGCCGGATTCGCCCTGAACTGGTCTACTACTTTCTGCTTTGTTGGTGCCAATGCACACTCAAATCTACGGATGATAACCATCGGAATGATGACATCCTTGTATTTATCGCTCTGGTAAGTACCGCGCAGCTTGTTTGCGATAGACCAGATAAAATTCACCTCTGTAGAAACGTCAACAGGGGAGTCGTCCCACATTGCGTCAATTGTCTGCTTTTCAGCCATTACTGTATCCTCCATTCATCGGGATCTGATATCCCTGACTAAATTCATTTTAATTCTTATCATGTCCCATAATCAGGACTCCGTATTCATCATCATTTTGTAATGCTGTTCCTGCTGCATTGCCTCAAAAATCATCTTGAACACTTCTTTTATCTGCTCTGCATCAAATCCTTTATAGCTGCATCAAATGCTGGTCTAAGTGTTTTGCTTTGATTCCAACAGGCTTCCTGAAATACTCCTAAGGCACCTTCTTTTTCCTTTCTCTTTAATTCAGCTGCTACGGACTTCTTTTTATACTCTTCCGCAACCGCACTCTTATCAGCTTGAAGGGCCTCTATCTTTTTTGGCACTTCTATGTTTGTTTCGCAAACGGTAAATACACCGGCCAGATTGCCATAGTTGGCGAAATTGGCATCAATAAATTCTGTATTGTATGTAAGCACATCATAGTCTGATGCTGACTTGCCATTTTTCCATTCTATTCCTGTATTATCACGAAGAGATCTAGCTATTGTGGATTTTCCCGCACCTCTTTTCCTTTATTCCGTAATTTTCCCTGTTCTAACCCACTCATCAACTTCGGAAATTTTAAACTTATATCTCTTACCTGCTTTGTAAAAAGGCAGCTTTCCTTCTTTTATCCATGTCCTGACGGTATCCTGGCTGAGACTCAGATGTACTGCTACATCCTCAAGGTTTACCCATTTTTCTACGTTCATTTCTTCGTATTCCTTGCTCATTTTCTACCTCCATTCATTGCTGTCTGCGAGCTGTATTACATAGAGAAAACTTGAATTCCCCCGCAGGCCTAATTCAAATAAAAGCTTATTTAGTTTCTGCTGTGGAATCGAATTCAAAAACTGATAGTATATCTTTATTCTGTTATCTTGAACTTTTATATCGGTGATAATTCCATAGTGAGCATAATGCGCTTCATCGGTTTTCCCATAACTATGGTTTTCAGTGGCTATTGCCAAAAGGGAACTAAGTGCCTCCTTTGTTTTTGCAGCTCTTGTATTCCGACGTATTCCCTTTAATGGTTGTCATCATACTTTCTAGCGGCTCCTGAAAATCAGGCACCAAGACCTTAGATAATCCTATCAATACTTCTGGTTCAGACAGCCCATCCTTTTCTCCCGCGTAATGTTCTCTTACTCTAGCCCGTGGCTTTCTATCCTCAAGCAGTAAGGTGAAAAACGTGCCGCCACAGAGTCTTATATTCTCACTATTTGTCATTGATTGTGCCTCTTTTTCAAAATCCCAACTCTACTAACTCTGCCAACTATGACACGTTAACTCAAGCAACTATTGGATGTCCTTGTGAGCAAATCACAGGGACTTTTTTATTTTGATGCAGAATTTTCTCTGGTATACAAATCAGACCAAACCCCAATAAACCTTAATAAAGTATATCACAATCCACACTTCTTTTCAATTGCACGCAACGTTTTGTGATGATAGGAAGATGAGAATTTCGTGATAGCCAAATGCCCCTACGATTGCTCAACAAAGCCAATCACAGGAGGAAAATTTATGGCAAATCATGAAAATCTTAGTACACCATTCATCTATCTTCGCTCTACAGGAGAGAATATCTCTGTCACAAAGGAACAACGTGATGCTTTCTATAAGGAGGCCGACCGCATCCGTCATAAAGAGCAGCACCATCATCGTTGTATGTGTAGCAAAAAACATCTCTGGGAATGCGATGGAAACTGCATCGCATGCAAATATCATGCAGCCGGAGATACGCTTTCACTCGACATTCCTATCGAAGACGGTGAAGCCAATATACATCATTGCAGATCCCTACGAATTTTCTTGTATTTAAAACGCCAATATCGGCGAAAAAAATACAAAAGCAGGTAATTTTGTATTATAAAAATGCTTTATTTTCGCCAAATACGCAAATAAAAGAAATTCCGTACAAAAATTCCTGATTTCGGAACTTTTTTGTACGGAATCCAATGTTTTTATACTATTTACACCAAACTGACTTATCAGTTACTTCTTCTGTCGTGTCAGGAGCGTAACAGCTTCGCAGTGTGTCGATAGGGTAATTGAGATGCACTTTCCAGAGTTTTCACTGTACTCTGGGAGCGAAAAATGTTGCACTCTCTGATGAGACTACAAAAAATTGACATGATGCACTCTCTTATGTCCCTGCATAGAAAAAGATTGCATTGTATTTTAGATGTAAGCCAGATCAGCTTACGATTGACTCTGCTCTTTCTCTATGGTCCACTACTCATCCCTTGATGATAACTTCTAAGATATTGTACCATAGATTGTTTATTTGGGAAATTACTTCCCGATAAAAATGGGCAGAAGAAAACCTCCAAATCTGTTGGGGACTTGGAGGCTTGATTCCGACCATTTACTGTTCATTTTGGATTTTTTCAATTAATCTCAAATTCTCCGGTTTAACAGTTCCTATAAAATTCTTCATTCTTGTGTCAAATGAGAGAACATATGACGATGCATCTATTAAAACACACGCATTCTTGGTTTTATCTATATGATCTAGGCATCCAACACAAAGCATATCAAAAATATCATTCTTGTCTAACTTTTTTCCTCTTTCAAACCATGATGTAAACATTACATCCCGAAGATATCTTCTCTGTGTAGCAGAATATTTTCCTTTTTTAAACATCTCTGACACTTTTACTTTCGCTATATCTAGGAAATGTTGGTCTGTTGCCAAGGTATCTACTATACACGGCATTGTTCCCGTATTTCCATCCAAACCACTTTCAATACTTTTTTGATATGTCTGCTGTACAATACTTATAATATCCTCCTTGTCCTGTTTGCAAGCAACACATCCTTGAATAATAATATTAGTAAGCACACATGCTTCATTCAATTCTTGGATATAAAAATCCTTGAGTACTTTTTTCTCTTTGTTTTCATCATACCCTGACTGCAGTTCTACTTTAATTCTTTCCTCTAATAAATTTTGATATTCCTTATATGCAACTCTTCCAATATACCCCAATATAGCATCTTTGTTTTTTTGTGACAGTCCATCTGTCATCTCTAATTTGTAATGAGCATATAAATCTTTTGTAATTTCAAAAAATAAAAGTGTGAATTTACTCTCAATTTGAATTTTGCTCTTTAATAATCTATCCGCATAATTTTTGAGAGCTGCTTGATCCATATATGCAACACTGGTAATTTCATCTTCACTCACAACATAGTCTGGAATATTATTAAAAAGTGGCAACCCCTTCGCATACCTAAACTCAAGTAAATTTTGTAACACTTTTGGATTATTTCTAAAGTGTGTCATTATCTCAATATATACCGAAGTCGGAAGACTCTTTTCTCTCTGTTGTTCTAAATATTTTTTTAAACGTTCTTCGTCAACAGGTTCTGATGTCATTCCTAATTTGCTTCTTCCATAATATGAATAAAAGGCATTTGCATCCAAAAAAATCATTTTTTCATCCTCTACTTGAATCATTTTTTACCAATAAACTAGTTTGTAATTTTTGTAACTTTTCATACATTATATCACATTTATTCTTTTCGCAAAAATTTTACACAGGACATATAAAGAGAAACCTCCAAATCTATTATAGACTCGGAGGCTTGGTTCCAACCATTTTATTCGCAGTAAACTGTTTTCCTGCTACTGTAAAAGAACTATGCAAGTGCAGGTTCCTTCCCTGCAATAATCGCTTTCACTTCTTCTATATCCTTATCTGTGGCTGAGGCTATCTGCTCTGCTGTAAAACCATTCTTATACATTTTCATAATGAGTCCTGCCTCTCCAATTGCAATACCATCTTCTTTTATTCCCTGACTCAAGTTACACATAACGCTCACATCCT